>Ga0180216_1000511_pt1 | contig 41075 bp, 34 predicted proteins | sample eDN3rd37CBELigMG_FD_128879 | JGI IMG/M metagenome (GOLD analysis project Ga0180216, IMG submission 128879) | Enriched Miracle-Growth compost microbial communities from Emeryville, California, USA - eDNA 3rd pass 37_C BE-Lig MG (version 2)... ...
CCTACGTCCTTTCCATCGACCAGGGCACCTCGGCCACCAAGGCGCTGGTCGTCGACTCGTCGCTCGCGGTGCGCGGCTCGGCCTCGGTCGAGTTCCCGCAGCACTTCCCGGGGCCGGGGGAGGTGGAGCACGACCTCGAGGAGATCTGGCGCAGCGTGGTCTCGGCGGTGCGGGGCGCGCTGGAAAATGCAGACCTCCGCGGGGAGGAGATCGCCGCGATCGGGATCACGAACCAGCGGGAGACGACGGCGCTCTGGGAACGGGAGGGCGGACGTCCCGTGGGGCGGGCGATCGTCTGGCAGGACCGCCGAACCGCGCCGCGCTGCGAGGAGCTGGTCCGGCAGGGGCACGAGCCCGCGATCCGCGAGAAGACGGGGCTGGTGATCGACCCCTACTTCTCCGCGACGAAGCTCGAGTGGATGCTCGAGAATCGCCCGGGTGCGAGGGCCGCCGCGGCGGAGGGACGGCTCTGTTTCGGGACCATCGACTCGTATCTGATTTATCGGCTCAGCGGAAATCGCACACACGTCACCGATGTCTCCAACGCCGGCCGCACCTTGCTGATGGACCTGCGCCGGCTCGAGTGGGATCCCGATCTCCTCAGCCTTTTCGACGTGCCCGCCTCGGTCCTCCCCGAGATCCGCTCCTCCTCGGAGGTCCTCGCCCGGACCCGGGGCTTCCCCGGTCTTCCCGACGGCATCCCGATCGCGGGAGTGGCCGGGGATCAGCAGGCGGCGCTCTTCGGGCAGGCGTGCTTCTCCGAGGGCGACTCGAAGTGCACCTACGGCACGGGCGCCTTCCTCCTCGCCAACGTCGGCACGAACCCGGTGGCCTCGCGCTCGGGGCTCCTGACCACGGTGGCGTGGCGGCTCGCCGGGGGCGAGCCGGTCTACGCGCTGGAGGGCTCCTCCTTCGTCGCCGGCGCGGCGGTGCAGTGGCTGCGCGACGGCCTGGGGCTCATCCGCACCTCGGCGGAGGTGGAGGAGCTCGCGCGCAGCGTGCCCGACAGCGGCGGCGTGGTCTTCGTGCCGGCGCTCGCGGGCCTGGGCGCGCCGCACTGGAAGCCTCATGCTCGCGGGACGATCCTCGGCCTCGATCGGGGCACGAGCAAGGCCCACCTCGCGCGCGCCACGCTCGAGGGGATCGCGCACCAGCTCTGCGATCTCGCGCGCTGCATGGAGCGGGATCTCGGGAGCCCCCTCCGCTCCTTCCGCGTGGACGGGGGCGCCGCCGCCAACGACCTTCTCATGCAGATCCAGGCCGACCTCCTCGGGCAGGAGGTGCTGCGCCCCGAGGTGCTCAACACCACCGCGATGGGTGCGGCCTTCCTCGCCGGGCTGGCGGTGGGCGTCTGGGATTCGCCGGAGGCCATCGCCGAGGCCCGCGCCATCGACCGCCGCTTCGTGCCCGAGCGGGACGAGGCCTGGCGGGAGGCGGCCATGCGCCGCTGGGAGGACGCCCTCGAACGCTGCACCGCCTGAGCGCGTCACGATCGCGCGGCGCCGTCCGTCATGTTCGCGACCTCGCGAATCGCGGGGCAGGAGTGAACATGAACGAGACGGAAAATCGACACGACATGAGCCTGATGCTCGCGGTGCACGACGCCTTGCGACGCGAGGCGAAGCTGCTCTTGCGCCATCTGCGCGAGGGCGCGCGAGGCGTCGACCTTCGCGCGAGCAGCGGCAGGGAGATCCTGGGCAAGGCCCTCCACGCCCACCATGCCGCCGAGGACGAGGCCCTCTTCCCTGCCCTGCTGGAGAAGGTGAAGGATCGCCCGGTCGAGTGTTCGCGCGTCCTTGCCCTCGAGGCCGAGCACGCGAGGCTCGACGCCGCGTTCGAAAGGCTCGGCCGCCTCCTCTCGGACCCCGACGGGTCTCGGGAGGAACAGATCGGAGCGGCCGAGGACTTCGAAAGGATTCTCGTCGAGCACATCGCGCACGAGGAGGAGGTGCTCCCGCTCGTCGATCGGCATCTCTCGGCCGAGGAATGGAGTACCTACGCCATGACCAGCGCGGAGAAGAACGGCGCGGAGGCGCCGAGGATCCTGCCCTGGATGCTCGTCGGCGCGACGGCCGAGCGGATCGAGGCGGTGGTGAGCCTTCTCCCCGTTCCGGTGCGAGTCGTCCTGAAGGAGCAGTGGCTACCGGCCTACGAGCGCCGTCGCCTGTGGCACGAATAGGCGGGAGATCCGGGAGGCATCCGCGAGGGCATCGATGCGGACGATGCCCTCGCGCGTCACGACGAAGGCGATCAGGGTCACCGGGCGCCCGTCCTTGAACAAGAGGGCGCCGGGCCCCCCGTCGACGAGGACGGGGCGCATTGCATCCGCGCGATCCTCGAGGGCGAGGAGCCGCCGCGCCACCTCGTCGGCGCCTCGGAGCGAGAGGGTGGCGTGGGGCCGATCGGGGCCACCCTGCGAGCGGAGTTCGACCTCGGGGTGGAGGAGTTCGAGCAGGGCCTTCAGATCTCCGCCTCGGACGGCGGCGAAGAAGGCCTCGACCGCCTCGTATTGCCGCGGCAGCTCGAGATCCGAGGTCGGCGCCAGGCTCCGGATCCGGCGGCGCGCCCGGCTGGCGAGCTGCCGGACGGCCTCGGGGGAGCGATCGAGGATCCCCGCGATCTCCCCGAACGGGGTGCCGAAGACGTCGTGGAGGAGGAAGGCCACCCGCTCGGACGGCGAGAGCGTCTCGAGGGCGATCTGGAAGGCCAGACCGATGGCGTCGGCCTGGAGGAGGGGCTCTTCGGGGTCCGCCGGGGTGACGAGGGGATCGGGAAAGGGAAGTTCCTCCGGGGACTCGACGCGCTTCCGTTCGCGGAGCCGATCCAGGCAGAGGCGGCTCACGACCCGATGGAGCCAGCCTCCCGGATTCTCCACCCTCTCCTTCGCGTCCGCCTCGACCAGGCGCAGCCAGGCGTCCTGTACGGCGTTCTCGGCGTCGCTCCACGAGCCGAGCATGCGATAGGCCAGGCCGCAGAGTCGGGGTCGGTGGGCTTCGAATTGGCCGGCGAGTCGATGAACGTGCACGTCGCGACACCTCCCGGCCTACGACGACCCGAGGACGGGAAACGTGACAGACCTAGGCGGGCACCACCCGCATCGGCTCGGCCAGGGAGGGGAAGAGCGACTCGAGGAGCTCACGGAGCTCGGAGACGCCCACGGCGGGCAGGGCGGAGCGCTCGAGGCGGCGCAGGTTCGTGGCCGGGAGGTAGGCGAGGTCGAAGCCCATCTTCGCGCCCTCGGCGAGCCTCGTCTCCGCCGCGGTGACGCCCCGGACCTCGCCGGCGAGGCCCACCTCTCCGAAGACGAGGGCGGAGGCGGGGACGGGCTCGTTCAGATGCGAGGAGACGAGGGCGGCGCAGACGGCCAGGTCCGCCGAGGGTTCGGTGAGCTGCACGCCCCCGGCCACGTTCACGAAGAGATCGCAGGGACCGAAGGAGATCCCCAGCTTGCGCTCCAGCACCGCCGCGAGCAGCGCCACGCGGTTGGGATCCACGCCGATGCTCTTGCGCTGGCCGGTGCCGTATTGGGTGGGGGCCACGAGCGCCTGCACCTCCACGAGCAGGGGGCGGGTGCCGGAGACGGTGGCGGTGACCACGGAGCCGGGCTGCCCCTGGGGCCGTTCGGCCAAGAAGAGCGCGGAGGGATCCTCCACCTCCTGCAGGCCCGCCTCGCGCATCTCGAAGACGCCGATCTCGTTGGTGGAGCCGAAGCGGTTCTTGTGGGCGCGAAGTACGCGGAAGGAGTGGCTGGGCTCGCCCTCGAAGTAGAGCACCGTGTCCACCATGTGCTCGAGGAGCCGCGGCCCGGCGATGGCGCCGTCCTTGGTCACGTGGCCGACCACGAAGGTGGGCGTGTCGGTCCGCTTGGCGAAGGACATCAGCCGGCCCGCTACCTCGCGGACCTGCGAGACGGTGCCCGGCGCGCTCCCCAGCTCGGAGAGGAAGAGGGTCTGGATCGAGTCGACGGCCAGGACCGAGGGCGAGAGGCGTTCGGCCTCGGCGAGGACGCGGTCGGCGTCCGTCTCCGCCAGGAGGAGGAGGTTGTCGGCGGAGACGCCGAGGCGATCGCCGCGGAGCTTGGTCTGCCGCAAGGATTCCTCGCCGGAGACGTAGAGGGCGGGCCGGTCGCCGAAGATCCGCGCCAGCCGATCGAGGGCCGCGAGCAGGAGGGTGGACTTGCCGATCCCCGGATCGCCGCCGAGGAGGACGAGCGAGCCCGGCACGACGCCGCCTCCGAGGACCCGGTCGAACTCGCGGATGCCGGTGGGGACGCGGTGGGCGTCGTCCCCCTCGATCTCGGTGATCGGCGTGGGCGCGAGCCCCGTCCCTCCCGCGCCCCAGGCGGGGCGGGACTCGCTCCCCTTCGGCGGGGCGAGCTCCTCCTCCATCGTGCCCCAGCCCTTGCAGGCCGGGCACTGCCCGAGCCACTTGATGGCGCGGTGGCCGCATTCCTTGCAGACGAATTCCGTGCGCTTCTTCGCCATGCGCAGAGCCTACCCCAGACCACCGACAGTGGAACCGCGGGTCGGCGGGCAGATCCTGTGCGCGGTCGTCGGAGGTCGCAGGCCGCCAAGTGGTCGATCCCCGACTTGCTCGCGCGTCGCGCCTCCGCCTAGCATGGCGGTCGGCGCTCGAGTTCCGGTCATCCGTGGATTCGCTTCGAGGGGACCTCGTTCGTCGCGGCGGGCTCGCCCCCGCTTCCACCACGAACGGCGGGTGAATCGATCATGAGCATGTTTCGATTTTCGAGGCGGATGGTCGTATTCCTGGGGATCCTCTGTCTCCTCCACGGCTGCGCGGCGGAGGACCCGCGGCCTCCCGTCCAGGGGGAGGGAGGCCAGAGCGCGGGCGGCTCCGGGGGGAACACCGGCGGTGCGGGAGGCGAAGGGGGAACGGGGGGCGACGGCGGCCACGGCGGCGTCGGCGGGGACGGCGGCGTCGGTGGGGGAGGGTCCGGGGGGGATGGCGGAGCGCCCGGTCCGAAATGCGGGAACGGCAGGGTGGAAGAGGGCGAGGAATGCGACCTCGGCTCGAAGAACGGGAAGGTCTCGGCCTGCTCCTTCGAATGCCGGTGGCAGGGGACCTGTGACGAGCCGATCGACTGGGCGGAGGTGGCGACGCCGGGGACGGGCGATTTCATCGACATCCCGGAGACGACCTTCACCGGCCACGCGGATCTGACGCCGCCCGGGAGCTGCAACACACCCGGAGAGCAGCTCGTCTTCCGATACGTCCCTCCCGTCGGCGGCGTCCTCTTCGTCGGCTTTCAAAACGCCATCGTCGAGCCCAAGGGAAATCCCGTTCTCATCGTCCGCACCTCCTGCGCGGATCCCTCGACGGAGCTGCCGGGCCTCTGCGTTCCGCACCGGGGCGGGATCGTTTCCAAGGTCGAGGTGGAGGGAGGCGTTCCGCTCTACTTCGTGGTCGACTCGCACGAGGCCGCCATCCCGAACTGGTGGTTTTCCATCGGCACCGCGCTCTTCCCCTTCAAGGGCGTGGGGGAGATCTGCGCCGGCCTGGGCGTCGATCCGGACCGGAATCGGTGCGGGCCCGGGCTCGCCTGCGGCCCCGACGACGTCTGCATCCCGAGCACGCCCCCGGTCCTCCTCGACGCCACGGTTTTTCGGGGAGGGCTACGGGGGGACGAGCTCGTCGTCTCCGTGGAGGCCACGGACGAGTCCTCGGATCTCCAGGGGATCGAAGGACGCTTCTTCGACGATGCCGGCACGCTGCTCGAGCCCGAGCCGGGCGGCGGCGATCCGCACCCCGTCTGGATGGCCACGAGCCTGCGGGGGAGCGCCGCCTCCGCGGACGACTTTTTGCGGACGGTGGACTTCTTCGCATTTTGGCCCGGCCTGCGGTCCGCGACCGAGGTGGAGGTCGTCGTCCGGGACCGCGGCGGCAACCGATCGGAGCCCCTTCGCCGCCCGATCCTTCCCCTGCCCGTCGCGCCGGAAGGGGAGGCGTGCGACCCCGAGGAACTCCTCGTCCGCTGCGCCGAGGGGACGCGTTGCGGCGAAAGTGGGTTTTGCGAGGCGCTCGCCCCCCAGCGGCAGCTCCTTTGCGACGACGCCCCCACCATCGGCCTCGGCGAGGAGCTCTCTTTCAGCGAGAACCTCGCGCTGGGACAGCCTCCCTCCCTCCCGCCGGTCTGGCGCGTCCACGAGAGCTGCCCCCTCGAGAACTGGAGCGACTACTACCGCCTCAATCCCAGCACGCAGATCGCTCGCCTCCACCTCCCGAGTCCGGCCACCGACGTTCGCATCTCGGTCGAGGGGAACGCCGTCACGCGTCCCGTGCTCATGCTCTACTCCGGCTGCGGGCTCGTCGATCCGCCCCTCCACTGCGCCCATCCCGACCAGATCTTCTCCCGGTCGGCGGCGCTCCACTTCGAGAGCCTCGACGCGGGCGAATATCTGATCGTCGTCAAGGCGAACGAGGTCCGACTCTCGGCGAGTTGGACGCTGCGCGTCGAAGGATCCCTTTGAACGGGGGCTTCGGGGCCGTCGCAGCGGCGGGCGTTGCTCGCCCCGCGAGGCCGTGGTAGGCCCGCACCCGAGGAGGTGCCACGTGCCCTTGGTGATTCGCCACGACTGGACGGTGGAGGAGGTTCGCGCGATCCACGACCTGCCGCTCTTCGAGCTGGTCCATCGCGCGCAGACGGTGCATCGGGAGGCCTTCGGCGACCACAAGGTCCAGCTCTGCTCGCTGCTCTCGATCAAGACGGGTGGCTGTCCCGAGGACTGCGCCTACTGCCCGCAGGCCGCGCGCTACCACACCGGCGTCAAGGCCGAGCCCCTGATGCAGGTGGACGAGGTGCTCGCCAAGGCGAAGGAGGCCAAGGAGGCCGGTGCGACGCGATTCTGCATGGGCGCGGCCTGGCGCGAAGTGCGCGACAACGAGCACTTCGAGCGCGTCCTCCAGATGGTCAAGGGCGTGCGCGAGCTGGGCATGGAGGCCTGCGCCACGCTGGGCATGCTCACCGAGGAGCAGGCGCGGCGGCTGAAGGAGGCGGGGCTGACGGCCTACAACCACAACCTCGACACCTCGGAATCGCACTACGCGGAGATCATCCACACCCGCACCTACCAGGATCGGCTCCGCACCCTCGAGAACGTGCGCAAAGCCGGCATCCAGGTCTGCTGCGGCGGGATCATCGGGATGGGAGAGCCGATCGAGGCCCGGTGCGAGATGCTGGTCACCCTCGCCAACCAGGAGAAGCATCCGGACTCGGTGCCGATCAACGCCCTGGTGCCGGTGGAGGGGACGCCGCTCGCCGGCCGTCCGCCCGTGGACACCATCGAGATGGTCCGCGCCATCGCCACCGCCCGCATCATCATGCCCCGCTCGATGGTGCGCCTCTCGGCGGGCCGCCAGCAGATGAGCGAGGAGGCGCAGCTCCTCTGTATGCTGGCGGGCGCGAACTCCATCTTCTTCGGCGAGAAGCTCCTCACCACGGGTAACCCCGAGTACCAGGCGGACATGGCGCTCCTCGCCCGCGCCGGGCTCGAACCGCTCAAGCCCGAGGAGGGGCTGCACGCGCGTGAGGAGGATCGGCACGTCCACGTCCGGATCGCCTGAGGGCGGTTGAACTCCCGGCGCCCAGAGACGATCCTCCCCGTGTTGCGCATGGGCCGTCCATGGACGGCCCGGGAGGCGTGATGCGGATCCACCACCTGAACTGCGGGACCCTCTGCCCTCCGGGCGGGAAGCTCGTCGACGGTAGCGCGGGCTACTTCCGCAGCGCGCGGATGGTCTGCCACGTCCTCCTGATCGAGACCTCCCGCGGGCTCGTGCTGGTGGATACCGGCCTCGGCCTGGACGACGTGGCCGGCGCCTCGTCGCGCCTCGGCAAGACCTTCCTCGGCCTGGCTCGGCCGAAGCTCGATCCCCTGGAGACGGCGGCGCGGCAGGTGGAGTGGCTGGGCTTCCGCCGGGAGGACGTGCGCCACGTCGTGCTCACCCACCTGGACGTCGACCACGCCGGCGGCATCGTCGACTTCCCCTGGGCGCGGATCCACGTGCGGGGCGCGGAGCTCCACGCCGCCACCGTCCGCGCCGACCCCAAGGAGAAGGAGCGGTACCGGCCGGTGCACTTCCGCCACGGTCCGCGCTGGGAGAGCTACGACGAGGAGGGCGAGCCCTGGTTCGGCTTCCGCGCCGTCCGCCAGCTCCGGGGCCTGCCCCCCGAGATTTTGATGATCCCCCTCGACGGCCATACACGGGGGCACGCGGGGGTGGCGGTGGACACCGGCGCGGGCTGGCTCCTCCACGCGGGCGACGCCTACTTTTTCCGGGGCGAGATCCACGAGGCGCGTCCGCGCTGCCCGCCGGGCCTGCGGCTCTTCCAGCTCCACGCGGGCATCGATCCGGTGGCGCGCGCCCACAACCAGAAGCGGCTCCGGGCGCTGGCCCGCGAGCGGGCCGGGGAGGTGCGGATCTTCTGCTCGCACGACCCGGTGGAGTTCGAGCAGGCGCGCGCCTTCACCGAGGAGAACGCGCTCCCGCGGCGGATCCAGGCGTGAGGCGCGGAATCTTCGTCACGGGGACCGACACCGGGGTCGGCAAGACCCTCGTCTCCACCGCGCTCGTCCTCTGGGCGCGGAGTCGGGGAGCGAGGGTGGGCGGGATGAAGCCCGCCGAGAGCGGCTGCGCCCGCGTGGACGGTCGGCTCGTCCCGGCCGACGCCGAGCTCCTACGCCGCGCCGCCGGCGGCGAGGACGACCTCGACCGGGTCTGCCCCCACCGCCTGGAGGCGCCCCTCGCCCCCGGGATCGCCGCCGAGCTGGAGGGCGTCGACATCTCGCTCGATCGCGCGCGCCGAGCGCTCGACGCGCTCTCGGCCTCGCATCCCGATGGGGTGATCGTCGAGGGCGCGGGCGGCCTCCTCGTGCCGATGGATCCCGCCTTCCACACCGTGGCCGACTGGGCGGAGGCCCTCGGACTCCCCGTCCTCGTCGTGGCCCGCGCGGGCCTCGGCACCATCAACCACACGGCGCTCACGCTGGAGGCGCTCGCCGCGCGCGAAATCCCCTGCCGCGGCGTGGTCCTCGTGGCGAAGAGCGCCGAGGAGGAGGCGGCGGCGAGGCGGAATGCGGAGGCGATCCGCCGCCTCGCCGGTGCCGAAATCCTCGCCGTGATCCCTCCCTTGGCGGCCCGAGACGAGTGGGAGCGGGCGAGGCTCGCCGCCCGGATTCTCGAGGAGGCGTTCGCCGGCCGAAAATTGGATCCGGCGTCGCTCCTCGCGTAGCTTCCCTTCGGCGTCGCCGAGGTTGATCCTTCCCGACGCGCCACCACCGACACCCCAGCACGACGGGTCCCGGACGCCGCGGCGGACGGGCGCACGGGCATCGACTTGGCCGAGATCATCGACTTGCATCTTCACCGGGAGGCCCTCCGACGTCTCGAGCTCCTCCTCGACGACCAGGGGCTCGCGTACTTCCTCCGTCCGGGGGCCGGGATCACCCTCGCGCTCGACGAGGAGCGCATCCGCGACGTCGTTCGGTACGCCAGTGAACGGATGGATCGACTTCCGGTTCCGTCCGCGGTCGAGGCGTGCTATCGGGCGATCCGTCGGCGCCTGATCGCGGGGCTGGCGGAGGCCATGGTCTTCGCCGGGTACTGAGCGCCCAAGGTCCGAGACCATGAACGTTCGCGCAGAAGCCATCGTCGAAAAGCCTCGCCGGGACGTGTTCGAGGCCTACCGGGACCACCTGGTCGAGCTGGTCCCCGACCTCCCGAGCATCCGTGCGATCGAGATCCGGAGCCGCAAGGAGAGCGACGGGAAGGTCGAGATGGTCAACGTCTGGCACGGCGGTGGGGACATCCCCTCGGCGCTCCGGGCCTTCCTCTCCGAGTCGATGCTCTCCTGGACGGACTACGCGGTCTGGGATTCGTCCGACTACACCTGCTCCTGGCGGAGCGAGTCGCACTCCTTCAAGGAGGCCGTCGACTCGCGGGGCAGGAACGAGTTCGTCGAGCTCGGGCCGTCGCGAACGGCGATCCGCATCGTGGGCGAGATCCGCGTCGACGCCTCCAAGATCGCGGCGGTGCCGCGCCTCCTCGCCTCGACCGCCGGCGGCCTGGTCGAGCGCTTCCTCGTCAAGCAGATCGAGGACAATCTGCGCGAGGTCGCCGGGGGCGTGGAGAAGTTCCTCTCCCAAAGGGGCTGAACGCCGGCCACGGCGTCACGCGATCGTGGATCCCGAGCCACCCTTGGGTTAGGCTCCGCCAATCATCATGACAGGAAAAGGTATGCGGGCGGCGGTCATCGGCGCCGGGAGTTTCGGTACTGCCCTGGCGCGCGTCTTGGGTCAGAAGGGAATCTCCGTGCGGATCTGGGGCCGCGAGGAGGAGGTGCGCGAGGCGATCGCCCAGCGGCACGAGAATCCTCGCTTCCTCCCCGGCATCCGCCTGCCCGAGACCGTGATACCCGCCGACGATCCCCGAAGCGCGGTCGAGGGCGCCGACCTGGTGGTCGCGGCCACGCCCTCCCACGTGGCGCGCGAGGTCTTCGGCCCCCTGTCGGAGAGCCTCCCGCCCGAGACCCCCATCGTCACCATCTCCAAGGGGATCGAGGAGGGGACCCTCCTCCTCCCGACCGAGGTGCTCGAGAGCGTGCTCCCGGAGCGCCTCCACCCCTACCTCGCCGCGCTCTCCGGGCCCTCCTTCGCGAAGGAGGTCGCCGAGGAGAAGCCCACCCTGGTGACCATCGCCTCCAAGTGGGATCGGACCGCGCGCCTCGTGCAGGAGGCCTTCGGCACCTCTTACTTCCGTCCCTACACCTCGACCGACGTGGTCGGCGTGCAGCTCGGCGGCGCCCTGAAGAACGTCCTCGCCATCGCCGCCGGGATCATCGAGGGCCTCGAGGGCGGGCACAACGCGCGGGCGGCGCTGATCACCCGCGGCCTCGCCGAGATGGTCCGCCTGGCCACCGCGCGGGGGGCCGACGCCAAGACGCTCTCCGGCCTCTCCGGCGTCGGGGACCTCGTGCTCACCTGCACCGGCGATCTCTCCCGCAACCGCACCGTGGGCTTCGAGCTGGGCCGCGGAAAGAAGCTCGGCGAGATCCTCGCCTCCCTGGGCCACGTGGCCGAGGGCGTGAAGACCGCCCGCTCCGCCTGGGAGATGGCCCAGAAGCTCGACGTCGAGGTCCCGATCACCGAGCAGGTCTACCGGATCCTCTACGAGGACAAGGATCCGCGCGTCGCCGCGAAGGAGCTGATGGCGCGGACGCTGAAGCCCGAGTTTCGGTAGGGCGCGCCGGATTCGGCGCTGCGGCCGCCGTGCTCGCCCCCTCCTCGTCCCCACGCGAGCCTCCGGGCTCGAGACCGACGCCATGGACCTGGGGTTTTTCCCTATGGCCCCGAATGGGGGACTCGTGTAGCCATGGGATAGCACCTCGGGGACGTGGAGGCTGACCCGCGACGAGCCGTCGGTCGGTTGGGGACACTCCTTCCCCCTCCGACCGACGGCCGTCCGCTTTCGCACGTTGACTTCGACTGCGGCCTCTCGGAACGTTGAGGCCGTGGATCCCTTCGCAGCCAGGCACGGAAAGGCGGCTCGGACCGCCCTCCGGGAATTCGACGAGATCGTCCGGACGATCGCCTTCGCGGGGACGGAGCCGGTCCTCGACTCGGTCCTCCCCATCGCCCGTTCCTTCCTGGAGGCCGAACAAGCGCTCGCCTACCGGCTCGAATGCCACGAAAGCGGCCTGGACGTGGACTTCGCCCACTGCGTGGGCGCCGGTCCCATGGACCGCTTGCTCCGCGAGGTCCGGCCTATCCTCGCCGAGGCCCGGGAGCCCCTCTTGTCCTACCGCCTGCCGATTCCGCTTCGGGAGGAGCGCAACACCATCTTCAACTCCGCCTCGGAGGCGGTGCGGGAGCGCTACCTCGCCTCGGCCCCCGTGCGCGAACTCTTCCCCCGTCTGGGGCTCCCCCATCGGGAGGAGATCCGCGTCCTCCTCTGCGACGGCCCGTACCTCCTGAGCTGGTTCGGCGTCTTCCGCGGCGACCCTTTCGGGGCGAGGGAGGCCGAGCGGCTCGAACGCCTGGTGGAGCCGCTCGGCAAGCGCCTCGCCCTCGAGGATCGGCTGCGGCGCGCCGAGGCGAGGCGGCCTCACGCCTCGGCGGTGAGCGCGTCGGGGCGGGAGGAGACGCCCTCGGCCCAGAGCATCCGGTCGGCGCGCTGCAAGAGCTCGTCGAAGCCCGTCCGCTCCGTGGCCGAGATCAGCACGGCGTCGTGGAGGCGCGCGCCGCCGTCGCCGTTCCCCGGCGGGAGCCTGTCGGCCTTGTTGAAGACGAGGATCCGCGGGGTCTTGAGCAGGCCGAGAGAGTCCAGGATCTTCTCCACCGCCTCGATCTGCGCCTCGCGCTCGGGATCGGTCACGTCCACCACGTGGAGGAGCAGGTCGGCGCTCTCGAGTTCCTCGAGGGTGGCGCGGAAGGCCGCGACCAGGTCCTCGGGGAGGTCGCGGATGAACCCCACGGTGTCGGTGACGATCACCTCCCGGTCCCGCGGGAAGCGCAGGCGCCGGGTGGTGGGATCCAGGGTGGCGAAGAGCTTGTCCTCGGCCAGGACCTCGCTCTGCGTGAGGGCGTTGAGCAGCGTGGACTTGCCGGCGTTCGTATAGCCGACGATGGAGATCACCGGCAGCCCCCGGCGGTTGCGCTCCTTGCGGCGCACCGCGCGGCTGGCCGAGATGGCGTCGATCTTCTTCTCGAGGAAGCGGATCCGGTCGCGGATGCGACGCCGGTCGATCTCGAGCTTGGTCTCACCGGGACCGCGCCCGCCGATGCCACCCATGAGACGCGAGAGGCCCGCGTCCGCCTGACGGGTCAGCCTCGGCATGAGGAAGCGGAGCTGCGCCAGCTCCACCTGCAGCTTCCCCTCCGCGCTCTGGGCGCGCTGCGCGAAGATGTCGAGGATGAGCTGGGTCCGGTCGAGGACCTTGAGCGAGGTCTCCTGGGCGATGTGCCGCGCCTGGGAGGGGGAGAGGTTGCGGTCGAAGACGATCACGTCCGCGCCGAGCTGGAGGCTGCGCAACGTGATCTCCTCGAGCTTCCCCCGGCCCACCAGATACTTCACGTCGAATTCCCGGCGGAACTGGAGGATGGTGTCGAGCACCTGCACCCCCGCCGTCTCGGCGAGCTCCTCGAGCTCCCGCAGCGAGGCCTCGGCGGCGCGCCGGTTCTCCTTCACCGCCACGCCCACGAGGATGGCCTTCTCCTTGCCCTCCACCGCCTTGGCGGCGATGCGGGCCGAGAGCTGCTCCTCGAGCGCCCGGATCTCCTTTCCGAAGTCCCAGTCGAGTTCGTGGACGGAGGGGCGGCGGACGATGCGCCACAGATCGCCGTCGGGGTTCTCCGGGAGGAGGTGGGCGAACTCCGTCGCGCCCGGCAGACCGTCCTCCCGCGCCTCGATCTCGCAGACCAGATCCAGGCGGAGGTGCGCCAGGTCGGTGAGGTCGTCCCGGGTCAGACCCTCGCCCTGCAGGTGCGTGTGCACCAGACGAAGACCACGCAGACGCGTCTGGGCGCCGCGGGCGCGGCCGACGTCGGGCAGGTCCAGCTTGTGGGCGTCTCCGACGATGACGTACTCGACCTCCCCCTTGCGGGAGAGGAGCACGCCCACCTGGCGGCCCATCTCCCGCGCCAGCTCGGTCAGGTGCCGGGCGAGCTCGGGGCTGACCACCTCGTTCGGGCGCATGCGCCGTCGGTAGGTGTTGCGGAGACGTTGGATTTGGGAGGGTTTGAGACCGAGGGTATTTCCGAAGATGTCCTGTATGACCGTTCCTCCTGGCGGGACTGTAGGGCCAATCCCGGGCGGCTTCAACCCGGCCCGAGGGTCGAATCCCCGACCTTTTCACGGCCCTCGTCCGCTCTACTTTCGGAACAGCGGATCCCGCCGGATGCTTTCACGCCTATGCTAGATTGGAAATGACCCCGCGCGGTGCGGGGAGCAAGGAGCGAATTTGACGCCACGAAGAAGTGGAGCGAGCCAGGTCCCCAGCAAAAGCCCCTCCAAGTCCGAATCCACGACCGATTCCCCTGCGCTCGCGGCGGCCAAGGTCGCGGCCGAGGCGGCGCTCGGGAAGAAGGCCGAGGAGGTGATGATCCTCGACGTCCGAGGTCTCACCAGCTACGCGGACTACTTCGTCCTCGCCACCGGCACCTCGGACCGGCAGGTGAAGGCGATCGCGGACGCCATCGAGGAAGATCTGAAGAAGGCCGGCCATCGGTCGCTGGGAGTCGAGGGCTACGAGCGCGGTCATTGGGTGCTCATCGACTTCGGTGACGTGGTCGCCCACGTCTTCTACGAGGAGACCCGGAACCTCTACGACATCGAGGGTCTCTGGGCCGAAGCGCCGCGCATCTTCGTGGAATGAAGATCCGCATCCTCGCGATCGGCGCGGATCGATCGCGACTCTTCGAGCCGGCGGTCGAGGAGTACCTCGAGCGCATCCGCCGGGTCGTCCCCGTGACCGTCGAGGAACTCGCACCCGCGCGCAAGGGCGGTGCCGACCCCGGGCGTGCGCGCGAACTCGAGGGGAAAGCCCTTCTCGACAAGCTCCGCCCCGGCGAGATGGTGGTGGTGCTCGACGAGCGCGGCAAGGAGCTCGACTCCCGCCAGTTCGCGGAGCGGGTGCTCGGGGAGGCGATGAACCGCGGGCGCGACCTCGCCTTCCTGATCGGGGGGGCGGAAGGCCATGCGTCCGAGGTGAGGGAGCGCGCCGACCTGGTCCTCTCCCTCTCGCGCCTCACCTTGGCCCACCGACTCGCGCGCCTGGTCCTGGCCGAGCAGATCTATCGCGGCCTCTCCATCCTCCGCGGCGAGCCCTACCATAAGTAGGGCTGGAATCCGCGGATGGGGTGGATTAGAGACCGTCCCCCCGTTCGCGAAAGGTGGACCGGATGAACCGCAAGCCCAGACCCGTGCTCCTCTGCATCCTCGACGGCTTCGGCCTGCGCGAGGAACGAGAGAACAACGCCATCGCCCTCGCCTCCACCCCCAACGTGGACCTCTTCGACGAGCGCTATCCCCGCACCAAGCTCCACACCTCGGGGCTGGCGGTCGGGCTCCCCGAGGGGCAGATGGGCAACTCCGAGGTCGGCCACACCAACCTCGGAGCGGGCAGGGTGGTCTTCCAGGATCTCGTGCGGATCAACCGGGCGATCGAGGATGGCTCCTTTTTCCGAAACGAGGTCTTCCACGCGGCGATCCGGCAGGCCAAGAGCAACGGGCGGGCGCTGCACCTCCTCGGCCTCCTCTCCCCCGGCGGCGTGCACTCGCTCCAGGCCCACCTCGAAGCCCTGGTGAAGCTGGCCGAGCGCGAGGGCGTGTCTCGCATTTTCGTCCACGCTTTCCTGGACGGGCGGGACACGCCGCCCAAGAGCGCCCTCGGCTACATGGAGTCGTTCTACGACTTCCTCCACAAGGAGGCGCCGCACACGAAGGTGGCCACCGTCAGCGGGCGCTACTTCGCCATGGATCGCGACAAGCGTTGGGATCGGGTGATGCGCGCCTACGGGGCGATGGTCCGGAACGAGGGCTTCTTCGCCAAGGACGGCATCGACGCCGTCCAGCAGGCCTACGCGCGGGGCGAGACGGACGAGTTCGTGCAGCCCACCGTCTGCGTCAACGGAAGCGGCGAGCCGGTGGGGCGGATCGAGGATGGCGACGCGGTGGTCTTCTTCAACTTCCGCGCGGATCGGGCGCGCGAACTCACGCAGCTCCTCGCCTTCGATCAGGCGCCGCCCGAGGCCGAGCGCGGTCCTCGTCCCCAGCTCGGCTTCTACGCGACCATGACCGAGTACAAGTCGGACTTCGGGCTGCCGGTCGCCTTCCCGCCCTTCCAGCCGCAGGAGATCCTGCCGGAGGTGATCGCGGAGCACGGGCTCGCGCAATTCCGCTGCGCCGAGACCGAGAAATACGCGCACGTCACCTTCTTCTTCAACGGCGGCCGTGAGGTGGTCTTCCCGCGGGAGGATCGGGTGCTGGTGCCCAGCCCGCGCGAGGTGAAGACCTACGACGAGAAGCCGGAGATGTCCGCCTACCAGGTGACGGACCAGCTCCTCGCCGCCATCCACTCCGGCAAGTACCACCTCATCGTCTGCAATTTCGCCAATCCGGACATGGTCGGTCACACGGGCAAGCTCGAGCCGACCATCCGCGCCATCGAGGCCGTGGACGAATGCCTGGGCAAGCTCTATCGCGCCACGCGCGAGGCGGGGATGGCGATGATCGTCACCGCCGACCACGGCAATGCCGAGATGATGGTCGATCCCGAGACGGGCGAGCCCCACACCGCGCACACCACGCTGCCGGTACCCTTCTGGCTGATCGACGAGGACTTCCGCGGGGCGAAGCTGCGCGAGGGCGTCCTCGCGGACGTGGCGCCCACCGTGCTGCGCGTGATGGGCTTTCCCAAGCCGGAGGAGATGAGCGCCCTCGGCCTCCTCTGAACCGAGCCCCTCGGCCCCCTCGTGCGGCGACGGCACGTGGCAGGGCCCGTGCCGCACGGGTGGGGGGCGGGGCCACGACCGCCCTCGCAGTTCTGTGGCGGGACCGGATCAGGTCGGCGGGTGGGTCTCCGTGAAGTAGGAGAAGCCGGGGAAGCGGCAGATGCCCTCCTCGCAGCTCCACTCGCCGGATTCGGTCGTGGGGCGGACGACGGGGCAGTCCGCGACCGTCTCGCAAGGGATGGGATGGCGGGTGCAGCGGCCCGGCGAGTCGTGCGCCAGTTCGCTCTGCGACTGGTTGCAAATCAATCCCCCACCGCAGGACGAAGCCCCGTCCTGGGCATGGCAGAGCGCTTCGCACTTGGCCTGACAGATGCCCTCCTCGCACCAGGCCTCGGGGGCGCACTTCCCCGCCTCCTGCACGGCGTGCGAATCCCAGCAGTCGTCGTGCGAGGAACACCGGTCCTCCGGTGTGCAGGCGAACGAAACCAGAAACGGAACGACGAGGAGCCAGCGGGTCATCGGTCCACCTCCCTTCTTCGTCGGAAACCGTATCGCGATCCCGCGGTCGGTGGGAGGGGTCGGCTCGGGTGTCGGGGGTCGGATCTAGGCTGGTCCCCATGTTGGGGGCACTCGCCGACCTCTTCTTTCCCACCACCTGTGCGGGTTGCCGCGCCGCGTCGCCGGAGCTCTTCTGCGCCCGCTGCGCCGATCTGGTCGAGGGCCTGCCGATTTGGCGCTGCCCGGGCTGCAGCGGAAACCTCCCACCCCCGATCGCTCGGGACGAAAGGCCGGAGAGGTGTCGCGCCTGTTCGGCGCGGCCTCCCGCCTTCCACGCCGTCGCCGCTCCCTTCGTCTACGGCGGTCCGGTGGCCCAGGCGATCCACCGTCTGAAGTATCGGGGCGAGCGAAGCCTCGCCCGGCGCCTCGCCGCGCCGATGGTGGAGGCGGGCCGGGGCCTATTGGGGGACGCGGATGCCGTGGTCCACGTTCCGCTCCATCCCGCGCGGCGTCGAGAGCGGGGATTCGACCAGGCCCTCCTCCTGGCCTCCGCCGTGGCGCGGTCGGCGAACCTCCCCCTCCTCCGGCGCGCCCTGGTCCGCGCGCGCCCTTCCGGCCACCAGGTGGGGAGGGGGCGCGAAGAGCGGGGCGCCGCGGTGGCGGATGCCTTCCGGGCCGCGGGCGACGTGCGGGGCCTTTCCCTCGTCCTCGTGGACGACGTGGTGACCACCGGCGCCACCGCCGACGCCGCGGCCCGGGCACTCGAGAGGGCGGGGGCGAGGAAGGTCGGCGTGCTCGCGGTCGCGCGGGCGCTATGAATCCGGGTGGGCCCGGGCATGTGGCCGGGACCTTCGCTCTGTTAGGATGCAGGCCCCCGGGGCTTCCCATGATGAGAATCGCGGTGCACATCGGACTCGTCCTCCCCCTGGCGCTCCTCCTGGCGGCCCCCGCGGCGGCCTCCGAGCTCGCGCCCCGGGTGGTGGAGTCGGCGCCGGCCGATGCGCACCGCCACCGCCTGGACGCCCTGCGCGCGCGCGTCCTCTCCAGGCTCTCCGAACCCGGCGTGGCCGCGGATCTCTACGAGCTGCGCGACCTCTCGGCCGAGGGCGGCTCGCTCGAGAGGGCGGCGGATCTCCTCTACCGCGTGGCGGAATCCTGGAGGACGCATCCTCACGTGCGCTCGCTCGCCCGGCGGCTCTTGGCCGACGTGGAGCGCCACCGGGGACGGCTCCCGCGGATGCAGGCGAACCTCGCCGCGATCGGCGTCGTCACCGACGTCAGCGTCATCGGTCCCTTTCCCAACGAGAACGGCGAGGGTTTCCTCGAGCGATTCGGCCCCGAGGAGGAGGGCGACCTCGGCAGGGAGCACGAGGGGGAGAGGCATCCGGTGCGGTGGAGGGCGATCCCCGGGCTCGGGCGCACGGGGACGATCGTCCTCGACGAAGCCTTCCGCACGGGCGGCGAGCAGGTGGTCTACGTGCTCGCCGAGATCCGATCGCCCCGCGCCGTCCAGGCCCATCTCTTCCTGGGGACGCCCGGCCCGACCCGAGCCTGGCTCTCGGGCCGCGCGATCCTCTCCGACCCGGACGACCATCCCGCCCGCTTCGATCAGCGCGTCGTCCCCCTCCCGCTCCGCCCGGGCGCGAATCACCTCCTGCTGAAGATCGCCTCCCGCGGGACCTTTCCCTTGGAACTCGAAATGCGGGTGGCCGACGAGCGCGGCGCCGCGATCCCCGGGGTGCGGGTGGTCGCGCCATCCACGGGCGCCTATCCCGCCGCCGAGCGGATTCCGCCGACCCGCTCCCTCCGCGGGAGATCCCCGCTGGTCGAGGAGCTGGCGCAGCGGGGAGGCCCCCGCGGTCTGGAGGATTGGGCCCGCGTCCTCGGCGAGCGCCACCCCTTCGCCGCGAACCAGAAGCGGCACCTCGCCGCGGTGGAGCGTGCGGCGCGCGCCGCGCCCCAGCGGATGGAGGTGCAGCTCTTGGCGGCGCGGTGGCACGAGGAGGACCACGACCGACGTCGCGCCTTCCTCGAGCGCGCGGTCGAGGCCGAGCGCCCGGGGGAGGCGCTCGCCCACGCCGCCCTGGCCCGGTACTGGCTCCAGCGCGGCTCTCCCTGGAAGGCGATCGAGATCCTGTCTCCGCGCCTGACTCGGGCGCCGGGGGACTGGCCCGCGCAGGAGGTCTGGGCTCGGGCCTGGGAGTCGGTGGGGGAGGCCGCCAGGGCGCGGAAGATCGTGGAGGAGCTGGCGCGGAGGTTTCCGGACGAGGCCGGCTTGCACCGCAAGCTCGCGCAGCAGGCGCGGCGCGACGGCCAGGTGGAGGAGGCGATCCGCAGGCTCCGCGTCGCGCTCGCGCTCCGCCCGGCCGACCGCGCCTCCGCCTTCGCCCTCGCCGCCATCCTCGCCGACGCCGGAAGGGTCCAGTCGGCGGACGAGGTCCTCGCCTCCGTCTCCCGCCTCCTCCCCGTCGACCTCTCGCTGGCGACCTGGAGGGCCGAGCTCCTCGCCGCCAACGACCGCCTCGCCGAAGGCCGCGCGCTCTTCGATCGCGCGCTCGAGGTCGCGCCGGACGATCCGCGGCTCTGGGAGCGGCGCGGCCGGATGGAGATCGCGGCGGGCGACGCGGACGCGGCCCGCGAGGCCTATCTCCACGCCCTGCAGATCGCGCCGCAGAACGCGGAGCTCAGGGAGAAGGTCCGGATCCTCGGCTGGAAAGAGGACGCCTTCGCCACCCCCTTCCTCCGCGACCTCGAGGAGGAGGCGAGGAAGCTCGGGACGCCCCCCGCGGACGAGGACGCGATCCGCCTGGCCGAGATCCGCGTGGTCCGGGTCCTCCCGAGCGGACAGGCCTCGAGGACGGAGCAGAGCATCGTCTGGGTGGGGAGCCAGCGCGGGGTGGATCGCTTCCGCACCTTCCGCATCCGCTACGCGCCGGATCGCGAGGTGCTCCGGATCGAGCGGGCCCGCATCCTCCGCCCCGACGGGACCATCGAATCGAGCCACGTCACCTCGGAGCAATCCCTCGACGACACCGCCACCGGGATCTACTACGACGCCCGCCTGCGGCTGGTCTCCTTTCCGGATCTCCGCCCCGGAGACGTGGTGGAGCTCGTCTACCGCCTGGACGACATCGCCCGCGACAACCTGCTCTCGGACTCCTTCGGCGACATCCAGATCGCCCAGGACACGGTTCCGATCGCCTCCTGGGAGTACGTGCTGAAGATGCCGCCCGGCCGGGAGATCCACGCCAACGACCTCGTCGGCGCGACCTACCAGCGGGTGGAGGAGGAGGACGGCACCCTGCACCGCTGGAGCGTCTCGAACGCGCCGAAGCTCGTCTCCGAGCCCCGGATGCCGGGCTGGACCGAGGTCGCCCGCTACCTCCACGTCTCCACCTTCGCGAACTGGGACGAGGTGGCGCGCTACTGGTGGGGGCTGGTGGAGGATCCGATCGAGCCCACCGAGGAGATCCGCCAGGTGGCGCGGCAGATCGTGGAGGGCATCCCCGCGCGGGACGTGCGAAGGCGGGTGGAGGCGATCCACCGCTACGTGCTCGAAAAGACGCGGTACGTCGGCCTCGAGCTGGGGATCCACTCCTACAAGCCCTACAGGGTGGAGCAGGTGCTGCGGCGGGGCTTCGGCGACTGCAAGGACAAGGCCTCGCTCACCCACGCCCTCTTGCGCTCGGTGGGGATCGACTCTCGGCTGGTCCTGCTCCGCATGCGCAAGCTCGGGCGCATGGGCGAGGAGCCGGCCTCGCTGGCGGCCTTCAACCACGCCATCCTCTACGTGCCGGACCTCGACCTCTACTTGGACGGCACCGCCGAGTGGTCGGGCGCCGCCGAACTCCCCGAAGCGGACCGCGGCGCCGAGATCCTCGTCGTGCACCCCGACGGCCGAGGCGAGCGGCGTCGGACGGGGGAGGGGAGCGCGGAGGAGAACCTGCACGACTCCCGGCTCGTCCTCCGCATCCTCGACGACGGATCGGCCGTGGGCGAGGGCCAGGTGACGGCGCGGGGTTTGGCGGCGCCCGGCCTGCGGCGCGCCCACGCCTCGCCCAACCGCCGCAAGCAGGCGCTCGAGCGGAGCTGGGGCCAGACCCACCCCGGGCTCACGGTGGGCGAGGTGGAGGCCTCCGACCCCCGGGAACTCGACCGCCCCTTCTCGCTCCGCTTCTCCGTGGAGATCCCCGCCTTCTCCGAGCCGGCCTCGGACGGCGCGCGCGCCTTCCATCCTTTGGGGAAGCAGAGCCGCTACCTCTACACCTACGCCCCGCTCGCGCGGAGGACGCACGATCTGGTCCTGCCTCCCCCCGGGAGAGAGCGGACGACCGTGGAGGTGGAGCTCCCCGAAGGGGCCGAGGTCCTCGAGATGCCGGCCTCCGAGGAATGGAATGGCCGTTTCGGAGCGTTCTCGTCGACGGTCTCGCTCGAGCGCGGGAGGCTCGTCGTCCGCCGCGAGCTCGAGTTGTCGACCAGCCGGATCACCCCCGAGGACTACCCCGATTTCCGGGAGTTCCTGCGCAAGGTCGACTCGCTCGCCGCCCCCCGCATCCTTTTCCGCACCGGCGATCCGGACCCCGCGGGTTGAGCCGAGACTTGCAGTTTTTCGTCGATGCGTGCATTTTCCACCCCAGTCGGCGTGGACCGACCCCATCCAAGGAGGCGATTCTGGCTCGCGAGGATCTCATCGAAGTCGAAGGTACCGTCACCGACGTCCATCCCGGTGGCCTCTTCACCGTCCAACTCGACAACGACGGCCCCCAGATTCAGGCGAGGGTCGGCGGCAAGATGCGTCAGCATTTCATCCGCATCGTCCTCGGCGATCGCGTGAAGGTGGGCGTCTCGCCCTACGATCCGACGCACGGAATCATCACCTACCGCACCCGCTGACCTCTCCCCCCGTCCCTCGGTTTACCGCAATCGAACGACCCCGTGGCGCGACCGCCCCCTTTTTGGTATTGGGGGTAGGTTGAGTGACTACAAGATAGGGACGGAAGCGCACGAGCTGATCGAGCGGTGCGTGCGGCTGGACTCCACTGCATGGGAGGAGCTGGTCGCCACCCACCGAACGGTCGTCCTGCGCGCTTTGGTGGGCATCCTGGGGACGGCGGACCCCCAGGTGATTCAGGATTTGGAGCAGGAAACCTACGAGCGCCTGCTCCATCGGGACTGCGAGGCGCTACGGGCCGTGAAGAGCCCTTCGCACCTTCGCGGCCTGCTCCGGACGATCGCCGGCAACCTCGCCCGCGACCATCTCCGCCGGGTCGCCGTCCGGAAGGCCTACCTGCAAAGCATCACGCCTCAAATCGAAGACCCCTCCGAGACCCCCGACGAGATCCTGGGCCGAAAGCGGGATCTCGAAAGGGTGCTCGTCGCGCTCGACAAGGTCCTGACGGGGCCCAGGGCTTCCCGAGACGCCCAGGTCTTCCGCGCCTTCTACCTGGAAGGGGGGAGCGCCGCGGAGATCGCGGCGATGAACCTGGGGCTCTCCACCAAGGGCGTGGAGACCGTCCTCTTCCGCCTGGTGCAAAAGCTCAGGAAGTACCTGGGACGAGACGGGGGCGGGAGCCTCGCCCACGGCGCCGGCTGAGGTGCCTCGGGGCGGGTCCTACGGAGGCGGGGCGCCCCCCTCTTCCAGCCACGTTTCGCGATCCGCCTGGAGGGCCCGCTCCAGCGCCTGCCGGCCCCCGTCGCAGATCGGTGGGCCGTGGGCGAAGCAGAGGACCTCCACCGGGAGGTGGTCGGCGATCCGCCGAACGCTCGCCCGGGTCCGCGCCGGCTCGTCCTGGTAGATCGCGTTGATGAAGCGCGGCAGTCCGGAGCCGTCGTGGACCAGGAGGTCGGAGAGGAAGACGACGCTGCGGGGGTGGTCCAACCAGAGGGCGTACATCGCCTCCGTCGGCCCCGGAGCATGAAAGGCGGTGAGCCCTCCGGGGAGGGTGTCGCCTCCGGAGTAGCGGTAGTCCGGCTCCTCCTCGAGCTGGCCGGGCGTCGTTCCCACCGTCGGGCCCTCCGGGGCGAAGACCGGCACGCCGAAGAGGCGGCGGTATCGCCAGGCCGAGCGCTGGTGATTGGCCGCGGTGAGGACGATCGCCTCGATCTTCCCCAGGCGCCTGAGCTCCGACTCGCTGACCGGCAGAGGATCGATCAGGGTCACGCTTCCCGATCGCACCACCGCGTAGGCGTCGCTCTCCTCGCCGGCGAGCCGATCGTCGTGCACCCGCCAGCGATGGACCGTGGGAACGACCCGGACGATCTTGCGTGCTTGTGCCTTTGGCTCCGTCATGCACGGAGGATGCGCACGAAGGGAGCATGGAGCCACGCGGGGAGCGGGCGGCCGTCAGGCGACGAGGTAGCGCTCGAGCGCCCGGCGAACCTCCTCCGGGATGGGCATCGAGCGCATGCGGTCGAGGTCGGAGGTCACGACGGTGATCTCCGCCTCGGCGCAGACCGTGTCTCGGGCGACGGCGCGGTAGACGCAGACGAAGGAGGAGCGGCCGATCGAGCGGAAGCCCAGCTCCACGGTGAGCTCGTCGCCGTAGCGGAGGGGCGCTCGATAGTCCGTCTCGATGTGGACCGCGGGCCAGCCGATCCGGCGGTCGCGGATCCAGACCGGGTAGTCCGTGCCGGTGGCGGCGCCGAAGAAGTCCTCGAACGCCATGTGGAAGTAGTCGAAGAAGCGCGGGTAGAAGACGATGCCCGCGGCGTCCACCTCGTTGAAGCGGACCTTGAGGTGCAGGGTGTGGCGCATCAGTTGAAAGCCGAGATGCCGGTGAGCTCCTTGCCGAGGATCAGCGTGTGGATGTCGTGCGTCCCCTCGTAGGTGTACACCGATTCCAGGTTGGTCATGTGACGAATCACCGGATACTCGTCGGTGATCCCGTTCGCGCCCAGGATCTCACGGGCGGTCCGGGAGGCCTCCAGCGCGGCCCGCACGTTGTTTCGCTTGGCGAAGGAGATGTGCAGGAAATTGGCCTGGTCCAGATCCTTGAGCTGCCCCAGCCGCCAGTTCAGGAGCTGCGCCTTCACGAGCTCCGTATACATGTTCGCGAGCTTGAGCTGGGTGATCTGGTAGGCGGCGATCGGCTTTCCGAACTGCGTGCGCGAGAGCGCATAGTCGCGCGCGGCCTCGAAGCAGGCGATGTGCGCGCCGGTGGCGCCCCAGGCGATCCCGTATCGCGCCTGGTTGAGACACATCAGCGGGCCGCGAAGCCCGGTCACGCCCGGCAGGCGGTTCGCCTCGGGCACCCGCACCTCCTGGAGCGAGAGCTCCGCGGTGTCCGAGGCCCGAAGGCTCATCTTTCCGTGGATGGGCCGGGCCTCGAATCCCGGCATCCCCTTCTCCACCAAAAAGCCCTGGATGCTCTTGGCGTCGTCCCCCGTCTTCGCCCAGACCACCGCGACGTCGGCGATGTTTCCATTCGTGATCCAGAGCTTCGTCCCGCTGAGGATCCAGTCGCTTCCGTCCCGGCGCGCGCGGGTCTTCATCCCTCCCGGGTCGGAGCCGTGATCCGGCTCGGTGAGCCCGAAGCAGCCGATCTTCCGCCCCTTGGCCATCTCGGGCAGGAAACGCTCCTTCTGCTCCTCGGAGCCGAAGGCCCAGATGGGATACATGGCGAGCGCGCCCTGCACCGAGCAGAAGGAGCGCAGGCCGGAGTCGCCCCGCTCGAGTTCCTGCATCGCCAAACCGTAGGTGACGTTGTCGGTGCCGGGGCAGCCGTATCCGTGGAGGTTCATCCCGAAGAGGCCGAGTTCGCCGAGGCGGGGCGCGATCTCCGCGGGGAAGGTCGCTTCGCGGAAATGCTGCTTCACGATGGGCAGGAATTCTTCTTCCACCATGCGACGCACCGTGCGTCGGACGAGGCGCTGCTCGTCGCTGAGGAGGTCGTCCAGGCGGAAGAGGTCGATTCCGAGAAGCGTCTCGCTCACGGCGGACTCCTTGGCATCTTTCGGTTCGCTTCCCTGCTAGCATTCGGCCGGATGGCGGGCAAGCGCCGGTCGCGTCTCCCGCCGATTCGAAGACGGTTTCGGGTAGGTTTCGGGCCCGCCGTCGGTTGAAGGGTCGCCGTGTCCATCGTCCGAACCGCAGCCAAGACCGCCATGGGCGCCCGGCAGGTCGTCAAGGACCTGGGGCGCCTGCAGCAGATCGCCCAGGTGCTCGTGCGCCACGGTTTCGGTTGGCTGGTGGCCACCCTGGATCTGCCCGGCCTCGGCCTCCTGCGGAAGGAGGAGGGCGAGCGCGGCCTCGCGCCGGAGCGCGTGGTGGCGGTCCTCCGCGACCTCGGCCCCACCTTCGTGAAGATCGGGCAGATGCTCTCCACCCGCTCGGACATCCTCCCGGCCGCCTATACGGACGCGCTCCAGGGCCTGCAGGACGACGTGGGACCCTTCCCCTACGAGGAGGTGGAGGCGCAGATCCGGAAGGCGCTCGGCGGCAGCCCCGACCAGCTCTTCGCCTCCTTCGATCGGGAGCCCGTGGCCACCGCCTCGATCTCCCAGGTGCACCGCGCCCGCCTCCCCAGCGGCGAGGAGGTGGCCGTGAAGGTCCGCCGGCCCGGCGTTCGGGAGCGGCTGGAGACCGATCTCTCCCTCCTTCTCTTCCTCGCGCGGCGCGCGGAGGCGCAGTTCCCGGAAATCCGCCTGATGGACCTGCCGGGGATCCTCGCCGAGCTTCGCAAGGGCATCGTGGAGGAGACCGATTTCCGCGTGGAGGCGGGGCACCTCTCGCGCTTCGCCGAGAACTTCGCGGGCAACGACGCCATCGTCGTCCCGGCGGTCTTCCGGAGCCATACCGCCGAGCAGGTGCTCACCATGGAGTGGGTCGAGGGCGTGCGCATCGCCCGGGCGCGGGAGGCCGGCTTCGACATGCGGGTGGTGGGGGAGCGCTACCTGAACGCCGCCTTCCAGATGCTCCTGGAGGACGGTCTCTTCCACGGCGACCTCCACCCCGGAAACGTCCTCGTGCTCGAGGGGAATCGTCTCGCCCTCCTCGACTTTGGTCTGGTCGGCCGCCTGACCGAGGAGATGCGGGAAAACCTCGTCACCATCTTCTTCGCCATCCAGCGCAAGGATTTCCGCACCATCGCCCGCGTCTACTGGGAGCTCTCCATCCGCACGGACCACGTGGACTACGGCGCCTGGGAGTCCGATCTCCAGGTCCTCTTCGAGCGCCAGGTCATGGGGCGGTCCATGGCCGAGCTGCAGATCGAGGAATTCGTCAAGCAGATGACCGAGATCGCCCTGCGGCACAACGTGCGGATGACGCCCGCCTACACGCTCTTCTTCAAGGCGCTCCTCACCGCCCAGGGGCTGGCGCGGCAGCTCGTCCCGGAGGTGGACCCGCTGGAGGAGATGCTCCCCTACGTCCAGCGCATGGCGCGGGAGCTCTACAGCCGCGAGCGCATCCAGGAGGAGATCTTCTACCAGCTCACCTCCCTCCGCTACACGGCCCGGCGGCTCCCGCTGATCGTCGGGCAGGCGGTGACGGATCTCCAGGAGGGGAGGCTGCGCCTCAAGATCCAGGCCGAGACGAGCCCGGAGGAGCGCCTCGCCCGCGACGAGCGCCAGAATCGTCTCGCCCTGGCGATCGTCTTCGCCGGCACCGTGGTGGGAGCCAGTCTCGCCCTCGACGCATCCGCCCCCCTCCTCCTCGGCCTCCCCTGGCCCGCGACCTTCGGCTACGGCCTGGCGGCCGTCGTCTTCGGGATGCTCGTTCGGGCCGCGGGAAAGAGCCGCCGCCCCCACCCCCGAAAGAGAAGCGGAACTTGAACCCGGGCCCGCTCCCGGCCGATGATGGGGCGCTGCTCTCACCAGCGGTTGCATCGTCGTGCCGATGATCCCGGCCACGGCAGGGCGACATCGATCGGTAGTGGAGGCATGCATGAAGCGCACGGCGTGGATGCTCCCCCTTCTGCTCGCCCTCGGCTGCAGCTCGCCCGAGCAGGTGATGGGAGCGCGGCAGAAATTCGAATTCGATCCCGCGGAACTCGACTTCGGCGAGGTGCCGGTCCACGGCACCGTCAAGATGGTCGTCCAGGCCCGGAACGTCGGCCAGGCGTCGGTCAATGCGACGGTGGACGAGATCGTGGGGCCCTTCGAGGTCGAGCCCTCGAAGTTCTCCGTCGCCGTCGGCGAAGCCGTCGAACTCGCCGTCCGCATCCGCCCCAAGAGCGAGGGACAGATCGAGGGGGAAATCCGATTCCGAGCGGGGGACGGCACCCGGGTGTCGCTTCCGCTCCGCGGCCGCGGCGTCGATCGTGCCTTGCGGGTGGATCCTCCCCGCATCGATTTCGGCAAGGTGGTGATCGGGGAGCGCCCCAAGGCCGAGTTCAAGCTCGAGAGCATGGCCGACGGAGACCTCGACGTCCTCCTCACCCTCGGTGGCTCGAACGAGTTCGAGATCTCCACCACCCCCTTCGTGATCGGCGGGCGCCGCACCGTCACGATGGAGGTGAGCTTCGTGCCCCGGAAGCGCGGGGGCCACGCCGCGTGGTTGGACATCAGTCCCTGTACCGATTGCCTGCCCGTGCGCGTGGACTTCACCGGCATCGCCGTGCAAGGGGAGGTGGCCCTCTTTCCTTCCCAGATCCGCTTCGGCTCCGTTCCGCCGGGACTTTCGCATCGGATGGAGGCCGAACTGCGCAACATCGGCGACGCCCCCATCGTGGTGGACGAGCTCGGCTTGGAATCCGAGACCGGCGTATTCGAGATCGAATCGGCGACGCCCCTCCCTCGGGAACTCGCGCCGGAGGAGAGCCTCTTCTTCACGGTTCGCTTCGATCCCCGGGATTTCGAACTGTATCAGGCGAAACTCTTCGTGAAGACCTCCAAGGAGGAAAAGCGGTTCGAGGTCGGCGGGAGGGGAGGAGGAGCGCTCCTGGTGGCCGAGCTCCTCCCCTTCGGTACCCTCCCCAAGGGCTGGGCGGGCTCGACGAACGTGGTCCTTCGAAACGTGGGCGAGAAGGACGACGAAATCGTGTTCACTTCGCTCGAACTCGTGGATTCGGATGGGGCGTTCGCCGTCCTGGACGATCTTCCCCTCCAGACCGGTGCGACGGAATGGACGATCCCCATCCACGTGAACGCCAAGGAGGTGGGAGACCACGAGGCGATCCTCCTCGTGCACACCGAGCTGCCCTTCCAGCCGACGATCGAGATCCCGCTCTCCGCCTACGTCGCGCGTCCCGAGTGCGAGCTGCGCTTCGATCCCCCGGGCCCGATCGCGTTGGGGATCGTCGATGGCGACCGGCCCGTCGAGCTCGAGATCCAGGTGACACACGACGGGGAGGGCGAGTGCGTCGTCTGGGCGCCACGCTTCGAGAGAGAGGACGGCGCGCTGACCTTCGTGGAAAATCCGATCGCGGGCGGTTTCCATCTTCTCCCCACCGGAGAGACCTTGACGTTTCGCTTCGCGAGCGGCGCCGTCGCCGCCAACAGCCGACGCACGGTCTTCACGCACTTCGTGCTCTCCCACTCCGAGGCCGGCGTCGCCGAGGAGGTTCCGATCTCCTTTTTGCAATCGAATCCGCTGCCCTTCATGCCCTTCCAGGCCGCCGATTTCCCGGATACGCCGGTCGGCAAGGAGAGCATCGTCTCGCTGGCCCTGGTCCCGAGGCCCGGGACCGGGCTCGGCTTCCCGGTCTTCACGTTCGCCGACGAGCCGGAGGAATTCGAGCTCCTGCCGACGAACGGCTCCAACTCCATCGTGAGCTTCCGGCCCACCTCCCAGGGGAGGAAGTCGGTCCTCCTCGAGGCGTGGTGGACCGGCTTCGACCAGCCGTATTTCATCCGCCTGGAAGGGGAGGCGGTGCCTCCCTGCGACGAGCCCTGCGACTGGCCCACGACCACCTGCAGCGCCGAAGCCCAGGTCGTCGAGTTTCAACCCGGTGTGTGGAGGCGTGTCATTCTCCTCGAGGCGAGTCCGGAGCCCCCGGCGCCCCATTGCATCTGGTTCTCCACCGATGGGCCTTGGAGCTGGCTGCCGGGCATCACCTGCACCGGGGGGACGCTGACCCTCGGATTCGGGGAGGGCTTCACGGCGAATTTCACCCAGTGGGTCTGGGACGCGAACCGCCGCGCCGCCCGCTGTGAAACCTCGGCGGTCGTGCCTCCCTGGGACCCCTGACGGCCGGGGGCGTTCCTCGTGGGTGTGTCTCCGATCGTCTCGGAGCGCCGGGCGGCTAGAGCCGTACGTCCCCGCGCGAATACAGAGACATGATCGCCTCGCCGCTCCCCATCACGCGGGCGCCGGCGAGGCGCAGACTCCCCAGGACCTCGCGCCCCATGGCGGGGTCGCGAGCCGCGACGCCGTCCTGGATCACGACCACCCGAAAGCCGCGCCGAAGCGCTTCCATCACGGTGGCGCGGACGGTGGTCTCCGTGGGTAGGCCGCCGACGAACAGTTCCTCCGTCCCGCTCTCTCGGAGCAGGTCCGCCAGCGTGGCGCCGGTGCGATCGGTGGAATGGAAGGCGGAGTCCCCCTCCTCGGGGTCCGTGGAGCGGTAGACGATCCGGGTCCTGGGGGAGAGGGTCAGCGAGGGGGGAAATCCGGCCCCCTTCGTGCCCGCGACGCAATAGGGGGAGAGCGAACCGCCTCCGCCGTGGAAGTAGTGGCTGGTTTCGCTGTGCCACTCGCGGCTGACGACGATCATCCCGTCGCCGTGATCCACCGCGCTGGCCACGCAGGAGAGGGGGCCCGCCACCCTTTCTCCGCCCACGATTTCCCTTGCGCCCCCGGTACAGAAGTCGTTCTGCACGCCCACGATCAGCATGGCGGTTCGCATCACTTCGTACAGCCTGCCATCGGTCGGGCCGCCGCGCAAAGTCGGGCCGCTCCGTCGCGGGGGCCTTGCGTCGGGCGAGGGCTCGCCCGCCCGCCCAGGATGCCGCCGCCCGTCTCCGTCGCCAGCTTGAACGTATGGCAGTGAACGAATCCCGATCCCTGGAAGTGGCCGAGGCGGCCCGGCAAGCGTGGGAGCGCCACAGCTTCCTTCGCGATCTCTTCCTCGGCGAGTTTCGGCTCGATCAGATTCACCCCTTCCCGGAGCCCCTGGAGGAGCGGGAAAAATTCGTGACCTTCTACCGGGAGATGGAGCGATTCCTCCGCGAGGAGCTGGATCCCGCTTCCATCGATCGGAGCGGCACCTACCCGCAGCCGGTGATCGACGCCCTGCGGAAGATGGGCGCCTTCGGGATGAAGATCCCGGAGAAGTACGGCGGCCTGGGCTTCACGCAGCGGGAATACAGCAAGGTGATGGAGCTCCTCGGCAGCGTGGACGGCAACGTCACCGCGCTGCTCTCGGCGCACCAGAGCATCGGCGTCCCGCAGCCCGTGGCGCTCTTCGGGACCGAGGAGCAAAAGCAGGAGCTCTTGCCCCGATGCGCCAAGGGGGCGATCTCCGCCTTCGCCCTCACGGAACCGGGGGTGGGTTCGGACCCGGCGAGCCTCTCCACCACGGCCCGGCCCACCGAGGACGGCTCCGCCTTCATCCTCGACGGCGAGAAGCTGTGGTGCACCAACGGGACGTTGGCCGAGCTCCTGGTGGTGATGGCTCGCAATCCGGACACCGACGAGATCTCGGCCTTCGTGGTGGATACGAGCTGGGAGGGAGTGGAGGTCACGCACCGCTGCCACTTCATGGGCCTGCGGGCGCTGGCGAACGCGGCCATCCGCTTCCGGGGCGTCCGCGTCCCGCGCCGCTACCTGATCGGCAAGGCGGGGCAGGGCCTCAAGATCGCGCTCACCACCTTGAACGCGGGCCGGCTGACCCTTCCCGCGGCGGTCTCCGGCATGGCGAAGCAATGCCTGGAGATCTGCCGCAAGTGGGCGATGGCGCGCGTGCAGTGGGGCGCGCCCATCGGCCACCACGAGGCGATCACGGCGAAGATCGCCACGATGGCGGCCACGACCTTCGCCATGGACTCGCTCTCGGAGCTGGCCTCCGAGATGGCCACGCGGCCCGGCTACGACATCCGCCTGGAGGCGGCGGCGGCCAAGGAGTGGAACACCGTCCGGGCGTGGCACCTCGTGGACGACACCCTGCAGATCCGCGGCGGCCGGGGCTACGAGACCGAGTGGTCGCTCGAGGCGCGGGGCGAGCCGCCCATCCCCGTGGAGCGGATGATGCGCGACAGCCGCATCAACCTGATCTTCGAGGGCTCGTCCGAGATCATGCACCTCTTCATGGCCCGCGAGGCGGTGGACCGGCACCTGCGCGTGGCGGGGCCCCTCGTCTTCGGCAAGTCGACGCCCCGGGAGAAGCTGCGGGCGCTGCCGAAGATCGCCGCCTTCTACCTCCTCTGGTATCCCACCCGCTGGCTCGGCTGGGGCTATTGGCCCAAGCACGCCTCCTTCGGGCGGCTCGGCAAGCACCTGCGCTTCGTCGAGCGCGCGAGCCGGAGGTTGGCCCGTGCGACCTTCCACGGGATGCTCGTCTACCGCGCCGGGATGCAGAAGAAGGAGGCCTTCCTCTTTCGCGTGGTCGACATCGCCATGCAGCTCTTCGCCATGGCGGCCACGATCTCGCGCGCCCACAAGATGGCGGTGGAGGGACATCCCTCGGCGCGGGAGGCGCGGGAGCTGGCCGACCTCTTCTGCTGGACTTCGCGCCGGGAGATCCGGCGGACCTTCCGCGACCTCTGGTTCAACGAGGACGCCATCCGCTACCGGGTGGGACGCGCGGTGCTCGAGGGGCGGCACTCCTGGCTGGAGGAGGGCTCGATCGGCCTCGGCTTCGGGGTGGACGAGCTGCGGCCCGCCGGGATCCGCCATCCGGCCCACGCCTCGGGGGCGGAGGCGAGCGCGGACGAAGCGGCCGGTCCACCGCCCCCCGCGCCTTATGCCTGAAGTGCCGCGTGCACGACGCCGAACACTCGCGGCCCGGTCGGTGAGGAAGCGCTTCGACCCGGGGAGGGGATGTCGTAGGATGTCCCCGCCATGAACAAGCACAAGCCAATCCTTGGACTTTTGCTGCTCGCCGCCTGTGCGACTCCCGGCGGGAGCCAGACCCCCTACCAGGCCGAATCCGGCCCCACCCCGGAGCAGGCCCAGGAATTCGTGACCCGCGTCAACAAGGAGCTCCAGCAGCTCTGGACCCGCGAGGCCACCGCGTCCTGGGTCAAGGCCACCTACATCACCGAGGACACCGACCGCCTGGCCGCCTGGGCGCGGGAGGAGGTGATGGCCTACATGAGCCGCGCGGTGGAGGACTCCAAGCGCTTCGACGGGCTGGAGCTGGACGACACCACCGCCCGCGCCCTCTGGCTGCTCCGGCTCTCCCAGCCGGTTCCCGCCCCCTCGGACGCCGCCCTCCGCAGCGAACTCGCGATGGTCGAGTCGCAGATGGAGAGCCTCTACGGCCGCGGCAAGTGGTGCGGACCCACGGGCGAGGGCCCGTGCCGCGATCTGGGTGAGCTCTCCCAGGTCCTGGCGACCAGCCGGAACTGGGACGAGCTTCTCGACGCCTGGGTGGGCTGGCGGACCATCTCGCCGCCGATGCGCTCGCTCTACGAGCGAAACGTGGAGCTCGGGAACCTCGGCGCGAAGGAGATGGGCTTCTCCGACCTGGGCGAGCTCTGGCGGTCGAACTACGACATGGAGCCGGACGCGCTCGCCGCGGAGACCGAGCGCCTCTGGGAGCAGGTCAAGCCGCTCTACGACGAGCTGCACTGCTTCGTCCGCTCGAGGCTGCGGAAGGTCTACGGCGAGGACAAGATCCCCGCCGACGGCCCCATCCCGGCCCACGTCCTCGGCAACATGTGGGCCCAGGACTGGTCCTACCTCTATCCGATGCTCGAGCCCTTCCCCGGTCAGGGGGATCTCGACGTCGACCGCGCGCTCGTCCGCCAGGGCTACGACGCGGTGAAGATGACCAAGCTCGGCGAGCAGTTTTTCCTCTCGCTCGGCTTCGATCCGCTGCCGGAAACCTTCTGGACGCGCTCGATGCTCACCCAGCCGCGTGACCGGGACGTGGTCTGCCACGCCAGCGCCTGGGATCTGACGGGCCAGGGCGACATCCGCATCAAAATGTGCATTCGGCCGACCGAGGAGGATCTGATCACCATCCACCACGAGCTCGGTCACAACTTCTATTACCAGAAGTACAACCACCTCCCGGTGATCTTCCAGGGCGGCGCGCACGACGGCTTCCACGAGGCCGTGGGCGACGCCATCGCCCTCTCGATCACCCCCGGCTACCTGAAGCAGGTGGGGCTGATCGAGGACGCTCCGAAGGACGACAAGGGCCTCATCAACTTCCAGCTCAAGATGGCGCTCCAGAAGATCGCCTTCCTCCCCTTCGGCAAGCTCATCGACCAGTGGAGGTGGGACGTCTTCTCCGGGAAGATCCCGCCGGAGCGGTACAACCAGAGCTGGTGGGAGATGGTGGAGCGCTACCAGGGCGTGGCCCCGCCGGTCCCGCGCTCGGAGGCGGACTTCGATCCGGGCGCCAAGTACCACATCCCCGCCAACGTCCCCTACCTGCGCTACTTCCTGGCGCACATCCTCCAGTTCCAGTTCCACAAGGCCATGTGTGACGCCGCGGGCTACGAGGGCGTCCTCGCCAACTGCTCGGTCTATGGCAGCAAGGAGGCCGGCGAGAGGCTGCAGGCCATGCTCGCGATGGGGCAGAGCCGCCCCTGGCCGGATGCGCTCGAGGCCCTCACGGGCACGCGCACCATGGATGCGGCTCCCCTGATCGAGTACTTCGCGCCGCTGCGGAACTGGCTCCAGGAGCAGAACGAGGGGCAGAGCTGCGGCTGGTGAGAGCCGCCTTCGGTTCCATCACGGGCCGCGGTCCTCGGAGGGCCGCGGCCTTTTTTCTGCCCCCTTCGGACGAGGGGTGCGCCGGCGCCGCCGCTCCCCCCGGGCGACTCCCTTATGCGCACCGGGGAACCCACTGCCCGGGTGCTTGTTGCACGAGAGCGGATCTGCACATTGAGGGGAGGACGTTCGAGTCGGCTGCGGTCCTGGGGGTGGGCGTGCCGATGGGGCAATGGTCTCGGTTCGGCTCTCTTTTCGGTGGTCTGGTCCTCGTCTCCACATCCGGTCCCTTCTTTCTCGCGAGCAGGATGGATCCCGTCATCGTGGGTTTTTCGCGCATGGCGCTGGCGGGGGGGATCCTCCTCCTCTACGCGATCGCCCGGCATCCTCCCTGGCGTGAGCCGGAGAGCTGGCGAATCGTACGCAAGACCTTCCCCTCCCTCGCCCTCGGCTCGACGATCTTCGCCCTCCACCTCGTGCTCTGGATGTCGGCCTTCGAGTACACGAGCCTCGGTTCGAGCGCGCTCCTCCTCGTGGCCCAGCCGGCGATGGCGGTGATGGTGGGGGGCTTTTTCGGCGAACGCTTCCGGCCGGCGATGGGGGTCTCCCTCGCTCTGGCGGGCGTGGCGGTCTTCCTCGTGGCCGCGGGCGATCTCGAGCTGGGCCCGCGGACGTGGATTGGCGACGGGATGTGCGTCCTCGCCGCGCTCTGCACCACCCTCTTCATCCCCATCACGCGAAACGCGCGTGCGAGCCTGCCCATGGCGCTCTTCCTCGGCGTGATCTTCCTGCTGGGCGCGGTGGTCCTCGCACCCCTCGTCCTGGTGTCGGATTCCACCTTCGGCTCCTACGGCTGGGAGCACTGGCGCTGGCTCTGGGGGATCGTCCTCGTCTCCACCATCGGCGGCCACGGGCTCACCAACCTCGCGGCGCGTCGATTCAGCCTCTTCCGGCTCAACGTGGTGACGCTCCTCCAGCCCCTGCTGGTGATCGCCATCGGCGCGAGCCTCTTCGAGGTCCACACCTCGCCGGAGCAGGTGGCGGGCCTCGCCATCCTCCTCGTCGCCGTGGTCGTGGGGCTCTGGGGAACCCGCGAAGTGCCGCTGGTCCCCACCTGACGCCGATTGACCGCCTCCTCCCCGGAGCAGTAGAAACGAAGGCTCACCAGGGAGAGCCGGATGAAACCACTTCGGGGAGAGGTGGCCTGGGTCACGGGCGCCAGCAGGGGGATCGGCCGTGCCTGCGCGGTGGCGTTGGCGCGGGCGGGGGCGCGAGTGGCCCTGAGCGCGCGCAGCCTCGAGGACCTCCTGGCCGTGGCCGAGGAGATCCGGAGCGAGGGGGGCGAGGCCTTCGCCTTCGCCCTGGACCTCGGCGATCGCGAGGCGATCGAGAGGTGCGCGGCGCGGATCGAGGAGGAGGCCGGCGCCGTCTCCATCGTGGTCAACAACGCCGGCTTCGCCAAGAGCGCTCCCTTCCACAAGACCACCTACGAGGATCTGGAGCGGCTCCTGGCCGTGAACTACGTGGCGCCGTTCTGGGTGGTGCGCTCGGTGCTCCCGGGGATGCTCGAACGCCGCCACGGTCGGATCGTGAACGTCGCCTCCACCGCGGGCCGGACGGGCCACCGCTACACGGCGGCCTATACGGCGAGCAAGCACGCGCTCGTGGGCATGACCCGCGCACTGGCGGTGGAGGTGGCGTCGAAGGGGATCACGGTGAACGCCGTCTGCCCCGGCTGGACCGAGACGGATCTCCTGCACGGCGCGGTGGAGAACATCGTGCGGGCCACGGGCCGGTCCCGGGAGGAGGCGGAGGGGGATCTGGCGCGCATGAATCCCATGGGCCGCCTGATGAGGCCCGAGGAGATCGCGCGCGCGGTGGTCTTTCTGGCGGATCCCGCCGCGGGCGGGATCACGGGACAACTGTTGGGAGTGGATGGAGGCGAGGTCGTCGCATGAGTTTGCTACGGGCCATCGAGCCGACAGGGTGGAAGCGGCCGAGGGGATATTCCAACGGGATCCTCGCCCAGGGGCGGATCCTCTTCGTGGCGGGCCAGGTGGGCTGGGACGAGAACCAGGAGTTCCGGTCGGACGATTTCGGCGAGCAGTGGGATCGCGCGCTCGCCAACGTCCTCGAGGTGGTCCGCGCGGCGGGGGGTGGTCCCGAGCACATCGCCCGCATGACCATCTACGTCACGGACAAGAAGGCCTACCAGGCCCACTCGGACGCGGTCGGCGCGTCCTGGCGGCGCCACATGGGCAAGAATTTTCCGGCCATGGCGCTCGTGGAGGTGGCGGATCTGTTGGAGGATCGGGCCCTGGTGGAGATCGAGGCGACCTGCGTCCTCCCGGAGGAGAACTGAATGCTTTCCCCCATGCCCGCGCCCAAGGGTTTCCGCTACGAGGAGCGCGACGACGGCGTCGCCCTCGTCACCCTCGATCGCCCGGAGAAGCTGAACGCGCTCACCTTCGAGATCTACGCCGAGCTCCGCGATCTCTTCGCGGCGCTCGCGCGCCGTGACGAGGTGCGCTCGGTGGTGATCACCGGGAGCGGGCGCGCCTTCTGCTCCGGCGGCGACGTCCACGAGATCATCGGACCGCTGCTCGAGAAGGACATGCCCGGCCTGCTCGAGTTCACCCGGATGACCTGCGATCTGGTGAAGAACATCCGCGCCCTGAAGAAGCCGGTGATCGCCGCGCTGAACGGCACCACGGCCGGGGCCGGGGCGGCCATCGCCCTGGCCTGCGACCTGCGCGTCGCCGCGGCGGGATCCAAGATCGCCTTCCTCTTCGTGAAGGTGGGGCTGGCCGGAGCGGACATGGGCGCGGCCTATCTCCTGCCGCGCTACGTGGGCCTCGCCAAGGCCACCGAGCTCTTGATGCTCGGCGACGCGATCACCGCCGAGGAAGCGAAGGCGATCGGCCTGCACAACGAGGTGGTGCCGGCCGAGGAGGTGCTCCCGCGGGCGCTCGCCTTCGCCGCGCGCCTCGCCAAGGGGCCGACCTTCGCGCTCGGGATGACCAAGGAGCTCCTGGACGAACAGCAGCACCAGAGCCTCCTCGGCGCCCTGGACAACGAGGCGCGGGCGCAGGCGATCTGCATGCAGACCCGGGACTTCCACGAGGCCTACCACGCCTTCGTGGAGAAGCGCGAACCGCGCTTCCAGGGGAAGTGAGATGGCGTTCCTCGAACCACGTCACCACGAGCTGGCCGAGCGGGTGCGCGCCTTCGCCGACGAGGCGCTGGCGCCGATCGAGCACGAGGAAGAGGGGGTGGACGAGCTCGCCGTCCGGATCCTCGCGCGCCTCGGCGAGGCGAAGATCACCTCCTACGCCGTGCCGGCGGCCTACGGCGGCGCGCTCGAAAAGCTCGACGTCCGCTCCATCTGCGTGATCCGCGAGACCCTCGCGCACCGCATGGGGCTCGCGGACTTCATGTTCGCCATGCAGGGCCTCGGCAGCCATCCCATCTACCTGGCCGGCTCCGAAGAGCAGAAGCAGAGGTGGCTGCCGAAGGTGGCGCGGGGCGAGGCGGTGGCCGCCTTCGCCCTCACCGAGCCCGAGGCCGGTTCCGACGCCGGCGCGCTCGCCTGCCGCGCGAGGCGCGTGGGCGACAAGTGGGTGATCGACGGGCGCAAGCGCTTCATCTCCAACTCCACCATCTTCGACGTGATGACCCTCTTCGCGCGGACGGGGGAGGGTTCGCGCGGCGTCTCCGCCTTCGTCGTCCCCAAGGACACGCCGGGGATCCGAGTACAGGTCCAGGAGACGATCTGCCCGCACCCCCTGGGCGAGGTGATCTTCGAGGACGTGCGCCTTCCCGCGGATGCGCTCCTCGGCCAGGAGGGGATCGGCTTCCGCCTGGCGCTCGCCACCCTGGACGTCTTCCGCGCCACCGTGGGCGCGGCGGCGCTGGGAATGGCGCAGCGGGCGCAGGACGAGGCCGTCCGCCACGTCAAGAGCCGCCGGCAGTTCGGCGCGCCGCTCGCCGAGCTCCAGGGCGTGCAATTCCTCCTCGCCGACAACGAGGCCGAGCTGCAGGCGGCGCGGCTCTTGGTGCACCGCGCGGCCTGGATGAAGGACGCGGGCGCCGAGCGGATCACCCAGGAGGCCGCCATCGCCAAGATGGTGGCCACGGAGAACGCCCAGCGGGTGATCGATCGCGCGCTGCAGCTCCACGGCGGGCTCGGCGTCCTCAAGGGCACGCCGGTGGAGCGCCTCTACCGCGAGATCCGCGCCCTCCGCATCTACGAGGGAGCCACCGAGGTCCAGAAGGCCGTGATCGCGAGAGGTCTTTTGTCACGAAAGTGAAGAGCTTGCCGCCCTGAAAGGAGCCGCCCATGGCCGCCGTCGAGTTTCCGAGCGAGCTGAACCTCTGCGTCGAATACGTGGACCGAAACGTCCGGGAGGGGAGGGGAGACGACGTCGCCCTCACCTACCTCGACGAGAGCTATACCTACCGCGAGGTTCTGCGAAACGTCTGCAAGGCGGCCAACCTCCTGCGCGAGCTGGGGCTCGAGGCCGAGCAGCGGGTGCTCCTCATGCTGGGGGATCACCCGGAGTTCGTCTGGTTCTGGTTCGCGGCGGTGCGCATGGGGGCGATCGTCTCGGCGGTCAACCCCGACGGCAAGCCGGAGGAGCTCGCCTACTACCTCGACTACACGCGCTCGCGCGTGCTCGTGGCCGAGGAGCGGATCCTCGGCACCGCCGTCCACCCCGAGCAGGCCCGGTGGCTCAAGGGCGCCGTCGCGTGCCGGGGCGGAGGCGGCGAGCTCCCGCCCAAGGTGGTGCGGTGGGAGGATCGACGTGACGAGCTTTCGGACGTCTTCGAGCCCGAAAAGACCTCGGCGGAGGACGTCTGCGTGATGCTCTACACCGGGGGTTCCACGGGCTTTCCCAAGGCGGTGCTCCACCGCCACGTCGATTTCCTATACAACACACACACCTACGGCCTGCCCATCCTCGGTTTCCAAAAGGGAGACGTGGTCGTCTCCGCCTCGCGTCTCTATTTCGGATACGCGCTCGGCACCCATCTCCTCTTCCCTTTTCGCGCCGGAGCCACGGCGGCGCTCTTCCCCGACAAGCCCACGGCCGAGCGCGTGCTCGAGGAGGTGACGCGGCGTCGGGCCACGCACCTCGTCAGCGTCCCCACCGCCATCAACGCGATGGTGCAATTCGAGCCGGAGCCGGGGCGGTACGACTGGTCCTCGCTCCGGATCACCACCAGCGCGGGCGAGGCGCTCCCGCCCGCTCTCCTCGAGCGCTACGTGGAGAAGTTCGGGCACGATGTCCTGGACGGGATCGGATCGGCGGAGCTCTTCCACGTCTACATCACCAACCGCCCGGGCGACGTGGTCCCCGGCTCGCTGGGCAAGGTGGTGGAGGGCTACGAGGCCAAGGTCTGCGACGACGAGGGGCGCGAACTCCCCGACGGCGAGCTGGGATCTCTGTGGATCCGCGGCGAGTCCATGGGCCTCGGCTACTTCCGCCGCACCGCCGAGACGAGGAAATCCTTCCGCGGGGAGTGGTTCGTCTCCGCCGACAAATTCCGCCGCGACGCCGACGGGCGCTTCTGGTACGGCGGGAGGACCGACGATCTCCTCAAGGTGGGCGGGCGCTTCCTCGCTCCCACCGAGGTCGAGAACACCCTCCTCTCCCACCCGGCGGTGCAGGAGGTGGCGGTGGTCGGCTTCACGGATGCCGAAGGCCTGACCAAACCGCGCGCCTACGTGGTGGTCCGAAGCGGCGTCACCCCCTCCGAGGAGCTCTCCCGCGAGCTCCAGGAATTCGTGAAGGCGCGCATCCAACCCTGGAAGTACCCCCGCCAGGTGGTCTTCCTCGACAGCTTGCCCAAGAGCGATCGCGGGAAGATCCTTCGCACGGCCCTCCGCGACTGATCCCCGACCCGAGCCGGTACCCCCGAAGGACCGCGTGCACCCGTTTCGCCCGACTGTGTGCTTTTCGCACGATCGCCCCCCTCCATAGCTTCTTCGAGGGTGGCTGCACGTGCAGCCTTCGGGGGAGATCGTGGTGCGACACCGAATCGAGTTCACGGCAGCGTTCGCTCTCCTCTTGGCGATGGGCGGCTGCGGCGGCGACGAGCGCACGCGACCCATCGACGGCGTGGCAGCTCTCACTCCCGAGGAGGTCGACTTCGGCAAGGTGGGGCTCGGCACCACCGTCACCCGCAAGATCTCGGTCGCGAATCGGGGGCGTGCGCCGCTGCGCATCCTCGAATGGGAGCTCGAGGGGCTGGGGGACGACATGTTCCTCGCCATCAAGGGGGAGCGCGCGGTGCGGGAGGGACGGACCGCCGAGGTGATCCTCCGCTTCTCGCCCAAGAGCATCGGCCCCCTCGAGCGGGTCCTCGTCCTGCGCACGGACGACTCCCGCCGGTCGACGATCGAGATCCCGATCCACGGCAGCGCGATCCTCCCCCACGTGGTCCCCTTCCCCGAATCACTCGACTTCGGAAGGGTGGAACTCGGGGTGAAGGAGACCCGCCAGCTCGAGCTGCGGAACGAGTTCGACATCTTCGTGGAGGTGCGCCTCGCCGTTCGGGGTGACGCGCAGTTCACCGTGGAGCCCGCGGAGGCGATCCGCGTCGAACCGCTCGGCACCGCCGTGGTGGAGGTCTCCTACGAACCGCAGACCGTCGGGAGGGTGGTGGCCATCCTCGCGCTCCTGCCCTGCCCGGCCTGCGAGGAGGTGATCGTCCCCGTGCAGGGCACCGGGATCGATCGCGCCCTCGTGATCGCGCCCCCGGTGGTGGACTTCGGCTTCGTGCCGGTGGAGCGGTCCGCCGAGCGCAGCTTCACCGTGACCAACGTCAGCTCCCGGCCGGTGGAGATCACCGCCATGGAGCTCGGTGGAGAGGCCGGCGACTTCAGCCTGGTCCCGAGCCTGGGCCTGCTCCAGCCCGACGAGGCGGTCCAGGTGCTCGTCGGCTTCTCCCCCAAGGCGGTGAGCCCGAGCGAGGACGTGATCCGCATCCACTCCACCTCGGTGCGGGCGCCGGTGGTGGAGGTCGAACTGCGCGGGGCGGGAGGCGGACCGCAGATCCAGGTTTCTCCCTCGAGCCTCTCCTTCGGGATGGTCCCCATCGGTGCCCGCGGCCAGATCCCCGTGCGGATCACCAACGCCGGCACGCCGCCCGGGGCCCCGCCCCTCGAGATCCTCGACGTTCGCGTGGAGAACCCCGCGGTGGGGCCCTTCGGCTCGGATCGGGATCTCGTGGCCGATCCGGTGATCCTGGACGCCGGGGAGCAGGACGAGATCGTGATCGGTTACGAGCCCGTCCGCGTCACCGGCGCGACGCCCGACGTCGCCGAGCTGGTGATCGTCTCGAAC
>Ga0180216_1000513_pt1 | contig 40887 bp, 37 predicted proteins | sample eDN3rd37CBELigMG_FD_128879 | JGI IMG/M metagenome (GOLD analysis project Ga0180216, IMG submission 128879) | Enriched Miracle-Growth compost microbial communities from Emeryville, California, USA - eDNA 3rd pass 37_C BE-Lig MG (version 2)... ...
ATGCGCGGCGGCGGCGATCTCGATCCCCGATCCGACGCAAGCGCCGTGCAGCCGCGCCGTCGCTCGCGGTCCGAGCGCATCGAGCGCCCGCGCGCAGTTGTGCAGCGTACGTACCGCATGCGCTCCGGCGAGATCGCGTGCGGTGCCGAATTCGGGCAGCGCACCGCCGGTCGAAAAGCACTTGCCGATGCCGCGCAGAACGACCGCCGGCCGGGAGGGGTCGTCGATCGCGTTGGCCAGCGCCTCGAAAAGCGCGTCGCGCATGGCCGCGGTCATCGCGTTGCGGCCGGCCGGATCGTTCAGGGTCAGGGCAATCCGGTCGCCGGTGCGTTCGATCATGACCGGATCGGGCGGGGACGCAACTGCGCCGCCGATCTTCGCGGTCGTGCGCCAGCGCGCGAACTCGGCGCCACCGAGCAGCGCGGAATAGGCGAAGGACTCCACGGTCAGCGCGTCGGCGATCGTCAGTTTCGCAGCCAGGCGCAGCACCTGCGCCGCGATCGTTGCCGCCAGCGGATTTTTACCGACCGCCCCGGTCAGCAGTTCGACCCGCGCATCGAAGTCGGGCGGAGCGATCGACACCCACGGTCGCGGGGCGTCCGCGGCGGATGTCAGCAGCAGGTCGAAATCGTCCGCACCGATCGCGGGCATGGCGCCGGCACGATCGAGGCCGATCACCAGCGCCTGAATCGGCGCCAACGGCCGCCGCCAAAACGCCGCATCGACGACCAGAACAGGCTGCCCGCCCGGTGCGGAAAGCCGGTCGGCATCGAGATGGTCAGGCGCGGTCATCGCGCCTTCCTAGCCGCCGCAGACCTCTTCTGCCAGTTCGGCCTTGAGCACGCGGCGCAGCAGCTTGCCCGTCTCGTTATAGGGCAGGGCATCGCGCACGAACCATTGCTCGGGCGTCTTGGTCGAGCGTAGCCTCGCGCGGATCGCTGCCGCCATCGCCGGCATATCGGGCTCGCCCGAGCGAGAGACGATCACCGCAACCACCTTCTCGCCCCACTGGACGCAGGGAATGCCGAGCACCGCGCAGTCGGCGATATCGTCGAATGTGCGCAGCACATCCTCGATCTCGCCCGGCGAGATATTCTCGCCGCCGCGCACGATCACATCGTCGAGCCGCCCTTCGACGAACAGATAACCGCCGCGATCGAGCCAGCCGGCATCGTTGGTGGCGAACCAGCCGTCATCGGCGATCGCCTTCTTGTGCAGATATTCGCCCGAGACCTGATCGCCGCGGACATGGATCTCGCCATGTTCGCCTGGCGCGCACGGGCTGCCATCCTCGCGACGTATCTCGAGTTCGATGCTCGGAAGCGGCTGGCCTACCGACGCGATACGGCGGCGGATTTCGGGATCGTCCGAGGCAAAGGCGGCGCGATGATCCTCGGCGCCGAGCAGCGCGATCGTCGAGCTGGTTTCGGTGAGGCCATAGGCGTTGACGAAAGCGACGTGTGGCAACATCGCCAGCGCCCGCGCGATGACCGGCTCGGGCATCTTCCCGCCGCCGTAGGAGAGCGCGCGTAGCGCGGGCAGGGTCTCGCCCGTCCGTTCCATGACGTCGAGAATGCGATCGAGCATCGTCGGCACGACCATCGCGTGGGTGATGGCTTCCGCGGCGCAGGTCGCCACCCAGTCTTCGGCCGTGAAGGCGGGCAGGTAGACGATCCGCCGCCCGCCATAGGCGGCGGTGAGGATCGCGGAGATTCCGGCGATATGGTAAGAGGGAACGCTGACCAGCGCGGCCTCCTCCTCCGCGGCGCCGAGAAACTCGACCGTCGACATGACATAGGATGTCAGATTGGCGTGGCGCAGCACCGCCGCCTTGGGATCGCCCGTCGTGCCGCTGGTGAACAGCAGCACCGCAATATCATTTTCGGCTTCGGGAATGTCGGCCTTGTCCGGCGTTGGCCCGGCCATGAATTCGGCTTCGAAATCGCTCCGTGCGACGAGGGTGATGCCGTCGGCGGGTGCGATCCGCGGCAGCATGTCGTCATCGACGATCAGCACCGCGGGAGCGCTTCGCGCGACGAGCTTGTTGAGCTCGCTGTCCGCGAGGCGGTAGTTGAGCGGAACGAAGGGCGTGCCGGCCATGCCGCAGGCAAACAGCAGCACGGGGAGCGCGGTTCCGTTCATCCCCAGAAAGGCGGTGTTCGTCTTCCCCTGACCGGCGAGCCAGGTCGCGACGCAGCTGGCCCGGGCGCGATAGGATTCGAAATCCTGGCTTTCTTCTCCGCCGCCGAGCGCGCGGCGGGCGGGGCAGGCATCTGCGGCAATATCGAGGAGCAACGGCGTGCGCATGCCGGTCAGTCCGAGGCGGGAAGGGGTTTCGCGCCCTTGATCGACATGGCTGCGCCGTTGAAGGCGAGCGAACCCGTGCCGGCCTTGGCGCCGAGGACTTCGAGCCCGCTTGCCTCGTCGACGTAGCGCTTGCCGATCGCGACACCGTCCGCGAATCCGGGGTCGATCGCGCCGGTCGGCGCGCCCGCCTCGTCGATGGGGACGACCGCGGCGCCGCCGCACTGCAGCTCGCCGGCGACATTCGGGGGACGCACCACCACGAGCTGGGCTTCACACACCGCGCTTTTCCAGCGCGATCCCGGTTTCAAATCCATCCTCTTCCGTCCTTTCCCGTCGCCGATCGCTTTCGGCCACCTGTCGCTTTCCCACCGTCAATAAGTCAATCGACAAAGAAAGTAAACGTAGTTATACAACTCAAAAATCACAGGATCGAGGAGAGGGACAGGGATGCATCCAAGGCAATTTGCGCGCACAGCCCCCGATCGTCCGGCGATTGTCATGGCGGCGAGCGGGGCAACGATCAGCTATGGCGAACTGGAAACCGTCGCCAATCGCGGCGCCCGGCTCTTCCGTTCGCGCGGCCTCGCCGCGGGCGATACGGTCGCTATCTGGCTGAAAAATTGTCTCGAATATTTTCAGATATATTGGGCTGCGCAGCGTGCGGGCTTGTATATCTGCCCGATATCGAGCCAGCTTACCGCTCCGGAGGCCGCCTATATCGCGAACGACAGCCAGGCCCGGTTGCTCGTGACGCACGCCGACATCCCGGCCGCCGGGACCCTCGTTCGCGACCGGGCCGCGCTGGTGCCCGGGGTTGCCGACATTTTCGACCTCGGTTCCGGTCTGGAAGGCCTTCCGTCATGGCAAGCCGCGCTGGCCGCCCAGCCGGCCGAGCGCATCGCCGACGAATCGGCCGGCTTTCACATGGTCTATTCGTCGGGCACGACGGGGCGCCCCAAGGGAATCCGGCTGCCGCTGACGGGCGGCCCCGCCGACGAGCCGCACATGCTCGCCGAGCGCATTTCGGGACGCTATGGCGTCGGGGAGGACAGCATCATCCTGTCGCCGGCGCCGCTCTATCACACCGCGCCCCTCGCTTACGGGATGGTCGCGCACCGCCTCGGCGCGACATTGATCGTCATGGACAAATTCGACGCCGAGGAGACGCTTCGCCTGATCGAGCGCTATCGGGTGACCTTCATGCAGATGGTTCCGACGATGTTCGTCCGCCTGCTCGCGCTCCCCGAGACCGTTCGTTCGCGTTACGACCTGTCGTCGCTCCGCAAGATCGTCCATGCCGCCGCGCCCTGTCCGGTCGGGATCAAGCAGCAGATGATCGAATGGCTCGGTCCGATCATCTATGAATATTATGGCGGGTCCGAAGGCAATGGATCGACTTTCATCACCCCCGAGGAATGGCTCGAACGCCCCGGGTCGGTGGGACGCGCCGACTGGGGAACGCTCCATATCTGCAACGAGGCGGGCGAGGAGGTGGCGCCGGGTGTCGACGGACTTGTCTATTTCGAGGGGGGCTGGGATTTCCAGTATCTGAACGACCCCGAAAAGACCCGCGACGCGCGCCATCCCGAACATCCCGCATGGAGCACGCTCGGCGATATCGGGCATGTCGACGCCGACGGGTATCTTTTCCTGACCGACCGCAAGAGCTTCATGATCATCTCGGGCGGCGTGAACATCTATCCGCAGGAAACCGAAAATCTGCTCATCACCCATCCGCGCGTCGCCGACGCCGCCGTGATCGGTGTCCCCAATCCCGATTTCGGCGAAGAGGTGAAGGCGGTCGTCCAGCCGCTCGACCCCGCCGATGCGACCCCGGGATTCGCCGAAGAATTGATGGCTTTCTGCCGGTCGAGCCTCAGTCCGGTCAAATGTCCGCGCTCGGTCGATTTCGATCTCGCGCTGCCGCGGCTCGACACCGGGAAATTGTACAAGAGGCTGATCCGCGATCGATACTGGACGGACAAGGAAGCCCGTTGATTGCCGGGCGCCGGTCCCGATCGCTCCCCGAACCCGAGGGCGTTACTCCATCCCTGAAGGAGAAATTAGATGAGTGAAGAACTGACGACGCGCGACGAAGACGGTGTCCTTGTCATCACGATGAACAGGCCGGAAGCCCGCAACGCGATGAACAAGGCCGTGGCCGAAGGGATTGCGGCCGCGCTCGATCGCCTCGACGCCGAACCGGCGCTCCGCGTTGCCGTTCTCACGGGTGCCGGCGGCACCTTTTGTTCGGGCATGGACCTCAAGGGATTTTTGCGCGGCGAAAGTCCGGTGGTCGAGGGACGGGGCTTTGGTGGGCTGGTTCTGAAACCGCCTGTGAAGCCGCTCATCGCCGCGGTCGATGGCTATGCGCTTGCAGGCGGGCTCGAATTGATGATCGCATGCGACCTCGTCGTCGCCAACGCATCGGCGAAGTTCGGAATTCCCGAAGCCAAGCGCGGCCTTGCGGCCGGCGCCGGCGGCCTGATGCGTCTGCCCGACCAGATTCCCTATCGCGTCGCGATGGAACTGGCGCTGACCGGCAATTTCATCGATGCCGAGCGGGCCCTGACGCTGGGGCTGATCAACCGGATCAGCGAAGGGCCCGCGATCGAGGGCGCGATGACGCTCGCGCGCGAAATCACGGAGAACGGGCCCGCCGCCGTCCGCGTGTCGAAGCAGATCATCAGCGAATCGCGCGGCTGGCCGCAGAGCGAGCGATGGGAAAGGCAGGACGCGCTTCTTCCCCAGGTGTTCAAGTCGCCCGACGCGCGCGAGGGCGCGGCGGCCTTTGCGGAGAAGCGCAAGCCGAACTGGACAGGGCAGTAATGGAAGCCGGCCGGGCCCGTTCCCGCTGCGACCGGGAGAGCCGCTTGCGACGGCGCGGGACCGGCGGCTTTGGCCGGAGCGGCCTTCGAGCGACTAGCTGTCGAGGTCGACCGGGCCCCGGTCGATGCTGATCTGCGGATCGATGCCCCCGATGCGCTCGAAATATCGAGCGATCGCTGCCCCTTCGCCGGCGAGCCAGTCGGCGGTCGGCGTGCCGTTCTGGACCTCGACGAGGATATGGCGGCGACCGACGCCGCGGGCTTCGACGCCGCAGGCTTCGGCCTGCGCGAGGGCCAGCGGCAGGTTGCGGCTGTCGCACGAGAAAAGCAGGCGCACGCCTTCGCCAAAATCCTCGGGTTTTCTCGCTGCGCTCGCCGAGAGGGCGTTCAGTTGCGAGCGAAAATCTGCGGTGCTGCTCATGGTTCCTTCTCCGGGCGACGGCCTCGGCAACCATAGGTGCCAATGGCCGGACCGGTCAAATCTTTCGCGGAAGGGCGATGCCTGTTCCCGTTTCGGGGGGCGATCGATGGCATGCCGGCCCGAAGAAGACAGCGATAAGGATCGATGACATTGCAGGACTATGCAGCCGTTCGCGAAGAGGTCGCCAAGCTCTGCGCCGCTTTCCCCGGCGCCTATTGGCAGGCGAAGGATCGTGCGCGCGAATATCCCTCGGAATTCGTCGCCGCGCTCGGCGAGGCGGGCTATCTCGCAGCACTGATCCCCGAGGACTATGGCGGTGCGGGTCTGCCGCTCTCGGCCGCCGCGGCGATCCTCGAGGAAATCCAGCGCCAGGGCTGCAACGGCGGCGCAGTGCATGCGCAAATGTATGTGATGGGCACCGTGCTGCGCCACGGGTCGGACGAGCAGAAGGCGCGCTATCTTCCCAAGGTCGCGACCGGCGAGCTGCGCCTGCAGGCGTTCGGGGTCACCGAACCGACGAGCGGGACCGATACGCTCAGCCTCAAGACGGTCGCCCGAAGGGACGGCGATCATTATGTCGTCAACGGCCAGAAGCTCTGGACCAGCCGCGCCGAGCATAGCGACCTGATGATCCTCCTCGCGCGCACCACCCCGCGCGCGGAAGCCGCGAGCCGTACCGGGGGGCTGTCGGTCTTCCTCGTCGACATGAAGGACGCGCTCGCAGCGGGGTCGCTGACGATCCGGCCGATCGACACGATGATGAACCATGCGACGACCGAGATATTCTTCGACAATATGCGCATCCCCGCCGCGAACCTGATCGGCGAAGAAGGCAAGGGCTTTCGCTACATCCTGTCGGGCATGAATGCCGAGCGGCTGCTGATCGCCGCCGAATGCATCGGCGATGCGAAATACTTCATCGAGAAGGCATCAGGCTACGCCAAGGACCGCGTCCTCTTCGGTCGCCCGATCGGCCAGAACCAGGGCGTCCAGTTCCCGATCGCCCGCGCCTATGCGCAGATGCGCGCCGCCGAACTGCTCGTCCATGACGGCATCGCCAAATATGAGGCCGGCGAGAATGCCGGCGCCGAGGCCAATATGGCGAAGATGCTCGCCGCCGAGGCGAGCTGGGCCGCGGGCGAAGCCTGCATCCAGACTCACGGCGGTTTCGGCTTCGCGGCCGAATATGACATCGAACGCAAGTTCCGCGAAACGCGCCTTTATCAGGTCGCCCCGATCAGCACGAACATGATCCTGTCCTATGTCGCCGAGCATGTGCTCGGCATGCCGCGCAGCTATTGATGCCGATCGAGCGTCCGGCATCGGGGAAAATATCTCCCCGTTCACGGCGGGCCGCCATCCGCGGTTCGGACGCGATTTGCACGCCGGCCGGGGCAGGGGCACGCCAGACGATGGCGCCTTTGGCGCTATCCTGCCAGGCTGCGCTGCTCGTCGGGCAGCGGACGCGTCACGCCCATGACGACCAGGTCGACGAGGCTCGTCACAAATTCCTCGAAACGGGATGTCATCCTGGTGCGCAGCCGCTCTGGCGTCGATACGACATGATTGATGACGGCGCCGATCAATATGTCGAGAATCAGCGCGGGCGGCGTCGTCGCCGGAATTTCCTCGCGCGCGACCGCGCGCTGGACGATGGCCCGGCCCTGTTGCACCATATATTCGCGCCAGGGGTCGGCGAATTCCCGGACTTCGGGAAAACTTTGCGTATCGGCGCGCAGATAGAGAGCGACCGTGCCATAGGGACCGGTGAAGGCATCGAACACCGCGCGGCCGAGCGCCAGCAGGTCGGCGTGCAGCGATCCCTCGTCGATCGCTTCCACCTGCACCCAATGCCCGCGAAGGGCATCGTTGAGCAGCGCGCTTCGCGTCGGCCAGCGGCGGTACAGCGCGTCCTTGCCGACCCGCGCCGCCTTCGACAGCAGATCGAAATTGAAGCCGCGCCAGCCTTGCTGGCCGTACAGCGCGATCGCCGCTTCGAGGACACGACTTTCCATCGCGGGATCGCGCGGACGTCCTCGCGGCCGGGGCGGGTCTTGAGGCTGCGGCGCTTGCACTTCGGGTCTCCATCAATATACAGACGATTATCAACTGATAATCGAATCGCTCGATTGCGACAGACTAGCAAGGGAGAGACGCCGTGACGATGATCACCGCTGACGAGAGGGCCGCCATCCGCGAGAGCTTCGCCCGGCTGCTTACCGACCAGTGCAGCGAAGAGGATGTTCGCCGGACGATGGAGACCGACGCGGGCTATGACCCCGCGCTGTGGCAGGCGATGGCCAACATGGGGATACTGGGGTTGATCGTCGCGCCCGAGCATGGCGGGATCGGCGCCGGGCCGGTCGAGATCGAAATGGTCATGGAGGAAGCGGGCGCGCGGCTTCTCGCCGGTCCGCTGCTGTCGAGCGCCGTGCTGGCGGCGGGCCTGATTTCGGCGTCCGACGACGCCGACGCCAAGGCGCGGCTGTTGCCGGCTATCGCGTCGGGCGAGCGCAAGGCGACGGTGGCGTTCACCGGCGACAAGGGGTGCTGGACCGCGGAAGGGGTCGCGGTCGAGGCGCGGGGCGAGGGCGACGCCGTACGTCTTCATGGCGCCGCCTCCTTCGTGACGGCGGCGCATGTCGCGGACATTTTGCTCGTCGTGGCATCGACCTCCGGCGGCCTGGCGGTTTTCGAGGTGGATGCGAAGACGTCCGGCGTCGGCATCGAGCGGCTCGAGAGCTGGGATCGAACGCAGCGTCTCGCGCGCATCGGCTTCGACGGCGTCCCGGCGAGACCGCTCGAGGGCGCAGGCGAAGCGGCCATCGAGCATGCGCTGGACCTTGCACGGGTTGCGCTTGCCGGCGAACAGGCGGGAGCCGCGCGCCGGATTTTCGATATCACCGTCGAATATCTAAAGACCCGGGTCCAGTTCGGCCGACCGATCGGCGGCTTCCAGGCGATCAAGCATATGGCGGCCGACCTGCTCATCGAAGTCGAGTCCGCGACCTCCGCCGCGCGCGCCGCCGCGCAGGCGATCGAGGATGATGCGCCCGACCGGCAGGTTCTGGTCAATCTCGCGGCATTCGCCTGCGCCGATGCGTTCAGCGAAGTCGCCGCAACCGCGATCCAGATGCATGGCGGCATCGCCTTCACCTGGGAACATCCGGCGCATCTCTATCTGCGCCGCGCCCGTGCCGACGCGCAATTGTTCGGCAGTTCGGACCTTTATCGCGAGCGCTATGTCGCCGCCCTGGAGAATGCAGCATGAGCAACGATCAGATCGATGTGCGCAGCGAAGTCCGCGCCTGGCTCGCCGAACATTGGGACGCCGATGCCCGTCGCCCGCGGTCGGGTGGCAGCACGAGCGATTTTATCGCGAAGGTCTTCGAAGCGGGCTGGGCGGCCCCGAGCTGGCCGGAGCAATGGTGGGGGCGCGGACTCGGCAAGGAGGATGCGAGCGCGGTGATTTCCGAATTCCGCAAGCAGCGCGCGCCGGGCGCGGGCCAGGACCGGACCAATATTACCGCCAACACCGTCATGAACTTCGGCAGCGATGCGCTGAAGCGAAAGATCGTACCCGAATTTCTGAGCGGCCGCGTGCATCAGTGCCTGCTTTACAGCGAACCCGGGGCGGGGTCCGATCTCGCCGCCATTCGCACGCGCGCCGAGCGCGATGGCAGCGACTATGTGATCAACGGCCAGAAGATCTGGACGTCGGGCGCGATGAGCGCCGACTATGGCCTGCTGATCGCGCGGACCGACTGGGATGTGCCCAAGCATGACGGGATCAGCTTCTTCCTCATCGAGATGCGGCAGCCCGGGATCGAGGTGCGTCCGATCAACCAGATCACCGGCGACAGCCATTTCAATGAAGTGTTTCTCGACAATGCGAGAGTCCCGGCGGAAAATATGGTCGGCGCGGAAGGACAGGGCTGGAAGGTGCTCCAGACGGCGCTCGCGGTCGAGCGGCTCGTCATGGGCGAGGGGGCGGGCGAACGGCGCCAGGGCTCGGCCAAGAGCAACGTCGTCAGCCTGATCGACATCGCGCGCGATGCCGGGAAGCTCGGCGATCCCGTTGCCCGCCAGGAGATCGCGCAGGCGATGGCCTATCGGCAGCTCAATGCACTCAACATGATGCGCGCCAAGGCCGAGATGGCGGCGGGCAGTTCGTCGCCGATCATGTCGCTCGGCAAGCTCGCCATGTCGCGGATCCTTCACGAGGATGCCCGCGTCATGACCCGGCTGCTCGGCGCCACATCGATGCTCGACGGTGCGGACCATCTTCGCGCCGCCGATGTCAATTATCGCACCGCCAATGCCTATATGACGTCGATCGGCGGCGGGACCGACCAGATCCAGCGCAACATCATCGGCGAGCGGGTGCTCGGTTTGCCGCGCGAGACCGAGGTCGATCGCAACCTGCCCTTCCGTGAATCGCGGGCGGTGACGGGCTGAAGCCCGTCGCTCGCACCGAACCAGCTTTCCCGGATCGGCCCGCCGCCGGTCCGGACCAGGATCCGGACGAATGGAAATCGCGATGACACAAGCCGAAGCGAGCAAGCCCCTGGCCGGGGTTCGCGTGCTCGATCTGGTCGTGGGACCGATGGCGGCGATCGGGCGCCAGCTTGCCGAGTTGGGCGCCGATGTCATCCGGCTCGAACCCGAAGGCGGCAGCGCCGACCGGCGGCAGGGGCCATCGGCCGGCGGTATCAGCCTCGATTTTGCGGCGGCCAATCCGGGCAAGCGGGCGACCGGCATCGGCCGCTTCGACGAACTGCTCGCCGGCGCGGATATTCTGATCGGCGGGCCCGGCTGCGACGCTGCGGCGGCGCTCGCGCGCTATCCGCGGCTCGTCGCGATGAAGGTGAGTCCCTTCGGCGATACCGGGCGTTTCGCGAACTGGCAGGCAACGGGCCCCGTCTATCACGCTCTGACCGGCGAACTGTCGCGCTCGGGAATCCCCAAGCGCGAACCCTTGCTGCCCCCGGGCGATCTCGCGCAGGCCTGCGCGGCGGTGCAAGGCGCCTATGTGGCGCTGCTGGCCTATTATAACCGGCTCCGGACCGGCGCCGGGGATCTTCTCGATTTTTCGGTGCTCGACGGCGCGGCGCAGGCGCTCGATCCGGGGTACGGCATCGCCGGCAGCGCCGCCGCGGGCATTCCCGCGTCGAAGCTCCCGCGCGGACGAGCCGAAGCGCGCTTCATGTATCCGATCCTGCCATGCAAGGATGGTTTTGTCCGGCTTTGCATTCTCGCGCCGCGCCAGTGGCGGGGCATGTTCGAATGGATGGGACGACCGGCCGAGTTCGCCGATCCCGCCTTCGATATTCTTCAGAACCGCTTCGCGTCACGCAGCTTGCTGCCCGCGATCGCGACATTCTTCGCCGACAAGACGCGCCGTGAAATCGAGGAAGCGGGGCAGCGCCACGGCGTCCCGGCCGCCGCGCTGCTCGATCTCGACGAAGCGCTCGGCACCGAGCAGATCGTGGCACGTCGCGCGTTCAGGCCCGTTGAGATTGCGCCGGGAATTTCGGCGCCGCTGCCCGACGGGACCGTGGAGATCGACGGGCGGCGAATGGGAGCCGATGGTCCCGCGCCTGCGCTCGACGCCGAGGCGGACTGGCGTTCGCCGCCACTGGAGCTGGAAGCGTCCGCCGCGGGCGAGCGGCCGCTGTCGGGGCTGCGCGTGCTCGATCTGGGCGTCATCGTTGTCGGTGCCGACAGCGCCCGGCTGCTCGGCGACCAGGGCGCCGATGTGCTCAAGATAGAAAATGCGGCCTTTCCCGACGGGAGCCGCCAGAACCGCACCGGGGGACTGATCTCGGCGACCTTCGTGGCAGGCCATCGCAACAAGCGGGGACTCGGGCTCAACTTGCGGCACGAGGAAGGCAAGCGCCTGCTGCATGAACTCGTCGCGCACAGCGATGTCGTCATGGCGAATTTCAAGGGCGGAACGCTGCAGTCGCTCGGGCTCGACTATGACAGTCTCAAGGCGTTCAATCCGGGGATTATCGTCGTCGACAGTTCGGCGTTCGGCCCAACCGGGCCGTGGAGCCGGCGCATGGGATATGGGCCGCTCGTTCGGGCCTCGTCCGGGCTCACCATGCAATGGCGCTATCCCGGCGAGGCCGACAGCTTCTCCGATGCGATCACCGTCTATCCCGATCATGTCGCGGCCCGCATCGGGGCGATCGCCACGCTCGCGCTGCTCGTGCGGCGGCTGCGCACGGGCATCGGCGGGTCGATCGCGATAAGCCAGTCGGAAGTCATGCTGAGCCATATGGCGGCGAAGATCGCGCGCCGCGTGCTCGAACGGGCAGGCGTCGCGGTGACGGGCGAGGAAGCCGAAGGGGCGTCCGCACTCTATCGCTGCGCGGGCGACGATGAATGGTGCGTCGTTTCGCTGCGCAGCGAGGCCGACCGGCAAGCGATGCTGTCGGTGACCGGCGGTGAGGATATCGGAACATGGCTCGCGGGGCAGGATCCGCGCGCGGCAATGGAGGCGCTCCAGGCGGCAGGGGTCCCGGCGGGCGCGATGCTGCGCGTGTCCGAGCTTCCCGAATTCGACTATTATGTCGAACGCGGTTCCTTCCGCAGCGTGACCCATCCGTATCGCGGCGAGCCGCATTTCGCGGAGACGGCGCCGGTGCGGTCGCTGCGCATGCCCGCGCCGCCCGAGGTTCCGGCGCCCTTGCCCGGCGAGCATACGGCGGAAATCGTTCGCGACATTCTCGGACTCGACGACGCGCGCATCGACCAGCTGATCGCCGAGGGCGCGCTCGAACAGTTCATCATGCCGGAGGATGCCGCGTGACGGTGCGCCCGGATGCCGGCCTCGCCGGCAAGCCCGCAAAATTCCCGAAAGGTTAAGCACATGATCGATCCCGAACGCATCCCCGTCATTGTCGGCGTCGGCCAGATCAACGACCGGCCGGCCGACCCCGGTGACGGCCTCGACCCCCTCGGACTGATGGCTGCAGCGCTTCGTCTGGCCGATGCCGATGCCGGCGGGGGATGGCTTGCCGACCTCGATTCGCTTGCGATCGTCGACCAGATCTCGTTTCGCGATCTCGGCGATCTGTCGGCGCCTCTCGCCGACAGTCTCGGGGCGCGTCCGCGGATTTGTGAAAAGACCCGGATCGCCAGCGGCGACAGTCCGATCCTGCTTCTGAACGAAGCGGCCAATCGCATCGGTGCCGGGGAGATCAGGATCGCGGCGATCGCGGGCGGCGAAGCCCTGCGCACCGCCGCGCAGCGCGCCGCAGCCGCGCGCGGGACCGACGTCTCGGCGCAGAATGCCTCGCGCGCCGCCTCGACGCGTCGGACACCGAGCTATCGGCAGCGATACGGACTCACCGCGCCGGTCGATGTCTACCCGCTTTACGAAAATGCCGGGCGTGCGGCTTATGGACAATCGCTGGACGAAGCGCAGGCCGAAAGCGCGGAGATCTGGTCGCGCTTTTCCGAAGTCGCCGCCGCCAACCCGGGCGCCTGGCTTCGCAAGCCGGTCTCGCCCGAAACGGTGCGGACGCCGACCGCCGAAAATCGTCCGATCGCGCACCCCTATACTAAGCTGATGGTTGCCAACTCGTCGGTCAACCAGGGGGCGGGATTCCTGGTAACCAGTCTCGGCGAAGCCCGGCGGCGCGGCGTTCCCGAGGAGAAACTCGTCTATGTGGGGCAGGGCGCCGCGGCCCACGAAGCCGACGATCCGCTGGGCCGCGATCGCTATGACCGCAGTCCCGGCATGATCGTGTCGCTTCAGCGCGCACTGGCGGTCAACCGGTTGACGAGCGCAGATCTCGATTTCGTCGAACTCTACAGCTGCTTTCCCTGCGTGCCGAAGATGGCGCGCCGCGTCATCGACTGGCCTGTCGACAGGCCGGCAACGGTTTTCGGCGGCCTTACTTTCGGGGGCGGGCCGATCGGCAATTATATGAGCCACGCGGTTGTCGGCATGGTCGAGGCGCTCCGCGCCGAAGGACGCTTCGGCCTGCTCTTCGCGAACGGTGGCTTTGCGACGCACAACCACAGCATCATCCTCGGTCGCGAACCGGTCCCCGGTGCTGTCCATCCCGGCGAGTTTGCCTTCCAGGACGAGGCCGACGCCATGCGGGGGGCTGTGCCCCGGACCGTCGAAGACTATGAAGGGCCCGCCACGATTGAGACCTACACCGTGCTCTACGAGCGTGACGGTGCGCCGAAGCAGGGTGTGATCGTCGCGCGCACGCCCAATGGCGATCGCACGCTGGCGATGATATCGGGGAAGGATGCTGCGGCGATGGCATTTCTGACCGACGGTATTGCCGAGCCGGTCGGCAGTGCGGGAGATATCACGATCGATAGCGATGGGTGGCAGGTCTGGCAGACAAGTCCTGCCTGATATGCTTTTAGTGCCGCCGGGGCGTCGCTGCCGGTGACGGGCTGCCCAAAGCTGACATCGGCGGGTTCGAGGTCCGACGTGCCGCCACCGGTTAACGACATTTAGCAGGACATCAGCCATGTATGTAATAGTCACGGGCAGCGCCGGAAAACTCGGACGTGCTGCCGTTGCCGCCTTGCGCAAGGCAGGGCACCGTGTCGTGGGTCTCGATGTCCAGGGACCGGTCGCTGCCGCGCAGTCGCTTCGCGCCGACTGTACCGACTTCGGTCAGGTGATGGGCGCGTTCTCCGGGATCGACATCACGGGCGGAGTTCCCGACGCCGTCGTGCATCTCGCCGGCATACCGATGCCGGGGCTCGCAACCGACCAGCGAAGCTTCGAGGTCAATACGATCTCCACCTACAATGTTTTTTCAGCCTGTGCCCGGCTTGGGATTTCGCGGATCGTGTGGGCATCGAGCGAAACCATCTTCGGACTGCCGTTCGACGAACCTCCGGCGTCGGTCCCGCTCGACGAAAGCCATTCCGACCGACCCAACTGGTCCTATGCCTTGTCGAAGCAACTTGGCGAAACGATGGCCGGGAATTTCTGCCGTTGGGCGCCGGGGCTTTCGATAGCGTCGCTCCGTTTCTCGAACGTCTATTCCCTCGAGGATTATGAACAGCTTCCTGCCATTCAGGCGAAACCCGCCTGGCGAAAGATGAACCTCTGGGCCTATGTGGATGCCGAAGACGCAGGCGAGGCCTGCCGTCTTGCGGTCGAGGCGGCTTTCGAAGGGCATCAGCGTCTGGTGATCGCTGCCGACGACAGCCTGATGGCGGTCGAAACGTCTCGTCTTCTCGACGATCATTTTCCCGGCATCGAGGCGACCCGCGCGATCAAGGGTCATGCCTCGCTCCTTTCGTCGGACCGGGCTAAAGCGGTTCTCGGGTATCGGCCGCGCTTCAGCTGGCGCGATCGGGTTTCGGCGAAAGCGTAAAGCCGCTGGCGCGCTGTGCCGCCGACGTCGGCGATACCTGGCCATGGGCGAGCGGCGAGCCGGCACGGCAGAGTCCGGGCACATTCAAAGCCCCCTGATCACGTCGCCGGACAGCACCGTGATGACCCAAGCCGCGACCGGACGTCGGGCGCGTTGACGAGCAGGCCTTCCAGCCGCGTTAGTCGAACCATGGTCCCGCGAGCGGTTCCGCCAGATATCGCTGTGCGGTCTTGACGAGCCGCTGAACCCGCAGGCGGTAGGACGCGCTTGCCACGCGCCAGCGCGATGGCGCGATCGCGTCGCCCCAGAGCTGGCGCGCGATGGCCTGCTGGTTTGCGCCCGCCAGCAAGGCGTCGCCAACGCGTAGCTCCATGATCCACTGCGCCGCCCTGCGTTCCTTGGGCATCATCGACCCGGGAAGATGGCCTTTCTCGGCAAGAACGACGAATTGCTTCAGGGATTCTAGCTTCGGCCTGGCTGACTGCAGACCCGTTATGCGGTGCTCGACAAGAACCGGGCCGCCCAGGAGCGTGCCGTCGTGCAAGTCGAGGCGGACGGCCCAATGGCCGTCGCTGAGCAACCAGTGCTCGTTGCCGGACGCGTCTATTTCGACCGACACGAAGGCAGCGACTTCGCGCACATCGAACAGGTCATCGGCGGGGCTGTCATTCGCGGCCGGCCTCCCGCGCAGCACGCGCGGGTCCCGTTCGATGCTCCAGATTGGCCGCGCGGCAGGCGTCGCAAGGGCTGGATCGATCCAGCCCAGCAGCCCGATATCGGCTAGGAAGCCGCTCGGAGCGAAGGCGCGGGCCTCCCATTGCCTTCGATAGCGGCTGTTGCGGCGAAGCCATTCCCACGCAAAGGCCCGCCGATCCGAAATCAGCAACTCGGCATAGGACTGAGCCGAGCGCCAGTCGGCAGCTGGCCCCCCCGTCATCTCATATACTCGGAATATCTTCGGAATATTTTCATGCGGCGGCGATGCGGCGACAAAGGACCGGCGTCAGCGGCTGCCAGGGAGCGGTTTCGAGCGGGGCGGCACTATGGCTGGAGCCGCCCGGAAGCCGGGGGGATATCCATGGCTGCGGATGCCCGGACCGGGCAGGGACCGCACAATGCGCGCGCTATTCGGCTCCTTCGGCAAAATAGGCGCGCAGGCGATGGGCGACCTCGGGCGTGAGGCTCACGAGGCTACGCCGGCCATCATGGGCGTCGGGCGATCGCGCGAGGATGCCGGCATCGCACAGCCGCTGGATGAGCTTCATCGCGCTGCTCGTCGGGATCGCCGCAGTGATGCAGAGCGAGGACATGGAGAGTGGCTGCCCTCGCGACTGATGGATGAACAGGTCGACGAGCATGTCCCAGGCCGGTTCGCCGAACAGCTCGGGGTTCCCGAGGAGCTGCCTGCGCAATATTCTCCGCCGCATGGCGGTTTCGGCGTTTCGCTGCGCGAGCGCATCCGTCTCGTCGGCGGGATCCGGATGGCTCCGCAGGAAGAAGGGCAGGAATTTTCCGCGCGGTCGCATCTGGGCCGACCCCTCGATCAGATTATAGGTTCGCGTTCCCGTCACGATGATGTGTTCTAGAATTTCGACGTCGAGCGCTCGGCCGACCTCTTCCAGACGCCGTGTCGCGCTCAGGTCTTCCGCGCTCGGTGCCGGGTCGCCGCTCGGGTGGTTGTGGACGAGAATGATCGACGCGGCGTTGTGTTCGAGCGCGCGCCTGAAGATGGTCCGCGGATAGATCGCCAGTTGCGCGAGCGAACCGCGCTGGACTTCCTCGTCGGCGATCAGGCTGCGCGCTGGATCGAGAAAAAGGACGCGCAGCCGTTCCTCGGGCAGGCTGCCCATCGACGCGATGAGATACCGGCAGAGGTGCCGGTTGCGCGGATCAATCCGGACCGTTCTGAGATCGGAGCGCATTCCTTCGAGCATCGCGTCGCGAACATTGGTGAGGAACGAGGCCAAGCCTGGATAGCCCGCCAGAAAGTGGGTCAGCCTTTCGGGAGATTGCGACCAGATCCGGCTCAGGCTTGTGAACTCGTCGAGAAGTCTGTTCGCTATCGTGTCGCAGTCGTCGGGCGCGATCGCCGCGACCAGCCTCGCCAGGATCGATCGTTCCCGTTCGCGCGCAGCCGCCTGACATGCCGCCAGGTTGCGAGGGCGAGAAGGGGAGGCAGAAGCCAGGATGCAGCGACCTGCATCGTCTGGTACGCCACCGGGTGAAACGAAATCTCCATCGCCTTGCCGACATGGGCCATGAGAGGAAAGATCTGAAGAACGGCCGCCGGCATCGGCCAGAAGCGATGGGCCGTCAGTGCCAGCACCAGCGTCGCGATTGCCGCAGCGATATCGATTGCCAGATGGCCCGCGTCGATCGAGGAGAAGCGCGGCGGGACAAACAGATGCAGGATCTGGTCTGCGAGCGCCATTGCAATCAATATCAACGCCATGGCCCGCTCGGGACCGCCGCCTCTCCTGAGGGCATAGACGAGGACCACCAGCAAGATCGTCACGAAGATTGCGATCCGAACCATCGCGATCAGAAACCATGCGAGCGGTCCCCGGTCAATGTTCAGGACGTGGCCGCAACGGCGTGCCGTCCGGCAGCGGCAAGCGACGGACATTCGTGGAGGTCGAGGCCAGCGCTCTCGCGTGCGATGCCGACGAGGTCGCCGTGAACGCGCAAGACGTCCCCGCTCGCGCCGACAAGTGCGGTCTGGACCTTTGCCAGGCGCTGGATCGTCGCATGCCCCTGGACGGCGTCGACGCCGGGTGTGTCCCGGCGCGCGGCGACGACGCTCGTCATCAGGGACGCGACGGCAATCAGCGCATCGTCGATACGTGTTTCCGCGGCAGGGACTTGCTGCTGAAGCCTCGCAACGGTGAAATCGATATTCTCGGACATGACGTCTCCTCTACCGGAAGCGCATGCTCCGGCTGTTACTCGGCAGGATTGAGAAGGCTCAGCCGGAGATGAGGCGCGACAGCGACTCTGCGATGCCCAGGCTGCCGAGGAGGAAGACGATCAGGGCGACGAGTAATGTCGCGATGATCGTCAGCCTTGTGCCCGGCAGGTGGTCATGCCTCCAGATCTTCCCAGACGGCGGGTGCGTTCCCGAAAGGCGATCCCGGAGCGAACTGCTGTCATCGAGCCCGTCGAAGCCGGAATAGCCACCGTCTGGAAAGTCGGATGCAACGAGGGTCGGCCGATCGACAACCTCTACCGGATCGTATGCGATCCGATGGTATATCTTTCGGAGCCGCGCGTAGCGCAGCGCCACCTCGTCCCGATCGGCCGCGCCGAGCGCGGCCCGGGCATTTGTGATCCGCTGATCGACCGTATATTTGGAAATGCCGAGCTCGCGCGCGATCTGCTTCGACGTCTTGCGTTCGAGCACGAGGTCGAGACACGCCCGCTGCTTGTCGGTCAATCGGTTCCAACGCAGTCGATCATCATCGGGGGAAGGTTGCGACCCGTCCATCGTCGAGTTTCGTCACGTCCCTTTCAGCCGGGCTGTTTCCAGTTCCAGGCGAGTTTGACATTGAAGTCCTTGTTAAATCAACTTTCCTTGGGTTCCGTTGTCGGGAGTCTCATGGAATCCGATCGTGCCGGCATCGGGCTGCGGCTTTCGTGCCCGGCTTCGCGACATCGTCCTAGGGTCGAAAACCCGTCCGGCAAGGGCTGCTTTCAGATGATCATGGGCCGGGAACAATAATTCTCAAATTGAGACTAACTACCGAATAAGTTTGAAATATTTCTGTCATATTGTAGCTTTGTCCCGCTCCGCATCGTTTTCGGCCAGCAGCGATGCGCCACTGCGGTGACCCCGCCATTTGAGAGGGCGAGGGGATCGGCACCGGACAGGGGGCAACGCCGGAGAGGCTGGTTCGAGAACGCCGCCGGCATTGCCAAGGGACGCAATGCCAACGCTCGACGCCGCGCAGCGACTCGCGGCCGAAGTCTTGAAGGTCGCGAGCGAAGACGCGCTGATCGATATCTTGAACGAGGCTTGCTCGCGGCTGGGATGCGCATGGTTCGCGCTGAGCCATCATATCGACTTTCTGGCCGCCCCCGAGAAGGGGCTGCGTGTCCACAATTACCCCGAAGACTGGGCGCGATGGTTCGACGAACAGCGGCTGGGCATCTGCGATCCCGTTCATCGCGCCAGCCGGCGCCGCGCGGCGGGTTTCCTCTGGCATGATATGCAGACCTTCTCGCGACCGCGGGCTAACGACGAGGCGATATTGGCGCGCGCGCGCAGGCACGGCATCCACGATGGCCTCACTATCCCGACGCATGTCCCGGGCGATGCGCACGGATCGGTGTCCTTCGCCTGGCAGAAGGGGACATATGCCACGCCGGAGGCGCTGATGTTCGCGCAGACCATCGGTTCCTTCGTCTTCGAGGCGGCGCGCCAGCTCGCGGGCCTCGTTCCCGCCAATGACGAGCCACGTCTTACCGACCGGCAGATCGAATGCCTTCTCTGGGCCGCGCGCGGCAAGTCCGACTCGGTGATCGCGCAGATCTTGGACCTGCGCACCGATACGGTGAGCGAACATCTGCGCAATGCGCGCGCCCGATATTCTGCCCGCAGCCGCGTCAGCCTGGCGATCCGCGCGTTATTTGACGGGACGATCTGCTTCAGCGACGTCGCCGGCGGCTGAGACACCCCCCTTTCTTGGTATGGCGGAATCGATTTTTCCGGTTCAATTGGTCTGTCTCTTTCCATCAAGGAGACAAGCCGATGTTCCTCACGGTCAACCAGGACAACCGGGCGCGCGAACATGTCGCGCTCCGCTCGATGTTCGAAGCGCGCAAGCGCGTCTTTGTCGATTTGCTCAAATGGGACCTGCCGGTGCTCGCAGACCGGTTCGAAGTCGATCATTTCGACGATCCTTTTGCGACCTATCTTATCGTCAGCGATGCACGGGGCGAACATCTCGCCTCGGCGCGCCTCCTGCCAACAACGAGACCGGCCCTTCTCGACGGCCTCTTTCCGCATCTCGTCTCCGGCCCGGTTCCGAACGGCGCGACGATTTTCGAGATCACGCGCTTCTGCCTTTCGCCGGGCGTGGGCGCGCGGCAACGCCGCGTTGCGCGCGATACGCTGCTCGTGGGACTCGTCGACCACGCGCTGGCCCATGGCATCACGACCTACACGGGCGTCGCCGAGCTTTCCTGGTTCCGGCAGGTTCAGGACTTCGGATGGCGATGCCGCTTGCTCGGCGAAACGGCTATCCACGATGGCCGCGCGCTTGTCGCGCTGGCGATCTCGATCGAAGCGGACACGCTCGCCAGGCTTGCCGAGGCGGGCATCGTGGCGGCCGGCACTGGCGTGCCCGCCGAAGCGGCATGAGGAGGGCGAGATGTCGATTCATCCCTTCCCGAACTGCGGCCACCCTGCCGCGGCCGCGCAGCAGCTGGCAGCCGAAGGCTATGTCCGGCTTCACGGTGCCGTCCCGGCTTCGCGGATCGCGGCGATCGCGGCGGATCTCGCGCCCCGCTTCGACGCGACGCCCTTTTGCTCGGGCGGATTCTATGGCGAACGGACCAAGCGGTTCGGGCGTCTCCTGATCCGCTCGCCGCATATCGCGGACCTCGTGCTTCATCCCGGCATATTGGCGCTTGCCGAATCCGCGCTCGGTTCGTGGTGCGACCGCATCCAGCTCAACCTCACCCAGGCCATCGAGCTCCATCCCGGCGCGCTCGCGCAATTTCCGCATCGCGATCAGGATATGTGGCAGGGTTCGCTTGGTGAGGTCGAATATCTGCTCAACGTGATGTGGCCCCTCACTCCGTTTACCGAGGAAAATGGCGCAACGCTCATCTGGCCCGCGAGCCACGGCGTGGAAGCGCTTGTCGAGGTGCCTCGCGAGCAGCCCGTCGTGGCCGCCGCCGAGCCGGGCGACGCGATCGTCTTTCTCGGTTCGACGCTGCACGGCGCAGGCGCCAATCGAAGCGCCGGGCTGCGCCGCGGCATCATCGTCAGCTACTGTCTTGGCTGGCTCAAGCCCTATGAGAATCAGTGGCTCGCCTATCCACCCGACGTGGCGCGGCACTTCCCGCCCGAGTTGGCGGCACTGGCCGGCTATGCGCAGCACCGGCCCAATCTCGGCAATTTCGAAGGACAATGTCCCTCGGTGCTGTTCGGTGGATATCCCGACGAGCCGCTTGCCGCGACTGATGCGCTGCGGCCCGATCAAGACGTCTTGCTCGGTGAGTTTGTCTCCGGCCAGCGCGCGGCGGGAGACGGAGCAACCCGATCATGAACGCCGGATCGACAATGGAGCGCGTCTATCTCGACCTCAAGATGCGCGTACTCGATGGGCGCTATCCGCCGGGCACGCGCCTCGATCCGGTCAACCTCGCAAAGACGCTTCGCGCGAGTGCGACGCCGGTCCGCGAGGCGCTGCATCGTCTTGCTGGCGAGCGAATCATCGACAGCTGGCACCAGGAAGGCTTTCGTCCTCCCATCCTTGCGGAGGCCGATCTCCATGACCTTTACAGCTGGGCATCCTGGCTGCTCGGCCTTGCGCTTCAGGGCGACGTGCCGGATCCCGACCATCCGGCGGGCCTGGTCGGGCTTGAGCTGCGCAAGGACTATGCCGAAGCGCTCGACTCGCTTTTCCGGGCCATCGCCATGTGGAGCGCCAATCGCGAAATTCGCTTCGCGCTTTTGAACCTGACCGAGCGAAGTCACGTCTTTCGCAAGGCGGAGGCCAGCGTCGATACCGCGGCTCGTGACATGCTGGCGGCGATGGAAGACGATTACCGCTTTGGTCGCTGGAGTGCGCTTCGCGCCAAAATCACGCGGTTTCACCGGCGCCGCATGGCGTTCGCGGGCCGCGTCGTCGCCGAGATCAGACCCCGCGACGAACCGCTCCGATGATATTCGAAAGATATTCAAACTATAAAAATTCTATTCTCTCCGACCGGCGTAGCTTTCTGGATGCCGCAATCCCGCGGCTAACCAGAGGAGGTTCTCATGAACCAGTATGACATCGTCGAAGACGGCATCGAAGAACTCGGCGTCGCCAGCGTCGAAACGCTCGGCCAGATTCCGAACCGGCCGGAACCCGATGGCGTCCAGCCCTTCCTGGGCGGCGGCATTTCCGCCGAGTGACGGATCGGGGGGCGCGACGCGCAAGCGCCGCGCCCTCAATCGGCCATGGCCTATCATCTTCCGCCTCATGTGAGTTTCGGGTTTCTGGGCGATCGCGCTGTCGCGCTCGATCTCAGCGCCGATCGCTATTTCCTGATAGCGCCGCGCGAGGCCGCAGCGCTCGCGGCGGCCGGCACAGCGGCGGGCGAAACAGCGCCTTGCGCAGCGCTCGAAGCGCTCGTCCGGCGGCGCTTGCTCGCGCCGGGAGCGGGGTCGCCGATCGCACCGATCGCCGCCGTCGACCTTCGCCTCTCCGCAGTCGAGGCGCCGCCCGCCGACGGCCACGTCACCTTGCTGGAAGTCGGCCTCTTGCGCGCGAGCGCCGGCCTCCATCTTCGTCTGCTGGGGTTGAACGGGACGCTCGTCCGTTGGCGTGCTCTTGCCCGCCGGTACGAGGCGCGTCCGCGGCTGACAGCCGCAGATGCGGACGCAATCCGCGTTGCGCAAGGCTTCGCCGACGCGCGCGTCCTCTTGCCCGCAAGACAGCTTTGTGTTCCCGACAGTCTGGCGCTGGCCCGCGTCCTTTGGCGCCGCGGGATCGATGCGGACGTGTACTTCGGTGCCCGGCTGGCGCCCTTCATGGCGCATGCCTGGGTCCAGCGTGGCGACATTTTGCTCTCGGATACGCTGAATACCGTGGGCGAATATACGCCGGTCTTTCGGCTGTGACGATCTGCATCGCTCTTATTCAGGCCGAAGGCCCCGTACCCGCGTTGCCCGGCGGCTATTCGGAACTTGGGACTATCGGAACAGCGCGGCTCGTCGGCAAGCCCGGCACGATCGTCGCCGTGTCGGGTGAGGCGGCGCTCGTCGGCTACGCCTTTCATCGCGACAGCTTCGCCTCGTGTCCGGCGCTAGATCCCGGCGCGGTCGAGCACATCGTGCGGACCGAAGGCGCGTGGGCGATCAGGAAGCTCTGGGGGACTTTCATCCTGATATGGGCCGACGCGAGCGGGCAGGTCTTTGTCCTTCGTTCACCGTTGACCGGGCCGGCGCTGTTCCAGACCCGCCGCCAGGACGACGGCGGCGCGGCGGCGAACGCATGCTGCGCCTTCACCGACCTCGGCCTCGCGCGCGCGCTGGGGTTTCGGCTCGATCGGCCCGATCCCGGCGCGATCGACGCCTATCTTCGCTATCCCCTGTTGCGAACGCCGCGCAGCACTATAACCGGGGCGACCGAGGTCCTGCCCGGCGAGGTAACGCGCTTGGGGCACCGCGAGCGAAGACCGGCAAGCTGGCTTCCGTGGGATTATGCGTCGTCGCCGCCGATACGCGCCGAGGCGAACGATCTTGGCTCGCTCGTGCGCGCGACCGTCGGCGCATGGAGCGGGCGCTTCGCCCGCGTCCAGCTCGAGCTTTCGGGCGGGATTGACAGCAGCATCGTCGCCGCTTGCCTGTCTGTCCGTTCCGACCCGTGGCGCGCGATCACGATGGTCACGCCGGAGCCCGACGGCGACGAGCGTCTCTATGCGCGTGCGATGGCCGAGCGCGCGAACGCCCCGCTCGCCGAACTCATGCTGCCCGCCGAACCCGCGGACCCGATCTCAACGCCGACGATGTTGCGTGTCCGTCCCGGTGGCTTCGGGCTGATCGGTCCGACCGACGCGGCCTTCCTCGCATCGGCGCGGGCCTATGGTGCCGACGCAATTTTCTCGGGGACCGCCGGCGATGGAGCGTTCGGTTATCAAACGTCGATCGCCCCGGCGCTCGATGCCTTGCGATATCGGGGTATGCGCGCCGCGCTCAGCGCGGCGCGCGACCAGGCCCGCATCACCGACGACAATATCTGGAGCGCGCTGCGTCACGGCGTGCGCGGCTATTTTCGGGGGATCAGACTCTGGCCGGTCGACGATCTATTGCTGTCGGTGCGCCATGCATCGCCAAGGCCCGAGCACCCCTGGATGATCGACGCGGGGCGCATCCCGCCCGGCCAGCGGCGCTACGGTCTCGGCCTGCTGTCGATCCAGCCCTTCCTCGACGGCTATGACCGGTCGCTCGCGCTGCCGAAGATCGCGCCTTTGCTGTCGCAACCGCTGATCGAATATGGTCTCGGCGTGCCGAGCTGGCAGTGGGGCGAGGGCGGGGTCAATCGCGCTCTCGCCCGCAAAGCCTTTCGCGGCGACCTGCCCGACGTCATCCTCGCGCGCCGCAGCAAGGGACGTATCCTGTCGATGTTCCTGCCGGCGTTCGAACGCAATCGGGAGCGGCTTGCCGCCTATCTCCTCGATGGCTGGCTCGCGGGCGCCGGCTTGCTCGATCTCGATACGATCGCCGACATGCTGACGGGGCGAAAGGAGGCCGATACGCTCGCCACGCTCCGTATCCTCCAGTTCGCGGATATCGAAGCTTGGGCGCGTTCGGTGGTAGGGTCCGAGGCGCCATCGCGATGAAGGCGTTGGCAGCCATCCGGGCGCGATGGCCGCAGTGGGCAAAGGCCTTGCCGGGCGCGCCGGGGAGCGGCGCCCGGCACGCACCTAGGGCGCGGTAGCTTGGAAGGACTCCTGCGGAGCCCCCGCGCGGAGCGCGCGCCAACGGACGTACTGGCCAGATTTCGCGGGGGCCGGATCTTCCTCGCCCTTGAGCCAGAAGCGATACCAGTCGAGATTGCGCTCGTAGACCGCACGCTTGTGCACCGGCTGATATTTGATGTGGATTTCGTCCGCGAAGGCGAACAGTTCGGCAGGCTTCCCGGCCAGCTTCAGTTTTGTGTGAAACTCGACGAGGTTGCGCACTTCGGACTCGGGCAACTGCATCAACAGAGGCGTATCGATCGCTACGACATCCGATGCGGGCGAGATTGTCCGCCAGCGTTCGGGGTCGCTGTCGGGATCGCCCGCCTGCCAAAATTCGCGAAATGTCCTGGCGAAGCCGCGATCGGGAAGCGCATTCGACCAGTAATAGTGCGGCGTCGCCTGTCCCGACGAGATGGTGGCGGCCGCAAAGCGCTTCGACTTGCGGATGGCCCAGACGGCAACGGTCGAGCCAAAGCTAAGCCCGCCGATGCCGACGCTTCGGGGATCGATACGTTTTCGTGCGGCCAGGTCGTCGATTGCGTCGCCGATCGCAGCGAGCGCGGTCTCATAGCTTCGCTCCATCGGCTGGCCGGGTGGTGGCGACTGGCCGTTGATGCAGAGCACTGCGATGCCATGTTCGACAAGTGGGAGCATCGGAATCTCGTCGCCGACGCCGCCCTTGAGAAACCCTGCGCAGCGATAATATTGAACGACCAATGGGAGTGGACCAGCGCTACTCGACGGGGTGAGCAGAATACCGTCATGGCCATTTTCCCAACGCAGCGGCGTGGCAACGGCGCCGATCCGGCGGCGCAGGTCCGCATTGGGGTCGGCGATGACCGAGCGGGCTCCATCCACATAGGCGATGCGGACAAGGCGTGGCGGCTCGGTCGCGCTGCTCTCGGCGCAGATGAGCGCCTTCGGCGCGGCGCCGCAGCGCGGTTGCCAGATCGGTGTCCGCTCGGCGCCATCCGTCGCAGTGAGATAGCGCGCCTTGCGGTCCCCGATACGCCAGAGCCAGACCTTCTCGCGCGCGCCGGCATCGCGCTCGAACAGGATCAACATGCCGCTGCCGGGCCGCTCGGTAATTGCGGCGAGCTTTCCCGACCGGCAGGGCGCGGCGCTGCAAGGGATGCGCTCACCGTTGGCGCGGACGACCGTCAGTCGGACTTCGCCCGCCGAGCCCTCTATCTCCGCAACGCCGCCTGTCTTCAGGACAATCCGGCGATCCTGCTGGGACCGCGTAGCGGGCAGGGAAGGCGCGATATTCTCGCTGCCGAGCTCAACTGCCGTCTCCTTTTTCGGCGCGTCCCACAACAGGCGAGCGCGATCGAACCAGTTGCGGTTCCACCGTTGCATGACGCGACGACCGCCCTCGATCTTGCCGCCGGCGATGGCCTGCCCGAGGTCGACGCTGTCGTCGACCAGTACGCCTTCGTCATAAGCCTGTTGTTCCGCCGCGGCGACTTCGGCGCGGGTCGCCCCGGTCGTGTAGCGCAGCGAACGACCATCGGCGGAGACATCGAAATCGAGGATGTCCGCAGCATCGACGATCTCGCGCCGCTGGCCTTGGTGCTCGCGCCAGTGCCAGATCGCGGAGACGCCATCGACGAGCGCGAGAGAACGAAAGCCCTTCGAGTCCGCATCCCACACTGCCTTTTGTTCGGCGACCGAACCCGCGCCATCGTGGCGTACCGTCCCCGCGCTTCCCGCATGCACCGGGGGGGCGCCGTCGATATCGGCGACATACCAGTCGAGCTTGGTGTCGTTGGCGCTCACCGAAGGGCGCGACACGCGGAAGAGAATCTTCTCGCCGTCAGGAGAGAGCGTCGGCCCCATGATGTCGGCGACCTCGACGAGGTCGCGCGTCGTCAAGGGAGCGCCGCCGTCTTTTGGCGCTCCCGGGACTTGTACGACCGACGCAAGCAAGGCTGCCGCAATCACCATCCGACGATAGCCTGCAGCGCGAAGGTTCGGCCGATCGCGCTCGCCTGTTCGGGATCGTAGCCGATGTTGACGCCGGTCGAGCGGAACAGCGCATAGGGCGGATCCTTGTCGAACAGATTGTTGACGCTGAACGCGAGCCGGAGCTTGCGTTTGTCCGGATCGCCGATCCGCATGCCAAGCTGCAGGTCGACCGTCGTCCAGCTCTTCACGCGTTCGGCCGGCGTCACCGTGAGGTTGCGATAGCTTGCGACATGATTGACCCCGATGCCGCCATCGAAGGCGCCGGCCTCGAAGCCGGCGCGGCCGCGCAGCCGGAGCTTGACCGGCGCCCCGAGCGTGCCCACAACATTGTTGCGCGGCGCGGTGTTGGTGATCCGGTTGTCGATCGTGAACAGCCGCGATCCGCCCAGCGACAGGTTGACGCTGCCGTCGGCGAGCGGCCTGCTATAGCCCAGCTCGAAATCGAGGCCGCGCACCGTCGAGCGCGACAGGTTGCGCGTCCGCGCATCGACGATCGCCATCACCTCATCCTGACCAATCCCGATCGCATTCGAGAAGCTCGGGTCGGCGAAATAGGCCGCGACCTCGGCCGGATCGGGCGTATCGTCGATCAACGCGCCATAGACATCGCGCCGCGTGAAGAACTGCTGGAGAAAGCTGTTCGCCGACGCGATGCGATCCCTGTAGCTGATATCGAACCAGGTGAGGCTGAGCTTCGCGCCGGGAAGGAAGCGTGACTCGAGATCGAGCCCTGCGGTCCAGCTCGTCGCCTTTTCGGGGCCGAGGTCGGGCCGGTAGCCGAGCAAGAGCAGCACCGCGGTCTGGCCGGTTTGTGAGGCCGGATCGGTGATCCGGAAGGTCTGGTAGAGCGCGTTAGCCGTTCCGACGAGTTCGTCGAAGAAGGGCGCGCGAAATGACCGCCCATAGGAGGCGCGGAGCGCCAGGCCGGGCAGGGGCTCCCAGCGCGCGCCAAACTTCGGATTGGCCGTATCGCCGACGTCCGAATAATCTTCATAGCGTCCCGCCGCCGAAACATTGAGCGTTCCGGGAAAATTCTCCCCTGCGTCGAAGACGGGGATTGCGAGCTCAGCATAAAGGGCTTTGACGATACGCTTGTCGGGCAAGCCGGCGAGACCGCTCGTCTGCGGGGCGTCGGCGACGATGTCGAAGACCTGCGTGAAGTCGAGATTGTCGCGCCGGTATTCGGCGCCAAGGGCGAGCTTTGCGTCGCCGGCAGGAAGCGCCAGCATCGTCCCATCGGCGCGCAGCGCAGCGGTCCAGCTCTTGTAACGCGAGCGCTGCGAAAATCCGCCGCGCAAGCTGTCGATCAGCGCCGGGTCGTTGACCGCCCCGTCGCCGAACAGGTTGATCGCCCGCGCTGGATCGGTCGCCGCGACGGCGCGGGCGAGTCTGACGAGGTGGACGATATTGACCCCGTCATAGCCATCGCGCTGCATCCCGTAACCGCCCGACAGCTCGATATTCCAGCTGTCGATATCGGCACGCGCTCCGAATGCGGTGTTGAGCGCCGTGACCGTGCCGCGCACTCCTTCGGGCCCGAAGTCGGCGATCGGGTCGTAGTAGACGGTGATATTCTGGCCGGTGTCGATGGGATCGACATAATAGGGATTGGCGGGGGTCACGACCTGCTGCGAGACGCCTATAATCCGGCGCCGGGCCTCGAAGTCGCGTTCCGCATAAAGCCCTCGGGCGAAGAGGCTGAGATGATCGCCGATCTGCTGTTCTCCCGCCGCGTAGACGCTGAAGCTCTTCTGGCGCGGGAGAATATCGACCTTCCGACGGGCGTCGCCGCGGGCGAAGCCGGCACTCGGGATGAGTTCAGCGGCTGTCAGCGCGGTCCCGTCCTGCCCGCGCGGGATGAGGAAACGCTGGCCGCCTGCGACGACGATTGTTCCCGGGTTGGCGAAGTTCGACCGCAGGTCGGGACCGCCGAAGCGCCGAAGGTCTTCGGACGCGAAGGCGCGCTCTTCCGAGCCGAGGCTGCCGCGCCGGTAATATTCGCCGGCAACAACGAGATGGCCCGTTGCCCAGCCGGTGCCGACGATGTGCCCGACCAGGACTTCGCCATAGTCGCCATCGGCGGTTCCGGCGCGCAGCCGCGTCTCGGCCCCGTCGAAGCGACCGCGGAAGCGCAGATTCACCACCCCCGCGACCGCATCGGACCCATAGATGGCCGAGGCGCCATCGGTGAGGATTTCAAGGCGCTCGACCGCGATCGACGGTATCATTGAAATATCGGCGAAGGCGCCCGAGCTGCCGCCGAGCGCGGGGCGCGTCCCGTCGAGGAGGGTGAGCGTCGAGCCTGGCCCGAGGCCGCGGAGGTTGATGCCCGTGCCATAACCGATATTGCTCGCCGCATTGCCGCGGGCCGAGGTGCCGACATTGGCCTCGGCGGGTCCGCCCGAGAAGTTCTGCGGGATCGTCTGGATAAAGTCGGCGAGCGTCGCGCGTCCGCTGCGGTCGAGCGTGTCGCGGTCGATCGTGGCGACGGGCGAGCCGACCGGGCCGGCGCCGCGGATGCGCGATCCGGTCACTATAATGTCCTCGGGCACGGGGACGTCAGTCGAAGCGTCGACAGCCGCATCGCCGTTTCCCGCGCGGATCACGAAGGCACCCTCGACGACCTCGGCGACGAGACCGGTGCCCGCGAGCAGCCGGGCCAGCGCGACATCGGGCGCGAGGCGGCCCCGCACGCGGCCGTTACGCTTGTCGTCGAGCAGCGCCGAGGAGGCGACCACTTCGCGGCCCGAAACCTGCGAATAGAGACGCAGCGCTTCGCCGAGGCGCTGCGGCGCGATGTCGTAATCCATTTTCGCCGGCTGGGTCTGGGCGTGCGCCTGCGGTGCCTGAATCGCCATTGCGGCCGTGCCCGCTAGCAGCGCCGCCAAAATTCTTATCGTCATTGTTGCCTCCCAAGCGGCCGCTCATGGCCGTCTGGGGGTGCAAAACCCCGAGGTTGGAGAAACTCCCCCCTCGGACCCGATTATTTTTTTCGCAGGATTATTTCTCCGGCGCGCTCGTCGATTCCAAGGTCGAGCGCCGCGGCGAGCTTGCGCGCGAGCGCTGGCCCCGCCGACGCATCGAAACTACCGGTCACCGTAAGCGATGCGAGCGCCGGGTCGGCGAGGCGGATCGGTTTGCTATCGCTCTGGTTGGCGCGATCGAGCACCGCACCGAGCGGAAGATTGTCGGCGGCGAGCAGGATGGTGGGAGCGGCGGATGGGACCGGGCTCGCCATGGCAGGAAGCCGGTACGGGCCTGTGTCGGGCACCTCGGCACTTTCGCCGGGTGCGAGCCGCAGCGCGCCGCCGCCCGCGCTCGAGCGGATTTCGATCGATCCCCTGATCAGCGTCACGCGCGGAGTGGCTTTGCGGGCATCGACCTCGAAGATCGTGCCGAGCGCGGTCGTCTCCGACCGGCCCGCGACGACGGTGAAGGGACGTGCGGCGTCATGCGCGACGTCGAAGCGCGCTCGCCCGCCGACAAGGATCACGCGGCGCCCACCGGTACTGAATTGCGTCTCGATGCGGGCGCCGTCCATCAAGGTAACGCGGGTGCCGTCGCCAAGTGTCTGCTCGCCGGGCGCGGTCTCGCTCTGCGCGAGCTGCGTTTCGCCGCTTCCGCGCTGGATATACAAGGCTCCGCCGAGCGCCAGCACGATGGCGGCGGCGGTCGCGACGGCCCAGCGGAAGCCGCCGGGTGCATCGGCTTCGCTGCGGAAATGGCGTGCGTCGGCCTTGATGCGGACCGGCGACATGTCCTCGGCAAAGACCCAGTCATTCTCGGCTTTCGCATAGGCCTCGGCGTTGCCCGGCTTCGCGTGCCAGGCCTCGAACGCTTTCTTTTCGGAATCGGTCGGGTTGCCGGACATCGTCGTGGCCCAATCGATCGCCTCGCGTTCCCGCCGCGTCACGTGTCCGTATCTCGCGCTTTGCGGATGGCGACGCGCGCCTTGCTGATATGCTTTTCCACGCGCTTGATGCTCATGCCCTTGATTCGTGCGATCTCTTCATAACTGAGGTTCTCGAACCTGTGCATCAGGAATACATCCTGTGTGGTTGTACCGAGGCGGGCGATCGCCTGCTCGGCGCGGCGAATCATGTCGCGCGCCTCCAGCGCGGCATGGGGATCAGGGCCGGCGATCTCTTGCTCCTCGAAGCTGTGATGGGCGGAAATCCGGCTGCGCACCCCTGAGCGCGCGCGGTTCCTGAGGACCGACCGCGCCGCGGCGGCGAGATAGGCGGCGGGGGCGTCGAGCAGGCCCGCGCCGTGGCCCTTCGCCGAGAAGACGCGGCGAAAGGTCTCCTGGACCAGGTCGGCGACATCCTGCGGCGGCACGCTGCGCCGGAATATCCCGGCGACGAGCGGGCGCTGCGCCGCGTAGAGCGCCTCGGCGCGCGCGCTGCTGCCGAAACCGGCCCAGTCGTCGGGCGGCAGCGGATCGGCGGCATCGAGGCCGCGCCGTCCGTCCTTCTCGCTGTCGTCATAGTCCATCGCGTCCGCCTTCGAGAAGGCAGCGACCGCGCCGACGAGCCGGGCGTTGAGAACAGGTACGAGAAACCCGCGCCGCCGCCTTTGGCCCGAGGGCTTGGACATGCGCAGACGGCCACCCGGCGGGATGGCATTCAGGGACATTGACTCTCGAACGGAGTTCTCACGCTCCGGCATCCGGCGCTTCGCTGCCCGATGCCGGACTAGCATAACCGGCTGTGCCGTAAGGGCAAGAGTCTGCCGGGAGACCGCTCGACTACGGACCGGATTCGAAGGGGTACGGGAGACGAGTCTGGTTTCGGCTGTGTCCGACGAGACCGGTCGGAGGCCGGAATTACAAAGTCACGGCTGATGAGCGCGGCCCGAAAGGAGCGCGCACTGGCGGCGGCAGGCGCCGCCAGAGGTCGCGCGTCGCACGGTTGGCCGCGCTGCGCTCTTGGGCTCGCTGGTCTTGGCGCGGCGGCGGCTAAGCCTGTGCCGGGTGAACAGCGCCCCGCGCTGTTCAGGTCATGGCGAGGCCATGACCGACCCGCCGCACCCGCACGCACGCCGCCGCGCCTGCGGCCCGCCAAGGTCGCGAGTTTTCAGGCCCTTCGGGCCGGGGTCGACGCCAATCGCATCGAGATAGCCGGGCGTGCGGTTCGGGGCGCCGGGGCGATGACGTGAATATGTCGGCGAAGCCGGGCTGAGGACGCCGCGCGGGGCGCGGCGGCGCTTTGGGGGGCCGGCACCACGGACATCGGCGCGGGCGGCGCACGGCCTGTGGGACCGCCCGGCGCCCGCGCAAGCCCGCCTCCGGCGGGCTCCTCCGCTTCGCTGCGGCCCTGCGGGTGCGCGGCCGCCTCGCTGGGCGGTCCCTTGCCCCGTGCGTTCGCCGCCCGCCCCGCTGTCCGGGGCCGGCCGCGGCGGATTTTGGTCCGGAGGAGACGCAGCATGAATGCCATCCCGCAAGCCTTGGGCAAGGCCGCACCCTCGCGAAGCCCCGCGCGACCGGGCGACAGAGGCGCTGACAGCGCGAACAGCGCGGGCGGCGCCGCGACGCGCGGTCGTTCGAGCGGCAAGGGCCGCGCCGGCGACGGGACGCGCGGACCTGCATCAAGCGTGTCGCTCTACGACGAGGTGACCGCGCGCATTGTCGGCGAACTCGAGGAAGGGCGTATTCCGTGGGTGCGGCCTTGGGATGCCGCCGCCTTTGCGCCGGGCCTGCCGCGCAACGCCGAAACGCGGCGCAGCTATTCGGGCATCAATATCCTCATCCTCTGGAGCGAGGCGGTGCAGCGCGGCTTCGCCTCGCAAGGCTGGCTGACCTTCAACCAAGCGCGGCAGGCGGGCGGACAGGTCCGCAAGGGCGAAAAGGGCACGACCATCTTCTACGCCGCGCGCTTCACCCCCCAAGAAGAGGGCGGGCGCGGCGAGGGCGGCGCAGCGGTGGCGCCCGCTTCCGTGCCCGATGGGCGCGGCGGCGCGGGAGGCGTGCGCGGAGAGGGGGGCGAGCGCTCGATTCCGTTCCTCAAACGCTTCACCGTGTTCAACGTCGCGCAGGTCGAGGGCCTCCCCGAGCGGTGCACCGCGCCCGACCCCTTGCGCCTGCCGCGCGAGACGATCCCCGTCGCCGAGGCGCTGCTCGCGGCAAGCGGCGCCGATATCCGCATCGGCGGCAACGAAGCCTATTATTCGCCATCGGGCGATTTCGTCGCGCTGCCGCACCAGCAGGCGTTCCGCGCGCAGATCGACTTTTACCGCACCGCGCTGCACGAACTCGGCCACTGGACCGGTCATAGGTCGCGGCTCGATCGCGACCAGACGGGCGGCTTCGGCAGCGCCGCCTATGGCCGCGAGGAGCTTTGCGCCGAACTCGCGAGCGCCTTCCTCTGCGCTGCGCTCGGCATCGCGCCGACCGTTCGCCACGCCGACTATATCGGCGCGTGGCTCGCGATCATGCGCGCCGATACGCGCGCGATCTTCAAGGCCGCGAGCCTCGCGTCGAAAGCGGCGGACTATCTGCTCGCCTTCGCTCCCGCGCCTGCGGGCGGCGACATCGAAGGCGCCCCCGCCGCCGCGCGCGGCATGGGCGCGGCGCGCCACGAAGCGACAGGCGGGGAGGCGGAGCAATGATCCTGCTTCCCGCGTATCTGCGCTTCGCGCTCAACGCCAATGGCCTCACGAGCCGCATCCACGCCGCGCGCGACGAACGGTTCGACCCGCGCCCGGTGGTTAAGTTCTTCAATCCGGTCGGCGCGGCGACATGGCTCGCGACCGAGATCGACGAGGATGGCGACACGCTGTTCGGGCTGGCCGACCTCGGTTTCGGCTGTCCCGAACTCGGCTGCTTCTCGCTCCGCGAAATCGGGGACGTGCGCTTGCCGCTTGGCCTCGCCATCGAGCGCGACGAGCATTTCGAGAGCCTCGCGCCGCTGTCGGTCTGGTCCGACATGGCGCGGCGCTTGGGGACGATCATTCAGGCCGAGGCGGCGCTGCGCCGCAAGGCGCGCGATGCGCGCGCCGCCAATTCATCCGCTTCGTCAGACCCCGGCGCGGGCGAACCCCCGGCGCCCGAGGGCGAGGAGCCGGGAGAGCATCCGGCGTCGCCATCGGCGACGGATGACGAGCTTCCGCCAGACTAGGCGGCAAGGCGAGGCGGCGCGCCTTCGCCGTCAGGCCGGTTTCCGGGGCATTCCCCCGCCCATGGAAGTCCCGGGCGCGGAGACCGGAAACCGGCCACCCCAATGAATGGAGTGACGCCATGAAACTCGATTTTATCACCCACGACAAGCTGACTGTCGCCAAGTTCAATATGCGTGCCAAGGGGCGCGACCCCGAGGTCGGCGATATCCAGCCGAGCATCGCCAAGCGCGGCGTGCTCATTCCGCTGCTCGTCCGTCCCCGCGCCGACGCCGGACCCGAAGATATCCCTTTCGAGATTCTCGCTGGGCGCCGCCGCTTCACCGCCGTGAACAATATCGTGCGCGACGGCGGTGCGGCCAAACCGCTGCCATGCGCGATCCTCGACGAGGGCGACGACGCCGACGCCATCGAGGCATCGATGCTCGAAAATCTCGCGCGAGTGGCGCCCGACGAGGTCAGCCAGTGGGAGGCGTTCGTCAAACTCGTCAAGGCGGGACGCAAGGTCGAGGAAATCGCCGCCGACTTTGCTTTCGAGGTGCCGACGGTGAAGCGCATCCTCGCGCTCGGCAATCTTCTGCCGCGCATTCGCTCCCTCTACCGCGCGGGCGATATCGACCAGACGACGGTCAAGCAGCTGACGCTCGCGAGCAAGAGCCAGCAGACCGCCTGGCTGGCGCTGTTCGACGACCCCGACGCATACTGCCCGAAGGGTCTCAATTTGAAGGGCTGGCTGTTCGGCGGCAACGCGATCAAGGCCGCGCACGCGCTGTTCGACGTCGAGGAAGCGAAGCTTGCGGTGATTGCCGACCTCTTCGACGACGAAAAGTTGGTCGCCGACGCCGATGCTTTCTGGACGCGCCAGATGGCCGAGGTCGAGGCGCGCCGCGCCGCCTATATCGAGGACGGCTGGAGCGACGTCGTCATTCTCGAACGCGCCCCGCGTTTCCATCGTTGGGAACACACCCAGACGAGCAAGCGCAAGGGTGGCCGCGTCTATATCGAGGTGCACGGGACCGGCGAGGTCGAGTTCCACGAGGGATTTCTGACCGATAAGGAAGCCAAGTCCCGTGCCAAGGCCGAGGCGGGACCGGTTCCGGAGAAGCCGGGGCGCCCCGAGGTCACGAGCGCGATGGGCACCTATATCGACCTGCACCGCCACGCGGCGGTGCGCGCCGAACTCGCGAAACATGGCGGGCTCGCGCTTCGCGCGATGGCCGCGCATGTCATCGCGAGCGCCGACCATTATCGCGTCGAGGTCCAGTCCTATGTCTCGGCGAAAGACGAGGTGCAGGAGAGCGTCGAGACGTGCGGCGCCGAAGTGATGTTCGACGAGCGCCGCCGCGCGGTGCTTGGCGTTCTCGGCTTCGACGGAGAAGACCTCACGGTCACCGCGCGCCGGTCGGGTCACCGCCAGTTCGCGCCGATCTTCGCGCGACTGCTCGAATTGCCCGATCCGGTCGTCCTCGAAATCCTTGCCATCGTCATGGGCGAAACGCTCGCGGCGGGCAGCGAGGCGGTCGAGATGATCGGTCAGTATCTGGACGTCGACATGGCGAAGGTCTGGACCCCCGATGCCGCGTTCTGGAACCAGATTCGCGACAAGGAGGTGCTCGGCAAGATCGTCGCCGAGGTTGCGGGCGATGACGTCGCCGCCGCCAATGCGGGGCAGCAGGCGAAGGTGCTCAAGACCATCGTCGCCGATCATCTGGACGGCGCCAATGGCCGTCCGAAGGTCGAGGGGTGGGTGCCGCGCTGGATGCGTTTCGCGCCGACCGCCTACACCCCGCGCGGCGGGGTCGGGAGCGTCGCGGCGCATGACCGGCTGCTCCACATTATCGCGCGCGCCGCCGAAGCTGACGCCATGCGCGAAGCCGAGGCGGCGGCGGTCAAGGCCGAGGCGGATGCGGATGCCGGGCGCAGCGCCGGGACCGAGGCCGATGCCGATACCGATACCGGAGATGCCGGTGACGGAACGGCGGCGGACGGCGATACCGCGCTCGCGGCCTGATTATAGGGGAAGGGCGGCGGCGCGCCGCCCTTCCTCTCGCTTCCTCTCCTTGCTGCCCGGAGGCCCAGCGCGCCGCCCCTGACGGGGCGGCGCGGGGAGGGTGGAAAAGTCACGCGCCGGGGCGCGCCGCGAACGATCGCAGCGCGCCCCGGCGCGTGTCTTTGCGTTGGTTCTGCTGTTGCCGCGCGGCAGGCCTGCGGCGCCGCGCGATGTCTTTTGTCAGGATTGGGGCGCCCTGGCGCCGCGCTCAGGCGAGCAGGCGGCGGAGGAAATAGACGCGGAACAGGTCGAGCAGCGCCTCGGCGGCCTCATTGTCGTTCGCGTGCGCGACCACTTCGAACCCGCCGTCGGCCGCGGGGCTATATTCGAACGGATGGAGCCCCGAGAGGCGGAGGGCAGCGGGGTCGAGGCCGTCGCGGCGGAGGCCCGCGAGCGCCTCGTCGTCGAGCGCCAGCCCGATCCAGATACCCGCGCTGCGTGCGGCAATCATGTCGAGATCGCGCCTGTCGGCCGCGATGCTGAGGCTTGCCCGTCCGTCCATTTCGGTCCCCTGTGCGGCCGTTGCCGGCCCCTGTCGATCGTCTGAAAAGCGGTCAGCCGTCCCCACGAATCCGGCGCCCGAAGCCGAAGTCCATGCATCGAAATCACCGTCTTGGCCACCGGGATTCGTCTGCGGCCGTCACCGCTCGCCGCATCGCAGCCGCGTCGCTCCTGTCTCCCCACCGGCACCCTTCGGGGCTTGGGAAGGCGGTCTGGAACGGGACGGCGGCGGCGCAACGGGCGCGTTCGCGCCATTTTCCCCGCCGGCTTTGCCGGCTCCTCGCGGCGGTGCCCAAGGGCACCCAAAATAGCGCGCGCGCCCGTCCTCCGCTGCGCTGCGGCCCTTCGGGTGCGCCGCCGCCTGATGCCCCGTCCTCGTCGTCCGCCACGCCCCGGGATGGTCCCGGCGGTGCATTTCAAGGAGACGAACCATGGCAGCAATTGGTTTTGTGAGCGGCACCATGTCCGACGGATATCGCGGCCAGCTCAAGACGCTTTCGATCCGCGCCGAGATCGAAATCCGGGTCAACCGGACCAAGAATGGCGACGCCCAGCCCGACTTCCGGGTCTTCTCGGACAATGTCGAGATCGGCGCCGCGTGGGTCCGCACCGGGCAGACGTCGGGCGAACCCTATGTCTCGCTCAGCCTCGCGGCGCCCGAATTCGGCCCGCGCCGGCTCTACGCGAACCTCGGGCGCGCCGCCGGGCAGGACGACGATGATACCTACGCCCTGATCTGGAATCCGGTCGACTGACGTCCACCCCGCCTCGCCCCCGCGCCCATTCCGGTGCGGGGGCTCGTTTTTCGCTGGGTCATTCTTCGAGCCTCTCCGCCCGGCGCACCGAAGCGCATCTCCGGCGCACCAAGCGGCACCGAACGGCACCGCGCACCAATGAGCCGGAGACATGAAGGATGAGCGAGCAGGATGACGAGATCATAAGGGCGCGGACGGCCAAACATGGCAGCCCCTTCCTCAACACCGAGCAGGCGGCGGCCTATCTCGGACTTTGTCCGCGCAAACTCCAATATATGCGCAGCCGCTGCATCGGACCCCGATATCGGCTCCACAGCCGCTTCATCCGTTATCATATCGACGATCTCATCATCTGGTCGCGCTCGACCGCGCCCGCCGGCGATGCGCCGAAGCCGCGCGCGAACCGGAAGGGGAAGGGCGATGCGTGAGCGTCCCGACCTCCCGCTGATTGCATGGGGCGAAGCGCTCCGTGCTGCGCGTCTTGCGCGCCAGCGGCGCCAGCTGAGGCTCGCCTTTGCGGCGTTCGGCATCGCGGCGCTTGGCCTTACCATCGCCGTGCCGCCGACCCCGCGCCTTGTCTGGAATGTGAGCGCCAGCGCGCCGCGCGGCCTCTATGTCGTGAGCCCTGGTGTGCCCGTAGCGGCGGGCGACATGGTCGCCGCACGCACTCCCGACCCGTGGCGGATGCTGGCCGCGCGACGCCATTATCTGCCCGCCAATGTCCCCCTCGTGAAGCGCGTCGTCGCAGCGCGCGGCGATATCGTTTGCGCGCGCGGCCCCGACATCTCGATCAACGGCGTCCCCGCCGTGACGCGCCGCGCGCGCGACGCCAAGGGGCGCATCCTCCCATGGTGGGAGGGCTGCGTTCGGCTCGGCGGTGGCGACGCCTTCCTGCTCATGGCGAGCGAGGATGCATCGTTCGACGGGCGCTATTTCGGGGTCACGCGGGGGCGCGCCATCTTTGGCAAGGCGCATCTTTTATGGGCACGCTGAAACCCCGCGCGGCGCTGCTCGCCGCCCTCCTGTCGCTTGCTGCTGGACCCGCTTTTGCACGCGAGGTTGCGCCATGGCGTGACCATGTCACCACCGCCGCCGCGCGCTTCGGACTTCCCGAAGAGTGGGTGCTCCGCGTCATCGCCGCCGAGAGCGGCGGGCGAACCGAGCTCGGGGGCAGGCCGATCACCAGCCATGCGGGCGCGATGGGCCTGATGCAGGTGATGCCCGCGACATGGGCGAGCCTGCGCGCGCGCTACCGCCTCGGACCCGATCCGCACGACCCGCGCGACAATATCGTCGCGGGCACTGCCTATCTGCGCGATATGTACGACCGCTTCGGTTATCCGGGGCTGTTCGCGGCCTATAATGCGGGGCCCGGGCGCTATGGTGAGCATCTGGCGCGCGGCCGCCCGCTCCCGCGCGAGACGCGCGATTATGTTGCGAAGATCACCGGGCAGGCAGCTTTGCCGCGCGCAATGACATCGCGGTCGCGCGGCGGTCAAGCGGATGTGCCGAAGATCGAAATCGACCCGATCTTCTTTGCGTGAAGCGGACGTGCAGGCTCTGCAGCAACCGAGACAACGCGGCAGGCAGAGGCACCGGAAGTAACTCATTATGTGGCGCCCGAGCAGGGCGCGGGGCGTCCGGACCCACTCTTCCTGCTGCGCAGCGGCGGCGATGATGAGCGCTAGGGCATCGGCCGAGCGCCGGGACGCGAGGGTGGGGCTCGTCGCGGCAAGGCCGAGTATGACGGGCGGCGGCACGGCTGTGCAAGGCCGGCGGGTGCCCCCCAATTTGCTGCGCAAATCGGTTCCCCCCACCGCCGCTTCGCGGCGCCTGCGCTGCGCTCCGGCGGCCCTGACAGCCGCGCCGCCGCCCGTCCCTGAAACATTGTTCCCGACTTGGGGAACGGTCGATTTCAGGAGGATATCATGGTCGATGTTGCAATCTCCGGTGCCGCGGATCGCGTGTTCGAACGGCTTGCTTCTGGACTCGAAGCCGAGTTCGGTAGCGCGGCGGCGGAGGGGCTGGCGCGGGTGTTTGTCGAAGCCGAAGGCGGGGATTTCTACTGGGAGGCGCGCGAGAAAATGCGCTGGCTCGGAGTCTGGGAGAGCATCGACGAAGACCATGAGGATGCGCTTGACCGGGTCGCGGTCGAGGGGATTTTCGACGGGCGCTGCTATGTGGCGGTGCTGCTTATGGACGGTTGGGACGCGGTGCAGGGATTGCTCGGGGTCCGGCATTTCGAGGAGCGGGCAGCGGCGGACGACGCCTTTGCCAAAGCGCATTGATCGCCATCGGCGGTCGGACGGGAGCGGCGCTGGTGCGGCGCTGCTCCCTTGTTTTTTCCTCGTCGTTGGCTGGAGTGGCGGGTGGAGGGACGGGGCGGTTTCGAGCAGGAACCGGGGAAGGCAAGATAAAAGCAGAGTCTCGCAAGGCGAGCCATCTTCTTGTCTGCACATCCTTTTTTACGAGACGCGGCATGCTGCCGCGAGACTCTTGCGCCGAGATCGGCGCATTCCCGCCGCTTTGCGCGAGATTCAGGCGGGCGCGGCGCGATGAGCGGCGACGAGAAGGATTTCGAGCCCCGCCTCGGCAAGATGCGCAGCACGCGCGGCAAGAAGGCGCGCAAATATCTCGGCCGTCTGCTCGCCGCGGGCATCGCCGCGGCGGGCGGAGCGCGAGCGGGGCGCAAGGGCTTCGACGGCAGCCGGATCGGGCGCGGCAGCGCGGCGGGGCGGCTCCTCGCGTCGCGCGGGGCAACCGACCGGTTCACGTCGCGGCGCGTGATCGTGAAGACGCGGCTGGTGCGGCTCGGCGGCAAGGGGCTCGACGCGGCGCGCGCGCATCTCAAATATATCCAGCGCGACGGCGTCACACGCGAGGGCGCGCCCGGGCAATTATATGGGCCGCAGGACGATGTCGCCGACGGCAGGGACTTCCTCGAGTCCGCGACCGGCGATCGCCACCAGTTCCGCTTCATCGTGTCTGCCGAGGAGGGCGATCTCTACGCCGATCTCAAGCCCTTCGTGCGGCGGCTGATGGCGCAGATGGAGGAGGATCTCGGAACGCGTCTCGATTGGGTCGCGGTCGACCATTTCAATACCGGCCACCCGCACAGCCATATCATGCTCCGCGGACGCGACGATCGCGGCAAGGATCTGATCATCGCCCGCGACTATATCGCGCACGGGCTGCGGACGCGCGCGAGCGAGATCGCTACGCTCGACCTCGGCCCGAAGACGCAGCTCGAAATCCAGACACGGATACGGCGCGACGTCGATGCCGAACGGCTCACCGACATCGATCGCGACCTGCTGCGCCAGACCGAGCGCCGCCCGTTCGTCATGGCGATCGATCGCGATCCGGTCATCCAGTCGATCCGCGCCAGGCGGCTCCAGAAGCTCGGCGCGATGGGACTCGCCGACGAGATTGCGCCGGGGCAATGGCGGCTCGCGAAAGACCTGCGCGAAACGCTCACCGGGCTCGGCGAGCGCGGCGATATCATTCGCACGATGCAGCGCGAACTGACCGCACGGTCACGCGGTGCGGCGCCTGCGGATCGCATAATTCACGATGGCCATGCGCCGCTCACCGAACCGCTTGTCGGACGCGTCGTCGCGCGCGGCCTCGACGACGAGCTCGCCGACCGCCATTATCTGATCGTCGACGGCCTCGACGGGGCCAGCCACTATGTCGCGATCGGCAAGGGCGAAAGCGTCGAGACTTTGCCCGAAGGCGCGATCGTGCGGATCGTGCCGGCGGCGGGCGCGATCGGCGAGGCCGACCGCACCATCGTCGCGGTCGCCGCAGCGAACGATGGGCGATACGATGCTGCCGCACACCGGCGGTTCGACAGCCGCGCGAGCCCGGCGTTTATCGAGGCGCATATTCACCGCCTTGA
>Ga0180216_1000515_pt1 | contig 40723 bp, 34 predicted proteins | sample eDN3rd37CBELigMG_FD_128879 | JGI IMG/M metagenome (GOLD analysis project Ga0180216, IMG submission 128879) | Enriched Miracle-Growth compost microbial communities from Emeryville, California, USA - eDNA 3rd pass 37_C BE-Lig MG (version 2)... ...
ACCTTCCTAGAATATTTCAAGACTGTAAAAGTATAAACTTAGGAACCGCCGTATACCGAACGGTACGTACGGTGGTGTGAGAGGTCGGCTGATTAATTAATAATCAGCCTCCTACTCGATTGTTTAACGATGCATTAGTAATTTAGTCAATCAATCCAGCAAGACCAAGTAGTCGCTCGATGATTACGGCGAACTCTGCTCTGCTGAGCTCAGCTTTAGGAGCTAATGTGCCATTTGAATTACCATTCACAATTCCTAAGCTTACAGCTAATGCTACTGCATTTTTTGCGTAGCCAGAAATTTGATCAGTGTCAGAGAAGCCATCTAGTGCTGATTCATTAACGTTAGCCGAGAGATTAAGCATATTCGCTACTCGAGCAATGATCACCATAGCATCTTCTCTTGTAATGCTTGCGGTTGGATGGAAGCTTCCATCGGAATAACCATTGATTAGCCCGAACGCCGCTGCGATTTCAACGACTTCAGCATCCCAACGATCTGCTGGCACATCGGTAAAGTTCTGCTCTGCTTCTCCTTGTGTCAAGCCTAGAGCGCGAACAACAATCGCTGCAACCTCAGAGCGGGAAATGGAATTCTCTGGTTTATATTCGCCATTCGCATTACCTTGAAGAATTAAACGATTCGATAAATTTTGAATAGCATTACTTGCCCAGTGATTGTTAACATCTGTTAATGTATTTTCGTAATTTACAAGCATATACGTACCAGATGCTGTACCGTAAATTGTTACCGTATTGCTATTCGAATCCCTCACAACAGGAACAGGATGATAATTTCCATTCTCATCGATAAAAATAGCTGCTGTGAATGGCTCAGTTGCAGTTAGCTCAATTGGCGCGTAGATTTCAGAATTACCATTTGAACCGTTAGATGAACGATTATCAATACTTACATTGATGATGCTATCACCACTGATTGATAATCCACGTTGCTCGATCGTACTAGCTGCTGCCTGAGCCACTTCAGCAGGAGCAGTAGTAACCGTAACCTCAGCTGAGCTTAATGGAAGAGCACTAGGTGCAGGTGTAGCACTAGGTGCTGGGCTTGGTGTAGGGCTAGGCTCAGCACTTGGCTCTGGACTTGGCTCCGGACTAGGTGTAACAACCGGTGCTGGTTCTTCTGGTTGAGTTGGAGCTGGTGAATTTACTCGTAAAGATAAATCCACTGTTTGGTCAGGCACTTCATCAGCCTTAACCGTTGCTGTCACGTTATGAGTACCTGTCGACAAGCCGATGACAGGTGTAATTTCAACAGTTGTGCTTTCACCAACAGCAAGCTCAGTTGCTAGGCTTCCTGCAGTAAATTTAGTGTTAGATAGTGAAATGGATAGATTAGACAGATCCTGATCACCATCATTATTGATCGTTAATACATATTTACCTGCAGCTGCATTACTGTAGCCACGTGTTAATGTCGCGCTTGAACGATCAGCAGATACAGTAAGGCTTGGATTAGTTGGTACGCTGTTTACGTTTAGTGTCATCGTAACAGGTGTATCGCTAATTTGGCTACCTTTTAGAGTTGCTGTTACTTCGTACGTACCAGTAGGTAAGCCATTAATTGGTGTAATATAGACTGTTTGATTATAATTTGCATTAAGATCAAAACTAGCCGTTTTTGATGATGTGAAATGATCATTATCAGATAATGTTAATGTTAAGCCAGTCAAATCTTCATTACCGTTATTAGTAATGGTTAATGTGAATTGACCATCAGTAGCATCGCTGTAATTTTCAACTAATGTTGCTTCATCACGATTTGCTATAATATCGACAGAATATACAGGCTCTGGCTTAACAAGAAAGGTTACCGTACCAGTTGTACTTACAGTCTCAGATGAATTTAAAGCTGTAGAGTAAACATTCACAAGTATGCCCCAAGTTCCTGTAAAGTTCTGCTTCACCTGTAGCGTTACCTCAGCTGATTCCCCCGGATTTATACTTGATGGCTGCGAAGGAACGTCAATGACATTCAACGGTAATGTGCTGACTACTGGTACTAGCACCTGGTTACCTGTATTATAGATTATTAACGTTAGCTCGCCATCCGCCGTAGAGTAACCATGATCAAGAGTAATATAATAGTCGTTTTCTAATGGTTCTCCCTCAATTGTAATGACTTGAGAGTACACAGGGATATTTGTAACAATTAGCTTAAGTTCTAGATTTTGGTCAATGCTGTGCTCAGCTGAAGTTACTCTAGCTGCAACAATGTACTCACCAATCGGCAGATTATTATCTGGTGTCAATACAACCGATGCAAATTGTCCTGCAGCAATGCTTGTAGAATAAGCTCCTAATGTAAAGGACGCTGCATCGTCGCCTTCTAGGCTAATTGATACATCTGAAATGTCACGATTACCGGTATTACTAATTTTGAATTCAAGCTGACCAAGAGCTGCATCCGTATAATCGTCACTAAGTGAAACATTGTTTTTCACAGGAGAAAGCGTTAGCTCATAAAGAGGTGCCTCAGCTACAATAAATGAACCCGATAAAACTTCACTTTGTCCTTGCGATGTAACAGTTACAGTGTAATTATAGGTGCTGCCTGGCTGTAGTGTACTGATAGGTGTAATTTCAACGGTTTCAGTTTGACCTACGCCAATCGATGCTGGAGTAGCTGAAACTTGGAAATGATTTGATCCAACAGCATCTAGCGTAATTTGTAAATCAGTAATATTACGGTTACCTTTGTTCTCAATAGTTACTGTCGCTACAGCATCAGCAGAATCGTAGTTATAGTCTAATGGCAGTGAAGCTGGAGCTAATTCAGCAGTGTAATTATAGTCAGGAGCTTCTTGCACATCAACATTGATTGGCTCAGATTTACTAAAGTTTCCTGTAGAACGAACCGTAACTTCTGGTGCGTAAGAGCCTTTGCTTAAACCAGCAACAGGCACAATATTTACATTAACGGATGCACCTACTGCAAGATTTGGACTGCTAAGATCAGAAACGGTAAGTGCATTACCTGATGTCACCACTTCAAGATTCGTAATCGGCTGATTACCGATATTTTCAATCGTTGCAGTAATTGGTGTAACTTGACTCGCGTCATATCCTTCGACTAGCTCGAAAGAAGAACTAGAGTAAGTCACCTCAACATCATAGACGTTTTTATATAACTCAAAGGTAGTTGGACCAAAAAGACGTGAAGAACTCGGTTGATCTACTCTAGCTGGATCACTATAGGTTACTTCTACATAAATTTTATGTCGTCCGACTGCTATAGTAGACAAATCCAATCGATAATCCGTAGCTCCACTGATCGCATCTAGATCTCCATCATTATTCTCCAAGTACCACTGATAGGAAGGAGTTAGAATGCTGGCATTTGGATCGTCTGACATATTGATCCAAGTGTATACACCTGGTGATGTGATATCAGTTAGTATAGCGTTAACCGGTCTTACAAAGTTTGCTTGCGGATAAGGAGTTACTTTATTTTCAGTTAACGCGTTATATGGAACAGTTAAAATAGTAATCGTATTGTTTTCTTGACCTAATACTATTTTGTTACTATTATGTCCAATAGACAATGTCATATTATAAAGATTATTAGAATAATGCTCCTCATCATAAGATAGCGTTTCATGATGCGTCCATTCTATCCCGTCGAAGGAGGTATAAATCTGACCACCCCAAGCAAGAGCAACAAGTAGACCGTTGGCATAAATCATGTTAGTAAGCCCAAAGCTTGAGTTAATTACTTTCTCTGTAAAATAAGAAGTGTCTGAAAAATAATTCGTATTTGCAACGTCTTTCGAGACTCGAACGTCACCATTCGCACTCATGAACACATAATGATTACCAACCTGTGCATAGTATTTATACGAGATGTTGCCACCTAGCGACATGGCATTCAGACCATTAATTGAATACGTATTCGGTAATTGTGGAGCGGAGCTTCCGTTATATTCTGACATATAAACTGCTGTATCGTTAACAAAAAACTCCTTCGTTCCCATCTTTGCATACAATGTAAGATTAGGTATAGCTGGAATAGACATATAGTCATTTGGAACAGCGTCATAAGTTCTAGTTACTAGAGAGTTTCTCCAATCATAGGTTGCTACTTTCGCAATATCAGCCGTTTTTCTTTTACCATACAAAACTGGGCCTAAATTATTACTCGTCACGCCACTGACTACAAAATCGTCAATCGTTGCTGTACTTACTTCTTTTGCGTTAGTGACCGTATAAATTTTCACTTGTCCTGTACTTATTATATTTTCGGTAACGATCAGTTTATTGGCGATAAAACGAATATCCTTTACCTCGCCCTTAATTGCAATTCGATGCACAGGTTGCCATGTCGCGCCAAGGTCAGTAGAGTAGAGCACATTGTTACTGCCAGTGACCACTGCCATAATTTCATTACTCGTTGGGGCAGGCTTTTCACTAATCGCGACATGCTGCATAGTGTTATAGCTGTCACTAGTTTGCGCTTCACTGCTCCAATTATAGCCGTCAGTACTTTTCAATACCGTGCCTCTACTTCCAACAGCAATGTAAATCCATTCATTAGAAGCATTCTTACCAGCTGCGACGCCATATAATTTACCTTTACCGACGATACTGTTTTTTTCATAACCAGCGAGCTTTTCTAACAGATAATTTTCAGAGGAAATGTTAGGGTCAAAGCTTGAGCGAATAACCATAAAATCATCTTTCCAACCTACATAGATGCTCGCAGTACGTGTCGTATCAAAATATGCAGCCTCTGCCACATAACCTGTTTCTCTTTTGGATTTATTGCCGCCTTGCATTTGGATTGTATATATATGAGAGCTCGTATCGTTGTGCATCAGCGCAACATATTCCTTCGAGTTTTTATACACATTACTAACAGTAGTAAATTTATTGATTGAGTCCGACGAGTGACTCCAAGAATTATTAACATTCGTATAGGATGAATAAAATTCATATTGAGTCTGTCCTGCATTGTTATTGTAGGTGTAGAAAACTCCTGTGTCTCGGTCTACGGTTACAGCGGTTGAGCCAGTAGCGTAACCATTAATTGAGCTGCGTGCCCAGTTTTGACCACTATCCTTAGAATAAATGTGATTCCCAGTATTTTCTTCCACGATAACAATGGTTGCGTTACCTGCGTTTTCATAAACAGCAACACCGCTTGCCTTTATGTCACCCGTTATACTCAACTTCGCATTTAACTCAGTTTTCGTGAACGCGGATGTTTGGTATTTAACAAAAGTATAGCTTTTTCCATCGGTCTTACCGACTCCCAAAATAACGATATAATTGTCTGTACAATCAATATCGATGAAATCAATAGTCGTACTTTGACTGATGCTTGCTTCGGCATTTCTCGCCCAAGTGGTATCGTCATAAGATGATAAAAGGAATCCATCTTTACCGACTATATAAAATTTCTTATCGTATGGAAAATAACATACATCAAGTAAATCATTAGTGTAACTATTTTTTTTCGCTACATTCGCTATTGTCGTAGACGTGTTCGTTAATTCATCGACGACTGTAGTTACACTGGCAAACGCCAGATTAGGAAGTAACATCGTAACCAGTAAACACAAAATGATGCTTTTTGATAACCATTTTTTTAACAGAAAAACCACTCCTTCGTTTGAATTCGTTATTATCATATACTGCACCCTGTTCATTTACTGTAACCTGAGTTACAAAATATCAAATAATTATAAATAACCATTCAAATATTAAATATATTTCCGGTGTTCTTTTGATCCATGAAGCAAACGTACGATCAACATGTTTTGTTACAACAGGTTGATCGTACGTTTCTTTTATAGTTAAGTATTAAGAAGTGATTTAAGTATGAAATGAAGAGATTCAGCTCGTGTTGCATTTTTCATTGGCGCAAACCGTTGAGCACCGGTTCCTTCAATCCATCCATGCTGGGAAGCGATTTTCACATAAGGCAGTCCCCAAGCTGGAATTTCTTGTTCATCTGTGAATGAAATACTCTCTGTCTCGCTAGGTGTAGTTCCTTTAGCTCTAACGACTAAGGCGACCATTTCTGTTCGCGTTAATGGTTGATTAGGGCGAAAAGTACCGTCTACATAGCCTTCAATGATTCCTTGCTGCACGGCAGCCTGCACATAAGGTCGTGCCCACTGTGGAATTTGATCACGATCAGTGAAGGTAAGCTCCTCGCTACTAGCGTTTATTGGAAGTGATATTGCTCGAATAAGCATTGCAAGAAACTCAATTCTACTAATTTGTTGGTTGGGCTTAAAGGTAGCATCAGGGAACCCTTGAGCTATAGCGTATTTAACCCCTTTATAGATGGACGTTTGAGCCCAATGGTTTGATACATCCGAGAATAATTCAGGAGTCCATGTAACAAACTTTACTTGCTCCTGCTGCTCAATTAATTCTAATTTAGAATTAACAAACTGAATATCCTTAAGCTTAAACTCACTTTGTCCACCTGCTAAAAATGAAAATGTAAACGTAGCTAATTGAGCATCACCATGGATGCTCGCTGCAGAGCCAATCTTAGTGAACGCATACATGATTTCATCTTGGGACATTTCTTTATCTACGGATAGTCCAGTTTGAGAGGCTGTTGCTGATTGAAATAACACCTGCTCCTGCGGGTAAGCTAATGTGAATTGAAAAGCATAAACATCTGTTAACTGTTGGCCTTTTACAGTCAATTTAAGGTTGTCTCCATCTAACTTGGACTCTAGGCTTAAAGCTGGTTGTTTAGCTTCTTCTGCTGATGACGAATAAGGGAGCATCAACATGAAAGACAGGCTAGTTACTATAAGTAAAAACAAGATTCGGGAATATTTATGCATACAGCCTACCTCCATTTTGATAAAAGAAGGCGCAGAAGCGCCTTCTCGATCATAATTAGTAAGATACTAGCTATTGCTAATTGTTAGCTGTTACTCCACTCATCAAGAATCATCTGTGCTGCTGCTGCAAGTGAACGAATCGTAATGACCTGCTCATCAAATAAATCTGCCATCTCAATTTGCGGCCATGTCGGATCACTAGAGGTAGTGCCAAGGTAGCTAGCAATAATCGATAGATCTCGAATCGTAATCCTCGTCTGACCCTCGACTAAACTATTAAAGCTGTTGTTAGCTTGTTGAATAGCAACGTTTAATGCATTAACCGCTGCATCCACCACAGCCTGTGACGCCCATCTATCTTCAAGTACTGCTCTAGCTGCTTGGATTGCTGATTGTAATGCTGTTTTGGTTCCTATTTCATATTTGCCCAGCTTCGTACCCTCGATAATCGTTAGAAGCATTTCTTCTGTTTGGCTAATGATCTCACCTAATTCATTCTTATCTGAATCTACTGGTGGATTTTCGATGACGATGATTTCATCCGTTGCCGCACTAAAATGTACTGCTCCTACTTCTCCTAGTTTTGATACTTCAAAACCAGTAATCGCGAAGCTCGTTCCACCTAACGGTACACCAGCTTTTATTTGTCCTTGTAGGCGGAATAGTTCACCTGAGCTTGTGATTTCATTTCCTTCACCTTTACTAATGGCTAGAATTCGAATCAAGCCCTCAGCTTCTTTTACTGCGCTGCCAAGCACCTGTAATTCTGTTCTAGATGCTTGAATTACACCTTCTGCCAGGCTTACATTGCCTGTATCACCTGTTACCGTTGCAAAGCTTATTTTCGTCGGATCATAGTTTACTACAACATCAATCGCAGTAAATGGAGTAGTTACGTCATCAACACCTACCTGAATTGAAATATTTCCTCCGGCTACAGCTTGAGCGGTTGTCTGAAGAGTAGCAGTAGTCCAATAACTTCCCGGATCTGTAGGCTCAGGCGAATTCGAGGGCTCAGGCGAATTCGAAGGCTCAGGCGAATTCGAAGGCTCAGGCGAATTCGAAGGCTCAGGTGAATTCGAAGGCTCAGGCGAATTCGAAGGCTCAGGCGAATTCGAAGGCTCTGGTGAATTCGAAGGCTCTGGTGAATTCGAAGGCTCTGGTGCTTCTTCCAGCCCAATGGTGATGTGGGTATTTAATGCTTCCATTGGAGTCATTTCATATTCCACACCATATTTACTGTATACCGAAAGTGCACTATGCAATTCGGCAGTCAATGTGTACTCACCATCTTCTAATTCAGGTACAATACCTTCAAAAACATACGTTTTTCCATCAGCAGATTCACTCACCAGGTTAAAAGGAACTGGTGTGCTGTTGATTGCACCTGTTATGCTACGATTACCAGATAACATTGCATAGTCATCAAATGTTGCTTGGATCTGAATGGTATCTCCTGCTTCAAATACATGATCTAAAGAATTGATAATGCCAAAGCTATTCAATGCTAATTCAGGTGGTTGACCGTAACGATCAGTCCATTTTAGATACTCAGCGTTGAATTTAATAAAGCTCATTACAGTATCTGAGGTACCTTCATAGAACAAACCGATTTCACCATTCGCTAAGTTTTGTAAATTCGAATAGCCATAGTGACCTTCTTTTACCAGCTGAGAATATTTCCAATCGAAGGTATAGATCGGATGCCCATCTGTATCTGTACCTGTTTGTTCTATTAAGCCAATGCGTACAGTACCGTTAACACGACTAGAGCCATTGTTAGCGCTAGCAAAGATGACTGCTTCTTTTCCATCAATTTGTCCATTGTAACGAATAGCGCTCATTTGGCTATATGGTGCAACAAGGTCTGAAGCAGTTTCAATGATATCATTCCAAGTTTGACCACCGTCGTTACTTGTAGCGATTTGTGCACGACCAGAGTAGTTACGCATAAATAGCTTTAATTGACCGCCTGGCAGCTCTACCACCTGTGATTCTGTAATTTCACTTCCAGTAAATGTTCTTTCATCATATACATCGTTGCCGACGATACGTCCATGGTTAGGTGATTCACCACGATGCCATGTTACTCCGTGATCATCACTATAAATGACAGCACTTGCTTGCTTTCTATTTCCATTCGTGAAATAGACAGGAGCGACTAGACGACCAGCATGTGGTCCTTCTTGAATTTGAATGCCGTTACCAGGTCCTGTACCGAGGAAGTACATCCAATCCTCTTTAACCATACCACTTAAATCAATCGGACCAGTCCAGGTCAAGCCTTCATCATCACTGTAATATAACTCTAAGAAAATCGTTTTGTACATTTGCAACGGAGAACTAGGAAGGAGGACGCTATCTACAAAATCTCCGTTATGATAGAGATTACGTTTTTGATCAACTGTATAATCTGTTGGATTACCATCAGGATCGTATACAACACCGCCTTCTCTAACGGTATATTGAATGCTTGCATCAATATCATTACCAGATTTCGGATGTAGCATTAAGTAGGAAACACCGTCAATTTCTTTGAATCCAGATCCTTGTCTAGCTGAACCAAATCCAAACCCTTGAGGAAACCCATCAACAATCGAGAATATTCGTTTCGTTGAAGTATCCTCTAGAAGCAGCTGATCGATGTTCGAAGCACTTCCAGGGTAGTTGTTTAGCAATACTTCTTCATCTTCCCATGTGTCGCCATTATCTAGGCTTCTGCGCATATTGATATCAATATTATTAGGAGAATCTCCGCCGTGAGGGACACGTTTGTCAATACCAGCTAGTAATGTTCCGCTAGATGTGTAGAGTAAGGCTGGAATACGATAATTATTTGAGCCGTACAAACCAGGATAGAAGATATCCTGCGGCTCTGTAAGTAATGCACCCTCAGGAAGTGGATTTTGAATGTCAGGAGCATTAGTAACAGCTGTCATTGACGTAAGTAATACGTCTGGGAGAGGTACATTATATACTTCGACAAAATCAATTTCTCCGTTGAAAGGATATTGATTCTGTCCGGCAGAACGTTCAGTATGACCGATTTTTACGTTATTTGGCTCGTAAATATTATTGAAAAATACACGAGCAGCAGAAGTATTGCTCGTTACTAATTTTCCATTGACGAATAATTTATATCCAGCACCTTGGTCTGCAACCATCGCTACTGTGTAAACTTGACCAGGTTTAAACGTATACTGGCCAGAAAAATTGGTATTTACAGCAGCAACACCGGAGCTAGTTTGACGACGGTTTTCTACGCCTATGCCTGATGCGTTAATGTATACGTGAAAATGTCCATTTGGCAACGTATTATTACTAACTGAGAATAAAGACATAATGGAATCAGTTCTACTTGGACGGAAACGTGCAATAATTGTTCCTTCATTAAGATCCTTTAACTCATCCAAATAAGTGGTAGCGCTAACAAAATCTCCAGAGTAGATTTGCATATTTTCTTCACGGAGTACAAGAGTATCAGGGCTGATTTCTGGCATTGTAAGAGCGCTTAATTCAGCATCGCTTAAAGGTTCATTATAAATCTCGACAAAATCATAATCTCCGTTAAAGTAGTATTCATTGCCGCTTGAACGATCGGTATGACCAAGTCTAGCATTGTTGGGATTAGGTATATTATTTAAGAACACTTTGTTGGCTGTCGTATTTACACCAACTAATGCTCCATTAACATAATATTTATATCCTTCATTTTTATCTAAGCTCATTGCAATGGTGTAGTCTTTATTGGCTTGGAAGGAATAGTTCGTAGTTACTGTAGTGCTAGTGGACGCACGATTTTCACTACCGAGCGTTGTCGCACGTATAAAAAGGTTAAAGTGTACATTGGCTTGAGTATTATCGCCAAGTGAGAACAAAGACATAACATCAGAAACCGCTTTTGGCCTGAATTTTATGACTATGGTGCCTTCATACAGTGATTTTAAATCATCTAGGTTATCCGTAAGATCGATGTAGTTGCTACCATTCACAGATTGATTTTCTACACGAAGCACTAGATTTGAAGCAGCTTCTACTGAAACATTGTGTGCAGGTACAAGAGTAAAGACTAATAAGATCGACAATAACAATGCAGTAACCTTCTTCATCGGATTAGCTCCTTTGCATATTAGTAATACCGTTCATAAGTCTGATACTAACTTACTACTTACCTCAAATATGCGATGCGTTAATCTACTACCCCCCTTGATGAATTTGAAGTCTTATAATTGTCTCTTGTGTCAATCATGTTGTCGCAAATAATATAGACATTCCACACGAATGTAATGATAATACAGAAGGAGCTCCCAAGTCATAGAATTAGGAGTAGTAGTAAAAAACATATGACTATGCATGTTTATAGTCAAAAAAACACCATTGTAAGAGAACATTACAATTGATATAATATTTTGTTTTGTTTTTTTTAAATGCGTTCAATTGAATACGCAGCGAAGGAAAGGATAATAGAGGGGATATGAACGTTGGAAATTTGATGAAGAGATAACAGGAGATTAGCCTATTGGCTACTTGAACCTAAAAAAGCCCGAGCAATATATGGCGCTCGGGCTTTTTGCAGCATTGATAAAGTGTTGTAACAACACAGATCAAACAGCTTAGTGTTGAATATCCTGTGAAAATAATTCTGCTAATGAGAATGGAGGGAGCTTAGCAAGTAAGACATCGTCGTAATTATGTCTTACTTCACAGCTGCGATCGAAAATCATCGTAGGTTCGTCCTCAGTTGTAACAGCCGGCCAATGTGGGAGGTCTTTATGGTTTGGATTGCCTGTACGAGCGAATTGAATGAAAGCCATAAACACCTGCTTCTCCAGCTTATCGGAAACCCCGGGTACATTGCATATCTCCACTTTGTTTGCATTATGAAATACAAAAGGAATATCGGAGCAATGCCAAGCTGTTTTGCCATTTTGATAAGGGAATTCAAAGGTGAAATTATATAAATATGCCGGTGCTTGCTGGTGTTGAGCTTGTAATTTGGCTAGATCCTTGTGAGGTTTTCGGAATACTCGATCCAATGTTAATAAATCAATGGCCTTTTTGTCAGGATAAGCTGCTTTAAACAAAGCAATGAGTTCTTCAGTCTGTTCACCGAATTTTTTCGTAAGAATTTCTTTCATCTCTTCGTCTGTTAGCGTAGCTCTATTGAATGGAAGTGGTGCAAAGGCAAATTCACCATAAACAGAGCCAATTAGCATCGGAATACTTTGGGCATGCTCGGTAAAGCCAGTTAGTAGCGGCTCACCTAAATAGAAATCATTAACCATTGGTCCACAGCCAACATATCCACCTTGCTGTGAAACGGTAGGGCTCACTTCCTTGTAAGCCTGAACAAGCTCCTGATATGAAATCGTCTCGAGCCTGTCTACTTCATTTTCACCTAATCCAAGCTTGTCTAGCAGTGCTTTAACGATCTTTGTACCGTCACCTTCGGGAGTAGGTAGCAGCTTACCGTCAGATACTCCACTCATGACAATTGCCTTATGGAACAAACCATTAGCGCTAGGAATTTGCATCAATCCAGTGACCTTCATACCTCCTCCAGATTGACCAAACAGCGTTACGTTTTCAGGATCTCCGCCAAATTTACTAATATTCTCGTTAATCCATTTTAAGGCTGCGACAAGATCAGCATGTCCGGCATTGGCAGAATTCGCATATTTTTCACCGAATGGCGATAAGTCCATATAACCCAATATATTTAGACGATGATTTACAGATACGACCACAACATCGCCTTCCTTGCACATATTGAAGCCGTCATAGGCTTCCTGCTCAATAGAAGAGCCCGCAACGAAACCTCCACCATGAAGCCATACTAGCACTGGCTTTTTTGCATTGGTATCTAACGATTCTGTCCATATGTTTAGATTTTGACAGTGTTCGTCCTGTGGCCAATAGCGATGAGGGACTAGTAGCTCAGCAGATGGTTTTTCCTGGCTCATTAGTGGACAAACGTAGCCGTAGGTTGTGGCATCCTTAACCCCTTCCCAAGCATCTACCTCCGTTGGCATCTGAAAGCGTTTAGCCTGAGCATAGGGGATTCCTTTGAAAATATAAACATGATCAAATGAATAACCTTTGAGCTTACCAGACTTTGTTTCTATTACAGGTATGTCATCGTATCTAAACTCTTTGACCATTTTCAATCCCTCTTCCTAATATGTAGTTAAGGTAATCATGTCTATTATAATGAATAAAGCGTTTTCACGATAGAATAAATTTGTATATAGAATATATAACGTTCTGTATATCAATACGACAAAATAAGTTTGAAATAGGTATTATAAAGGAGCAGAAGCGTTAAAGGCTGCGTTGATGAAGAGAAGATGTACAGCTCAGGTTCGACAAGCTTTATTTAAAGCTAAACAGAGGAGCTGCTGCTCCTCTGTTTGATTTCTGCTTATACCAGAACGTTTACTTGATCGCCCCGGCAACAACACCTTCGGCAATTTGTCTTTGGAAAATGATATACAGAATAAGTATAGGAATGATCGAAAGAAATAGCCCTGCAAATAGTGGTCCCCACTCTGTACGATACTGCATTTCAGTTTGCATAACAGCCATACCGACAGGAAGAGTATACATAGCTGCTTTATTAGTAAATACGGTACCCATAATATATTCATTCCAAACGGTTAATCCATTCATAATCGCAACCGAGACTAACCCGGATTTAGCTAACGGCAGCATAACTGAGAAAAATGTTCTCGTATAACCAGCCCCATCCATATAAGCGGCTTCTTCTAATTCCTTCGGCAACGTCTTGAAGAAGCTAACTAAAATAAAGATCCCAAAAGGCAGCACATTTGCAGAGTAAGCGATAATTAAACCAGTCAAGCTATTAATTAAACCTAGATCATTTAATAAAAAGAAGAGCGGGATTAGCCCCAAGATCATAGGAATCATCATCGAGGATAAGTAGAGATTATATAACGGCTTATTTAGTTTAAAAGTGAAACGGCCTAAAATATAGGCAGATGTTGATGCAAGAAATATTGAGATTACGATGCTTGCAGCAGTAACGATAATTGAATTTTTGAAAAAGGTTCCAAAACCGTATTTAGTCCAAACATAGCTATAGTTAGTCCATAGCAACGGAAGATTAGGCAGTGACCAAGGTTTATCTAACATGAACTGTTGATTATTTTTTAATGAACTAAGCCCTGTCCAAATTAATGGGTATACTACGGCCGCTGTCCATAATAGTAATATGAAATAGATAATGACGCGCGGAATAGGATGCTGTTTACTAAACATGAAGTGTTCACTCCTTAGGCTAACTCAATCGTATTTCGATGTAGCAATTTTTGAAGTGCCATAGTTGTGATTAAAGACAGAATGAGAATAAGAACCCCAATAGCAGCTGCATAGCCCATATGAAATTGTCTGAATCCCATTTGATATAGATACGATCCCATGACTTGAGTAGAATTATCAGGACCACCTTCTGTCATAATCCAAACAATAATGAATGAGCCATTTAATGTAGTCATTGTAATATGTAAAGCACTAACCTTGATTTGCTCCCAAATAAGCGGCAAAGATAATTTCCAAAACTGTTGATTTTGCGTAGCTCCATCCAATTCGGCAGCCTCATAAAGCTCAGCAGGGATGCTTAATATCGCTGCAATTAACAAAATCATATAGAAGCCAATACCTGCCCAAATGGATGGCCATAACAATGACCACATGGCTAATTTTTCAGAGCCAAGCCATTGGATTTGTACAGGATTTTCAGTAAATAACGATAAGAAGCTATTAATAAATCCTAAATTAGGGTTGTAAATATAACGGAATAAAACCCCAATCACGACAACGGAAATGACATTCGGAATAAAAAATATCGCCCGAAAAATACTTTTTCCTTTAACTTTTAAGCGAGTGACACTTAAAGCGAAAAAGGTAGCAAGAAGCATAATGCCAATAACTTTGCCAACAACTAGAAAGTAGTCGTTTCCAATGGCTGTCCAAATAATCGGATCAGAGAGTAGTTCCTTAAAGTTGTCGAAGCCGATAAAATCCATCTTTTGCGATCGACCAGACCAATCATAAAATGAATATTGAACACCTTTAAGGATTGGATATAGTGTAAAAAAGCAAAAAAACAAAAATGTTGGCAGTGAAAATAAAGCAATAAAGCCCGTTCGTTTCAAGCGTGGAGACATGACGTTCCTCCTCTTATTAGCAATTGCTTATGTTAGGAAGCGTACGAGGGATAAGAGTTAAGAGAATACACTTTTCCCAAGTACGCTTTAAGATTGATATTTATTGATTAGCGAGCTTTGGCTGCAGCATCTTCTAAACGTTGCATCCATTCTTCTGGTGTAATTTTACCCATGGAAAGTGCTAATGTAGAATCTTGTTTAACTTTTTCTACGTCAGCATTTAATACAACAACAGGGGCAACAATTGTATTGTCATCATTGAAGAAGTTCATCGCATCTTTTACAACGCCGCTAGCTGAAGAATTCGTTAAGTCAGCTTTAACGTTCATAATTGCACCAGTTATTTCAGCCCAGCGAAGTGCATTTTGTTTTGTAAATGCGAACTCAACGAACGCTTTAGCAGCTTCAGGGTTTTTCGCATTTTTAGCGATAGCAATTGTTGAAGTATAAGGAATAACGATGTTGCTTTCACCAGCTTTTTGAGCAACAGATGGAATGAAGCCGAAATCAAAGCCTGCAGGGACGTCTGCCTTCATTTCGTTCTCTAACCACAAACCGTTTGGAATAAATCCAGCCTTATGTTGCAGCCATTGAGACTGAGAGTCTGTATGATTCAAAGAAACGGATGCAGCATCAATAAAGCCTTTATCTACTAGTTCTTTGAATTGGTATAGCGCTGTTTTTACGGCATCAGATGAGAATGCACCTTCTTTTAGTTCAACCTGATCTAGAAGAATAGATGTGTCTCCGCCATTAGCTGAGACCATAGCTGAATCTATCAAGCCACCGTTAACATAGTATGGATACATACCTGTATGGATAAGTGGAGATGTACCAGCTGCTTTGATTTTTTCACTTACAGCAATAAATTCATCCCAGTTTGAAGGAACTTCCCAACTGTTTTGACTAAATAGTGCTTTGTCATAGAATAGACCCCATGAACCGAAAACAAGCGGAAGGTTATAGTTTTTGCCATCGTAGTCTGAAGGTTGAGCAATTAGAATGTCTTTAATTAATTCACCATCAACGTTTGTTGCTGTTTGCAGATATTCTGTAATATCCATCAATTGATCATCTAAAACCATTTGACGTTCATTAGAACCTGCTCCATCAATATATACAACATCTGGAGGATCATTTTGAATCCAACGAGGTTGCATTTGTTCATTGATTTTTGGACCAGCGCTATGAATAATTTCTAAGTCTGGATTTGCTTTTTGGAAGCCATCAAGAACCTCAAGCCACCAACCATCGCCGTATCCGCCGACAAAGTATTGAATTTCAAATTCTCCTGTTAATCCAGTACTTTCATTGCTCGAAGCTGTGCTTTGTGATGAATTGCTAGAAGAAGAAGTAGTCGTATTGCTAGTACCTGAATTAACAGAGCCCGTATTGCTGTTGCTGTTTCCACAGGCTGTCGTAATCGATAATGCAGAGATGAGACTGATTAACGCTAAACTTCTTAATTTCATTTCCACTGCTCCCTTTTTAAAAATGTTATATTTCCGCAGATAAAGGCATAACAAAAAAGGGCATAAGTTGTGTAAGCGAAATAATTTGCTTACATAACTCATGCCCTTTCGGTAACACGTTATGTGCCTTATCTATTAGGATTGATTACATCATACATTTCGAAAAATTTGTTGTCAACCATATTTTTATGTCTTAATTCACGCCAAATATTAAGATAATATTATGCATATTTTAGGATAATATCGTTAATGGACTTATGATGATGGTTGCAATAAAATGGAAATAAAAGTTATTGGCATGTTACTAGTATACTAGGCATGAGCCAAAAAAGACCAGACAATTTATTGTTGTTGGCTTTTTTGGCTTTTTTTGTAGCAGCAGGTCAAAGATATTGATTCTCTAAGGAGGGTTGAAGTTGAGTAAAGAAGATTTACTTAGAATTGATCGCATTGTTGGCAACAATGTCATTCTCACTTCTCATACAATCACACGAAAGGAATATGTATTGTTTGGGAAAGGACTGGGATTTAACTCGAAAGGAAATCACACCATTCATATGAACGATTCAAAGATTGAAAGAAGGTATCGTTTAGACGAAGAGGAGCCTAGCAGTCAATTTCAATCACTTATAGAAAATATTGATCCGCAAGTTATTTATATTTCAGAGCAAATAATTGACAAAGTAAAGGAACGCCTAGGTACACCAGTACAAGCAAAAGTATATTTTGCATTGCCAAGTCATATTCAATTTGTCATTTACCGCATAAAAAATGATATGGAAATTAGTAATCCATTTTTATTCGAGACTAAGCTGAGCTTTCCGCAAGAATTTGAGATTGCAAGGGAAGCGGTAGAAATGATTAGCGAGCAATTTCAAATAAAAATTCCAGACGATGAAATAGGATTTTTAACGTTGCATATCCATACCTGTATGGAAGCAGTGTCAGTAGGTCAGTTAGTGAAAATGAGAGGAACCATTAATAAAATTGTTGATTTCATTGAAGAAAAACTAGGATTTAAACTGCCGGAATCAAGTACGGATTATATTCGACTGATTACGCATTTGAAGGGTGCACTGGAACGAATATTAGAGAAACAGCATGTCAACAATCCATTTACATCAGATATAAAATTGCGTCATCCTGAATTTTATAGTTTAGCAGAAGACTTAGCATTTATTATTAATACCGAATTGAATGTAAACGTAACGGAGGATGAGATCGGGTATTTAGCTATTCATTTATATCGCTTGTTCCAAATAGATATCCTAACTGGATGAGAGGAGGGATTTGTGTGTTTCTAAAACGTTTAAACAGAAACTCGGAATTACTTTCATCCGTTACAATTGCTGCACCAGTTACTGGTAATATGTTTTCAATCGATAAAGTAGAGGATGAAGTGTTTGCTAGCGGATATATGGGTGAAGGGGTAGCATTTGATCCCATTGATGGAACGGTTGTAGCTCCGATTAGTGGACGAGTTTCTTATATCGTGGAAACAAAGCACGCCATCATCATTGAACATGCATCGGGTCTCCTTTTTTTTATTCATATAGGAATTGATACGGTCGACTTGAAGGGTGAGGGATTTAACGTTTTTGTAAATGTTGGGGATAAGGTTTCGACAGGTGATTTACTCATTACCTTTGATCTCAATGTAATAAAAGAAGCCGGATATAAATCCTATGTCCTTGTCGTTGTCATTAAAGAAAAAGTCATCGATCGAATTGAATGTGAATTTCGTCAAGTTGTTAGCACAGAGCCTGCATTTCATGTCATGTTGAGCTGAGTTTGAACGGAGGCATTCGTAATGCTGTTTAGATATTTACAAAATATCGGGAAATCATTAATGCTGCCGGTTGCAGTATTACCTGCAGCAGCTCTTCTATTAAGATTTGGCAACATTGACTATGCGAATGATTTTCATCTGGGTGATGTCGGTATTTGGCTAAACACATATATTGCGCCCTTTCTTGATGCAGGCGGCTCTGCCATCTTTAATAACCTGCCAATTATTTTTGCAATTAGCATTGGCATCGGAATCGGTGGAGATGCGGTAGCGGCATTGTCTGCTGTAATTGCGTTTTTAGTGATGGAGTATGTGTTTGAGAAACTAATGATCGTTTTTAATGGAAGATGGATGATCGAGGACAGCATTGATATGGGGGTTATTGGAGGCATTATTGCAGGAGCGCTAGCCTCGTATTGTTATCGGAAATTTTATCAAATACAGCTACCCAGCTGGCTAGGATTTTTTTCTGGTAAACGTTTTGTGCCGATTGTAACTTCGTTTGCTATGGTTTTTCTCTCCATTGGTTTAGGATTAATTTGGAGTCCAATCCAATCTACTTTTCATTCCGTGGGACAGAATATTGCAGATTTCGGCAGTATCGGTGCGTTTATTTATACAATTTTGAACAGACTGCTCATTCCATTTGGTTTGCATCATGTGTTAAATAATATTGCATGGTTTCAAATTGGAACCTATGTAAGTCCAACAGGTCAAATATACCAAGGAGATATCAATCGATTTTTTGCTGGTGATGCGGAAGCGGGCTTATATATGACGGGATTTTTTCCTATTATGATGTTTGCACTTCCTGCAGCAGCATTGGCTATCGTACATTCAGCCAAAAAAGAAAGCAAAAAATACGTTTCATCTATATTTCTGAGTGCAGCATTAACCTCCTTTCTCACTGGAATTACCGAACCGTTAGAGTTTGCCTTTATGTTTACTGCTCCATTGCTTTATATGGCACATGCCGTGCTGTCCGGAGTAAGTGCTTATCTCGTTTCAGAATTAGGAATACGCCATGGCTTTGGATTTTCAGCAGGGTTTATTGATTATGTTCTCAATTATCCACTTGCAGAGAAGCCATTGTTGCTAATACCTATCGGATTAGGATTTGGCGTTATTTATTACTTTCTGTTTCGATTTTTCATTGTTCGCTTTAATATTATGACACCAGGACGGGAAACTATGGCTGACAAATTTGCAAGTCCATTACTTACAGCAACAGTCAGTGGACCAACAAAAAACGATGCATTTCTTGCTAACGCTATATTGGAAGCGCTCGGATCGAACACGAATATTGAAAATATCGATGCATGCATTACAAGATTGAGAGTTGTCGTCAACGATGAACACAAAGTGAATGATTTGAAGCTGAAAGAGCTTGGTGCAGCGGCTGTCATGCGTTTAGGCAGAGGGTCAATTCAAGTGGTATTAGGTGTAGAGTCCGAGAAAATTAAAGATTATATTAAATCTAGATTATAGGAGTGCTAGACTTTGCAGAAAAAATTTATCGTTAAGCTTGGTTCAGGTATTCATGCACGACCTGCACAAAAAATTGTAGAAGCCGCGCAAGGATGCTCGGAAGACATTTTTTTAGTGAAAAACGGACAATTCTACAACGCCAAAAGTCTATTAATGATATTATCAATGAGTGTTAAATATATGGAAGAGATTGAAGTCGTAACTGATGAGAATAATGCTGAATGCGTTGTTGAGCAGATCGGAAAAGTATTAACTGGTGAGTAATTAGGTCAAACCAATTGAAAATAATCATTCCCAGCCGCCCTTATGTAAGGCGGTTTCTTTGCGTGCAGGCAATTTACATGCCGTACGCTCAAAAAAAATTCTCCAGCTTGTCATGCCAGTCCGCATAATTGGTCAAGTCCCCTCATAAGTATGTATCAGCCAGCAAAAAACCAAGTTGTAGAGGGGATGATTTCATGCGTCGCTTGACATGGATCGCGGCAATTATACTAAGTTTTGCACTAGTGTTATCTGCTTGCGGCACGAAGGACGCCGAATCCGTGGTAAAGGATTTGGACAAATTTTTAAATAGTATGGAGGGGTACTCTGGAAGTGGTACGATGACCCTGCATAACGGACAGCAGCCACAAGTGTATCAAGTCGAGGTTTCTTATCAAAAGCCGGAATCTTATCGCATTAGACTAACGAATGTCGAGAAGCAAATTACTCAAATCGTGCTGCGTAATGATGAAGGGGTATTTGTCCTAACACCAGAGCAAAATAAAGTATTCCGTTTCCAAAGTGATTGGCCGCAAAGACAAGGCCAAGTGTACTTGTACCAAACACTGGTGCAAAGCATCTTGCTTGATGGTTCTCGCCAATTTACAGCGACAGAGGATGCATACGTATTTGATGTAATGGCGCAATATAACAACGCATCGCTTGCTCGCCAAAAAATTTGGCTAAGTCAGGATGATTATCATCCGCTACAAGTTGAGGTGAGCGATACGAATGCAACAGTGCTCGTTGATGTGAAGTTCGATACATTCCAATTTAATCCAAGCTTCAAAGAGGATTATTTCTCTACGGATGCTAATATGAAGGCTGGAGCATTAGCGCCGACACCAGAGGAACCAACAGATACAGCTCCAATTAACGAAGAGGAAGAGAGCATCGCTCCAGGAGATGATGGTGTTGGCAGTGAGCCAGATGCTTCAGAGCAAGAGGGTGTAGAGGGCAACACAGATGAGGAGCATAACGCACAAGGCCCTGCAACAGATGAAGAAGCTGCAGAAGAAGATGATGCAAGCAACGGCCAATCAGGTAACGAGGAGCCGACGACTGCTCAGCCACAAGCAGGCTTATCTGATCAGGATGAATTTATCGCAATGGAGCCTACGTACACACCAACAGGCGTCAATTGGAAGGATTCCACAGATATCGAGTATGCAGGTGGTCCAGGGCTAATGACACGTTATGATGGGGTATATAGCTACACGCTTATCCAAACAGCAGCTAAAGATATTGCAACTACGCTAGCATCTGGTGATTTAGTGAATCTAGGCTACACGATCGGTCAGCTAACAGCTGGTGAAGAGGTGCAGACGTTAAGCTGGACGTACCATGGCAATATGTATCGCTTAAGCAGTGCGAATTTGCCAGAACAAGAAATGATCAAAATTGCACAATCAGTGCAAGCTGAAGTATCTAAGTAATCGTAAAATCAAGCTCCCTTTCAATAACAGGCTAGAGGATCGCAATTAGCATTTCCTTAGCATGCTTGAAGGGGAGCTTTCCTTCATTTTTTATGAAAAATAACAGCCTGTACAACATTGACTCTATTACCAACTAGGCGTAACATTACTACTATTGACGTAGTAGCATTTAAGAAGTGGGTGGAGCAATTGAGTACGTTTTATCGACCAACGTGGGCAGATATTTCACTAGATGCCCTTTATCATAATATAGAGCAAGTACGAATAGGCTTGAAGCCGGGAACGAGAATTCTTGCCTCGGTTAAAGCCAATGCCTATGGCCATGGCGTTGTAGAAATTGCCCGTGCAGTGGAGCGTTACGGCTTGGATTATTTAGGTGTAGCCTTTCTCGATGAGGCGTTGCAGCTTCGTAAAGAAGGAATTACTTTACCGATATTAGTGCTTGGTTTTGTTGCTCCTGAGGATCTTGGGCTAGCCCAACAGCATGACGTTACGATTGCTTTGTATCGTGAGGACCAGCTTGCGGCAGCTAGCCAACTATCGATTAAACAGTATGATCCATTAAAGGTGCATGTGAAAATCGATACAGGCATGGGACGCTTAGGTGTGCTGGGCTTTGAGGAAGCAATCGATTTTATTAAGCGTGCACGTGCTCTAGGCAGTCTCAATGTGGAAGGGATATTTACTCATTATTCTAAAGCTGATGAAGCAGATAAGACGTACACATCCCTACAATATGAGCGATTCCATGCGGTGGAAAGCTATGTTCGTCAGCAGGGCTGGGATATTCCGATTATTCATGCAGCGAACAGTGCTGGAGGCATGGATACTCCCAATTGGGTAGGAGATATGGTGCGTCTTGGTATAGCGATGTATGGCTTGTACCCGTCTACAGAAGTGAATCAAAAGAATATTCATTTGAAGCCAGTACTCAGCCTGAAAACGAAGATTGTCCATACGAAGCAGACACCTCCGCAATGGGGAATAAGCTATGGCGCTCGTTATTATACTGAGGGAGATGAATGGATCGGCACGCTGCCGATCGGTTATGCCGATGGATACAGCCGTATGCTGACTGGAAAAGCTGAAGCGCTGCTGAATGGGCAACGAATCCCAGTCGTCGGAGCAATCTGCATGGATCAATGTATGATTTCCTTAGAGCAGCTCAAAGGTCAAACGACACTTGCCGAGTTATTAGATCAGGAAGTGATCTTAATCGGCACGCAAGGGGAAGAAACCATTACGACAGAAGAGCTTGCTGATAAGATCGGTACCATCAACTACGAGCTTACCTGCATGCTAGCGAGTCGTGTGCCTCGTCGTTATATTGAAAATGGCAAAGTTATTGCAGTAAGTAACGGAATGTAATAGGTCACGGAAGCTATTCTGACATCATGCACAGCCTCGGGAAGTTTTTTCCAACAATTTGTTATAGCTAATCCGCATATTGTAGTGTAATATAGTATTAATGTGGGAAGTTAGGTCATGTTTTTTGTTGTGATCTTTGGTAAAACTTACATATCCTTTTTTGTCGAGGCATTAAAGGATTAACTGCTACATGCTCGAAACGGTATATAATGCTTATTATATTGCAGTAGAGCTCAGGAGCATTACCCTATAATATAACGGTATAGCATACTTGATATATGTGCTTCATATATATTGAAGTATAGAATAGATATGTTTATGTCATAATGTGTAGTATAGTGTTGGAAAAGTTTTGGAGGTGCGAATTCTGTGGCCAATATTCATAATACAAAGCGAATCATGATCAGCTTGCCAGATCAATTGCTGGAAGAAGTAGATGGAATTGTCGCAACTGAAAATTCAAATCGCAGTGAGTTCATTCGCCAGGCAATGAAGCTGTATCTGCTCGAAAGGAAAAAGAGACAAATTCGAGAAAAGATGCAGCGCGGTTATATGGAGATGGCAAGAATAAATTTGAATATTGCCTCGGAAGCTTTTCAAGCGGAGGAAGAAGCAGACCATACTCTAGGTCGTCTTGTTAGCGGGGTGTAGGGATTGATCGTAAAACGCGGAGATGTTTTTTTTGCGGATTTATCACCAGTGGTCGGCTCCGAGCAAGGGGGAGTTAGGCCTGTTCTTGTCATTCAAAATGATATTGGTAATCGATTCAGTCCAACAGTTATCGTCGCAGCAATTACAGCGCAGATTCAGAAGGCAAAGCTTCCAACTCATGTCGAGATGGATGCCGAACGGCATGGCTTTGACCGCGATTCTGTCGTGCTACTAGAGCAAATCCGCACCATTGACAAGCAGCGTCTGACCGATAAAATTACGCATTTGGATGATGAAACGATGCGTAAGGTTGATGACGCCTTGTTAATAAGTGTAGGATTAATTGATTTTTAGAATAGACAATTTTTTCTTTATTTGCTATGATATAGAAAAGTAATAAGTGAACGTGTGAAGAACGCAACGTTTTCGCCTTTATGGTGAGCGTTGCGTTTTTTTGTTGCTTATTTTTGATGAACAACTAAGGCAGGTTAAAGGAGAGTGAGCTCACAATGATAAGTAAACGACGAATGCTGCTATCCATCATTGCTGCATTACTTTCAGCGTTAGCTGTATACGGGTTGTATTATGTTCAGCTAGAGCGAGTGCAGGCTGAGGAACGTGTAGATGTCGTTGTACCTGTGAATTGGATTGATGCAGGTAAGGCGATTACAGCTGAGCAGCTGGCATGGTTGTCGATTCCGATGTCACTTGGTTCAGAGGATATGGTGTATCGAATGGAGGATGTTATCGGTCAGGAAGCAGTCATTCCACTCGGTGTTGATGAACCGATTCTATTGTGGAAGCTTAATAAATACGCACTACATCCTCATGAGGGCCAAGCGACATTTCAAATTCCTAAGGACTATATCAAATCAATTAGTAATGGCATACGCGCTGGTGATGAAGTGTGGATTTATGTATCATCGCCTGACGGATTATCCAAGCGCTTATTTCAAGAGGCGATTGTTGTAGCCTCTGTGAAAACTGGCGCCAATCATGAGGTAGATGTGCCTGATGATGGAGATCGAAACAGCATCGTAAGAGGCAATGCAGAGCAAATGTATGCTTCGAGACGCCAAGCGAACGGCATGATTGAGCATATCAATGTGAATTTGACAGAGGAGCAGTGGCTCCAGCTTGATGAGATGTGTCGTGCTGGAGAGAATAAGCTCGTTATTGCTTATCATTCGCTACCTACTCCACTGAAGGGACAGATGCGTAATGATGAATAAGGAAGGGAAGAGCCAGGTCATTACGTTTGTTGGAACGACGCCGAATATAGGAACGACACTAATTACTTTGACGTCAGCGGTTAGGCTTGCCGAGCGATTAAAGAAGAAAGTGGCATATCTTTGCTTGAATTTGAAGTCCTCTAAGCTGCATACCTATATGGGGATTGATGAGGATCGAGCAAGTCTGGATGAGCTATTGCCGCATTTGCGTAATGGAAGCTTTCATCAGGGGATGCTCATGCATGCAATGCATCGATATGACAGCGAGCAGGAGCTATATCTGTTATTCGGCAATCGATATCGAGAAACAGCTGAGTATTACGGGGTAGAGGAGCTAACGGTGCTGATCCGTTCCGCTTGCAAACTATATGACTATGTATTTCTAGATGTGAATGCTTATTGGGATAATGCAGCTACGATTAGTGCGTTGGTGGAGGCAGATACCGTTGTTGTAACAACGACGACTGCGCTATCGCATTTTCAGGATGATTATATGGGCTGGATAGGCGTTATGGGTGAGCATATTCAACTACAGGACAAAAGGCTTTATTGCAGCGTAATTAAACAGCAACGAGGGCTATATCAGCCGCGCCATAGCTTTCCAGCATTTAATGGACAGGAGCTGCCACCGATTGCTCTTCCTAGCACGTTATATGAGGCACTGGATCGCGGAGAGCTGACGATGTGGCTGAAGCAGCATAGGGAAGGGAGAAGGTGGCTCAGTGCATACACGGCTCAACTGGTGTCATTGTCACCGGAGACAAGCTTTAGAAAGAAAGGGAGAAACTTACCTCGCTCAATCTCAGCAGTTGTAACGTTATTGTTTAAGCATGATTAAGCATTAATGGAAGGAGGTGAAATTCATGAATGATAATAAGCGGTTTTCAGCGCTTGATTATATGGCGAAGCGTCGCAAGCAAGAGGAAAGGCAGCAGAACAATGATGAAAAAGAAGGGTTGCAGCAATTCCATAAGCTGTGTCATGAGCTGCGCGGGTATCTCGCTACGCCGCGCGGCTATAACGAGGATGAGCGTAGACAATATAGTGAGCGGCTGAATCAGGCGGTGTTAGGCTACGCAGAGGCACGCAGCTACATATTGCATCTAATAGCGGATCGGTTGCTGCAGCTTCATATACAAGAGATTGCTGGCTATAAGCATCCATATGCGACATTGGCTGAAGCGGTATTTGCTGAAATTGTTGGATTACATGTATTAGAAGCAATTATTGCAGATACAGAAGGGCTAGAGGAGATCCAAGTGGTCGGCACACAAATTTTTACCGTCATTCGAGGTGAGCTTTCTTTATCTTCCTACCGATTTGAGCAAATGAAAGATGTGGAGCGGATTCAGCATAATCTTGTTCTGTTTAATAATGATCAATTTAATATGAAAAAGCGTTGGGCCGAGGTTATGCTTCGAGATGGCTCGCGTGTGACCATTACAGGTAATGGCTATACATCGTTACCTACACTTACGATACGCTTTTATACACTACGTAATATTCCTCTACAGGTCTTGGCAGCAGCTCCATATCGCATGTTGTCGCCTGCGATGCTCCAGCTGTTACATTGTATACTTTCCGCTCGTTTGAATCTCGTCTTAATCGGTCAAACCAATACAGGTAAAACGAATTTACTAAAGGCGTTAATCGCTGAGCTACCAGCCTCGGAACGTTTAATAACGATCGAAGGGCGATATGAGCTAATGATTAGTCGCGACTATCCTGAGCGCAATGTCGTTGAATATGAAATTAATGAGGATGATTATTTACATAGCGCCAAGCAAGCATTTAAGCTCGCCTTACGCCAGTCTCCACAACGCATTATTCATGCAGAAATTCGAGATGATGATGCAAATATCTATGTTCGTGCCTGCACACGTGGTCATCGCGGCAGTATGACGACGGTTCATGCTAATGAGCTAGAGGATATTCCTGAGGCGATCGTCGATATGTGTATGCTGGATGGGCGCGCGATGGACCCACAGCGATTAGCGAAGCGGATCGCATTATATGTTACTGAGGTAGGAATTCATCTGAAATATTTGAACGGCAGGCGGGTCATAACAAGAATCGCGCGAATTGGCTGGGAGAATGATGAGGTCGTCGTTAAGGATTGGGCTACATATGATGTAGAGCGAGATGAGTGGAAAATGAATTGGGCTGAGCTGCAACGTTGTTTTCCTCAGCAATATGGAGGGATCAAGGATGCCAATTAATACAGTCTTATTAATGCTGCTCAGTTTAATTTTTTTGTTAATTTTTTTTGTTACAGATTGGATATTGCAGTCTATTGTGGAGCGCAACAAATTACATGCACGCTTGAGGCATGGCAGAAGTATTGGGAAAGCTGTGGATACGAGGCGTAGAAAGAGTAGTAAGCTGCTTAGTGCGGTCAATAAGCATATGAATCAGTTGATTCATTCCTTGCGACTACCAATTCAAGGCGATCAGCTGCTCACGCTGCTAATTGCACTTGGTATAGGAGGAATGCTGCTTGGCTACTGGATCTTCAATACGCCGCAAGGCATGCTATTGATTGGCGCCATGCTAGCATTACTGCCCTATCTCATTTTGAGAATGCTTCTTATACAGAAGCGGATGGAGGCACAGCTTGATTTTTTACCAGCATTAGAGGCGTTTTATCAGTGCTATCTCATTACTGGCGAGAGGCAAGTGAAAGTAGCATTAGCACGATTGATTGAAGAAAAGGTGATGACGGGCGTGATGAAGCGAGTGTTCGAGCAGCTTTATCGCAATTTATCGGTTATGGAGAGCGATGAAGAGAGCTTACAGCTGTTTAGTCACGCATTAGGACATAGATGGGCTGATTATTTTGTTCAAATGCTACATGTGGCGATGAATGAAGGGGTTAGCATAAGCAATAGTCTTCGCGAGCTAATTCGTGATATGCGAGATGCACGAGCTGCTAATGAGCAGGAGCGACATCGATTATTAGAAATCAGGATCGCTAACTTTACGCCTTTATTGTTTCTGGGGTTATTTGTTGGCATCAATTTCTATTACAATCGAGAGCAGTCGATCTATTACTACTTTTACGATAGCGGTGGTCGTGAAATGCTGCTGCATATGTTGGTGATGATCTTTTTATCCTTTTTGATGGGGCTTTATTTATCCCGTAAAAAGCTAGGTTGAGATAGGAGGTGTAGGAGATGTCGATGGTAGTGTGGATTAATTATGTAATTGTTGCGGGACAGTTTATCTTTATTATGCTTGCTATTTATATGCTGCTTAGTTTATTTCCGAACCGATTGCATGCATCGCAATGGCATAAGCGACTGTGGGGCTGGCGACAGCGAGAGCCATCCGATAAGCTGCTAGCTTTGCTACGACTAAAATCAGAAGAGCTTCTCGGTGATGAGCGGGCGATCTTGCTAGGAGGCTGTGGCTGGGAGCTATCAGTACTAAGCTACTGTGTGTATCGTCGAATATTGATTATCGTGTTTAGCGTAGTTTTTTCGGTACTAGTGCTCGGTTTGAGTATGAGCATATGGCCGTTCAATATGCGAATGCTAATCATTACGCTGCTGACGCTAGCAGGAATAATTGTACTGATCTGGGATCTATACTGGCTAAAGCTATACCGCGAGCTGCGTGCAGTAGCAATTACCTCTGAAATATATAGTATTAGTCACCAATTGCTTTACTTTGAAGATTCTAATCTACACATTCATACGAAGCTACGACGTTGTTTGCCTTATAGCAAGCTGCTGCGTAAAGATATGGAGACGTTACTCGCGGAATGGTATCACGATCCTGCTGCGGCATTGCAAGCATTTAAGCGTAAAATCGCTACGCCCGAAGGGACTAGCTTTGTCGAAACGATATCAGCATTGCATAAGCAGCATGATAACAGCTTTTATGAGCTATTGCGTGCACATTTACGAGATTATAAGATGAGGTTGGCGTTAGCTAAGGAAAGTCGTAAGGAAACGAGCTCCTATGTTTTGTTCGTGATTGCCGGCATTCCGATCCTATATACTTTTCAAGTGTTTTTATATCCATGGGTACAGGAGGTTAATAAGCTAATGTCGATGATGAATTAATCTGAGGCAGAGGTTTGTCTAGTCTTCGTAGTATCCAGTCTTTGAAAGGAGGTGAGACGATGAAAAATATACTGATGACTGTCATGCTGCTTGTAGTCGTTGTACTGCTATTCAATAGCATCATTGCGCAAGATGGAACAGGAACTAAAGCACAAATACAAAATAGAGGAACTTCTGCCAATACGCAAATTGGTAATATCAATCCATAGTTTATTTGACATTTATTTACTCACAAAATCATCCACATTATCCTCATATTCACATCTGAATAAACATCCATTCATACAAAGTTATACACACTGAATAATTGTAAGGTTGTGATCTATATGCAGCAATTGTTAATCGCTTGCGCCTTGCTCATTTGTTTGCTTGCGATCTATATGGCGGTTGTTGAAGGAGGGTCAGGCTTAAAGCTTGGACTGAAGCGATCTCATGAGGCAACGACCGAATATGTTAGAGGCATTGACGCATGAAGCAGCTGTTAGCCTTCATATTGCTTGCATCGCTTTTATGCTGGATGATGTTTGCTCCCGTGTACAAGCATGTATATATTCTGCGTCACGCTTTGCTGCAGCAGGAGGTCGATTATTTACTTGAGGTGAGCACAAGTGGTCAATATGGGTACATTCCAATTGCTTTAATCGAGCAATCTCGTAATCGACTTGCGGGATTCGGCCTTAATCCCGAGATGCTTGTTTATGAGGGAACTAGTACACTTGGGCAAGCAGTTATTGAGGCTCCACCTGTGCCGCGCGGTGAAGGCATTGCACTGCATCTTAGCTATCCGATGGAAAACTTATTCGCAATTGATGCATTAATAGGCGTTCGGGCGCCTGACAAGCGGTATATAACTGCATATGGCGTGCAAATGAGCGAATATGTTGATTGGTAGAGGGGGGAAGAATGTATAAGCTGTTAATGATACCGCTAATGCTAGTGATATGGCTAGCAATGTATGGGAGCGGAATGGAGCAAGAGCTGGCAATGAAATTTTATTATAAGGCGAAGCAGGCAGTAAACCGTGGAGCTCATGCTGCTGCCTTGCAAATCGATCAGGTGTCACTGGCAGATGGCGTCTTTCAGCTTGATGTTGATCGGGCGAAGACTGAAGCAAAGAGCTATATATATCGCAATCTAAATCTGGATCAGTCTGGAAATCCTACAGAGGCCTCTTTCGTAAATGAACGTGTCGAAATCGTGCATTTTGAAGTATTAGATGCAGAGCTCATTTATCCGTATCATTATGAGCTTGAACAATATTCCTTTAGTACGGTGTTTCATTCTCCAGCAGTGATTATCGTACTAAACATCTCCTATCCGGGTATATTTTCCAATGGGAATCCTGTAGAATGGAACATAGTGGGGAGTGCACAGCTCGTACCACTATAAATTACTACTGCAGGAGGAATTGGATTCATGCAACGAGAGCTTGCCCATAGGCTGCATCAGGATTATATCAAAGCATCTAAACTATCGAATGTAATATTTCATGTTGTCCTGCTGCTTCTTATCGGGGGATGGTTCGCATTTGCGATCTGGAAGGATTGGACACTAATCCCTGTATGGATTACAGGGGGGATCGTGCTGCTATCTTTCATTGTGTTTACTTGGATTTATCCCAACTATGAGTATCGTAGCTTTTCATTTGAAGTTTTTGAAGAAGAAATCGAAATTCAATCGGGAATCATTTTTCGCTCCAATATCTTAATCCCGATGGTACGCGTTCAGCATGTTGAGGTCGGAAGCGGGCCGATTATGCGAAAGTATAAGCTGGCTAGCATTACGGTTGTAACGGCTGCGACGAAGCATGAAATTAAAGGGATACATCAAGAGGAAGCGGAAGCGTTGAAGCTGCGTATTGGAGAACTAGCTAAGGTGGATGAACAGCATGACTAACGCTAGAAGATTATCTAAGCTGGATATGTTGGTTTCATTTATTAAAGCACTTCGTAACCTTCTGCCAATCATCATTTTAATATCGATTAAGCTTAAGGATTGGAATGGGACGAAGACACTAGCTACGTTATCGATACTTGCCTTGGTAATCATTGCGATCGGTATTACTTGTTACTTGGAATGGAGAAAGTTTCAATATTCCTTAGAGCAAGACCGCTTAATTATTCATAAAGGAATTTTTAAGCGTGAGGAGAAGACGATTTATTATAATCGAATTCACTCTGTGAACGTTCAGCAGCCACTATTACTGCGTATTGTCGGTGCAGCGTCCTTACAGATCGAAACGCCTGGTGGACAACCTGGAAAGGCTGAAGGTGAGCTTCGTGTGCTGAAGCATGCCTATGCGCTAGAGCTACAGGGGCAGCTTAAGCAGCTGCGTATGGTAAAACCAACACAGTCCGAGTTGTCAGGGCAAGGAGCCCAGCACGCTCATGATGCAGCTAACGGTCAAGATGTAGCTGTAGTACAGGGAGAATTGCTCCATCGAGGTGCACAGTCGGGTACGGATACAGCTGTAGCTCAAGATGGACAGGTAGAGCAGTCTGTTCAGGATGGGCAAGGGAAACAGTTAAGTCACGGTCAGCAGCATGCTGTGAATAGTTATAATGAAAAGGCTAGTCATGGCGCTGGCGCTGGAGTTGATGGGCTAGTACGCAACGATGGGGCAAGCGTGGATCAGCTAGCGCACGGTGAGCAGGCAGGCCGTGCATATGATGTGTATTCGAGTAGCGGCAACTTATTAGATGCTACTGGGCAGCCTAATCACGAGGAGCCTCAATATCGTTATCAGTTAAGCTTTGCTCAGCTGTTAAAGGCATCCTTAACATCACTTAACCTAAATTTTGCTTTCATCTTTATTTTCGGTATCTATTCCTTTGCCGATGAGGTACTGGATGTCATTAGTCCAGGGCTGTATGATAGAGTGTTTGATCAGGTAATCGATCAAACCTCAGCATTACCAATTGTGTTGCTTTTACTTCTATCCTTACTTGTCATAGGAGGCGTATGGCTGCTTTCGGTTGCTATTTATTTGATCAAATTTGGAGACTATCAAATAACTAGAAGCCATATGCAGTTGTCCGTGTCCTATGGCTTGTTAGAGAAGAAAAGCTATATCTTCGACCAAAACAAGGTTCAAGCGGTCATTATGGAGGAAAATCCACTTCGTCAATGGCTCGGCTTCGCGGAGCTGAGAGTACAGGTTGTTACCTCTAATAAATTAGAGCAGCTTGTTATTCATCCGTTTGCACGAAAGAAGGAAATACCGTCTATTATGAAGGAGCTTTTGCCAGATTATACGATCGAGCTTCGTAAGCAGCTTCATGCTCCGCCCAAAAGGGCATTTCGTAACTATGCGCTAATGCCAACGATTATTGGCTTATTGCTTGTAGCTGGAGCAGTTTGGCTATGGCAATGGAGCGGGGTGTTCTTGCTATTGCTGCTGCCAATCATATGGGGATGGTGCTTGTTCCGTATGAAGTCTTCGGGTGTATGGTTTGAAGATAATGATCTAACGCTTCGCAAAAGAAATATTAACCTCATCACCCATTTTGTACGCCGCAAGCATATTGTTACGTTGAGCTTAAAATCTTCGCCGATGCAAAGAAAGCGAGAACTGCATAATATTCATGTACAGGTGCTTGGCAGTGTGCTATCTTATTCTGTTAAAGGCATTGAAGATAAGGTTTTATTGCCGATTTGGTCTTGGTATTCAAGAAATGGAAAAAGAAATAGCATTGAACAATAAAGCACACATTTGCTACAATGACTATACACCAATCTTTTAGAGATTGGGATTTCTTCAAAAGGGGTGTGCATAGCAATGGCATTAATCGTTGAGCAGCCAGCAGCAAATTGGTACAAAACACAGATGGAGCTGGGTCAAGGAGATCATGTTCGCATTTTTGTTAGATTAGGCGGATGTGGCAGTGTACATCCAGGGCTTTCCTTGGGCGTAATACAAGATCAGCCTCGTGAAATCGGTGCAGAGCATACGGTCGATGGAATTCAGTATTTCATTGAGAAGGATAATATGTGGTATTTGGAAGATAAAAACCTACGTATTTCTTTCGATGCCGAGCAAGAAGAAATCTATATGAACGTAGAATAGAATACTGATATCTTTGTAATTATTAAATCATGACACAGCCTTACTAGCATTGCTTAGATGCTAGTAAGGCTGTTTAGCGCTATCGTACCTCGGATCAATGGAAATTAAACACCTGAATATGCCATAAAGCCGCCGTCAACTGGCACTGTAATTCCTGTAACGAAGCCTGATGCTTGATCATCACAGAGCCATAATAAGGAGCCTAGTAGATCTTCAGGCTTACCGAAACGACGCATTGGTGTATGGGTAATAATTTTATTCGATCGCTCTGTTAACGTACCATCTTCATTTAATAGCAGGCGATGATTTTGCTCAGTAAGAAAGAAGCCGGGGGCAATCGCATTTACGCGAATACCTGTATTGGCCATATGAACAGCTAGCCACTGGGTAAAGTTATTAATCGCAGCTTTGGCGGCACTGTAGCCAGGAACCTTCGTCATCGGTGAAGGTGCACTCATGGAAGAGATATTAATAATAACGGGACTTTCCGCATTAAGCATTTGTTTCGCAAAAACTTGTGACGGAATTAGTGTACCGATAAAGTTTAGGTCCATTACTTGGCGGATACCGTCAGTGGAAAGATCGAAAAACGATCTAACCTCTGGATTTTTCCAGTCGTCTAAGCTGAAGGTTTCATTGGTTGTGTTGGCTGTTGCTTGATTACCGCCAGCACCATTGATCAAAATGTTACAAGCTCCAAGCTGCGCTTCCACCTCAGCAGCAGCAGTTTCCACATTCTCCTGATTAGTGATATCACAGGAAATTCCGATTGCTACACCACCATTTTGTTTAATTTGCTCCACAATATGATTAACCTTTTCAAGAGTACGACCAAGCACGGCGACTTTAACACCCTGTCTAGCTAGCTCAATTGCCATCGCGCTGCATAATACTCCTGAACCACCTGTAATAACTGCGACTTTATTATGTAGAGCTGGATGAATAGCTTGAATAACGGACATTGAAATACCTCCTACTTTTAATGTTGATAGAATTAGGAGAATTACTTACTTGCTGACGCGTAGCGATAAGCGTCCCATAATCCCCATAAATGCATAATGCCTAAGCCACGGTCGTACAAGCCGTATCCAGGGCGACATTGCTCATCCCAAATATGACGACCATGATCTGGACGGGCGTAACCAGTAAAGCCGATATCATGATAAGCTTTCATGATCGCTGCTATATTGACAGTACCGTCCTCTGAACGATGCGAGGTTTCAATAAAGTCGCCGTTTTCTTCAAGACGAATGTTGCGGATATGAGCAAATGGAATACGATCTGCAAATTCGTGAATCATCGCTACAATGTCGTTGTCAGGGCGTGCTCCTAGCGAACCACTGCACAGTGTAATACCGTTAGCTGGATGATCGACCAGCTTCACTAGTCTTCTTAGGCTATCTTGGTTGTTAATGATGCGTGGAAGCCCAAATAGCGGATAGGGAGGATCATCGGGATGAATCGCCATCCGAATGCCATGCTCAGCTGCAACAGGAATAATTTGCTCTAGAAAATATTGAAGATTGTCCCATAGCTGCTCCTCATCAACTGATTCATAGGCTTTTAGAGTGGAAGATAGCTGTGCTAAGCGTTCAGGCTCCCAGCCAGGCAGTTGGAAGTCTGTATTGCCTTGAAAATAACTCACAAGATCATGAGGTGTTAAGCTTGAAACAAGCGCCTTCTCGAAAAACATAGCAGTAGAGCCATCTTCAAGCTCTCCAAACAAATTAGTACGAAGCCAGTCGAAGACAGGCATGAAGTTGTAGCAAATGACTTTAACACCTGCGCTTGCAAGCGACACGATTGTCTTTTTATAGTTTTTAATATATTGCTCACGGGAAGGTAAACCAAGCTTAATATCCTCATGAACGTTCACGCTTTCAACTACCTCGATATGAAAGCCGGCTTCTTCAATTTGCGCCTTGACCCCCATTATACGGTCGAGCGGCCATTCCTCTCCTGCCGGAATATCATGAAGTGCCCATACAATTCCTTCTGTACCGGGGATTTGTTTAATATGGTGCAAGGGAACAGGGTCATTGCCCTCACCAAACCAACGAAAAGTCATCCGCATAAAGCTTCCTCCTATTACTAAGCATGTCCTATACAAAATAATGTGGGTATTTCTCATGTAATGCAGCCATATCATCTTTACCACGTGCGATATGCTCATGCATAATCGCTTTAGCAGTTTTGGCATCGTGTTTTTTTATGGCTTCGAGAATCTCGATATGTTGCATGTAAATTTGTCGCCAATCGTAATTGTCTAAAAGTCGCAGCTTACGACTGCGATCAAGATGGGCGGTAAGCAGGCTCATCGTATTCCAAGTATTGGTTTTATGAACACCTGCAAAAAGCAATGCATGGAACTGCTGATCAAGCTTAAACATTTGGTCGACAATTTCTTGCTGAAGGACAAGCTTTTGCTGCTGCAAATTTAGCTCCAATTGCACAACTGTATCCTGAGCAATGGATTCACATGCAAGCTCAACCACTGCGCTTTCCAGCTGATTACGCATAAAGCGAGCTTCCTCAACTAGCTCTCGATCAATTAAGGAAACTAATGTGCCGCGTTGCGGCAATACTTGCACAAGCCCTTCCTGTGCCAGACGCACAAAGCTTTCTCGAATAGGTGTGCGACTCACGGCAAACTGAATCGCCATCTCATTTTCAGATAAAGCTGTGCCGGGCAAAATGGTAAGGGCAATAATTTGCTCCTTTAATGCTTCATATACCTGATCACGGACAGAACGATGGGCTATCATCGACGTAAAAATAGGCGACACCTCACTAAAATATTTCTTATTGAATTATTACCATACTACCATACAAGTTGTGTTATGTGAATGGTTGGTTAAGTTAAATAGAAATGATAAGTAGACTTTAGAGTTATGGAGATCGATGGTTATAGTTCCCCGTTTATTTGATTTGCTGAAAAAAAAGGAATAAAATTAGTTACATGCTTACACACCAAGGAGAGTAACTAGATGAATGCAGGAGAATTTTTTAAACGTTTTTTCTTTATTACTTTAGGCGCAGTAATGATGGGGATAGCCTTAGAGAAGTTTCTTGTTCCTTACGAGATTATTGATGGCGGGATAGCAGGGATATCGATTATGCTCTCGCATTTAACGCCATTTCCTCTAAGTGTGCTACTGTTTATCATTAACTTTCCATTTCTAATAATAGGTTATAAGCAATTAGGGAAAGGATTTGCTTTTTCTACCTTATACGGTATTGCCGTTATGTCGATTACGACCGCATTTCTACACCATTCAGGTCCTTTTCCTGATGATAAGCTGTTAGCTGTATTATTTGGAGGCATATTGCTAGGAATGGGTGTCGGACTAGTTATACGTTATGGCGGTTGTCTTGATGGAATTGAGGTTGTATCGATCCTCATTTCTAAAAAAATGAAAGCTTCCGTTGGTACCATTATTATGGTATTTAATGTTGTTATTTTTATTGTTGCGGGCTTTGTCTTTGAGTGGAGCTCGGCAATGTATTCGATTGTCACCTATTATTTGGCGAGTAAAGTAATTGATATCGTCGTTGAAGGGGTGAACGAATCGAAATCAGTTACGATTATTTCACAGAAATACGAAGATATATCTCAGGAGATTATTCATAAGCTCGGACGCACTACGACATTAATGCATGCTACAGGTGGCTTTTCTGGTCAAGAAGTGAAAGTGATTTATTGTGTCGTATCTCGGATTGAGCTCTCTAAGCTGAAATCTTTAGTACAGTTGAAGGATGCCGAAGCCTTTATCGCGGTTGAATCAGTTGCAGACGTTGTTGGCGGAAGCTTCTCACGTCATAACTCTCATTAACTAAAAATGACAGCTCATCTTCTAGCTATCGCACGAAGATGAGCTGTTTTATTAATATTAATCAGTTAGGTAGATTAGCTTTCTAGCTTTTGCTCCTAACAAAGGAAAGTGAGCATAAGGCAAGTAGCATACCGCCAGCAGCAACATAAAACAGCGAAGCATAGCCTAACAAATCAATCACTAGTCCCATAAGTGGTGGAGAGGTTAATGCAGCTAATGAGGAAGCAATATAATAAATGCCTGTTCGTGTACCGATGCTGCTTTGCTTACCTAATGAAATAACATATGGATATGAATTAATGTTAATGCATGCCCAGAAGACACCGCTTACAAGTAAAAGAGAGCGCAATATTGTAATATCTTTGACAAAGGCAATGATGAAAAACAGAATAATTAAGCCGACAACCCCAATTGATATTATCTGTTTTTTGCCGAATTTAGCTCCTAGGAAGCCAGCAGGAATCGCTGCGGCAACAAAGGCAACGGAGAAAAAGGCAAGAGACATTGATGCTTCTGTATCGGTAAAATCTAGACGCTCTGTCGCGTAAAGTGTAAACAAAGCTTCTACTCCTTGATAAGAGAAGAACCAGAAAAAGATTGCGCCCAGCAGCATAATGGTAGGGAAGGTCCATTCCAAGGAATATGGTTTTAGCTCTCGTTTGGCTGCATTGAGCAGTGTATGTGCCCGCCCCCATACGCGACCGGGAACGTGATTTTGATCCTGTTCTTGCTGCTTTACAACTGGTGTGTACTCTAGCGCATCACGACGTTCGCGAATAAAGATCATCAGCACACAAAGGCTTATTAATGTTAAAACAGAGGAGCTTAAAAAAGGAAGTGCGATATGCTGATCGTACAGCTTGGAGCCGACGGTGAAAGCGAGTATAGAGCCAAGGCCGCCCATTAGATTAATGATGCCATTTGCTTGGGTTTGTTTGTGAGGCGGTGTAATATCAGGCATTAGAGCTACAGTTGGAGCACGATATAAGCTCATCGATAGATTCATAAGGATCATAAATGTAATAAGTAATGAGTAGCTTGTATGTAATGGAATGAGCGCACCAAATAATGCTGCAAGCGGCATGCCGATAATTAAGTAAGGCATGCGCCTGCCCCATTTCGTATCAGTTTTATCACTAATACGCCCAATAATCGGCTGGAGAAACAGCCCAAAGTAATTATCGAGCGTCATCATAAATCCGATAATCGCTGCACTGTCTAAAAACTTTTTTAAGAATAACGGAACGAAGGCGTTGTATAGTGCCCAAACAAGACTAATACTAAAAAAACCAAAGCCAAGCAGCCAAGTTTTTTTCATCTTCTCATTCCTCTCCATTCAAGATAGCGTGTAGCCGATCTGGATAGTCGGTAATGATGCCAGCAACTCCTGTAGCAATAAGTCGTTTCATGTCTTGTGGATCATTTACGGTCCATACATTGTAACTTGTATTACTTCTAGCGGCTTCTTCTACTAGCTCAGCATTAACTGCATAGTTTGGAGCATGAAGTGCATTAGCGCCTAATGTAGCAGCATAATCCCACGGTCGATAAAGTCCCTCCATATAGAGGATCCCTGTAGCGACATTAGGATTAAGTGCATGACACAGTGCAAGGGAATAGTGATTAAAGCTAGAAATGATGCATTGCTGCTGAAGCCCATACTCTGCTAGCTTTTGCAATAGCTTATGCTCAATATCAGGATAAAGAACAACACCACTTTTTAGCTCAATATTGAGCTTGATAGAAGCACTTTTGGCTAGCTGAAGTAACTCATCTAGCGTGGGAATACGTTCTCCAGCAAACTTAGGATCAAACCAAGAACCGCAATCAAGCTGACGCAGTTCTTCCAGCGTAACATCCTTTACAAGTTTATTTACTCCAGTCGTACGCAGTAGGCTTTCATCATGGATGAGAACCAGTTCTCCATCTGAAGTCATCTGTACATCAGTTTCAATCCCTGTAGCTCCAAGCTCAATTGCAGACTGGAATGCAGCCATCGTATTTTCCGGGAAATAACCGCTTGCCCCACGATGTGCGTAGTTAATCGTCATCCAAAACTCTCCCTTACATTAAAATTATGGCAGCTGACTCGATCGTATCACACAACATAGCAGCAGCAAAGTGTTATTTTTATTTAGCGATATGGCAAAGCTAGTGTTGGAGGGATGGATATGATTGAGGACATATTAGCGATTATAGGAAGAACATTAATTGCGATAGCTTCCATGTATTTTCTGACTAAACTGTTAGGGAAGAGGCAATTATCAGAAATATCGCTATTCGGATATATATCAGGAATTAGTATCGGTAATATTGCAGCTTATATTGCTTTGGAAAATGAGGACTTGTGGCTATTAGGTATTATTTCACTTAGTATATGGGTGTTTGTCACCATTATATTAGAAAAGCTTACACTGAAGAGCAAGAAGCTTAGAAGCTATATCGATAGTAGTCGTAGACATCTCGTTAAAAATGGTGTTGTGCTGAAGGAAGCGATGGCTAAGGAGAATATGACAGCAGAGGAGCTACTTGAGCAGCTTAGAGATAAGGATGTCCATCGTATTGCAGATATTGAAACTGCTTCAATTGAAGCAAATGGTCAAGTGAGTGTGTTACTTAAAGCACAGCATACACCTTTAACTCCAGCAATGCTCGGAATTCAGCTCGAAAATGAAAAGGAGCCACTTACGCTTGTCATCGATGGTTCAATAGAGTTAGAAACGATGAAAAGTAATGGTATCGATCAAAATTGGCTAAAAAAGCATTTAGATCAGGTGAATGTTCAGATCCAGGATGTTTTTATTGCACAGTATATGCCTAATAAGGAAATAACACTACATACACTCGATCATCGAACAATAGTTATTAATTTACAGGATGAGAGTGAATCCCAAAACGGGTTAAGCAATTCCCAGCTAGAGCAATTAAAAAAGAGTCTGCTGCAAGCCATTGCTTTACTTGAGCAGCAGACGAAAAAAAACTCATAACTTATTTAGGAGGGTGTTAATCACCACGATAGTACTTTAAGGAAGTAGGCATAACTTTCCCGTTAAAAAATTGGTGATCGATTAATATTTTAAATTGCTTCTTATAAGCCTGCAGTGATTCACCGCCCCATACGACCTGTGCAAACTCATCCATATAGTACATAAATTCTTTATTGGCAGAGATATGGACGTTTTCGATGGATGGTTGCTTTGCTTGTACTGAGTCAGTTACCGTACGTAAAAATCGATCAGATAGCTGTGAGTTGTCGTTCACTGTTAAATAGTAGCGAAACGGATTGTTGTGGATTGACGACTCATTGGTTAAAGGCGTCATATTGCTTGCATCCCCGTGCTCTCGTGCATCCTGCGCTTCATCCTTAAGATCCCACTGTCCAGTATCTAATCGTGTACGAGCGTCTTCGCGGTCACCGCTTGGTTTTGATTTCAGGATTCCCTGACCTGTGTAGTCAAGCACGACAGAGATATAGGCATTGCTGCCAGCGGTAAATACACGAGCATCTGCTACACCAGGGATTGAGCTTACAAGGTTGGCTAGCTCACTGCTGTAATCTGGTTCTTCAGAAGCTGGAGGCAGAGGAGAAGCAAGATGGGCCTCAAGCTCAGGTAATATTCTGTTGTGATCAAGCTCTGCTTGCTCTGCTTTTTTCGCCTTTAAGCTGCCGTAATCAGAGCTTCTTAATGGCTTGCTATATCGGTGTAGGTCTTCACTGCAGCCAGTGCTTAGGAGAAGGAAAACGAGCATTAAAACGACGATTTTTAATTGCTTCATAAAGGAACACTCCTTAATTTGTTCGTAGGTAGTTGCTACGATTGTTTACTATTCATGCTCTGATTTTTGCCCCTAAAATATGCATGGTAATGTATACATAACGAAGAACACTTTTTGACAAACTACTTATAGGTAACTCAAATCGTTCACCTTTGATTTCGAAGATAAATCGTCGAAGATTACTCGGCTTCGAATCTTGAACGCTAGCGCAAACTCTGCTGCTCACGTACCTATTTCGTACGCTGCGCTGCTCGTTTGCTACTAGCGCCCA
>Ga0180216_1000517_pt1 | contig 40402 bp, 63 predicted proteins | sample eDN3rd37CBELigMG_FD_128879 | JGI IMG/M metagenome (GOLD analysis project Ga0180216, IMG submission 128879) | Enriched Miracle-Growth compost microbial communities from Emeryville, California, USA - eDNA 3rd pass 37_C BE-Lig MG (version 2)... ...
AAGCCCAGGTAGCTCAGTTGGTAGAGCACGTGACTGAAAAGGACACGTACTAGAGCTAGGTTATTGAAACTCCTTCCATAATTTTTATCACATTCCATCATGTTGGTCCATATGTTCCACTGATGTTCTTATCGCTGGTCCAACATGGACCACGGGCCTCTGGTCCAAACGCTCTGGTCCAAATCAGTCATTGCGACGGATGACCAGAGCCGACGCAGCCCTCCCCATGAACTCCGGATGGAAATGCGCATAGTGCTTGCGCGTGGTCTCCATCGATGAATGCCCCATGTAGGCAGCGATCTCTGCCATCGGGACACCGGCCCTAGCCATCCATACCCCTGCAGTGTGGCGGAGCACGTAGGGCGTGACGCCTTCAAGCTCTGCCCGGCGGGCCGCCTCGGTCACGCCCTTGCGGATGTTCGCAATCGGCTTCCCCTGCCACTCAATCACGTATTCGGTGCGGCGCAGTTCGCGCGCCAGCTGCAAATGCTCGTAGGCCGTGTCGTTGATCGGCACGCGCGGTCGTCGCTTGTTGTTCGGACCGCGGCTCGGATCGCGGAAATTTATCACGCGGTGCTCGAGGTCAACCCGGTCCCACGTCAGCTGCAGAATGTGCGATGGCCGCGCGGCGGTCGTCACCGCAAGAATGATGTAAAGCTTGACGTGCAACTCCTGAGCGCCGTCGATCAGCTGGTTTATTTCCTCATTGGTACACCATCGCTCACGCGCCTCGCCTCCAGATGGCACCCAGACTGTAGGTGCGTACGGGATGCGCTTGCGATCGGCTGCGTGTTTCACCGCGGCGCGAAGATAGGCCAGCTCAATACGGACAGTGTCTCGCGCAAGGCCCAGGTCGAAACGCTTCTCAGCATATGCCTCGCAAACATCTGGCGTTACGTCTGTCGCCAGCATGTCTCCCATCTCGGCGCACACAACAGTGCGGGCGCGCTCCTGGCTCTGCGTCCACTGCTCTTTCAATTCCTTCGCATATTTGTAGAGGTCGAAGCATGCCGCGACGGTAGCAGCGCCACCGGCAACAACTTCTTCGTTCAGCTGCCGGATAAGTGCATCAGCCTCTTGCTCCGACGATGTGCCGAGAGTGCGCCGTTCGCGGAGCGGGCTGCCATCTGGTCGGGTGGTGATTCTGACGGCTTCGAAAACGCCTCGTCGTCGTCCACGATACCAGAGGCCCGTTCGCACATCCTCACATACCGATTCACGTCTATCGCCCGACATAGTGTTTTCCCCGCAACCTTTACCGTAGGCAATTCCCCGGAGTAGATCAGATTGTAGACCTGTGACTTTGAGCACCTCAGAGCTGCAGCAACTTCCACGACTGTCGCGTAACGTGGGATCGTCACATCGCTCTCGGGCATAAGCTCACTCATTCTCACTCCCTCCCAAAACGGCCAAGCCAGACCACGAAGAGCACGACGCCGGTGACGATTATGGTGGCCAGCGATGGCGGCTTCCCCAGCATCACCCAGCCGAGTCCCAACACGATCGCTAGGGATGCCGCTAACTGAACAGCATCTATCAGCGCCTCTCTCGTGAATAAGCGGCCCATGTCAGTCACCCCGGCCTTGTTCGCGGCGGGACAATTCAGCAGGCGAAATTCCAAGCTCGCTAGCGGCTTCCAAAAGCGTCTTGCCGGTCGCCCTCCGCTTTTCGCGAAGCTCCAGGCCGATCCGCATCCGCTCGGCACGATCAGCGGAGATCACACCCTCACCCTCGCAGGTCCGGCAGGTGATTTGACGGAGGTCGCCCCACGGACGACCATCGGCGGTGTGCCCGTCTACGAACGCGTAGATCTTTCCCGTGCCTTCGCACCGATGGCACTCCTGCCCATCAGAGATGCTACTCATCGCCTCACTACCTCCCCGTTCATCTTCCGCTTCCAGCCAGACGCCCGTGATCCTGGCATCGGCCGCCCCTTCCGCCTGCCTTCACCCACGTAGCCGCTGTCAACGAGGCGGTTGCGCTTGGCGATCTTCGCGGCGTCGTCCTTGTCCTTCACCCGACGGCACTTCTCATGGGCTGGGTGCAGGTCTTCGTCATTGTCGGAGCCTCCGAGCGCTACGGCGTCTGGGTGCTCAATGATCCACGCTTCGCCCTGCCTGATCTGGCGCGTGCAAATGCAGCAGATGCCGTTGCGCGAGAGGAAGATCTTGACCCGGCGCGACTTGGACATTGATCGCCGCTTCGTCGGTGCGATGTACTGGACGCTCACGTGTCACCCTCCCCCTTGGAAAGAGCAGCGCGGGCGCGGCGTGCGAACAAAATGGCATCAGCCGTTTCATTGTCGCCCCATGCGGGGTCACTGTGGTTCTCGTCCGCGATAGCCGGACACGCCAGCAACCTATCCAGCGCGTCCCGAAGCTCTCTAATCACCTCGTCACGGGGGTCGGGAGTGTCAGAGGCAGGCTGGCGGTCGATCAGATCCGCACGCACATAACGGACGGACGGAGAACCGCAGTCCTCACACTTCCCATTCCAGCAATCGTGCCCGCACCAAGTGCGACCTTCGTAGCTGTCGTCTGCGCAAGCAGGTTCAAGCCAAATCTCTGGCAGGTCGGGCTTCAGGCTCTCAGACATTCACCGCCTCCCTGTGCATAGCGATCAGAGCGGAGAGGATGGCGGAGAGCCAAGCGAGGCATTCGCCATGTCTGTGGTCTTCGTAGTAAAGCCAGCCGAAACCAGGCCCCCAGACAAACACTCTGCATACATTGCCGTGGTATTCGACCTCTCGAAGCGACCCCGGCCATAGCTCTGCCTGTAGGGCGGCGCAGGCGTCGAGGGATGAGGAAAGCTTTGGAAACACCCACGTGCTGATGTAACCCTGGTTTACAGCCTCCCACGCAAACCGAAGATCAGCAAAGGTCTGCGGGTGCTTTTCGGGGTCGATCTTGAATACCGGGGCATCAGGATGAAACAGGCGTTCCAGATCCCAATCCAGCTCCCGATCCGGCCCCGTCGCGTCTCTCACTCGATCACGTAGAGCCTCTAGGGCGGCTATGTCGTAGGTGGCGGTCACTGCGTCGTCCTTTCTGAAATCTCGGCCTCTGGGAACGCACGCAACGCTGCGATAACGGTGTGCAGAAAATCGGCGTGGTCTCGGAGCCAGCGAAGGTTGGAGACGATGGCCGCGCGGCAAACCGCGTCCCGCTCGGTGCCCTCTTTGCCGATCTGGCTCTCTGCAAATTCCACCAGTTCATCTAGAGACGGCTTCACGCGCGACCTCCTTCCAGTCAGTCTCAGGAGCGACGAAATTGATCGAATTCCCGTCCGCGCACTCAATCCGGATGTGCACACGGATCGCTCCGAACAGCTTCAGGAGCTTCTCGGCAACCTCTCGGGCGAACCAGTCAAAGCGGGTGGTCATGTCAGGCGGCCCTCGCTGCTTCTGCAGAAAGGATCGCCTGGCCCCAAATCTCTGGTATGATCGTGACTACCGCGTTTCCGAGCGCTGCGACGGCGGCAGCGGCGTCGGATCGGTCCAGTCTTGAGGAAACGCCATCATCCATTCGACGAAGCGCCTCAAACTGGGTTTGCCAGTCACAGGACCACCAAGCTCCGTCACGAGCTGCGTTATCAACCCGTCGCCGGACATCTCCGAGGAGCCTTGGCGGTTGTAATTCCCATGCACCGTCGGCGTTGCAAGCCGCTGCAATTTCTTGCGGGCTCCAGAGCCACCATCCAGCGCCCGCACGGCTCCGCTCCGACCGCTCGAGCTTGTCGGCGTCGGCAAGGGTGATCCAAATTCGATCACGCCCGTGGGGTGCGCCACAGTCGCCAGCCGAAATGCAATCCCATTCCGCATCAAGCCCGTTCTCGGCCACGTCTCCGAGAACTCGGCCCATCCCGTCACAAAGCAGCGCTGCCACGTTCTCCAGGATCGTGAACTTGGGTCGTACCAAGCGAATGGCTCGAAGCACCTCCCGATAGAGTCCCGAACGGGCACCGGTAACTCCGGCGCGCTTTCCGGCGAAGCTGACATCCTGGCAGGGGAAGCCCGCTGTGATGATGTCTGCCTCTCCCTCGACAAATTCCTGGCTTCGAATGTCATCGTGTATCGGCACCTTTGGCCAATGTTTTGTTAGTATACGGCGCGGAAACTCTTCGATCTCACAGAACGCCACCGTTTCAAATCCGCCGGTGCGTTCCAGGCCAAGGCTAAATCCGCCTATGCCACTGAACAGATCGAGCACCTTGAGTTTGCCGGTCATGTCAGGCGGCCCTCGCTGTTTCATTGAGCAGCTGGTCAGGGTCCAAGCCGGTTTCGGCTCGAATTACCTCATCAACGGCGTTGTTCAGGGCGCAAAATGCGATGTGAGGCAGCTTCGAGAACGCTATGGACTTGGGTTTGAAGATCACCATCGTGTCGCCGTGCAGGACTGGCACCGCGTAGCTGCCAGCGCCACGGATCGACGCTTCCACCAGGACGAGAGCCTTCTCCCTCGGCAGGCCGACAAGAGGGATTTGCGCCGCGATCTCGCGGTAGCCTGCCTTCATCTGCAAAAACTTTCGGCATTCCTCGGCGTCGCCAAACTGGCGTTCGTGCGTCTCCGGCCAGTGGGCGTAGACGGCGCGGCAAAGGGCAAAAAATCGCCGGTGCTGATCGATCGACCGGGGCTTGCCCTTGAACTCTTCGTCGAACTGGCAGCCGCACTGAGGGCAGTGGATTTGCTTACTCATTCAGCATCCTCTCAAGCCGTATGAAGAGGGCGATCAAGATGACCAAAAATGAGACGATCTGAACGGCGAGGGCGATGGCGAAATTTGCTCCTAATCCGATTAGAAGCAGTGAAAGAGCCATCGAAATCAAAAGGCTGACTATCGCGATCCCGTCGCGGACCTCCTTCAGGTACGCTTCTTGTGAGTGCTTGCTCATCACGCTGCCTCGCTTTGCTGGTAGGTCTTGCGGAGACTCGCGACGGTCGCGTCTACTTCCGCTAGGAAGGCAGAGACTTCGCGCTCCAGTTCTGCAATCATTTCGTCATCGCGAGGGATGCGCTTGACGAACAGCTGCATTTCTGCCGGCACTCTTGGATCGAAGGAAATGAAGTCGCACCAATCGCGTCCGGTGCATGCGATTTGCCACTGCATTTGCTTCAAGTAGCGGCCGTCGATTGATCCGCGCATAAGCGTTTCAATGTGGACCCGGCTGGATGGAGCCTTGATCTCGATCAGCCCGCTATCCCCGACCAATCCGTCCGGGCTGGCGTGAGTGCCCTTGATCGTGGGGTGCAGAACAAGGCCCACCTGTTTCACGTCCGCATCGTGGAGGAACTCGTACATTGCCCGGGCGTGCGGCTCTTGCTCGGTCCCGTGGCGCATGGCTTCCGAGACAAAGCATTCCGTGGGTATGCCGGTCAGGCGCTCGCAAACCAGTTCAGTGAGCAGATTGCCGCGAGATGCCCCCCATCCTGATCGGGTCTTCGCAACAGCATCCGCAATCCTTGATGCGCCAAGGCTCCCGCATCGCGCTTGCAGCCATTCCGGGCTGCCCTGTTCGAGGTCCAGAACGTTCATTTCTTCACCTTCTTTGCGCGCTGAAGCAGGAGGGCGTGCAGGCGGCCAAAGTCCTTGACCTTGATGTCCGCGAAGCTGTTGGCCTTCGCGAACTCCAGGAACTTGGCCGGGCTGCTGTCGATCTTCGCGACGATGGATTTCAGGATTTCCTGCTGCTCATCGGTGATCGTGGCCAAGCCAGCCGCGTTTCCGTCGTCATCCTCGCCACGGGCAGAGATGTTCAGCAGGGCGAATGACGTGTACCGCTTGCCGTAAGAAACTGACGAACCCCATCCTTGGACGTTGTTCTTGCTGCCGCTGTTGTCGATCGGCAGGGACATCGATGTTTCTTCCGTATGCCCTTCTGAGTGGCCAAGGACCGCCGTGACGGAGATGCGGTCTGGCGTCGGCTGGTCAACGCGGAACGATAGAGAAAAACCGTTCCGAGCAAGCACCGGCGTGATGGCCTCTACGACATCCTCCCAGCGGGCATACTTCGATTGCGTACCGATGGTGCCCCGCTTCTCGATCACGGGAAGTTCGGTCTGCATCTTCGCCAGCGCAGCCAGGTAAGCGGCTTTTGCAGAGTGTGCCGTCATTCGCTCGTGCATCTCGAACAACCGTTCCATTTTGTCGATATCGACATTAGGATCGCGCGCCGCCCGTTCGATCATGGACAGCAGGGCAGCACTTTCTCCCTTCTGGACGGGGGCTGGCGCGGTGCTCTCTTCAACTGTGACAGGTACGCTCATTTGACTGGTTCCTTATTGGCTTCAAGCTGCTGCTTTTCGGCTTCGAGTTCGTATTGGACCAGCCATCGCAGAGACTTGGTCTGGTCGAACATGCGAAGGCACTGTTGAGGGTCGAGCTTGCTGCGCTTGATGACGCCTGCTAGAAGCTTCGCCAGTGGATCGGATACGTGTTCCATCAGGCGTGCTCGCTCGGGTGTTGCAGGGCTATGATCTGCTGCACGGCCTCATCTGCTGTGATGATCCCTAGAGCAGCGTGTCGAGCGATCGTCTGTGCCGTGGAGAACGCGCCCGTGTAGCGCCACAGGTTACGGCTCGTTCTGTTCAGGAGCAGAGCCAGCCCTCGAACACGTATGCTGTCCGTTTCGTCTGTTCGGGTAAGAGGTCCGAAGTCGTACTCGGCCCACTCATCGACGCTGGCCTTGGGCGGGTCGGCAGTTTCGATGCAATCGCTCATGGCTTCCTCCCGATCTGGTAGCCTGCCTTGTTCAGGTCGCTTTCGATCATCACAGCGCCGTGGAGAGGCGTGTCGGCGTTGTCTCTGGCGCGTTTGAAGGCCGAGGCGAGGATGTCTAGAAGCGATGCACGCTCTTCCCGCTCCATCAGCTGCTTCATGATGGCGTCGGTGCCGAATGTGGGTTCGTCGGTCATCGTCCTACCCCCATCTGTGCTGCTGACAGGCGGTGCTCTGCGTATGGATCTACGTATGGACGGTTGGCCGCCTCCCGCGCCTCGATCTCGTCTGCAAATGCCTTCAGAAGAGGGTCTGCGAGCAGGTCGTAGAGCTGGTCGCCCGGGTAAACCGTGACCGTCTCCGCTTCCCATGAGCGGTCTGCCGGGCGGTATCCATCCAGCTCAATCCACTCAATCAGGCCGTCGTCATCGAGAGAGAACCGGCCGCTGAAGCTCCCGACCTGCACGTCGCCGGGGAACGGAAGCCCGAAGTCGTCGAAGGTGAGCCGCATCACGCCACCTCATATTCAGGAGTTGGAGCCGTGAGAGCTTCGCGGAGTTCGAAGAACCATGAGGGCTTTCGAACCCACAGCAGGTCCAGCTCGTGCCGTTCGGTCTGGTAGGCGCGGGCCAGTGCTGCCCGTTGTGCCGTTGAATTGACCGCCTTGCTGCGAACCATCTCGCTCAGGTGATTGATGACGCGCTGGCGTCCGGCGAGGCTGTGGTCGCTCAGATCCATGCCTACGGGCCAGTCTGCGACGTGCTCGGCCGCGCAGAGTTCCAGGGTGCGCAGAGCTGTCGGGCGGATGGCCTTGTCGCTGGCCCGAAGATATTCGCTGGCCGTTTCCAGCTCGTCTGTCGCTAATCTCGTGAAATCGACCATTGGTCTGCATCCCATCGCTGAATTGCTCAGTTCGACGGGGCTACCTGCTGGGGAGAGGTATCAGCGTTGGTAGGAGTGCAGGTTGCGCCCCGTCGATGAGGTCAACAATATCCGCTTTCGCGGACGTGTCAACAACAATCGTCCGCTATCGAGGATATTTTTTGTTGCATTCAACAGGCGACGCATGAGATGGATGGGGCGTTAAACCGGCCATAGGGTGCAATTCCCTCACTGGTGAAGCCGGGTGCGCGGGAGTCGAAAGTCCTACGGCGCTACCAGAAACAGAGGACGGATTAGCCGAGAGGCGTCCTGCTTATGCGATGCGACCGATGCGACGGTTCACTCGCAGCAAACGACTCTCCCGCCTTTCGTGGCCTAGCGGCTATGAGGGGTAGGGGGAGTCTTTGCTTGCTCCGCTCCCTCTGCTCTGGTTCAGAGCTGTATAGGGAATATCGCTACACGGAAATGGGTTATCTAGCACGGTGCTGACAACTCAGTGCAAATCGTTCACGATATGTTCTTGACCACCCAGAAGGCGGCATGTTCCTATGGCATCATAGGGGGGAAAGCATGACTGTTTCTGAATTGCTGCTGCTCATGGAGAGCTTGACGGATCAACAAAAAGCTAACCGTCTGAGGGATTTCAAGACTTTAGAAACTCGAGAAGAGCCTTCCGCCGCTCAGGCGAAGCCCTCTCTAGCTCCCGAATAATCGCTTCGGTTTCAGGGCTCATATCGACACCATACAGAACGTACGAGAGGCTCACGCCCATTTCTCTGCAAAGCGCCACCAGGTTGTCGATCGACGGATCTTTGCCCTCAACCAAAATGCCGTGCATGTAGCCGTGCCCTAGTCCCGCGCCTAGGGACACTGCCCTTTTGGACTTGCCGCTCTTTTCGAGAGCTGTGGCAAGCCTGCCTCTCCAATCTTCCTTACTCATGAGGCCGAATATCCTCTATTTCGGCCACGCACGCACGTATTCTATCGAGGATGCTTGACGCGTCCGCGAAAGCGGATATGATGCGGGACATGAACAACGATCTTCTTTCAGATATTCGCGAATTCTTGGCCAAAACCGGAATGGGTAAATCCTACTTCGGAAAGGTTGCCTGTGGGAACTCAGAAGTTGTCGGAAGATTGGAGAACGGACGGACGGTCACGCTCGCGACCGCCGAGAAGATCCGGTCGTTCATCGAGTCTCACCGCCCATCAGGCGGCGACACCGCGTGTCAGTAGCGTGAGTACGGCGCCAGCGCCGGGCAGACGGGCCATTCCGTGAGGGTGGCCGGGGTTTCCTCTGTGCCCCGACAGCGTCTGCCCTGCCTTAGTGCCTAGCGATCCCCGCTATTCTCGGGGGGTGTAGTTCGGTGGCCGCCCTTACCAAAGGGCTGATCCCAGGTTCGGGTAAATCGGTGCGGGGAGCCTCTCCGGAGGTCATATCGGCCGTCAATCAGCCCAAGCCGCCGGTGTTCTAGTGGCGTGAGTTCAGATTGCTTCCTCTCTACCAAACTCGGGCCGTCCGTTCGTGGCGGCCCCCTTTGGTTGAGTAGAGAATTTCACAGGCGGGGGCCATGACAGAGAGCCGAGCGGTTCACCGGACATTCACGCACTGGACGCCCGAACGGCTGGCCGTGCTCCGACACCTGTATGCGGCTGGGCTGCCATTGGCTGAAATCGCGGTGCAAACAGGCGCAACTGAGCAGGCGATCCAGCAGCAGGTTTATCTGCGCGGGATGCGGCGGCGTAAAAGTTCCTGGACTCCTGAACGCGAGCAGAGACTAACCGAACTATGGGCGGCCGGGTATAGCGCCAGCGTGTGTGCAAGGCAGCTTGGCGGCGTCACGAGATGCGCTGTTATCGCCAAGGTTCACCGGATGGGGCTGCCGGCGCGCGCGACCGATAAGCGGAAAGCCTCCGTCCGATCGAGGAAAGCGCAGAAGCGTGTTGCCAGGCGGGTCGGTCGCGCTCCCGTGCCGCCAATGGCCTGCCGCAGCCTGCCGCAGACCCGCGAGACTGACATCGCCCGCAAGCAATTGCTGGATCTTGAAAAACATGACTGCCGCTGGCCGGTCGGCGAGCCGGGAGAACCCGGTTTCGGATTCTGCGCTGCTGAGCGCGTTCCCGGATCACCCTACTGCGCGGAGCATCTGCAAAGAGCGACTGTGCCCCTGCCACCAAGGAAGGAGGCGGCCGAGCCAGCGGCATCCAGAGAGCTGGAGGTTGTCGCATGAGGTGGTTCAGGTGGCGCAGACAGCCACGGCGAATGACGTTGGAGGAACAGCGCGAGCGGTGCCCTGACATCATCGTCGCCATGCTCTGCAACCGGTACGAATTCAACATGCCGTGGCCGGAAGACCCCGACGAGGTTCCATGCTGGCGACTGCGGGATGACGAGTGGTCGCGCGCTACCGGCATCCCTGTACCGTGCCCCGCCCGCACCCTCCGAGAGTTCCTGATCCAGGAGCTGCCGCAGGAGGTGGACACCCTTCGCCAGCTGCGTGTGTACGCATCCCAAAGGCTGGCGAGTGCACGCATAGCGAGTGCTGGAACGGTTATGGTTCCAATTTCGGTGGAACCCTCAGTGGAACCACTGGAACCCCAAGTGGAACCTGTCGTGGAACCTCCGGTGGAACCAAAAGAAAACCGTGAGACTTCAGTCAGTTCCACTGTTCCACCGGAAAGCGTGGAACCGATGCTGGAACCATCAATGGAACCAGTGGAACCAACGGTGGAACCTCAAATGGAACCACTCGTGGAACCAGTGAAACCGCAGCAGGTCCAAACACCATTCATGCCCGCTTTGGTTGTCTCGAACAACACGACCGAACGGATGGAAAAAGCGCTGGAATGGATCAGCAACTATCACGATGAGCGCGGCGTCTGGCCATCGCTCCACGTGGTGCAGTCCAGTCTCAAGCTGCCGAAATCGACGGCATACAGATACCGGTCAATGGCAATGAGCAAGGAGGCGCAGGCGGCATGAAAACAAAACAGCAGGAGATGATCGAGCGCATTCGCGGAAGGGCCGCCAGCTGCATTGAGAAGGGCGAGCACTTCCTGCCACTGCTCAAGGAGGAATACCAGGTGATGGAAGAGGCCGGGCTGATCGACACGTCTTACGGCGAGCCGATGTTCCGGTTCCTGACCATCAAGAAACTGAACTCATAAACGCGAAAAGCTCCCGGTTGCCGCCGAGAGCTTCTCAAAATTCATGGCTCGATAGGTTGGCGCCGAAGGAGCCGTTTCTGACTGTCGGAGCATGCTCCGTAGAGGGAGATACGACTTTGTTAACAAATCAGCATGATTCCCGCAAGCGTCGTTTTGAGGTGTGCACATGTTGATGCGTACCGAAACGGCGATGGGGATAGAAGCCGCCCCGCGGGAAGCGCCGCACAACATCGACGCAGAACAGGCGCTGCTGGGTGCGATCCTGGTGCACAACGAGGCATACGAGCGCGTCGTTGATGTCATCAGCGCGGGCCATTTCTACGACCCGCTGCATCAGGCGCTGTTCGAGACGGCGGCCAAGATGCTCGCGGCCGGCACGCATGTTTCCGCGGCGACGCTGCGCACGTTCTTCGAGAACGCGCCACCGATCACCGATGATCTGACTGTTCCGGAATATCTAAACCGTCTGGCGTTCAACGCGGCAACGGTGGCGAGCGCTCGGGCCTACGCCGAGACGATCCGGGATTTGGCCATTCGGCGCCAGATTATCGCCATTGGTCAGGACGCGGCAGAGGCAGCGTTTGAGGCGGATATAGACACGCCGCCAAGCGTTCTGATCGAGGAAACCGAGCAAGCGTTGTTTGCGCTGGCAGAGGCCGGAAGCGATGGCCGTAGCGAGGTGACGTTCGCGCAATCCGTAGATGTCGCCCTGGAGCGTATGCAGGAAGCCCTGAAGCACGGCGGCCGCATGCGTGGGCTGTCGACCGGGCTGGCCGATCTGGACGACAAGCTAGGCGGGTTGGTGCCGGCACGGCTCTACATTCTGGCGGGCCGTCCGGGCATGGGCAAAACCGCGCTGGCAACGAACATCGCTTGGCACGTCGCTAAGAGCGGCACCCATGACGACAACGGGGAGTGTATCCCGGCTCCGGTGGATTTCTTCTCGCTGGAAATGGCCCACGACGAGCTGACAGAGCGGATCGTATCGGGGGAGTGCGGCGTCAGCTCATCGAAGCTGCAACGCGGTACAGCGGCACCGCATGAGGTGGAAGCGGCTATCAGAGCGGGCAGCCGCATCCGCAACGTTCCGCTCATCATCGATGACCGCGGCGGCGTCACGCTTGCCCAGATTGCGGCGCGCGCACGACGCCGGAAGCGCAAGCACGGAACGGCGTTGATCGTCATCGACTACTTGCAACTGATCCGCGGCAAAGGCCGTGAAAACCGCGTTCAGGAAATCACCGAGATAACGACCGGGCTCAAGGCTCTGGCGAAGGAGCTGCACGTCCCGATCATCGCTCTGTCGCAGCTTTCCCGAGCAGTCGAGCAGAGAGAGAACAAGCGCCCGCAGCTCTCGGACCTGAGAGATTCCGGATCGATCGAGCAAGACGCAGACGTCGTGCTCTTTGCCTACCGCGAAGAATACTACATCCGGCAGCGCGAGCCGGACGGCGCGGACGGAGCGGCCTATTCGAAATGGCAAGAGGAACTGCTCGCTGCGCAAGGCAAGGCAGAGGTCATCATCGCCAAGCAGAGGCAGGGGCCTACGGGCTCCGTGCCGCTGGCGTTCCAGGCTGAACTGACAAGGTTCTCAAACCTCTCACGACAGGGGGGCGATTATGCGTAGACGCGGCGATCCTTGGTTCAAATTCTACCCGCAAGATTGGATCGATGGCACGCGCGACCTCACGCCTGAGCAGCGCGGCGCATACATCGACATGATCGCACTGCAGATGCTGAGCGGTGACCCGGTTAAGGATGACTACGCTTGGCTCGGTCACCAGATGCACATCTCGTCTCGCAAGGCGCGGTCGCTCGTTGAGAGCTTGATCGAGGCAACCAAGCTGATCCGGACAGAGCGCGGGATACTCAACGAGAGGGCAGCTGTAGAGATCGAGGCGCGCGAAAAACAGCGCCGGGCGAACTCAGAGATTGCCGTCGAACGCGAGCGAAAGAACCGCGAAAAGTCCGTGAAACTTCCGCGAACCATCCGTGAAACTTCCGCGAAAATAGCAGATAACGACGTCGAAAATTGCGAATTAACTAATGAAATCAACGAATGGGTTGCAAGTTCGTGCCACGAAAGAAGCACCACGCGCGCGCGTTCAGATACAGATACAGAGTTAGAGATAAGTAATAACCCCCTTTCCCCCTTACGGGGGGACGGGATGTCTGAGCCAAAACCAGCACCTAGGAAGCGCATCCCCTACTCGGACGACTTCGAGAAGTTTTGGAGTGAGTACCCGGACACTCGCGGTATGTCGAAAGCGAACGCCTGGAAGCGTTGGCGAGCTCTGACCGCTGACGAGCGGGATGCGGCTTACCGCGCACTGCCCGCGTTCCGTGAACTGCTAGCCGAGCGCCGCCGTAAATCGCCGGACGCTGTGACGCTTCACGCCGAGGGATATCTCAGTCAACGCCGGTTCGAAACGCTGGCCGAAGCCAAGCCGGCAGGGCCGTGGTGGAAGGACCCCAACCTGCTGGCCGAGATGACGCTGGAACGGTGGCGCAAGGGGATCCGCCAGTACGCGAACGGAATCTGGCGGGTGGCGGAGTTGGGGCCAGCACCGGGGCATCCGCAATGCGTCGTGCCGGCGCAACTCATTGCCGAGCTACGGCTCGATGAAATCTACGACAGCCAGGGGATGAGACGATGCAACTGATCGACGAAGAGCCGTTTTTCGATGCAGCGGAAGAAGACGGCATAATCTTGGATATTCGAAGGGTTATTGCCCGCGAAATACGGCCGATCATCCAGACGGTTGAGCAAGCGCACGGCGCGATATTCAAAGAACTCGCTAGGCTTCGCCACAACATCAGCCTGGGCGAAGACGACGAAGATACCCGTCGCGATTATCTCAACTCGATCCAGACAATCGAGAGCAGACTGTTCGACAGCGACGAATTGGAAATGGTCCCGGGGGTAATTCGTGAAAAGCCCCTGGACGGCCTGTTTCGCGCCAGCAAATTTTTGGGCGATCTGCGCCGTAGCCACGAGGAATTGAGGTCGCAGCTTGCCGATATGCGTCGCTTGCACGTGGACAGCCCGAACGATCCCGCCGTTCGCGAAGCGGTGAAGGCTCTGACGGAAGGGCTTTGCGCTTACTGCGACGCCGAACTCGGGGAAGACTGGCACATCGAGCACGTCGTTCCGAAGTCGGCCGGCGGCCCTGACACTCTCGCGAACTACGTGCCGTCCTGCAAGTCCTGCAACAGCGCCAAGCACGCGCTGCACGTTCTCGAATTTATCCGACGCAAGCAAGGCAATGAACCGCGGACGGCAGCGCCCGTTCCGGTCGAGTTTCGCGTCGTGGCTGGTGAGTGAGGGAGGCTGAAACATGGGGGAACAATCGATGGCGAACGTTGAAGAAATCCAGGAACGCCGCCCATGGCGGGTAAACGAAATCATCCGGGCAGTTTCGAAGGCGTCCGGCGTCCCGGTGCGCGACATCACGGGGCCGCTCAGAGCGCAGGAAATCGTCTCCGCCCGCCATGCGGTGATGTGGATCGCCCGGCAGCAAGGGTGCTGGTCCTACCCACAGATCGGCCGGCTGCTCGGAAATCGCGATCACACGACGGTGCTCCACGGGGTGCGGAAGGCAGAGAAGCGTCTGCAATCCGATGACTGGTTCCGCTGGCTTGTTGCGGCGTCAGAGGCCCATCTCACGTCGGAGAATTTCCCGACGCTGGAGGCAGTGTCCAGGCAGGTTGTGAAAGTCGAGGCGCCAGAGTCCGAGATTGTCTGGCCAGCCCTTCCGGTTGAGCCGCAGGAGAAACGGGAACCCACGAAAGAGGAACGCATCGCGGAGCTTGAGCGGCGGCGCGTCCGGATTTTCAGCGAGGAATGGTGGGAGCTGAATGAGCTCCGCGGCGAAATTGGCTTTACCTGTGGCTACGCAGCTGAGTACGCCGCGCGCATGAATGGGGAGGCAGCATGACAACAAGCTACCGCGAAGAAATCATTGGCGATTGCCGTCTTATTCTCGGGGATTGCCGTGAAATCCTGCCAACGCTTGGCAAGGTCGATGCTGTCGTGACCGATCCGCCGTATGGGCTGGCCCAAAAGCTACAAGGTGGAACATGGGGCAAAAAGTTTGCGGGGGCTGATTATGACTGGGACGCGCGGCCACCTGTGTTGGACTGGATAGGTCAAACTCCTGCGATTGTATGGGGCGGCAATTACATGGCCCTGCCGCCTTCAAGATGCTGGCTGACTTGGTATAAGCGCGATGCAGTGCCAACAATGGCTGATTGTGAACATGCGTGGACGAATTTCGATGCGAACGCTCGCCTGTTTGATTGGACCATTGCAGCAACAAACGCCGAGCGCGTAGCCCACCCCACGCAAAAGCCCATCGCCCTGATGCAATGGTGTCTCGGTTTCCTCCCCGACGCCAACACTATCCTCGATCCCTTCATGGGTTCTGGCACCACTGGTGTTGCCTGCGTGAAGCTGGGCCGGAAGTTCATCGGCATTGAGATCGAGCCCAAGTATTTCGACATCGCTTGCAAGCGTATCGAGGCCGCCTATGCGCAGCCCGATATGTTCGTTGAGCGTCCCAAGGAAAAGCCTGTTCAGCTCAATCTTGCGGAGGTGGTCAATGGTCAGTGAGGTCACGATTACAGCACACAAAGACGACACCGCAAAGGTGAGCCGCCCCGGCCTGATTGCCTGGGAGATGATCGACGGCATGGGGAAGGTGCTGGCCTTCGGTGCGAGGAAGTACGCGGCAGGAAATTGGGCGCTCGGCATGGATTGGTCGCGCCCTTGGGATGCGCTGCATCGGCACCTGAACGCGTGGGCCAGCGGCGAGCGCCATGATCGCGAGACGGGCTACAGCCACCTATGGCACGCCGCCTGCTGCCTGATGTTCCTGATTGCGTATGAGGCCCGCGGCATTGGGCGAGACGATTTGCACGAGGCGGGTGTGTGCGGAAAGCCGAAAGCCCAAAAATCCGAAAACGCACACAGAGCGTCACACAGCGGCGTTTTAACCATTCCGGCTGCTGAGTAGCGGAAAGGGCACGAAAGGCCGTCACGGGCCAAATTTGGGCCAGCAAACAGCATTCAGACAGGGGGTCATGAGCAATGGACGGCAAAAAGGTTGCAAGCACTCGAATAGCCGAGATGCGGCGACGAGTAATCCGACAGTGCAGTTCAATGGGGATCGACATCGAGCGGATTCCCCACGACGACGGGGCAGTACGGGTGGCTACCAAAGCCCTGAAGCGGCTGGCATCTCGCATGGCGGCTCGGGAAACGCGCTCACCTACGGCACCTACGCCGGAGCGGCTGCGGCAGGCCGGGGAGCCTCCAATAGTCGATATCGTAGAGCCAGCCAATGGCCCGATACCCGCCTTGAAACGGCACCGCTTTGATTGGCCCGTAGATCAGGCAATGGATCTGCTGACGGTAGCGGAATACAACGCCGCTGCCCGCCTGAGGGACGCTTACTACGGGATGCAGCCCCGATCAGCGATCAGTTCCTACGGTGGCGGGGTGGGGGGAGGTGATCCAGCGAGCAAGCTTCCCCTAGCAGAGCGCCAGGAGGCGGCGGCCCGGGACTTCAACGCCCTATGGGACAGGCTTCCGGCAGAGATCAAGGTGATACTGAAAGCATTTGTGCTGGAAGAACCATTATCGGGAGCAGAAAGGGCTCCAACGCCGGCAGAGTTTGGCATGAGCTACGGGCGCTGCAGGGACGCTCGCCGGGCCAAGGGTGTGGCAGACGGTGCCCTGAAAGCAGCCCTTTCCATGCTGGCCGCCACGGCACAGGAATATGACCAGTGGAAGGCTCAGAAGCGCCGTGAACAGCAAAGGCGGGTGGCATGACCTCGAAACCAGTCACCGGGGTCCGGATCGGGAAGGACGGCAAGCTGCAGATTGTGCATCGCAAGCCGCGAAACGTCTCGGAAGCTATTGCGATGAAAAAATCAACCAAGGTTCGCGTTGTGCCGAAAGGAAAGCATTGATATGGCCGGTTCAATTAATCGCGTGACCCTTCTTGGGCACCTCGGGCGGGACCCGGAAATCCGTCGGACACAGGATGGTCGTCCAATAGCCAATCTTCGGGTTGCGACCACAGAGACGTGGCGCGACAAGAACTCAGGCGAGCGCCGTGAAAAGACGGAATGGCACTCGGTAGTGCTCTTCAACGAGGGCTTGTGCCGGGTGGCGGAGCAGTATCTGCGCAAGGGCTCGAAGATCTACGTCGAGGGCCAGCTGCAAACACGTAAATGGCAGGACCAGTCCGGGACTGATCGGTATTCAACCGAGATCGTGCTGCAGGGTTTCAACAGCAGCCTGATCATGCTGGATGGGCGGGGCGGTTGGCAGGATAGCGGTCAGCCTGAGCATGGCGATCAGGCCAGCGCGCCAAAGGCTGCAGCGCCGAGCGAATACGAGCGGCCGTTGGATGACGAGATACCGTTTTAGGATCAGCGCGAGGCACAAAGAAGCCCCGTTAGTGGCCGGGCTGTTCGCGCAGCTCCGGCCTTGCTGTATTTGATCGCGGGCGGCTTAGGCAAACAGGCTATGGACCGCCTTGCGGCCCCAGACGATGACGAGCGCCCCGTACGTGGCGATGGCGGAGGCTCCGATGCTGCCCAGGGTGGTAGGCTGGAAGTTCAGGGCCGTGACGATGGTTGCGAAGATTGCGGTCCAGAGGGCTGCGGTAGCTGCGATCTTGAGGAAGGTCTTGGTCATTTGGCTTCTCCTTGGTTTGCGTTTCCCGTCTTTCTGATTATGAATCTACACAAAGATTGCGCATCTGTCAATGGGGCAGGCACAAAGATTGTGTAATTTTCTTGCTAAACCCCGGGTTTTTGTGCTAAAGATTGCGCATGAGCGAAATGACACCAGAAGAATATCGGGAAGCGCTGAAGCGCCACGGGCTGACACAGGTGGGATTTGCCCGAATGCTGGGAGCGAAGTCCCGCACCGGCCAGTATTGGGCAACGGTTGCGGTTCCGCCTGCAGTGGCGACGATCATTCAACTGTTGGACCGCCTGCCAGCGCTGTTGCCGATCATTGAGCAGATCGCCAAGGAGCGGGATGGCGCTGCACAGAAACATGGTTAATTTTTGGTTGACTTCATGCCACGCTTATGCGAATCAGTATGTATTGAGCCGCATTGCGACTCAAAGTGGCCCGCGCGAGAAATCGTCAGCGGGCTTTTTCGTTGTAATCAGCATCTTGCGACCGGCATGCGCCCTCAACAGAAAACAGGCGAACGACCGGCAATGTGCTGAGACGCGAATAGGCGAATAGCTCAATCGGCTATTTGAAATAGTAGAGGCAACTATCAAAATGACCGTCAAACCAACAGGGAGAGGCGGAAAACGTCCGGGGTCAGGTCGCAAGAAAGGCGTGCCAAACAAGATCAACGCTGATCTGAAAGCAATGATCCTCGGAGCGCTGGAGCAAAAGGGCGGGGTTGAGTACCTGGTTGAACAGGCTTCTGAGAACCCGACAGCGTTCCTCACCTTGGTCGGCAAGGTTCTCCCGATGACCGTGGCTGGCGACAAGGACAACCCGGTCAGAACGACGATAGAGGTACTATGGGGCGGCACGAGCGAGTCAGGGTCGTAATCCCATATACGCCGCGTCCGCAGTTTCTTGCGTACCACAACAGGACCGAGCGATGGGCGTGCATTGTCGCACATCGGCGGGCGGGCAAAACGGTAGCCTGCATCAACGACCTGATCAAAGCTGCACTGACCTGCACCAAGCCTAACCCACGCTTCGCCTATCTGGCGCCATTCTATGCGCAGGCCAAAGACGTTGCGTGGCAGTACCTCAAACAATTCGCCATGCCGATACCGGGCACGGAGTCGAACGAGAGCGAGCTGCGGGTGGATTTCCCGAATGGTGCGCGGATCAGGCTGTATGGCGCTGACAACTACGAACGGCTTCGCGGTATCTATCTCGATGGCCTGATCCTCGACGAATACGCCGACATGGACCCGAACGCATGGTCCGAGGTCATTAGGCCGGCGCTATCGGATCGGCAGGGATGGGCAACCTTCATCGGCACGCCAAAGGGCCGAAACGGATTCTACGACATTTGGGCGGGCAACACTGAGACGGGCTGGGTCGGGGCGCTTAATTCCGACGACTGGTTCAGCCTGATGCTCAAGGCGTCTGAAACCGGCTTTCTCGCTGATGAAGAACTGCGAGACGCCCGTCAGGCCATGACGCCGGAGCAATACGCTCAGGAATACGAGTGCAGCTTTGATGCGGCTATCGTCGGCGCCTATTACGGCAGAGACATAGCGGATCTACAGGAGCGCGGGCAGATAACCGCGGTGCCGTTTGATCGCGCCACAACGGTTGATACAGCCTGGGATCTTGGTCTGGACGACGCAACCGCAATCTGGTTCTTCCAGACGGTCGGCCGCGAAATCCGTGTCATCGACTACTACGAGGTCAACAATCAGGGCCTGGACGAGACAACCCGCGTTGTTCTGTCCAAGCCCTATGTCTACGGCACGCACTACCTGCCGCACGACATCGCGATCCGCGAGCTGATCTCCGGCACCAGCCGCAAGGAAACACTCGAGGGCCTGGGCCTCAAGAACATCAACGTTGGCGTGAAGTGCAACCCGGTTGAGCGCATCAACGCTACCCGGATGATCCTGAGCCGCTGCGTGTTCGATGAGACGCGCACCAAGCGGGGCCTCGAGGTTTTGAAGAATTACCGCCGCGAGTGGGACGACAAGCGGAAAACATTCCGCGAGCGCCCATTGCACGATTGGTCGAGTCACGGTGCCGACGCCTTCGGAGAGTTTGCAGTGAACTACCGGGCGAAATCCACTAATGTGGCGCGCATTAGGCAGCGGATTGGGACAGTAGCATGACGAACGATTACACAGTCAATGTTGTTAGCGACCACATCATCGAGGTCGTTTGCGGTGAAGCTAGGCCGATCCGCGTAATGTTCACGAGCCTCGACTTGTCCCTCGATGAGAAGAAAGAGCGGGCAGTGGCTGAAGCCAAGCGGCGGCTAGGTCAGGCCGACAACCCAGAGGTCTAGCCACTCGGTATCGCTCAGATCAACGCCATACTGCTCCTTGAACTCGTCGATGGTCAGGCTTTCGCGGTGATCACAGCGTCCATAGCGCCCTCCAAATCGGTTTGAGGCTGGAAGTATAGCACACATGGATGAGAAATCATTGCTCCGCATCCTCAAACAAGAGGAAGCGGACTCATCGTCGTATTACGACTCCGAGCTGGCCACGGCGCAGGCCCGCGCGCTGGACCATTATTTCGCGCGCCCCTATGGTGACGAAGCGGAAGGCCGTTCGCGCGTCGTAAGCCATGACGTAGAAGATACAATCAACTGGATCATGCCGGACCTGATGCGGTGTTTCGCGTCGTCGGATGATCTTGTTTCCGCCAAGGCGATGGCGCCGGAGGACGACAACCAATACCCCGGCGCGCCAGACGGCAAGAGCAAGGCTGACATCGTAGCCGCTTACCTGAGCCATATCTATTTCGAGGACAACGCAGGCACGGAAGTTACCTATGACTTCCTGTTCGACGGCCTGCTTCAGCGCCTCGGCATCATCAGCGTATCGTGGGAGGATCCGGAACCTGAACCGCCAACCCTTGTTGAAGGCGTCGGCGTCGAGCAGGTACTGCGATACCTGGAAGATCCCGAATACGAAATCCTTGGACACGAAGAACAAGAGGGGCCTGACGGTCCCTCTTATTCGTTGGAGCTTCGCCGCACGCCAGCAATGGGCCGGGTGCACATCGAGGCCGTTCCGCCGGAAGAATTTCGCATCCACAAAGGGGCCAAGTCGATCGACACGGCCAAATACCACGCCCGCAAGCGGCTGGCCTACGTGGAGGAATTGGCCCGACAGCATCCCGAACAGGCAGTGGCCCTGCGTGAGCGCAAGCCGGCAGATGGCGAGCCGAGCGATGATGGCCGCTATCAGGCCCGCTATCCCGATGACAACGTGCACGCTCTGCAGACTGGCGGAGAGGTAGACGAAGGTCGCCGCGAATGCTGGCTGATGGAGGAATATGTCCGCGTTGACTACGACGGCGACGGCATTGTCGAACTGCGGTTCATCAAGCGCGTTGATGATATCATTCTGCAGAACATCGACGTAACTCATAGCCAGTTTACCGCTTGGACGCCGAGCCGGGTAGCGCACCGTGTCGTTGGTCGCTCGATCGACGACATGATTGCGGACCTGCAGAAAATCCGCACGGTTATCACGCGCGCCTATCTGGACGGGCTGCAGCAGACGGTTACGCCGCGCACCTACGTCAACACGCTGGTTATCGATCAGGACGGGCTGGACGCTCTGGCTGATAACCAGATCGGCGGCATCATTCCGGGTAAGGGGCCGGTCCGCGATGCGGTTCACGAAACAGTATCGCCGGACGTGTCAGGCCCTTGTCTGCAGGCCTTGGAATACTTCGACCAGACCAGCCAGGTAGCCTCGGGCGTCACCAAACACGCGCAGGGCATGGACCCGACAGCGCTGAACAAGACTGCCACGGGCATTGATCTGCTACAGGCGGCAGCCAAGACCCGCGTTGAGATGATTGCCCGTTGGGCCGGTGTCGCGCTGGAAGGCGTTTTCAAGAACATCCTGCGGCTGGTGGTGGCTCATCAAGACCGCCCCCGCATGGTCAAGCTGTTCGGTCAGTGGGTGGAACTGGATCCGCGCACATGGTCAGACGAGATGGCCGTGAAGATCGACGTAGGATCGGCCGGCGTCTCCAAGCAGCAGCGCATTGCGCACCTGATGCAGATCGCGGCCAAGCAGGAGCAGGTCTTGCAGGTGGCAGGGCCTACTCCGCTGGTCACGCTGGAGCATCTTCGGAACAGCTACGTGTCGATGGCCTCAGACATGGGCTTCCCGGATCCGTCACGGTTCTTCGGTGAAATCCCGCCAGACTGGCAGCCACCAGAGCCGCAGCCTGATCCCAAGGTGGTTGAGGCACAGGGCCGGCTGCAGCTTGAAGGCCAGAAGATGCAAGCTCAGTTGCAGCTGGAGCAGCAGAAGCAGCAGGCGGATCAGGAAGCGACAACCCTCAAGTTCGCGTCCGAACGGGAACTGGCGCTCATCAAGGCGGAATCTGAGCGCGAAATCGCTGTGCTCCGCATGACCTCTGAGGCGCAGCTGGCCCGGGAACGCATGGCTCAGGAGATGCAGTTGGCTCGCGAGCGGGCTGACATGGAAATGGCGCTGGCAGAGCGCGACCTGCGCCTGAAAGCCGAGATCGGACTGTACACGGCTAAGGCGAAGAGCAGCGGTGACAGCAAGGGCCGGGCGGCACTGTCTTCCCATAGGCCCGGCGGAGACCTCGCAAAATGACGCCATCACGACCGAGAGAAGAACGCTTAGCCGATCAGGTTGAGCGGGGGATAGCGGCTGAGCGGTTGCTTGGCGATGAGTTGGTCCAGTCGTGGTTCGCAGCAGAGATGACCCGGATCACAGAGGCGATGATTGGAGCCCCGGTTTCTGACGACCAGACGCGCCGGGATTGCGCGGTGCAGCTGAAGCAGCTCCGGTCGCTCAAAGCCGAATTGGAAGCAACGGCAGCACAGGGCCGACAGGCAGCGAAGCAACAGGAAAAGGCACAATCGCATGTTTATTGAATGGTTTTTGAGGTCATTCGAGGCTGAGAACGAAGGCGCGACCGGCGGGGGTGCGATCGATGTGCAGGCGCCAGCGGCCTACGACGTTGACAGCGCAGCAGCACGGCTCACCGAGGTCACACAACAGCAGACCACGCCGCGTGACGAAGGCGGTCGTTTCGCAGCCAAGGAACAGCCGGAAGCCGAATCCGAAGGCGAGCCAGAGAGCAACGTGGTTGATCTGGCGACGGGTAAAGCGCCAGAAGCACAGGCCGAAGAAGAAGACGACGATCCGGAATTTGAAATTCCAGGTGAGGAAGGCGCAGAGCCTGCCCGCCTGAAGCTCAGCCAGATCTGGGAAGGCTACGAGGAAGCGCAGAGGCTCAAGACCGAAGTCGAGAAGCTTCGCACGCAGGCCCGTGAGGTTCCAGCCGAGTACACGCAGGCGCTGCAGGACACCATTCAGGCCCGTGGCCAGTACCTGCAGAACCTTGAGCTTGTCTCGCGTTTCCTGCAGCCGCAGCCGCCGTCTCAGACGCTCGTTGATCCACGTCACCCGGACTACAACCCCGAGGCCTACCACGCTCAGTTGCAGGCATTCCAGCGGGACTTTGCTGCACTGGAAGCGGTGAACAAGGAGCGCGATCAGCTAACCAAGCATCAGCGCGAAGAGTATCAGGCACTCGAAAAAGCTTATCGGGCACGTGAGCAGCAAGCGCTGGAGCGCGTCTGGCCAGAGTATGCCAAGGACGAAACGAAGGCGAAATTCCGCAGCACGCTCAAAGAGGTCTACGGGTTCACCGATCAGGAAATTGCAGGCATTCTCGACCATCGGCAGATGCTGGTCATCCGGGATGCAATGAAATTCCGTGAGCTTCAGGCAGCTCAGGAAAAGGCGGTCAAGGTCGTCCGCAGCAAGCCAAAGCTCGTCAAGGGCGCGGCTCGAAATACGACCGATCCAAAGGCAACGCAACGCACAAACGCCATGGCCCGCTTGCAGGCCACTGGCTCAATGGACGCTGCCGCTGCCGCAATCAAGGGTCTGCTCTAAAGGCACCCTACTTCCTCAGGAGGTATCATTATGGCTGTTGCCAGTAATACGGTGCAGACCTTTGCAATGGTCGGCATCCGCGAAGAACTGTCTGACATCATTACGATGACGGACCCAACCGAAACGCCGTTCTACTCCGGCATTTCCAAGAAGGCCGCCAGGAGCCGCACGCCAGAGTGGCAGGTGGACTCGCTGAACGATCCGAATCCCGACAACAAAAACATCGAAGGCGACGCGGCGACGAACGATCCGGGCACTCAGCCGGTTCGCATCAAGAACGTTGTTCAGCTGTTCGACAAGGTTGTCGAGGTGTCCAGCACCGCGCAGGCCGTCGATACTGCCGGCCGTGAGAACGAACTGAGCTACCAACTCGTAAAGCGCGGCAAGGAACTGAAGCGGGACATCGAAACCCGCATGCTCGGCAACTTCTCGTCCGTGCTGGGTGCGGCAGGAACAGCCGGTGAAATGGCTGGTGTTGAAGCGTATCTCAAGACCAACGTTAGCCGTGGTGCAGGCGGTGCAAGCGGTGGCTACAACACTGGCACGGGTCTCATCACTCTTGCCACTGACGGTACGCTTCGCGAGGCTGACGAAGACCAGCTGAAGGACGTTATCGCCCTTGCATGGCAGAACGGCGGCGATCCTTCGACCATCATGGTCAACGGCAAGATGAAGCAGAAATACTCGGGCTTCCCGGGCATTGCCACGCAGTACCGCGACAACCCGGGCAACAAGGCTGCAACGATCATCGCTGCTGCGGACGTGTACAAGTCGGACTTCGGCCTGCACACCATCGTTCCCAACCGCTGGGTTGGCCGTGGTACGGGCCGCACACCGGGTGACGAGGACAACAACCGCTCGGCTCTGGTCCTTGACATGTCGTCGTGGTCGGCTCGCTTCCTGCAGCCGATGAAGACGGAGGATCTAGCCAAGCTCGGTCACTCTGACCGCAAGATGATCTCATGCGAGCTTACCCTGGAATGCAGCGACGAGAAGAAGAACGGCGTCGTTGCCGACATCCAGGTCGACAAGGTCGGCGGTTAAACCAGCGGCACACAACCAAACAGAAGGCGGGCGTCACAACCCGCCTTTTTTATTGGGCAATGGAGGGATGAATGGCCAAGTCACACCTGATGGTCATGGATGACAACGGAGTGTGGGTGCCGCTCCGACAGAGCCTGTTGGTTCGCATCGCCCGGAATACCGGGTCAGCGGCCAAGCCTGAGAACGAAGTGACGCCGGTTGTCAGCGGTGCACCGCCGATGGTCGGAACGGTCCTCTCAGTATCCAACGGCATTTGGTATTCGGTCGAGGACATCACGGGTTATGCGTACCAGTGGAAGCGCGACGGCTCGAACATCTCGGGTGCCACGGGCAAGACGTACACGCTCGCGGCTGCTGACGTTGGCAAATCGGTCTCCTGCGCGGTCACGGCGACGAACACGACTGGTTCCACGGCTGCGGACTCCAACGCCATCGGCCCGATTGGCAGCGCTCCGGTTAACACCGTGGCACCAGCCATCACGGGAACCGCGACGGAAGGCGAAACGCTCACGGCCTCTGACGGCACGTGGCAGGGCTATCCGGTGCCGACACTCACCTATCAGTGGTTCCGCAGCTCTGAGGCGATCGTAGGCGCCACCGACGCCACCTACGAGCTCACAACCGATGACGTTGGCGAGACGATCACTGTCACCGTCACGGCGATGAACCTGTTTGGCACGGCCAGCGAAACCAGCGCGGCAACTGCCGAGGTTGAGCCAGCCGAAGAAGAAGAGGGTGTCGAAGAGTGACGCGGCGGCTGCTCGAATACGACCCTTTCCGTGGGCTCAGGATCGACTTCGAGGCAGACGGCGATCAATTCCACCTGCACTACACGCAGGACGTTGAGCCGGTCCTTGAAGAGAACAAGGCCAAGCAGAACGCGGGCCGGGACTACTACGCCAAAGACCCGGACATGTGGAAAATCGCATCCATCCCGGTCACGGTCCAATACGAGTGGATCAGGCGTTATGGCCGCGATCCTCTTAAATCCGAAAACCACGATTTGTTGCGCCGTCTCCTGAACGATCCGGAGTGGCGTTATTTGCGAACTTCGGAGGTCATAGTCTGATGACGGAAAAGAAAACGGTGCGGAAGGCCAAGGCGAAAGCCGCCGCTCCCGCCCCGGTCGGTGACGACACGGCCAAGCCAGTCCGATCGACCAAGCGCACGGTGGCGTGGACCGCCCTCGGTGAGGAACAGCGGGCACATTCCGAGCACGGTATGCACGTAGCAGGCGAGATCGTTGAAACCGATTTCGCTGACGTCCTGATCGAACGCGGCTTTGCGGAAGAGGTCTGATCATGGCCCTTGGCACTCTTGGCGAACTGCGGACGGAAGCCCTGGGACCGCGCACGGACCTTGTTGCGCGCTTCCCGGCTATGGTCGCACTCGCAGAACAGCGCATGTTCTACGGCGAAGGCGACGTGCCGCCGCTCAGGGTGCTGCCTATGGAGGCATCGGAGGACCTGTCCTTTACGGACGGTGAAGCCGATCTGCCGGCCGATTTCCTCGACAAGCGCGCTCTGTATTGGGAAGGGGCTTACACGGCTTCGCTCAGCTACGAGCCGCCGAGTGTGTTCTATCCGATGGGCTATCAGCGCCGTGGCGGATCCATGCCTATGGCGTACACCATCGAGGGCAACACGGTGAAGATTTCGCCAGCCCTGACGGGTGACGCCAAGCTGCTCTACTACCAGCGGCCGTTGACGCTTTCCGATGGCGGCGACAGCACCACGAACGACATTCTGAAGAAGTGGCCCGGTGTCTATTTGCACGGGACGCAGATCGAGCTTTATCGCATCACGCGGAACAATGACGAACTGGCCAAGTCTTTGCAGATGTACGCGGCTTCTGTACGGGCAGCGAACATTCAGCAGATGACGGCCCGCAGCGTTGGCGGTCCAATGAAGCGCCGCGCAGGATTCCCCGTATGAGACAGAAGAGCCCGCTGGCATTTGCGGCATGGGAGCCAGACAAGTCGGCTATTGCTGGCGCTGCGGCAGAAGCCAAGGGCGTTGTGTCGATTGGCGGCAGGTACGCCCCTGACCAGTCATTCAAGCCTTTGAAGCCCGGCGCTGCTATCGGTGACAGGGCTTTGGGTGGACGGGGTTTCTACGAGGGTGGCACAACGGCGCGGATCTTCGTTGGTGATGCTGCAAGGCTCTATGAGCTGCAGGCCCGTGTGCCGGTCGATATTTCACGCATTGGTGGCTACACCGCAAACCCGGATTGGGGCTGGTCGTTCGAGCAGTTTGGCGAACACATCATCGCCACGGCACGCGGCCTCGATCAGCTGCAATATTTCACGCTCGGTTCGTCGGCAACGTTCGAGGACATCGACACGGGGCCGGGACCGGCAGACACAGTGTTCCGCATCCGTGAGTTCCTGTTCACCGGGCGCGGCGTCACGCTGCGCAACTGCGCATTTAACAATTTCACGGACTGGGAGCCTGACAGCGGCACGCAGGCCACGATCTTTGACCTGCCGGGATCAGGCGGCGATATCGTATCCGGCGTCGGCGGCCAGTTCGGCTTGGTGTTCCAGGAACGCAAGGTGCACCGGCTGACCTATCAGGGATCGTCTGGTGCTCCGTTCCAGCGCGACGAGATCGAGGATAAACGCGGGGCTCTCGGGCCTCACGCTGTGACGAGGTTTGGCGCCTATACGTTCTTTGCCAGCGATGACGGGATCAGGGTCACGGACGGCTCAGGGCCGTCGGAGGGCATTGGCGAAGGCAAGATTGATCGATATTTCGCGAGCCGTCTGAACTACGTGCAACGGCACCGGGTGACGATGGCTGTTGACGTGCAGAACCGTCTGCTGCGCATCGCCTTCCCTGCCGGCGGGTCGGATCGCTGCAATGAACTGCTGACCTACTCGATGGCAGATGGCCGCTGGACGCATGACGATTGCGAGCTTGATTACCTGTTCGAGTCGCCGCGCCCCGGCGTTGCCATCAACGACGACGAGGCAATCGCCGCCATAGCCGGTTCGAGCATCATCGACGAGGTGGATATCCCCGTAGACTCGCTGGCATGGCGTGAAAGCCGCAAGCAGGTCATGGGCGTTGGCTGGACGGGTGAGGTCGGCACGTTCGAGGGTGAAAACCGCCCTGCAGTCATCGAGACGGGCTTTGCCGAGGTGCTTCCGGGCCGCATGGGCCTTGTTACCGAGGTTTGGCCTTTGATCGACGCTGAAAACGTGTCGGTGCAGATCACGACGAAGCTTAAGAGGCTGTCGGATCAGACAGTCAATCATCCGGTGATTGCAATGAACGCCGATGGAATTTGCCCGGTGTTGGTTGAGGCGCGCTGGATCAGGGTGCAGACGCATATCCCGCACGGCGCGGACTGGACCGAGGCATCGGGCATAGACTGGGACGCAGGGGGCGCTGGTGAGCTTTGAAAACGTCCCGTTCCCTACTGGTCAATCGAACCAGCAGCTTTACGCATGGGGCACGAACCTAACGTCGCAACTGCGGCGCATCCTGCAGGCTGTCTCGACGGGCGGTGGCGGCGACATCTCCGACCTGGAACAGGCCGTTCAGGAGCTCCAGAACGTAACGCAGCCGCTCACGCCGCAGTTCTACAGCGAGCACGAACTGATCACGGCCGGAGAGGATGTCAGAAACTCGCTTGCAGAGGTCGCCAGCCGCCAACAGACGCAGCTAGAGCTAAACGCACAGGCGACGATAAAGGCCGCCATAGAGGCTCACAGAGGCTCTACGGGCATACGTACTCAGGTCACGGTCAATGAGGGCGTTGCGCAGGTCCTGAACGAGGTCATGGCCTCGCTGGGCGTGACTGGCGCCAGCCTCACGGAGCTCCGGCAGGCCATCGCGACGGGTGATGCGGCTTCGACCAGCTACATCATCGCTGCAGCCAGCCAGGTTGCGGGCAACATCGCGGAAATTCAGATCATCGCGAGTTCGGTTGACGGCATCGCCTCTCGATTTGGCGTGATGCTGAACAGCCAGAACGAGGTGATCGGCGCAATCCAGCTGGACGGCACACCGGCAGGCTCCACGTTCACGGTAGCGGTTGATCAGTTCAGGGTTTCCAAGGCTGGAACGGCGGGGGGCGACGCTGTTCCGGTGTTCGCCATTCAGACGGTCGGCGGAACACCCAAGATCGCTCTTGTTGGCGACATGATCGCGGATGGCACAATTACGGCGCGGCACATTTCGGTCGGTAGTCTTTCGGCAATCAGCGCCGACATCGGCACGGTGACGGCTGGGCTTATCCGAGATGCGGCGAATACCATCCGGTTCGACCTCGACAACATGCGCATCTACCGGACTGATGGGAAGATGGACATGGACTTCAAAAACCTTCGTTTCAGGATGGGGTCATAATGCCGATCTGGTTTGACGCTGACGGGCAGAACGCCCGCGTTGCGATCTATACGGGCAACGATGATGCGCCTCTGCATAACCCGACGGCATACATCGGAACCCGGACGAAGTTTCACACGAGCTTCAACTATATCCCGTTCGTGCCTGCCAAGAAGATCACGGCGTCCGTGAGCATCCCGGCGAACTATAATGATGGCGCGCGCGGCCCATTGCGCAGGACGATCAATCTGGGCGCTCATGGGGTGGCTGGCGTTCCCTTCATTTACGGGTTTGCGATGGTTGGCGGAGTGGCCCGGCCATTGTGCGGCACGGTGCCTGTCCGTGTGACAACGTCCGGCGACGACACCATAAATGTCGTGCACTGGACCCTTGGCGTGAACAACACACACGTGTTCATCAGCGAAGGCCGTAACAGGCCTGGGATCGGCAGCGGCGCGATCAATGTAAATGTAGAAGTCTACATCTCAGACAAGGTTGTCCTTTAGATGGTGGACTATATCGATATTCAGGAAAACTACATCGTGGCTGGCGATTACGATAGCCGCAAGCGGTACATCCGCAAGGGTGTTGGCGCGTCACTTGCTGTTTGTTCCGGAGTGACCTGGGAGGTCTCGAACTGGCCGACCGATATCGCCGCTCACCCTGCGTGCGGATGGAGATGGAGCCTCGGGCCACGCGGCAGTGCGAGTTTCCGACAGGCCAGCCAGGCTGTGCCAGCGCCCTCTCCGCTTCAAGTGACGACCTGCAAGATATGATCGAGAACAAGGACGGCATTCTCCGCATCACGGATGGGGGTGCGGAGGTCTACAACTCGTCAACCGACGAGCTCCTCCATTATCTGCCGCCTCGCATAGACGGGAGCGTGAGCCGGGACAGTGTAAACTGGCCGGGGGGGACCGCGTGGGAGCGCCGCGATGCTGACATTCTGCTCGGGACCGTCCCGGCGGTTGCGAGTGACCTCGTCGGCCTCGTGCGGGTGCAGTACGACACCGGCTATACGCACCTTCCGCCGAATGCCTGGTACGTGGCTGGCGGCTCGTTCCTGCTGGTCTTCAAGACGTTCCAATCCCTCAGCGGCACATGGGCCAACTACGTCTCCTCGGTGGCGGCGGTGACGATTTACAAGAGCGGAAACCAGCTGCGGTTCCAGGAGCGCATCCGCCTTCTAGATCACTATATGGCGGGGCCAAACCTGAACCTTGCCGGTTACACCCTGACCTATCGGCTCTATCCGGCCGTTTTCAGCTAAATCCCAAGGACAGTCATGACAGCTTGGTATCGGCACGGCACGGCGACCGTATCTAACGGCTCGACGACGGTAACGCTTTCTGTGGGCGCGACGGCTTTGAATTCCGTGCGTCCCGGCGATGCGCTCGTGATTGGCATGTTTACGCCCGTAGAGATTGCATCGGTCACGGACAACCGCACGGTAGAGCTGCGGAAGGCATGGCCCAACGCCAATCAGAGCGGCGCGGACTATGGGATCATCCCCGGCGCAGCTTGGAACAGCACGGCGACCCTTGCGCTTGAGGTCAGCGAGTACCTTTCTGCGATCTCCGGCATCATAAATTCAGCCTCTTCGCTGACGGTCGGCATGGGCCTGCAAACGCTGCAAGTGCCTGCAAACCTTCGTCTCAGCGTCGGGGCCTACGTGCGGATTTCCGACACTGCCAATCCGACAACGAGGTTCATGGCTGGCACGGTCACGGGCTACGCGGGAACAACGCTATCAGTTGAGGTTGACCGTGTAGAGGGCACCGGCACCGCGTCAACCTGGAATGTCAACCTTGCCGGTGAGCCGGGGCCAGCGGGCCCGAAGGGCGATCAGGGCGATCCGGGACCCAAGGGTGATAAAGGCGATAAGGGGGACAAGGGTGATCAGGGCGATCCCGGCCCCAAAGGTGACAAGGGCGACGTAGGCGAGCCGGGTGGCCCGGTCGATATCGTAGGTTATCCCGAGGAAACCGATCCCGCTCCTGCGGATCTATTTCTCATGCAGCGCGCGAGCGACAACGCCTTCCGCAAGATCAAGGCGGAGAACCTGCCAGGGAGCGGCGGGGGCGGCGGCGGGCGCGAGCTTCTGACCGGTCCGCGTTCCTACTACGTCAACGGAACAACCGGTTCGGACAGTAACGATGGTCTGACCAGCGGCACGGCTTTCGCCACCATCCAGAAGGCTGTGGATGCCGCGGCAAGCCTCGATCTCGGAATCTTCGATGTCACCATCAATGTTGCAAGCGGCACGTATCCGGAAAGCGTAGTACTCAAACACCTGATAGGGGCCGGAAGTTGCTACATCGTGGGTGATGAGGGGACGCCAGCGAATGTCCAGATCACGCCGCCAAATGATGGCTGCTTCGTTGCGCCTTCCATCTACTGCACATACTACACCCGGGGTATGAGGCTCGCCCCGGTTTCTGGTGCTGGGGTGTCCGTGCCCGGTCCCGGTAAAGTCGTCGTGCGCAATGTGCTGATGGCGGCCGCGGTGGCTCACTTCACCGCCACGTCGGGTGGGGAGATAGAGATTGACGGCAATTACTCCGTATCGGGTGGCGCGACGTACCATTGGCTCGCTTCCGGGGGGACCATCCGGACGGGGTCTCCGACAATCACGTTTACTACCAGCGGCATTACATTTGGCACCACCGGATCGTCCGGCTTCGCATGCGCTATCCGCGGCGGTGCTGTGCTCGCCTTTTCGCAAACGGTCAGCTTCATTGGAAAGGGCAATGTCACCGGCGGCAGGCGCTACTTCGCTTCAGGTGCCAGCGTTGTGGACAGCAACGGCGGGGCAGCGGACTTCTTCCCGGGTTCGGTAGCGGGGTCCACGGGAGTTGGAGGCTTCTATGTCTAATCCGTTCGATCATTATTGGCTTGTCGATGAGCGCCCGGGTGAGGTCTACGCCAGCGCCCGCCAGCAGTATGTGCCGGACACTGACCCCGATTATCTCGCCCGAGCCGCCGATCCAGTGAGCCCACCGTCAAGGGTGGCAACGGAAGAGGAGCTTGTCGAGGTTCTGCGCCGCTTTGGTGTTCCGCCATATCACCAGGTGTCCACATTCACGCTCGTGGGGAGATTAGACGCTGCGGGACTTTTGGCGCTTGCGGAGGCAGCTCTTGATCAGGACCCAAGCCAGAAGTGGCGCTTCAGCCAAGCAACCTACGTCGATGCGGATCACCCCGAGGTTATCGGACTGCTGACAGCAATCGGGGCGAATGTCGCCGAAATGCTAGCCCCGGAATAGGCAGGGACCCGATCCCGAGCGATTACACCGCAGACGCGTACTGGCAGGTCTAGGGGCCAACAACTCACATGCTGACACGGCACAGCGACCGCTCCAACCGGGGCGGCGAACACACTGTCACGTTCTTCATAGACGCAGAGCACCGGCACTGGTCACAGGCCCGCCCTTGGCTGGAGAAGGCCTGCAACGAGGCTGACGGGTGGTGGACCATAGAGGCGCTGGAACAGCTTCTGAGGGACGGCAAGGCGCTGTTGTGGGTGCTGGCGCAGGACGGGGAGCCGATAGCGGCTGTTGTCACCACGCTTTGCGACTGGGACGGGCGGGAAGTCGCGGAAATCCTTGTAACGGGCGGGACGGGAATTCTCGCAGGTATCGCGGACCACTTCTGGAAAATCGAGCACTGGGCCAAGTCCCACGGCGCTCGCGAGATCATGCTTCGCGGCCGGCGGGGCTGGGTGAAAGCCCTGAAATCACGAGGCTATGACGAAATAGCCGTTACTCTCAGAAAGGCATTGTGATGGGCGGCAAATCCACGACGACAAGCACGCAGACGAATGACCCGTACAAGCAGGTTGCTCCGGTGATTCAGCAAGGCTCGGGCATCATGCAAAGCTACCTGAACGACCCGGCGTCAAATGCCGTGTATTCAGGCCCTCGGGTGGCTGACTTGTCCAGCGACACGCAGGCAGGCCTTGACCTGATGCGGCAGTCCGGCGGGGCCAATCAGGCCTACGACTTCTATTCCAACCTTCTCAACTCCGGCGCGGGCACAATGAACCCTCAGGTTCAACAGATGCAGGACGCTATTCGGCGTCAGGTGCAGGCGGCAACTAACGCGCAGTTCTCAAATGCCGGGATGGTTGGCGGAACGGCGCATCAGGAAAGCTTCGCCAAGGGTCTCGCAGACGGTCTCGCACAGCCTTTGTTCGCGGCCTATGAAAATGACATGGCCCGCCGCATGGGAGCCGCTACAGGCATCATGGGGGCCGATCAGCAGCGCATCGGCAATCAGCTCGGGGCCGGCGAGATCATCGACAGCCACAATCAGGCACGGATCAACGCGGACCGCGAACTGTTCGAGGAACAGCGCACGGCACCGCTTAGAGCTTGGTCCGAGGTCTACCCGATGGCAAGCGACCTTGGCTCGCGGTTTGGCTCGTCAACGCAGACGCAGACGCAGAAAACGCCACTGGCGCAGCAGATCGCAGGCGGCGCGATGATGGGCGTTGGGCTGATGTCCGGAATTCCCGGTGTAGCGGCAGGGGCAGGGAACCTTTTGCAGGGCGCTCCGTGGTCCTACGGGTCATCGTGGGCTCCGTGGGTGAAGGGGTAACGACATGAGACGCGGTTTACTCGATCAGGGCGAGCAGCCCATGGGCCTCATGGGTGGCCTTCAGAACGCCTTTGAGAACCCTCTGACCTTGGGTGGCCTTAGCCTCCTGTCCGGTGGTGGATGGGGCGGCGCGTTTCAGGGCATGCGCACCGGTGCAGGGATGCAGGACCGCCGCCGGGAACAGGAGCTGCAGGCGCAACAGCAGCAGCAATTCCGCTCTGCTCTGGACGCCCTCGGGGAAATGCCTCCCGCTGAACGGGCGCTTCTGGAGGCGGCAGGAGTCAACTCAGCACCGGCGTTCCTGAAACACCTCATGGACCAGCGCGACCCGGCTCGGCAGCTGGAAATGGAATACAAGCGGGCGCAGATCGCGAACCTGCAACGACAGGCGCAGGCCGGGCCGGACAACCCGTCGAGCGTTCGGGAATGGGAATACTACAATAGCCTATCGCCGGAGGATCAGCGCCGCTATCTCGGCATGAAGCGTGCACAGCAGTTCCTCGACACCGGCACCGGCTTTGTGCCTGTCGATCCCACCTCGCCGGGTGGAACCGGACCAGTCATCGAGAAGAATTTGTCGGCTGCCGAGCGGGAAAAAGCGGCTGGCAGAGTAGAGGGCCAAGCCGAGGCGGAAGCCCGCGTAAATCTCGGGACCGCGCTCGAAAAGGCCGATCAGTCGATCGCGCTGATCGACCAGATGCTGGCCCACCCCGGCCTGTCTACAGCAACAGGTCTTAGTGGCGTTCTTGATCCGCGGAACTACATCGCCGGAACGGACGCGACAAACTTCAACGTAATGCGCAAGCAGCTGGAAGGAAGGGCCTTCCTCGAAGCGTTTGAAAGCCTAAAGGGCGGCGGCCAGATCACGGAGGTTGAGGGCCAGAAGGCAACGGAAGCGATTGCTCGCCTGAGCACGACCCAATCGACCAGCGAATACAAGAAGGCACTGAATGAACTGAAGGACATCCTGCGGCAGGGCAAGGCGCGGGCAAGGCGAGCTGCTGGCGCGTCTCCAGGAAGCAGCGCAGCCCCATCAGGCTGGCAGATGAAGAGGGTTGATTGATGGCACGCTATCAGATTGCCGGCCCGGATGGCGCAACCTACGAAATTACAGCACCAGACGACGCCTCGGAAGATGAAGTCTGGCAGTATTTCCGGTCTCAGCTGGAACAGCAGGCTCCGGAGCCCGAAGAGCCGGTGCAGGAAAACCCTGACGGCACATTCGGGACGCCGCCGGAAGGTGTGGTCTACAACCCGGCAACTGGCCAGATGGAGGACCTGCGCAGCCCGGTCAATCCGAACATCATGGAAGGGCGAGGAACGGCGGCGGCCATTGGAGCCGGGCAGGGCCTCGGATTCAACCTGCTGGACGAAGCGTCAGCCTTTGTCTCATCCCTGCTTGGTGGCGACTACAACTACAACCTGGAACGGATGCGTGAAAGCGAGCGCCGGGCCGCCGAAGATAATCCTGTGTCCTACTACGGCGGGATGTTGGGTGGAGCGGTCGGCACGGGCGCAGGGCTGGCTAAAAGCGGGCTTTCGCTTGGTGCAAACGCGGTCAACGCCGGATGGAGGCTTCCGGGCGTTGCGCTCGCGTCAGCCGGTGAAGGCGGGTTGCTGGGGGCTGCGTATGGGGCAGGTGCTGGGGAAGGTGCGGAGGATCGCGGCGGACAAGCAGCGCAAGGCTTGGCACTGGGTGCGATCTTGGGAGCGGCAACACCATTTGCGGTGAAGGGTGCATCAAAGGTTGCTGAACGGGCCATCTCACCATTTAGGACTTCACCGGAGCGCGTTGCGGCGGCGAGGGTTCTGGAACAAGAGGGCATCCCGCTGACCGCAGGCCAGAGGACCGGCAGCAAGTGGCTACAGTATCGCGAAAGCGAACTGGGTGGCGCACGCGCTGCTGACATGATGGAAGATCAGGCCAAGGCGTTCACGGACGCCGTTATGCGCCGGGCAGGCGGGTCTGGGCTGGCAGACCCGGATAATCTCGCGGCGCTCAGAAACCAGATCGGGCAGGGGTTTGATGATGTGGCCGCAAGGAACACCCTGAGAGCTGATACCCGGTTTTCTCAGGATATGTCGCGGACACTTAGAGAGTACGCGCGCGTTCTGCCGTCGGAGCAGAGACAAATTCTCGCAAATACTGCATCGGACCTTGTTGAGCGCTTGCAGCTTGGCGGGGGAACGCTTTCCGGACGCGATTATCAGAGTATCCGCTCACGCCTGTCCCGACGAGCGCAGAACGCACGGGGCAATGATCCTGAACTTGCGGCCGCGTACCGGGGCATACGGGATGCGCTGGATAGCGCTATGGAACGGTCAATCAACCCGGCTGATGCGGGACGCTGGTCGGAGCTTCGTCGCCAGTATGGAAACTACAAGACGATCAGCAAGGCGGCCACAGGTGGCGGCGAAAGTGCGGGATTGGGCCTTATTTCTCCGGCACGTCTACGCATGGCAGCCGCGTCCGGCAATCAGGAAGGGTTTGCCACCGGAGCCAATGAGTTCACGCGATTGGCGAAGGCAGGTCAGGCACTCATGACGCCGCTGCCCAACTCAGGCACCGCACAGAGAATAGCTGCACAAGGCATTGCTGCGGCCTTGCTCGGTGGTACGGGCGGAGCGGTCGGGGGGCCAATTGGATTGGCCGCAGGGCTGGCTGGTCCTGCGCTGGCTGGGCGTGCTCTGATGAGCAGCCCAGTTCAGCGGTATCTGTCTAATCAGGCGGCCAGACCAATGACACCAGAAAGGCAGGCGCTGCTGAATGCGTTGTTGGTGTCGATGGGATCAGCGGCGTCGCCGCGGCTTCCGTCGCCAGGACTCGGGGGTATCTAGGCCAGCGATATCGGCAACCCAACTCACGAGCATGATGCCGGTTAGTCCACCGACCGCAAGAGAGTGCCAGTCAGGGCCATGTGTCATTAGATAGCTGACCCAAACTACACCCACGAAGGCCCACCCCACCCACCATAGCCACCAAGGTTGAGGCTTCTCGTAAGGGTTGTGCTCGATCAACCGGCCTTCATCTTTGTGCATGGATCCTCCTAGGACTACCATGCACGGAATACCCGAACCGTCAATATGCAGCCCGCCTTGTGCGGGCTTTTTATTCGAGCCACGACCAATTACGTCCGTAGACTGCGTAGATGATCGTGGATCGGGCTACGTTGTAACGTTCAGCGATCCTATCGAATGTCATTTCGGGGCGAAGTTTTCGGATTGTGCGAACGTCATCGGCAGACAGCTTTGTATTTGGAAGCCTCTCGCCGCGTGCCGCTGTCCCGTGGAGAACTGAGTCCTCATAGTTTTCACTCCTCGTGGCCCAACGCAGATGCTTTGGGTTTACGCAACCGCTGTGACCCTTGCCACAGCTGTGGGCTGCTACGTGTTGATCGCTGGGCGGCTTTCCGTGAGCAAGTTCGCAGATGTACCGGCTGGCATAATGCCTGCGGCCGCCGAAATTGAGAACGGCGCGTCCGTACTTGTCCGGCTGAAATGGCCAAATCAGGCATTCGTCACTGGCGTGACTTAGCGCGGTCTCTCTGATCCATTTTTGCGTTGTTCCGTTCGCAGGACGCAGCGATTTCGTAGGGTCGCCGTTCCGACGAAGCCGCTTGTAGTGCTTTGTGCACAAGCCACGAGCCAAGTGTAAATTCTGGCACCCTTCAACGGTGCAAATCGTTCTATCTGTCATCTGCACATTATAGCAGTAATCGAACAATAGAGGGCAAATCTATGGCAGAGATAAACAGCTTAAAGAACACGGATGCTAACAACACCGAGCGCTTTAACGGCGCAAAAAATGTTTCAGAACTTGACAATGCAGGGCAAGCCCTAGAGGGCATGCTGTCGCGCTTCTTCAAGGACAACGACGGGACGAACACCACGACTGGCTCTGACACGGCCTACGTGCTGGCGGGAAACCGGACGGGTGTGACTGAGAACAAGGACGTTCGGACCTGCTTGGTCCGCTTCCACGTCGAAAACGATGGAGCGGCAACGTTCCAGTTCAACTCTCTGCCCGCCCTGCCGCTCCGCAAGCGAGGCAACGCCGAACTGGAAGCGGGCGACATCAACACGAACGACATCTGCCTCGTCGTCTACAACCCAGCCTGGAACGCCTATCAGGTCATCGGAATATGACATGAGCAACGAGCCGTCACCCGAGGTCATGGCCGTTCTGGTCGATATGACGGCGGCAATTGTGAGCCTGAAAGCGCAGGTGGAAGCGCTTAGCCCTAAGCCAGAACATTCGGCCAAGGAATCCTCAATGCAGATCATTAACGACCGCCTCCACAAGGACGGCGAGCCAGTTCCCTATGTCCGATCCCCAAATCAGGGCGGGCGGATATCGCCAACGCTGATCGTGCTGCACGACACTGCCGGCCGGTTGACGCCCGGAACAACGGTCAACTGGTTCAAAGACCCCAAGGCGAAGGTTTCCGCGCACTTCGTCGTGGAAGTGGACGGATCAATCACGCAGATGGTCGATTGCGACCGGGCGGCGTGGCACGCGGGCAAATCCTCATGGGGCGGGCGTTCGGGCTGCAATTCGTTCTCAATCGGCATCGAGATCGTGAACCCGGGCAAGCTGGCCACGGACGGCACGGCATGGTTCGGGCAACGGTTCGCAGGGGCCGTTGAGTGCACCACGAAGGAGCACGGGCGCGGGTGTTGGCTGCCTTACACCCCGGCTCAGATCGGGGCCGTCAAGGCGCTCTGTGAGGCTCTGACGCGGGCCTATCCGATCAAGGACATTGTCACGCACTGGCAGATCAGCCCCGGGCGCAAGGTGGATTGCAACCCGCTGTTCCCGCTCGATGAGGTCAGGGCCGCAGCGCTCAGCAAGAAGCCGGCCGGCACGGACCACTGGCCGCTACAGGTTGGCTCAGAGGGCGCGAACGTCCGGACCCTGCAGCAACGCTTGCTCACTCTAGGCTATAGCATGGTGAAGCACGCCGACGGCATCTTTGGACCGCAGACGCGGGCGGGCGTGGTCGCATGGGAAGCCGAGAACGGCGTCACGCTCGATGGCAAGATCGACCGGGCGGAGTTTGAGAAGCTGATGGCCCCGGAGAGCAAGGAACTGCCGGTAGGACCAGCCACGGCGCAGGCCGAAGCCGATCAGAAGGCATCGACCAAGGCAATAGAGGCAACGGCGGCAACCGCAGCCGTAACCATCGCAGGCAATGAAGCCGTCAGTAGCGTTGAGGACCAGAGCCTTTGGGAAATCTTCATGGGCAACCTCGGATTGGCTGGTGAGGCGGTCTCAAAGATCACCGTCATGGGCGTGCAACTCGATCAGCGGGTAGCGCTGGCCGCACTCGGGACTGTTGGGGCCTTGGCCGTATGGCGGTGGGCGCGAATTGCGAGGGCAAAATGAACATCAGAGAACTGGTAGGGCGCGCCCGTTGGGTCGGGTTCGCAGCGCGGGAGCGCATCACAATTGCAGCAGAACGGGCCGCACCGGCCTTCCGGGTGTTCCTCATCATTCTTGCAGCGTTCGTCATTGGCTACGGCGTGGCCTGGTGGACCGCTGAGAAGCGAGTGAACGCAGAGTGGCGCCAGCGGATCGCCGCAGCAAGCTCCGCAGTGCGTGAGGCCAACGCCACCGGCACCGCGGAAATCAAACTGACCGACGAAGAAATCATCCAACGACTGGGGGACACGGATGCACAGCTTAGGAATGCAGAACAAGCGCTGGAAACGGCACGCAAGGACCGCCGCGAAACTGACGGCTGCCCTGCTCTTGCCGCTCAGTGTTATCGGGTGCGCCAGTGAAACTGTTGTCGTCCAGCCGGTGACGTTCAAACCGGTGCCGAAATCACTGATGGCCCGCCAAGCGCTCCCGAAATGCGACTACGACGACACGCAGGCGACAATCGCCCCGCACGTCGTAGGGGAATCGCAGCGGTGCTGGAAGGCGTCTGCGATCAGCGCAAGGGACCGTCTCCATGGGCTGCAGGACGCCGTGGCAGTGCGTGAACGAGCGGCAGCACGCGTGGCCGCAGCGAGCAAACCCTAAGGGGGGATTAAATGCCCAATGCATACGTTCGAGATCGGGAGACTCCTTGGGGAGTTGGCACAACGCGTGAGCCGCTTGGAGCAGCGGGCGGACAGTATAGACGCACTCGTTACAGTAGTGCGCACGTGGTCGACGCGTCTCGCGATCCTCGGCGGCATATGGGGCGGGGCTATCGGGATCAACATCCCGGCAGATCAGGTAGGGGCGCAGATCGCAGCGATCCTCAGACACGTGCTGAGATGATCCTGAACACGCTTTGCTGGCTTGGGTGGGCCGGTGTTCTGATAGGTGTTGGGCGGGTGAGCTTTTACGTGTTTTCAGCGCTGCTCACCCATTAGTATTGTTCACTGCCCCGTTGACCCAAACCCGCCATTACCTCTGGCAGTGTCGCTCAATTCGGTCGCTTCTTCTACGCGTGCCTGCACAACTGGAGCGATGACCAGCTGAGCCATGCGTTCGCCACGCTCTATGGTGAGTTGTCCTGTTCCGTTATTCGCGAGCAAAACCATAACCTCGCCTCGGTAGTCGCAGTCGATGGTCCCGACCCCCTGAGCGATGGATATGCCCACGCTGCCCAAACCTGACCGGCCTCGGACCTGCCCCTCGAAACCCTGGGGGATCTCAATTGCAAACCCCGTGGGCACCCGGACAACTTCGCCCGGTGCGATAGAGACGCTCTCTGCGGCTGCCAGATCCATCCCGGCAGCCCCTTCTGTCTGATAGGCCGGCAGCGGCAGGCCATCCCCATGCGGTAGACGCCGGAACCGTACGCAAGGTCTGTCAGTCATATTTCCCCTCTCTAATCTGTATATCTGTGTTGCGCGTGCAATTAGTTACATGCGCTACCCTCTTGACGTGGTCTCAGGAACCGTTACAAGGAGCGTGTCAAGGGGGTGCTCTGGTCCAAGTTGGACCGAACGAAAACAGCTAACCCCTTGAAAGCCCAGGTAGCTCAGTTGGTAGAGCACGTGACTGAAAA
>Ga0180216_1000518_pt1 | contig 40269 bp, 35 predicted proteins | sample eDN3rd37CBELigMG_FD_128879 | JGI IMG/M metagenome (GOLD analysis project Ga0180216, IMG submission 128879) | Enriched Miracle-Growth compost microbial communities from Emeryville, California, USA - eDNA 3rd pass 37_C BE-Lig MG (version 2)... ...
AACTGCGTCTCGGTGAAGCCGCTGGAAACCGAATTTGGCCGCAAGCGCCAGATCGACCAGTCCAACTGCAACAAGGATTATTCCTGCGTCAACGGCTTCTGCCCCAGCTTCGTCACCGTCCACGGCGGCTCCCTGCGCAAGCTGACGAAAAGCGGCGCGAAAGCCAGCGTGGCCGACGATCCGTTCGCGACGTTGCCGCCGCCGCGGCAGAAGCCGCTGGGCGAGCCTTATGGCATTCTCATCACCGGCATCGGCGGCACCGGCGTCATCACCGTTGGCGCGTTGCTCGGCATGGCGGCGCACCTGGAGGGCAAGGGCTGCACGGTGCTGGATTTCACCGGCCTGTCGCAGAAAAATGGCGCGGTGATGAGCCACGTGCGCCTGGCGCCGAAGCCGGAAGACCTGGCGGCGGTGCGCATCGCGCCCGGCGGCGCCGACCTGGTGCTGGGCTGCGACATGGTGGTGGCGGCCAGCCCCGCCGCCCTGTCACGCATGGAGACCGGCGTCACCCGCGCCGTGGTCAACGATTATCTCCAGCCCACCGCCGGCTTCGTCATCAATCCGGATGTGGATTTTGAGCACGCCCAGATGAAGCGGGCGCTGCGCCAGGCCATCGGCGAGAAGGGCATTGATCTGGTCAAGGCCAGCGATCTGGCCACCGCCCTGATGGGCGACGCCATCGCCACCAATCTGTTCATGCTGGGCTACGCCTTCCAGCGTGGCCTGTTGCCCCTGTCGCTGGAGTCGATTGAAAAGGCGGTGGAGCTGAACGGCGCCGCCGTCGACATGAACCTGCGCGCCTTCGCCTGGGGGCGGCTCGCCGCCCATGACCCGGATGCGGTGGAGCGCATCGCCCGGCCGCTGCTGGCGCCTCCGGCGCCCGAGGCGCCTGACCTCGACGCGGTGATTGAACGGCGCGTCCAGTTCCTCACCGCATACCAGAACGCCGCCTGGGCCGCCCGTTACCGGGCCCTGGTCGATGAGACGCGCGCCGTCGAGCAGGCCCGCGTTCCCGGCCGGCAGACACTGACCGACGCCGTGGCCCGCAACCTCTTCAGGCTGATGTCGTACAAGGACGAATACGAGGTGGCGCGCCTGTATACGGACGGGACCTTCCAGGAGAAGCTCGGCAAGCAGTTCGACGGCGACTATCGCCTGCGCTTCCATCTGGCCCCGCCGCTGATCGCGCCGCGTGACCCCGAAACCGGGGAACTCAAGAAGCGTGAATTCGGCCCCTGGGTCCTGCCGCTGCTGCGCGTGCTGGCGCGGATGAAGCAGTTGCGCGGCGGCGCGCTCGATATCTTCGGCTACAGCCACGAGCGCCGCACCGAGCGCCAGCTCATCACGGACTATGAGGCGATGTTGCGCGAGGTGTTGCGCGACCTGGCGCGGGCCAACCACGGCGTCGCCGTCGATCTGGCCGCCATACCAGAGCAGATCCGTGGCTTCGGCCATATCAAGGAACGCAACCTCAAGGCCGCGAAAACCAACGAGGCGATGCTGCGCGCCGCTTTCGCCAACCCGCCGCCGGTGGCGCAGGCGGCCGAATAAGCGCTCTGCCGCAGCAATATCCGGTCATCCTGACAAGGACGGCGCGTCACCGCGCCGGTTTTGCTTTGCCGATGCCGCTGGAACCTTGAAGCAGATGGGGCGTTATTTTGAGACAGAACGCCAGTCGCGCGGCATTGCGTGACGCCAGTATGAGGACAGGTTCATGTTTGGCTGGGCCATTACTTTTCTGATCATCGCTCTTATCGCTGCTGTTCTCGGATTCGGCGGCATTGCCGGTACGGCTGTTGGGATCGCCAAGCTGATTTTCCTTGTGGCGCTGGTGCTCTTCGCCATTTCGGCCGTGGCCGGCATTGTACGTGGCCGCAATCCCGGCATCTGAAGCATGGCGGGGGCCGCCCCTCCGGGGGCCAGGCCTCCGCCCCGCCTGCGCTGGTCCGGGGCGCAGGCATGACCGGCGACCGGCAGCAAACCCGTACCGGGGACTGATCACACCGCGCCGGCCCTGCTGGCCACCGCCCCGGCGACCAGACGGCAAATTGAATCTGAAGCCAGGAACTTGCCGGCAAAAGCGGAATCGGGCCCTCAGCCCGGTGCAAGAAACGCCGTTCCCGAAAAAATAGTTTTGACAATAATAACTTGCGCCCGCTTCGGACCCCTGCGCGCCAGGCCGTCACGGTGGCGGGCGGCGTGGTCCGTTGCATTCAGGCCTTGCGGTATGCCTGATCTGGCGGCGGATGATCTTCCACATGCACCGGCACGCTGATCGCCAGCGCCACGCGCGGGCTGGGGCCGGTGTGGCCTGAGGCCGCGGCCGGGCCGCTGTCACGTTCGGCGGCGTCGAGTTCGCGGGCGTTGATCTGGTTGATGAAAGCCTGTTGCAGGCGGCGGGACATCAGAAGTCCCTGCCGGGAGGGCGTGACGCCGCTGTCCCGCAGGGCGAAAATCACCAGCCGCACGTCCCGGCCTTCGGGCGTGAAAGTAAGCTGCGCCTGGCTGACGCCGGGCTTGCCGCCCGCCAGCAATGGCCAGATTGCCTCCACGAGCAGCAGCGCCAGCGGGATAGCCCGGTCCAGTTCCAGATATTGTTCGGTATGTTGCGCGTCGGGCGTGAAATCGGCCACGACCCCCGCGGGCGCCCCGGCCGCCTGCTGCACATACATCAGCACCTCGTGCACCAGCGGCGTCAGCGGCGCCAGCCTGATGTCGCCATGGGCGAGGGCCAGCTTGTAGGCGGACGCCATGGCGTGCACCCGGCATTCGGCCAGGGCCAGGGCTTCATGGGTTTCCCCGCTTTTCTGCCGCTTGGTCAGGTTCAGAAAGCTGGCGATGACCTGGAAATTGTTTTTGACGCGATGGTGAAGCTCCCGGAGCAGCGCGCTGCGCTGGTTGGCCACGGTCGCCAGTTCCCGCGTTCTGGCCCCAAGCACCTCGGCCATCTGGTCAAACGCCGTCGCGTATTGCTGGAGCTCCAGCGGCGCGCTGTCGGGCAGTCTGGCGCGCACGTTGAAGTCGCCGTACGACAGCCGCTGCGCTGTCCTGCCAAGGCGTCGCATCCATTGCAGGAACAGCCGGTCGATGGCCAGCCACGCCACGGCCATGACGATGGCGAAAATCAGCAGCGGCACGGCGAGGCCGACAACGAGTTGCTGCTCCGCCTGGCCGAAATCCGGTTTCTCCTTCGCCGAAAAGATTCGCGCCACGCCAGGCTCGATGGGGATGGAGATGTAGGTGTAGGTGTCCCCGTTGCGCCCGTTGCCCGTCATCAGCTCATGGCGGGAGGCCAGGAACAGCTTCTCTTTCGCGGGAAGCCACCCGTTGTCCTCCTGTTCGCCGCTGTGGGCGATGATGTGGAACCTGTCGTCGATTACCGCGAAGGGGCTGGCGCGCCCCTGCGGCGTACGCTCCAGCAATTCGCGCATGAATGCCTGGGAGACGACGGAGAGCAGGGTTTCGGGCCCGTCCAGCGTCGAGGCCACCCCAAGGTGGAATGGCGGGGTCCTGCTGGCGAGAATGGTTTCCCGGCGGGTGTTCGCCCGCAGGCTGGATGGTGGCCCTGCGGGAGGGGCGGGGGCGACCGCCGCCAGGTCAAAGCCGTCAAGCGCCGCCTGGTCCCCGGCGTAGCAGACCAGCCGGCCGTCGCGAAAGAAGCCGTAGGCGACAACTTCCCGGTTGACCTTGCGATAATGGGGGAGGGACGCGCAGAATTTCTCGTCCCCCGCATGCGTGGCGGAGGCCAGCAGGGTGGTCGCGACGATGTCGGCGCTATTGAGGGCGCCGCGAACGAGGCTGGCGATATTGAGGGCGGCCTGGCGCTGGGATGCGTCCACGGTCGCGCTGACGCTGCGATAGAGATGCCACGTCAGACCGGCGGCCAGGACCACGGCAGGCAGCACCGCCAACCCGAACAGGGTCAGCAACCGCGATCGTATGCTGGCCGCCCGCAGCATCCTGTCTCCGTTACGCCATTCCCGGGCGAAGTGAACGTTGCTTCGCGGGAGGAGAATCCGTCAGGGTGAAGGACACGACATGTCCATGATTGCATTCCTTCCGGGAAAACGTCCTCAAGGTGCGCGGGGACGCGGCCGCGTTTCCAGGCTGAAGCATTTTGACCCACAGGCTCCGCGCCGCCCCGGCGCGCTCACGGTCTTCAGCAAACGTGGACGCATCTTCGTTAAAAAAGAGGTCAGCCCGGAACAGGCGGGGCAGCTTCGGCTCCCCGTCCTGAAACGCGCGCCATCCCCAATGCGTGCCGCCGTCGCCCTGGCGGTGAGGCGCGGGGCCGGTCAGTCGGTTTTTGCGCCGCCGCCGTCCGCTCCGGCCAGCGCGGCGTATGAGTCCGCGTCCGGCCCGAAATCCGCGCCGGACGTCACCGAGAGCATCTCGCCAAGGCGCGCCCGCGCGCGATTGATCCGGCTCTTGATGGTTCCGAGGGCGCAGCCGCAGATTTCCGCAGCTTCCTCATAGGAAAACCCGGAGGCGCCCACCAGAATCAGCGCCTCGCGCTGGTCATCGGGCAACTGGGCGAGGGCGCGGCGGAAGTCCTCCAGATCCATGTGGCCGTGCTGCGGCGCATGAACGGCGAGCCGGCTGGCGTGAGCGCCGTCATCCTCCACCTCGCGCGAGCGCTTGCGGAAATCGGAATAGAAGGTGTTGCGCAAAATGGTGAACAGCCAGGCCCGGATGTTGGTGCCTTCCGTATAGCCGTTCATGTTGGTCCATGCCTTGACCACGGTGTCCTGAACCAGATCGTCGGCGCGCTCCACATTGCCGGTGATGGAGATGGCGAACGCGCGCAGGCTCTGCAGCTCGGCCAGCAGCGCATCCTTGAATCGATCCGGGTCTGTCACGATTCCTGTTCCTTGCCGGAAGCCGGGAGGGTCGGGCGGCCATCGAGGCTTGAGAGCAGGGAAAGAAACCGGTCAGGCACGGGCAGGCGCACCACTTCGTCATAGACGGCCCGCAATTGCGATCCGATGGCCTGTTGCACCACGTCGTCGCCCGCCGGCGACTGGGCGCCGTCGGTTTGCCTGGCTTCCTGGCGCGCGTCTACGACAGTCGCTGGCTTGTGTCGGTCCATATTGGCGGCTTTCTTCAAACGAAACGTAACGTCGGGGAATTGGGGCGAGATCACGGGCGGGGACGCGGGGGTGATGATTGATGACAGCCTTCAGATTATCAATATCCGGAACGGGATAATGAACATGGCGATGTTCTCCCCGGTCCCTGGCGCCGACAATACCGCCAAACGGCCAATTTCCTGAGGTGAAAAATAAATATGTACAGGTCCAATGCTTGAGGCGCCGCTTGCGCCCGGGGTGGCGTTCGCCGCGCGGGCGTTGCTGCTGGTCCCACGGATTCAGCTTTTCCATGAGGGAAAGCCAGGCCGCCGCGCCCAGATCGCGCCAGTCGGCGTCGACCCCTGCGATGTCTTAACCCCTTGCGGGTCCATGGCGATATTCCCCTCCGCTGGTTGGATTTGCCGTCGGGTTCCATGCAAATCGGGAGCAGTCAGATTCTGAACGCGTGGAAGATGTTCTGGTTCCGCAAAAAATGTGGAACTATTGTCCGCCCTGGTGGTTACCGTTTTATCAAACATCGTCGTTGACCGTTATAGCGCTGGCCGGCGGCCCCCCCACTCCGTGGAGCCCTCCATGTCACTTTCGCAAGAGATTGCGCCCCACCTTCCATACCTCAGACGATTTGCGCGCGCCCTGACCGGATCCCAGACGGCGGGGGACGCTTACGTCGTGGCCGCTCTTGAAGCGATTGTCGCGGACCCGTCCGTGCTGCCGGCCGGGTCCCGGCTTCGTCCGGCGCTGTATCACGTGTTTCTCAAAATCTGGTCGTCGATCGGGCCCGGTCTTGAGACGGGCGGGGAACTTGCCGAAGCCTCCGTGGCCGAGCAGCGGGTGACGGCGCTGACGCCGCGCCCGCGCCAGGCGTTCCTGCTGCGCACCGTGGAGGGCTTCGCCCTTGAGGACGTCGCCGACATTCTGGACGTGACGGTCGACGAGGCGGCGGAACTGGTGGCCGATGCGGGCCGGGAGATCGCCGCGCAGGTCGCCACGGATGTCCTGGTGATCGAGGACGAGCCGATCATCGCCATGGACCTGGAAGGTCTGGTCGAGGACATGGGCCATCGGGTTGTCGGCGTGGCGCGCACCCACAAGGAGGCGGTGGAGCAGGCGCTCAGGCGCCGTCCCGGCCTGGTGCTGGCGGATATCCAGCTGGCGGACGGCAGCTCCGGGCTCGACGCGGTCAATGAGATGATCGCCAGCATGGCGGTGCCGGTGGTGTTCATCACCGCTTACCCCGAGCGGCTGCTGACCGGCGAACGCCCCGAGCCCGCCTTCCTGATCACCAAGCCGTTCCATATCGACACGGTGAGGGCGGCGATTTCGCAGGCGCTGTTCTTCGACCGGCGCGCCGGGCAGCGACCCGCCGCCTGAGGGGCCCGCGCCCACTTCTACCTGATCTGCGCGACCCGGGGGAAACCCCGGGTTTTCCGTTTCGCCGTTCCCAGTCTTGCGCCAGCTCCCTTGCGCCAGCTACCCGCCGCCGCGGCTGCCCCAGGAAAAATGCGCCAGACAAAACGCGCCAGAACCCTGTGATGCGCCGCCCATCGCCTGACGGGCCGGCGCGCTGCTGGCGTCAGATGCGCGTCGCCGGCGAACGCATCAGCCCTCTTCTTCGCCCCGGCTGGCGCCGACCATCAGGCCAACGAGAAAGCCGATGCCCGCCGCGATGGCGATGGATGCCGTGGGGTTTTGCTGCACCACCGCGCGGGCTTCCCGTACGCCGCCGCTGGCCTGGTCAAGCCAGTAACGTCCCTGATCCATCGCCGTGTCCGTGGCCCTGGCAACCGAATCGCTATCCGGCAGGCTGGCCCGCAACTGGGCGACGTTGCTGCGCAGCCTGTCGCCCGTCAGGCCGGCGATGCCGGAAACCCGGTGAGCGATGGAGGCGATCTCGCCGCGGATGGCCTCCAGTTCGTCTGCCACGTCTTTTTTCTTGTTGCTTCCCAGCCAGGAACTCATGACGTTCTCCTCTGTCGGTTCGCCGCGCCCTGACTGGGGCGCGGCGCCAGCCGCGATCGGACGGCTTCAGGAAAAAACGTTCGCCTGGCGTGAATGTTCCGGTTTTTACAGCGTTTTCCGGTCAGCGGGGATCGGCCGGTCGGTCAGAATTCGCTCAAAACAAAGAAAGCTGGAGCAATTATCGATCCACATTGATCGATAATTGCTCCAGCGCCGCGCCGCGCTCCAGGCGGCGATTGAGCGCCCGTGGCGCTAGGGCGTAAACGCGCCGGAACCGCCTCAACCACGGCGCGGCAGACTGTGCCAGGCCGGCCTGCCAAGCCAGCCATGCGGACAGGCGCGCCAGGAAAGATATGCCAGAAAGGCAAGCCAGGACAGGTTTGGGCAATGCCAGCTGCCCTGGCGCGCCCGGCGCGGTAAACAGTGGAGGCGGGTCAGGCCAGGGGCGCCGTCGCCCCGGCCGGGCGCTCCAGCCACGGCGGCGTCGGCAGGCCTTTTTCGCGCAGGAAAGCCGGATTGAACAGCTTGGACTGGTAGCGCGTGCCGTAGTCGGCGAGGATGGTCACGATGGTGCGCCCCGGGCCAAGCTCCTTCGCCAGGCGGATGGCGCCGGCGATATTGATTCCCGACGAGCCGCCGAGGCACAAGCCTTCATGCTCCAGCAGGTCGAAGATGATCGGCAGCGCCTCTTCGTCCGGGATCTGGTAGGCGGTGTCGATCGGCGCGCCTTCCAGATTGGCGGTGATGCGGCCCTGGCCGATGCCCTCGGTAATGGAGGAGCCGGAGGCCTTCAGTTCGCCGTGGACGTAATATTCATACAGCGCCGCGCCCATGGGGTCGGCCAGCGCGATGCGCACGTTGGGGTTGCGCTCCTTCAGGGCGATGGCGATGCCCGCCAGCGTGCCGCCGCTGCCGACGGCGCAGGTGAAACCGTCGATCTTGCCGCCGGTCTGCTCCCAGATTTCAGGCCCGGTGCCTTCAATATGGGCGACGCGGTTGGCGACATTGTCGAACTGGTTGGCCCAGATGGCGCCGTTGGGCTCGCTGGCGGCCAGCTGCTCCGCCAGGCGGCCGGACAGTTTCACGTAATTGTCAGGATTTGAATAAGGAACCGCGGGCACCTGCACCAGCTCGGCGCCAAGCAGGGTGAGGGCGTCTTTCTTTTCCTGCGCCTGGGTCTCCGGAATCACGATGACGCTGCGGTATCCAAGGGCATTGCCGACCATGGCGAGGCCGATGCCGGTGTTGCCCGCCGTGCCTTCGACAATGACGCCGCCCGGCTTCAGCAGGCCCCTGGCCTCGGCGTCACGCACGATATAAAGCGCCGCCCGGTCCTTGACGGACTGCCCCGGATTCATGAACTCTGCCTTGCCATAGATATCGCAGCCAGTGAGCTCCGATGCGCGACGCAGCCGGATGAGAGGCGTATCGCCGATGGCGTCCAGCACGCTGTCAAAGCGCTTCATAACGCGTTTCCTGAAGTTGACGCCGCCTGGCCCGTGATTTGCCTGTTTTTTGCGTGCCGGCCCGGACGGAGAGGATTGCCGATGCTGATGCTGGCGACTTTAGGCGCCGCGCCCGTCCGGTTCAACGGCGAACTGCCGGACGGCGTGGGGATTGGATATTTAAACGAGAATTATATGTAAAATATATAAATTCACATATTCTATGTTGCAATTCTGAAAAGGTTCGCGATTATACGTGAAAATTTCAGGAGGCTGACATGGCCGGTCGGGACAGTGATTTTGTGGGTTCACAGGGCGGGGAGACGCCTGCGCCAGTCCGCGCCGGAAAAGCGCCGGCGCGTCACGGGGCGCCTGGGCGGCGTCGCGCGGGGCTGAGTCTCGCCGCTGTCGCCGGCGTGACGGTGCTGGGGCTTTCTGCGGCCGCGAGCCTCGTCGGCAGCTTTCCGCGCCCGGCGCACGCCGCCCAGGCGCTTCTCAACGTGTCTTACGATCCCACCCGCGAGCTTTACCGCGACCTGAGCGCGGCCTTCACGGCGGACTGGGAGAAGAAGGGCGGCGGGGCGCTGCAGGTGCGCACCTCGCACGGCGGCTCCGGCGCCCAGGCCCGCACGGTGATCGATGGCGCCCCGGCGGACGTCGTCACCCTCGGCATCCCCTCCGATATCGACGCCATCGCCAGACTCACCGGCAAGATTCCGGCCGACTGGCGCACGAAGCTGCCCAACAACGCGCTGCCCTATACCTCCACGGTGGTCTTCGTCGTCCGCAAGGGTAACCCGAAGAACATCCATGACTGGAGCGACCTGGTGCGCGAGGACGTGGGCGTCATCACGCCCAACCCCAAAACCTCTGCCGGCGGTCGCTGGAACTTCCTCGGCGCCTGGGGCTATGCCGCTGAAAAATTTGGCAAGGACGACGCGAAGATCCGCGAGTTCGTCGGCGCCCTGTACAGGAACGTCAAATCCCTGGACACCGGCGCGCGCGGCTCCACCATCACCTTCGCCCAGCGCAACTTTGGCGACGTCTTGCCGGCCTGGGAGAATGAGGCGCACCTCATCACCGGGGAGTTCGGCAAGGACAGGTTCGACATTGTCACCCCAAAGACCTCAATCCTCGCCGAGCCGCCGGTGGCGCTTGTCGCCGGCAATGTGGATCGCAAGGGCACGCGCAAGGAGGCCGAGGCGTTCCTCAAATTCCTCTACACGCCCGAAGCCCAGCGCATCATCGCGAAGCACCACTACCGTCCGTCCGATGTTTCGGCCCTGAAGCCGGAGGAGCGCCCGGCTGACATCAAGCTGTTCCGCATCGAGGATCTGCTGGGCGGCTGGGACGTGATCCAGAAGACCTATTTTGACAATGGCGGGGTGTTCGACCAGCTGACGGCGCGGAAATAAGCGCCATGAGCGTTGCAGTCGCGGCGCCGCGCCGCCGCCCTTTCATCCGCATAACAGGCGCGTTGCCGGGGTTCGGCCTTGCCCTTGGCTATGCGCTGAGCTGGCTCGGCTTCATCGTTCTGCTGCCGCTGGCGGCCCTGTTCCTGCGCGCCTCCAGCGCCGGCGTGGAGGGGTTCGCCGTCACCCTGTCCGATCCGCGCGTCCAGCACGCCCTGCTGCTCAGCTTTGGCGTGTCGGCGATCGCCGCGCTTTTCGCCACACTGGCCGGCGTGATCATCGCCTGGGCGCTCACCCGCTATGATTTTCCGGGGCGGCGGCTGGTCGACGCCATGGTCGATCTGCCGTTCGCGCTGCCGACGGCCGTGGCCGGCATCGCCCTGGCGGCGCTGTATGCGCCGGACGGGCTGCTGGGCGCGCCGCTGGCCAGGCTCGGCTGGCAGGTGGTCTACAATCCCATCGGCATCTTCATTGCCCTGGTGTTTATCGGTCTGCCCTATGCGGTGCGCACGGTGCAGCCGCTGATCGCCGAGATTGACCGCGAGCTGGAGGAGGCGGCGGCGACGCTGGGCGCCGCCCGCTGGCAGACAGTTTTCCAGGTTCTTGTCCCGCCGCTGGCGCCCGCGGCGCTCACCGGCCTTGCCCTGGCCTTCGCCAGGGGGCTTGGCGAATATGGTTCGGTCATCTTCATTGCCGGCAACCTGCCGGGCGTCTCGGAGATCGCGCCGCTGCTGATCGTCATCAAGCTGTCGGAGTTCGACTACACCGGCGCCACGGTCATCGCCGTCATCATGCTGGCCATGGCTTTCCTGATGTTGCTTGTCATCAATCTCATACAGGCCTGGAGCCGGCGGAGGATGGGCAATGTCTGATCTGGAACCGCAACGGCAGCGGGTTTACACGCCTGACAGCGTGGTGACGGAGGCGCCCTGGGCGCGGGCGGCCATCATCGCCTTCGCCGCGGCGTTCCTCGCCCTGTTCCTGCTGCTGCCGCTCGGGCTGATCTTTCACGAGGCGCTGTCAAAGGGTTTTGACGCCTATTGGCAGGCGCTCACCGACCCGGACGCCGTGTCCGCCATCCGCCTCACCCTGCTGGTGGCGGCCATCGCGGTGCCGCTCAACCTGGTGTTCGGCGTCGCCGCGTCCTGGGCCATCGCCAAGTTCGATTTTCCGGGCAAGAGCTTTCTCATCACTTTGGTTGATCTGCCGTTCTCGGTGTCGCCGGTGGTGGCGGGCCTGGTTTATGTGCTGCTGTTCGGCGCCCAGGGCCTGCTCGGTCCCTGGCTCCAGGAGCACAATATCCAGATTGTCTTCGCCTTGCCCGGCATCGTGCTGGCGACGGTGTTCGTCACCTTTCCGTTCGTGGCGCGCGAACTGATCCCGCTGATGCAGGAGCAGGGAACCGCCGATGAGGAGGCGGCCCTGACCCTTGGCGCCAGCGGCCTGCGCGCCTTCCTCACTGTCACGCTGCCCAACATCCGCTGGGCGCTGCTTTACGGCGTGCTGCTCTGCAACGCGCGCGCCATGGGCGAATTCGGCGCCGTGTCGGTGGTTTCCGGCCATATCCGCGGCCTCACCAACACCATGCCCCTGCACGTCGAGATTCTTTACAATGAGTACAATTTTGTCGCAGCCTTCGCTGTCGCCTCGCTGCTTGCGATCCTTGCCCTCGTCACCCTCATTGGAAAGACCATCCTTGAGTGGCGCTACGGCGAGGCCATCTCCGGGCGTCACTGACAACGGGCCGGCGGGCGGCCACGAACGGAGCAGGCCAGTGGATATCCGCGTGACCGACCTCGCCAAGGAGTTCGGCGGCGCGCGCGCCCTGCGCGGCGTCAGCCTGCACATCCGCTCGGGCGAGCTGATGGCGCTGCTCGGCCCTTCCGGCTCGGGCAAGACCACCCTGTTGCGGATCATCGCCGGCCTTGAAAGGGCGGAGCGCGGCAGCGTCTTCTTTGGCGAAACCGACGCGACCCGCCTGTCGGTGCAGCAACGCCACGTCGGCTTCGTCTTCCAGCATTACGCCCTGTTCCGGCACATGACGGTGGCGGATAACATCGCCTATGGCCTGCGGGTGCGTCGCGGTTCTGAACGGCCGTCGCGCGCCGCCATCAGCGCCCGGGTTGAGGAACTGCTCGCCCTGATGCAGCTCGAGGGCTATGGCGGCCGCCACCCGGCCCAGCTCTCCGGCGGCCAGAAGCAGCGCGTCGCCCTCGCCAGGGCGCTCGCGGTCGATCCCCGCGTGCTGCTGCTGGATGAACCGTTCGGCGCGCTGGACGCCAAGGTGCGCAAGGATCTGCGCGCCTGGCTACGGCAAATTCACGCCCAGACCGGTCACACCACGGTGTTCGTCACTCACGACCAGGACGAGGCGCTGGAGCTGGCCGACCGCGTCGCCATTCTCAATCATGGCCGCATCGAGCAGGTGGGCGCGCCAGATGAAATCCACGCCCAACCTGCCTCGGCCTTCGTGGCGTCCTTTGTCGGCGACGCGGCGCGCGTGCCGGTGCGGGTGCGCGGCGGCAAGGTCGTTTTCGGTGAGGAGGTGCTGGAGGCGCCTGACGCGGCGATGGCCGATGGCGACGGCTGGCTCTGGCTGCGGCCCTATGACCTGCGCCTGGCCGGGGAGGGCGATGCGGACGCCGCTGGCGGCCCGGCTGGCCAGCTCGGCGGGGTCATTGTCGGCGTGCGCCGCACCGCCAACGGCCGCCGCGTCGAAGTCCGGCTGCATGGCCTGGACGTGATCGTCGAGGCCGACGCCCCCGCCGGCCTGTCCTGCGGTGAAGGCGGACAGGTGACGCTGGCCGTTCTTGGCGGGCGGGTTTTTCCCGAAAACAGCTAAATATCACATTTTAATTTTGTTAAATAACTCATTGTTACATCATTCAGCGTAAAATATTTTGCTATCCCCCTTGCCATGGGGTATTGGCAGGTCCAGATTGAAACCTGTCCAGTGTAGACAGGCGCCGGAGCGCCAGGGGATTGAAGACATGAAGAGGGCGGCCAAGGGGCACGCGTTGCAGGTGGTCACCGCCAATGCGCTCAGGAGCGGCTCGGTGGTGTTCCGCACGGCCGGGGACGACTGGTCCCTGGATATCGCCGACGCTGTCGTCGCCGAAACTTCCGAAGCCGGTGAGGCCCTGCTCGCCGCCGCCATGCGGGACGTGGCGGCCGATGTGGTTGTCGAGGCCTATCTGGTGGACGTGGAGCGTCAGGAAAACGGGCCGCGCCCGCTGCTGCTGCGCGAGCGCATCCGCGCCTTGCGCGGCCCCACGATCACGGAGAACCGGACGCTGGCGCCGGCGGCGACCGGCCTGCTGGCGGCGGCCTGTTGAGGCGTCTTGCCCGCTGGCGGGGTTGCCCGTCGAAGCGTCTTGCCTGGGGCGGCCCGCGCCGCCCGTGAGGCAGGCGCCAGAACCCGGAATTTTGCGACTGGAAGCGCTTCCGTAGCCCGCATCGAGGCCGAAGCGGCGCCGGTCATTCAGGACACGAGCCATGTACCGTTATGACGAATTCGACCGCCGCTTCGTGACGGGCCGCGTCGAGCAGTTCCGCGACCAGGTGCTGCGCCGGCTCTCCGGCGAACTGACCGAGGACCAGTTCAAGCCGCTGCGGCTGATGAACGGCGTCTACCTCCAGCTGCACGCCTACATGCTGCGCATCGCCATTCCCTATGGCGGGCTCAACGCCGCGCGCCTGCGCAAGCTGGCCGACATCGCCATGAAGTACGATCGCGGCTTCGGGCACTTCACCACGCGCCAGAACCTGCAGTTTCACTGGATCGAACTGAAGGACGTGCCGCAGATCCTCGCCGACCTCGCCGAGGTCGAGATGCACGCCATCCAGACGTCTGGCAACTGCATTCGCAACGTCTCGGCCGATCATTTCGCCGGCGCCGCCGTCGATGAGATCGCCGATCCGCGCCCCTATGCCGAAATCCTGCGCCAATGGTCCTCGCTCCACCCCGAGTTCACCTATTTGCCGCGCAAGTTCAAGCTGGCGGTGAGCGGCTCGGCCCATGACCGCGCCGCCATCCAGGTGCACGACATCGGCTTGCAGATCGTCCGCAACGACGCCGGCGAAACCGGCTTCACCGTCTATGTTGGCGGCGGCCTCGGCCGCAGCCCGTTCATCGGCAAGAAGGTGCGCGACTTCCTGCCCGAGGCGGAGCTGCTGAGCTATTGCGAGGCGATCCTGCGCGTCTACAACATGTTTGGCCGCCGCGATAACAAGTACAAGGCGCGCATCAAGATCCTGATCCACGAGGCCGGCGTCGACGAGATCCGCCGTCAGGTGGAGGAGGAGTACGCGCAAATCCGCGACAGCCGCCTGACCCTGCCGAAGGCTGAGCTTGACCGCATCGCCGCCTATTTCGCCGCGCCGGCCTTCGAAGTCTTGCCGGATCATTCGCAGGCGCACGAGCAGGCCCTGGCCGGCGATCGCGCCTACGCCGACTGGGTGGAACGCAACGTCTCGCCGCACCGCCAGCCCGGCTACGCCATCGCCACCATCGCCCTGAAGGCGGTGGGCGAGGTGCCCGGCGACATTTCCGCCGACCAGATGCGCGTGGTCGCCGATATTGCCGAGCGTTATGGCCACGATGAGGTGCGCGTCAGCCACGAGCAGAACCTGGTGCTGCCGCACCTGCGCAAGGATGACCTGCCGCAGGTGTTCGCCATTCTGCAGCAGGCGGGGCTGGCCTCGCCGCACGCCGGCCTGATCACCGACATCATCTCCTGCCCGGGCCTCGACTATTGCTCGCTGGCCAACGCCCGTTCGATCCCGGTGGCCCAGCGCATCACCGAGCGTTTCGCTGACCTGAAGCGCCAGCGCGACATTGGCGATCTCAAGCTGAAGATTTCCGGCTGCATCAATGCCTGCGGTCACCACCACGTCGGCCACATCGGCATTCTGGGCGTCGATCGCAAGGGCGAGGAATTCTACCAGATCACCCTTGGCGGCTCCGGCGACGAGAACTGCTCCATCGGCGGCATCGTCGGCAAGGGCTTCTCGTCCGATGAGATCGTCGACGCCGTCGAGAAGATCGTCGACACCTATATCGCTTTGCGCGCCAGCCCGGCTGAAAGCTTCCTCGAGGCGTTCCGGCGGGTCGGCGACGCCCCATTCCGTGAGGCGCTCTATGCCGAGGCTGCCTGATTCCGCCGTGGCGGCGGCCATCGCCGCCACGCCCGTTGACGCGGCTTCGCGGGCTGAGGACCTGGTGCGCGAGGCGGCGGCGCTCGACGCCCGCCACGCCGGCGCGACGGCGGAGGAGCTGCTGCGCCTTGCCCTGCGCGAGCGCGTCGCCGGCGATGTGGCGCTGGTGTCCAGCTTCGGCGCTGAATCGGCGGCGCTGCTGCATCTGGCGGCGCAGATCGACCCGGCGGTTCCGGTGGTTTTCGTCGACACCGGCCGGCTGTTTCCCGAGACGCTGGCCTATCGCGACCGCCTCGTCGCGATGCTCGGCCTCACTGACGTGCGCAGCGTCGGCCCCGACGATGCGACCGAGCAGCGGCTTGATCCGATCGGCGCCCTGTTCGCCCGCGACACGGACGCCTGCTGCGGGTTCCGCAAGGTGGAGCCGCTGGACGCCGCGCTGAAGCCGTTCCGCGCCTGGATCAGCGGCCGCAAGCGCTACCAGGCCAGCAGTCGCCACGACATTCCGGCCTTCGAGGCCACGGCCACCCACATCAAGGTCAATCCGCTGGCGTCGTGGTCGATGGCCGACATCGCCCATTACATGCGCGCCCACGCGCTGCCGGCTCACCCGCTGGTCGCCCAGGGCTACCCCTCCATCGGCTGCGCGCCCTGCACCTCGCCGGTGGCGGAAGGGGAGGATCCCCGCGCCGGCCGCTGGCGCGGCCAGGACAAGACCGAGTGCGGCATTCACGTGAGCCCGGCGGGAACAATAACAAGGAACAAGGCATGAGCGGTCTCGTGAAGAATGGCGCGGTGATCGCCGACGTCTGGAGCCGTCCGGCCGATGACGCGGCGCTGCCGACCGATGCGCCGGTCGTGGTGTCGAAGGCCCGCTTCCTGGCTGAAGCCGGCGACCTGCGCGGCCGCAACGCGCCGCTCGGCCTCAGCCTGCGCGCCGGCGACACCCTTGATGGGCTGGAAGGCGACCTGAACCGCTTCGCGCTCATCGCCCTGGATTTCCCCGCTTATACCGACGGCCGCGCCTATTCGCTGGCCCGGCTGCTGCGTGAGCGTCACGGTTACACCGGTGATCTGCGCGCCGAGGGCGATGTGCTTTGGGACCAGATTCCGCTGATGAAGCGCTGTGGCTTCGATGAATTCGCCATTCGCGACGACCGGGTGCTGAACGCCCTGGTGGAGGGCCGCATCCAGGACGTGCCGGTGCACTACCAGCCGGCGGGCCGCGAGGACGTTGAAATCCAGCCGCCAGGCGCCCGCCCGTGGCTGCGGCTGGAGCCCGGCGCGTAACGAAGGCCGCCGCCAGAAAACGGCGCGCGCGGCCTTGCCGCGCCTGAAGATCGAGGACGCCGCCCGTCGTGGCGTCGCATGTTGGAAAAGGGCGGCGGCCTGCTGTCAGGCGCCGCGGGAATTCGCTCATGTCCGCTCAGTTGCAAGCTGTGTCACCCGGGATCGCGCAAGCCGCCGCGCGCCAAGACATTGCATCCCAAGACATCGCGTCCCAAGGCATCGCATCCCAGGGCATCGCGCCCTCCGGCGCTCCGCGTCTGGCCCTGTCGCCGCATCTGGCCCGTCTGGAAGCGGAATCGATCCATATCATCCGTGAGGTCGCGGCCGAATTCGCCAATCCGGTGATGCTGTATTCCATCGGCAAGGATTCGGCGGTGATGCTGCATCTGGCGCGCAAGGCGTTCTTTCCCGGGCCGCTGCCGTTTCCGCTGCTGCACGTGGATACGCGCTGGAAGTTCCGCGAAATGATCGCCTTCCGCGACGCCATCGCCGCCCGCTATGGCCTGGAGCTGCTCACCCACGTCAACCCGGAAGGGGCGGCGCGCGGCATCGACCCGTTCACCTCCGGCTCGGCCCTGCACACCCAGGTGATGAAGACCGAGGGGCTGAAGCAGGCGCTGGAGAAATGGAAGTTCGACGCGGCCTTCGGCGGCGCCCGCCGCGATGAGGAAAAGAGCCGGGCCAAGGAGCGGATCTTCTCCCACCGCACCAGCGCCCACGCCTGGGAGCCGCGCAACCAGCGCCCCGAGTTGTGGAGCCTGTTCAACACCCGCATCGCCAAAGGCGAATCCATGCGCGTGTTTCCGCTCTCCAACTGGACCGAGCTGGATGTCTGGCAATACATCCTCGCCGAGGACATTCCGGTGGTGCCGCTGTATTTCGCGAAAGAGCGGCCGGTGGTGGAGCGCGACGGCGCCCTCATCATGGTGGACGACGAGCGCATGCCGCTGCTGCCCGGCGAGACGCCGCGGATGCGGCTGGTCCGCTTCCGCACCCTCGGCTGCTATCCGCTCACCGGCGCGGTGGAATCCTCCGCCGCCTCGCTGCAGGACATCATCGCCGAACTGATGGCCTCGCGCGCCTCCGAACGCCAGGGCCGCGTTATCGACCAGGACGACCAGGCCTCCATGGAGCGCAAGAAGCGCGAGGGCTATTTCTGATGAGCGCCCCCCACAACGCCGCCGTGAACGTGAGCGAAAATCTGGCCAGCCTCGCGCCGTTTCCCCAGAACCGTCCGGCCGATCGCGGCCTGCTGCGCTTTCTCACCTGCGGCTCCGTCGACGACGGCAAGTCCACGCTGATCGGCCGCCTGCTGCACGAGACAAAATCGATCCTGGAGGATCAGCTTTCGGCGCTGCAGAAAGATTCGCGCCGCCACGGCACCACCGGCGAGGACCTTGATCTGGCGCTGCTGGTCGATGGCCTTGAGGCCGAGCGCGAGCAGGGCATCACCATCGACGTGGCCTACCGTTTCTTCGCCACGCCGCGCCGCTCGTTCATCGTCGCCGATACCCCTGGCCACGAGCAATATACCCGCAACATGGCCACCGGCGCCTCCAATTCGGACCTGGCCATCCTGCTGGTGGACGCCCGCAAGGGTCTGCTGACCCAGACCCGCCGCCATGCGGTGATCGCCTCGCTGCTCGGCATCCGCCACGTGGTGCTGGCGGTGAACAAGATCGACCTCGTCGGCTTCGACCAGGGCGTTTTTGACCGCATTGTCGCCGACTTCCAGGCCTTCGCCGCGCCGCTCGGCTTCGTTGACGTCACGGCGATTCCGCTTTCCGCCCGCTTCGGCGACAATGTCGCCGCGCCGAGCCCGGCCATGCCCTGGTATGACGGCCCGACCCTGGTGGAGCATCTGGAAACCGTCGAGGTCGACGCCGATCGCAGCGACGCGCCGTTCCGCATGCCGGTGCAGTGGGTCAACCGGCCCAATCTGGATTTTCGCGGGTTTTCCGGCACGATCGCCAGCGGCCGCATTGGCGTCGGCGATGAGGTTGTCGTCGCCTCGTCCGGCCATGGCAGCCGGGTGGCCCGCATCGTCACCTTTGACGGCGACCTGCCGGAGGCCGCCGCCGGCGATGCGGTGACCATCGTGCTGGCCGACGAAATCGACGCGCCGCGCGGCGAGATGCTGGCGCCGCCGAAGGCGCGGCCGGCGCTGTCCACCCGCTTCATGGCCCGCCTGGTGTGGATGGCCGGGGACGCGCTGAAGCCAGGCCGCAGCTTCCTGCTGAAAACCGGCGCCCGCACCGTGCCGGCCACCGTCACCCGCCTCGCCAGCGCCCTCGATGTCGACCGTTATGAGGACGGCGCCGCCGAGGCGCTGCCGCTGAACGGCATCGGACTGGTGGAAGTGCAGACCTCGGCCCAGGTCGCCATCGATCCTTACGCGGAGAACCGCGTGACCGGCGCCTTCATTCTCATCGATCGCTTCACCAACGGCACGGTCGCCGCCGGCATGGTCACCGAGCCGCTGGGCGGTCCCAACGTCCATCTGCATGGCTTCGACGTGGACCGCGCCGTGCGCTCGGCCCAGAAGAACCAGCGGCCGCTGGTGGTGTGGTTCACGGGTCTGCCGGGCTCGGGCAAATCGACCATCGCCAATCTGGTCGAGCGCCGCCTGGTCGCGGCTGGGCGCCACACCATGCTGCTCGACGGCGACAGCCTGCGCATTGGCCTCAATTCCGACCTCGGCTTCGACGCGGCCAGCCGCGCCGAGAATATCCGCCGGGCCGGGGAGGTGGCGCGGCTGATGATGGAGGCGGGCCTGGTGGTGCTGTGCGCCTTTGTCTCGCCGTTCCGCGCCGACCGCGACCGGCTGCGCGAGGCCGTTGGCGATGACGCTTTCGTGGAAGTGTTCGTTGACACGCCGGTGGATATTTGCGCTGAACGCGACCCCAAGGGGCTGTATGCCCGGGCCAAGGCCGGCGGCATCTCGGACTTCACCGGCATCGGCCAGGATTATGAGGCGCCGCTCGCCGCCGAAATCACCCTGCGCCCCGGCGATGGCGGCGCGGAACGCCTGGCCGACCTGGTGCTGGCGGCCATCGAGCCGCGCATCGCCGGCGACGGCCAGACCTCGGAAGATTCCGCCGCCCTCTGAGGCTCGCCAGCGCGTGGGCCAGGCTGGCCCGTGAAAAACCCGAAGGCGCGCCCCCCGGGGGCGCCTTTTGCATTTGCGCGCGGGCCAGGCCAACGGTCCAAAGCATATCTGGCCCGGTGGATGTGATGTTCGCCGGGCAAATGCACGGACCTGAAGATCAAGCCCAAATCCGGCGCCGCGCCCTTCAGCTTTTGCTCGCCGGAATGTGCGCGTGAGCCGCTTGCTCCATGGGCATTATTGTTTTCAACTAAGCGGGGCGAACCTGCTGCCTGGCGAAGCCACCGGGCGGCGAGTCGCGCCGCGTCGACGCGTTTCGCGAGGCAGGCGCCGTTTCGTCTGACTGATGACGTGATCCCAGCGACAGGAGCACCAGATGGGTTTGTTCAGCTTTATCAAGGAAGCCGGCGCGAAGATCTTCGGCTCGGGCGAGGCCCAGGCCGCTGAAGGCGGGTTGACGCCCGAGGTGCTCAGGAAACACGTGACGGACGCCGGCCTCAGCGCTGACGGCGTCGAATTTGCTGTCGACGGCGACAAGGTGACGGTCACCGGCAGCGCCCCCACCACCGAAGCCGCGGAAAAAATCGTGCTGACGGTCGGCAACAGCCAGGGCGTGGCCTCGGTCGACAACAAGCTGACGGTGGCGGCGCCTTCCGCGGATTCCCAGACCTACACGGTTCAGAAGGGCGACACCCTCTGGAAAATCGCCGAGCAGTTCTACGGCAAGGGCCACGGCGACAAATACCCGGAGATCGTCAAGGCCAATACGCCGCCCGTGAAGAACCCTGACCTTATCCAGCCTGGCTGGGTGCTGCGCATTCCGCCGCTGTCCTGATTGGCGCTGGCCGGACGGGGCTCCCCCCGCCCGGCTTTCAGGACCAGCATATGGCGGCCCGCATCAATTGATCGCCAGCCGTCTGCGGGGTCCTGTTCCCGGTGGGCATGGCGTCCGGTCGCCAGAGCACCCCCGCCGGCGTCTGCTGCGCGGACGATGAAACGGCGTCGCGGCGGCCCGCCGCGGCCTCAAAAACAACCATCATTCAGGGGCGTCGCCATCGGCGGCGCCTGCGCCTGACGCATGGGCTGCATACTCCAGTTTCGTGGAATGCGTGGTTTTCGTGCTTGAGCGTCGCCCCCGCTCATAGCAAAGTTGCCCCCTTGCCTGACGCAGGGGGCAATGCACGTTTGTCTGGCGTGAAATACTGCCCGCATTTGTCGCCCCCGCGCGTTGGCCCATAAAAATACAGCGGACTCTCAACAGGCCGTCGGGCCGGGTTTCGCTTTTCCAGATGCGCCGCGTCGTGCGCGGCAGGGGAGTTCAGTCATGTCGGCGACTACGCCTGAAGTCGTTCATCTCGATCGCGAGACCGTCAAGCGCGGCCTGGCCGATGGCAGCATTCTGCTGGTTGACGTGCGCGAGCCGGATGAATTCGAAGCGGGGCATATTCCCGGCGCGGTGCTGTTCCCGCTGTCCACATTCGTGGCTGATGATCTGCCGGATCCGCAGGGCAGGCGGCTGGTGTTCTCCTGCCGTTCCGGCAAGCGCTCGCAAACGGCGATCGCGCACGCCGCCGCCGCCGGCCTGCCGTGGCGCGAACATTATGCGGGCGGCATCCTCGACTGGGTCGGGGCCGGCGAACCCGTCGCGCAGGACTGACCGCTGCTGGCGGCCACGCCGCCGGGCCAGCCGCTGCGCGTCAGCCAAACCAGAGAAAACAGGGCGGGGCGCTGGTCTGGCAGGTCGGATCCCGCCGCGCCGCCTCCTGCATTATTCCGGTCATCTTATCATGAACAGCAAGCGTCTCCCGCTTCTCAGCCTTCTGACCGTATTCGGCGCCGCGTTCGCCCTGGCGGGATGTGGCGACAATTCCGGCGGCAAGGCGGCCGCGCCGCCGCCGCCCCAGGTCACGGCCGCGCATCCCGTGGTGCGGCCAGTGGTCGAGCACGATGATTTCACCGGCCGGTTTGAGGCGGTGGAGGCGGTCGAGGTGCGCGCCCGCGTCTCCGGCGTGCTGGAATCGGTGCTCTTCCGCGAAGGCGGCATGGTCAAGCAGGGTGACCTGCTGTTCGTTATTGACCGCCGGCCATACCAGGCGGCGGTGGACCAGGCGCTGGCGGCCGTCAAATCGGCGAAGGCCCGCGTGGATTTCGCCGTTGGCGACCTGGATCGCGCCCGCAGCCTCAGCAAATCGGGCAATATCTCCGAACAGGTGCTGGAAACCCGCCGTCAGACGGCGCAGGTGGCCCAGGCCGATGTGGCGGGCGCCGAGGCCAATCTGGAGGCGGCGCGTCTCAACCTCAGCTTCACCGAAATCCGCGCGCCGATCAGCGGCCGCATCGGCCGCAGGGAGTTGACCGAGGGCAACCTCGTCGTCGCCAACACCACCTTGCTGACCAACATCGTCTCGGTCGACCCGATTTATTTCTACTTCGATATCGATGAGCGTTCGCTGCTCGCCTATACGCGCCTGTTGCAGCCTGGCGGTGAGAAACCGGGCACGGACGTCATGGTCGCGCTGTCCGATGAGGAGGAGCCGTCGCTGCATGGCAAGCTCGACTTCCTGAGCAACAGGCTTGATCCAGGCACCGGCACCCTGCGCGCCCGCGCCGTGCTGCCCAACCCGGGCGGCCTCCTGAAGGCCGGCATGTTCGGGCGGATCCGCATACCCGCCTCGCCCTCCTACAAGGGGGTCCTGATTCCCGACGTCGCCGTCATGACCGATCAGAACCGCCGCTTCGTCTGGGTGGTGGACGAGGGCGGCGTCGCACGCGCCCAGGTCGTCCGGCCTGGCCCGCACATCGACGGTTACCGGCTGATCCGCTCAGGCCTGAAAGGCGACGAACTCATTGTCATCAATGGCATGATCCGCGTGCGGCCGGGCCTGAAACTGGCCGCGAAGGTGGTGGAGTTGCCGCCAAAGGCAGCCGGTCCCGGCTCCGCCAGCGCCACGCCGGCGCCGGATGCGGCGAAATCCGGCTCGAAAGCCCCGGGAGCAGGCAAGGCGCCTGACGCCGGGGCGCCTGCGAACAAGGCGCCCGACAACAAGACGCCCGAGAAGAAGTGATCTGATCATGAAGTTCGCTCACTTCTTCGTTGACAGACCCATCTTCGCCTCGGTGCTGTCGATCGTCGTGGTCCTGGTCGGCTACATTTCCTATCTGGCGCTGCCCGTGGCCCAGTACCCGGAGATCGCGCCGCCAACCATCGTCGTGCGCGCGTCCTACCCGGGCGCCAACGCCCAGACGGTCGCGGCGACCGTGGCCACGCCGATCGAGCAGGAGATCAACGGCGTCGAGGACATGCTTTACATGACCTCGAATTCGTCGAGCGACGGCTCGATGCAGCTGACGATCACCTTCAAGCTCGGCACTGACCTCGACACCGCCAACGTGCTGGTGCAGAACCGCGTCGCCGTGGCGTTGCCGCGCCTGCCGGTGGAGGTGCGCAACCTCGGCGTCACCACCCGCAAGAGTTCGCCCGACCTGATGATGGTCGTGCACATGTTCTCGCCGGACGCCAGCTTCGACGATCTGTACATCTCCAACTATTCGCTGATCCGGGTCCGCGACCAGCTGCTGCGCCTTGAGGGCGTCGGCGACATCACCCTGTTCGGCGTACGTGAGTATTCGCTGCGCGTCTGGCTGAATCCTGACCGGCTCACATTCTATGGCCTCACCACCACGGACGTGGTGTCCGCCTTGCAGGAGCAGAATGTGCAGATCGCCGGCGGCGCCCTTGGCGGCCCGCCGGTGCCGGAGGGCTCGGCGTTCCAGCTGACGGTGCAGGCCCAGGGCCGCTTCCAGGACGTCAGGCAGTTCGAGAACATCATCATCAAGTCAGGCGCCGGCGGACGCCTGGTGTTCCTGAAGGATGTGTCGCGCATTGAGCTTGCGGGTCGCGACTACACCAGCAACTCCTACCTGAACGGCAAGCCGGCCATTGGCATTGGCGTCTATCAGCGCCCTGGCACCAATGCGCTTCAGGCCTCCGCCGCCGTGCAGGCCAAGATGGAAGAACTGAAGAAATCCTTCCCCGTCGGCCTCGACTATCGCATCGCCTACAACCCGACCATCTTCATCTCTGAATCGGTGCATGAGGTTTACAAGACCCTGTTCGAGGCGATCATCCTGGTCGTCATTGTCGTGCTGGTGTTCCTGCAATCCTGGCGCACGGCGCTCATTCCGGTCATCGCCATTCCCGTCTCGCTGATCGGCACGTTCGCGGCGATGGCCGCATTCGGCTTCTCGCTCAACAATCTGACGCTGTTTGGCCTGGTCCTCGCCATCGGCATCGTCGTCGACGACGCCATCGTCGTGGTGGAGAACGTGGAGCGCAACATCGCTGACGGCTATTCGCCCAGCGAGGCGGCGCACCGCACCATGGACGAGGTCGGCGGCGCGCTGATCGCCATCGCCCTCGTGCTGTCGGCGGTGTTCGTGCCGACGGCGTTCATCTCCGGCATCACCGGCCAGTTCTACCGGCAGTTCGCCCTGACCATCGCCGTGGCGACGATTATTTCCGCCTTTAACTCACTGACGCTTTCGCCGGCCCTGTGCGCGCTGTTCCTGAAGGGGCACGAAGCCGGCCACGCGCCGCCGCGCAATATATTCGCCCGGGTCGGTCGCGGTTTCGCCAACGGCTTCAACCGGGGGTTCGACAGCACGTCGTCGGGTTACGCCCGCACCGTGCGCGGCATTGTCGCCCACAAGATCCCGCTGATCGGCGCGCTGGTGGTTTATTGCGGCCTGCTGTTCGGCGCCGGCTATCTGGGCAACAAGGTGCCGACCGGCTTCATCCCGCGTCAGGACCAAGGTTATCTGATCGCCATCGTGCAATTGCCGGACGGCGCCTCGCTCACCCGCACCGACGCGGTGATGCGGCGGGCGTCGGAAATCGTCAAGGATACGCCCGGCGTCGCCGACGCCATTGGCATCGTTGGCATTTCCGGCTCGACGTTCACCCCCTCGTCAAGCCAGGGCATCATGTTCGCGCCGCTCAAACCGTTCGATGAACGCACCGGCCCTGGCATGAAGGACTTCGAGATCGCCGGCGAGGTCATCAAACGGCTCGGCGTCATCCAGGAGGCGTTCACGATCGCCGTGCCGCCGCCGCCCGTGCGCGGCCTCGGCACTTCGGGCGGCTTCAAGATGATGGTGCAGGACCGCTCCGGCGCCGGTCTGGAATCCCTGCTGGCGGCGACGCGGGGCATGATCGCCGAGGCCAACAAAAACCCGGACCTGGCGCGCGTCTACACGACCTTCGGCATCAACACGCCGCAGATCTATCTGGATATCGACCGCGCCAGGGCGCGCATGCTCAACGTGCCGCTGTCGAACGTGTTCGCGACCCTGCAGGTGAATCTGGGCGGCGCCTACGTCAACGACTTCAATGCCTTCGAGCGCGTGTATCAGGTGCGCGCCCAGGCTGACGCGCGCTTCCGCGCCGAGCGCGAACGCATCCTGCGCCTGAACGTGCGGACGGCGGACGGCGCCCAGGTGCCGCTTGGCTCTCTGGTGAGCATCCGCGATGTCGCCGGCCCGGACCTGGTGCAGCGCTATAATATGTACACCTCAATCCCGGTGCAGGGCGAAACCCCGCCCAACATTGCCTCGGGCGTCGGCCTCAACGCCATGGAAAAGGTCGCGGCCCAGACGCTGCCGTCCGATCTGGGTTATGAGTGGACGGACCTGGCCTACCAGGAAAAACTGGCGGGCAACACGGCCGTCTACATCTTCGCCCTGTCGGTGCTGTTCGTCTTCCTGGTGCTGGCCGCCCAGTATGAAAGCTGGTCGTTGCCGCTGGCGATCATCCTGATCGTGCCGCTGGCCGTGCTGGCGGCGCTCACGGGCGTCGTGTTGCGCGGCATGGACAACAATATCCTGACCCAGATCGGTCTGGTGGTGCTCATTGGCCTTGCCGCCAAGAACGCCATCCTGATCGTGGAGTTCGCGCGACAACTTGAGGACGAGGGCAAGGGCATCGTCGACGCGGTGGTGGAAGCCGTGCGGTTGCGCTTGCGTCCGATCCTGATGACCTCCTTCGCCTTCATCCTCGGCGTGGCGCCGCTGGTGGTGGCGCGTGGCCCTGGCGCGGAGATGCGTCAGGCGCTCGGTACGGCGGTGTTCTTCGGCATGATCGGCGTCACCTTCTTCGGCCTGTTCCTCACGCCGGTGTTTTACGTGGTGATCCGTAAGTTGTCGGACAGGCTGGCGGGGCTGTTCAGGCGACGGCCGGCGCCGCCGCCGCCCGTTCACTGAAGCACCTGCGTTGTCCATGAATTTCACGCCGCCGCCTGTTAAAGGCGGCGGCGTTCGTCTTGACGCCGTCCAGGTCCCGGTATCGAATTGGAATGATTATAGCCTGTGGGGGAGTGTGAGCATTGCCGCCGTCGGGCATAATCTTGGCTCATACGGGAAGGCGACAGTAGATGACGAAAACACATATCCTGTCTGGTAAACGCATGCTCTGCGGTCTTGCCCTCGCCATGCTGCTTGGCGCGGGGGCCACTGCGGTCGTCGCCCAGGAAGATCCCGTCGCCGCCCGCAAGGCGCTGTTCAAGCAGATGGCCGGCGCGTTGAAGACGCCCGGGCAGATGCTGAAGGGTGAAGCGCCGCTGGATCTGGCCAGGGTGAAGGAAGGGCTTGCCGTCGTCGCCGCCAATTCTGCGAAGCTGGGCGGCCTGTTCCCCGAGACGTCGAAGGCCGGCGATACGGGCGCCCTGCCGAAGGTCTGGGAAGACAAGGCCGATTTCACCGGCCGGTTCGACACGTTGGGCAAGGACGCCGCCGCCGCCATCGTCTCCATCAAGGATATGGACAGCTTCCGCGCCGCCATGCCCAGGGTGCTGGGAAATTGCGGCGCCTGCCACAAGATTTATCGCAAACCGACCTGAGGCGGCGATGACAGGTGGGACAGCGCCCGCCAGCGGCGGGGAGGCGGCGGCGCAGGCTTCCCGGATCGCCGTCTGGGATGCGCCGATCCGGCTCTATCACTGGGCGCAGCTGGCGCTGGTGTGCGGCGCCTATTACACCCAGTGGCTGATGAGCCCATCGGCGGACCCGACCATGCGCTGGCACCGTTGGTGCGGTTACGGCATACTGGTCCTGCTGGTTTTCCGGCTGCTGTGGGGCTTCGCCGGCAGCGCCACCGCGCGCTTCGCCAGCTTTATCCCGTCGCCGGGCGCCATCCTGCGTTATGCCGGGCAACTCGCCCGTGGCCGGGCGCCGAAGTTTCTGGGGCACAATCCGTTCGGCGCCCTCATGGTGTCGGCGCTGCTCCTGTTGTTGGCGGCCCAGGCCCTGTCGGGCCTGTTCACGGCTGACTCCAATGGCATTTTTGGCGGGCCGTTCGGTCATTTCGACATGCTGGAGGAGTCGCCGGCATGGAAGGCCGGGCTGCAACGCTGGCACCATCGGGGCGCCAATATTCTGCTGGCATTCATTGCCATCCACGTGCTGGTCAATCTGTTCTACCAGTTCGTCCGGCGCGACCGCCTGGTGACGGCCATGGTCACCGGCGTCAAACCCGCCGGCGATTACGCCGACGATGTGGCCGGGCAATCCCACGTCGCGGCGCGAATTCCTGCCCGCGCCCTGACCCTCCGCGCCATTCTCTGCCTTGCGGCGGCGCTCATCGTCGTCTTCGGCGGTCTGTTCCTCGGCGGCGGCAAGCTCTGAGAAAGCGGGCTGCTTTCTGGGGGAATGGTTTCGCTCTCGCCGCCGCGCTCCATGTCCAGATTCATGCCCAGATCCATGCCCAGGTTCATGTCCTGATCAGTGCCCGGGCCGGCCGCGGATCAAGGCGTCGGCATGCGCCATTCAGGCGCGCCATGCCCGCGCCTGCGGGCGTCCACCTACGGGCGGCTTTTCACAACCCCCAGCGCTCCAGCTCCAGGAGCGCGTCTCTCAACGCCAGACGCCAGCAAAATGGTGCACCGGTCCGTGGCCGCCGCCGATCTGCAACTGGTCAGCGGCCGCCAGCGCTTCGGTCAGATAAGCCTTGCCGCCCGCCACCGCCGCCTCCAGCGTCGCGCCTTTCGCCAACAGCGCGGCGATGGCCGATGACAGGGTGCAGCCGGTGCCATGGGTGTTGCGGGTGTGGATGCGCGTCGCGCTGAAACGCCGGACGCCGTGCGCGGTCACCAGCACGTCGGTGCTTTCCGGCCCGGCGCCGTGTCCGCCCTTCACCAGCACCGCGCGCGGCCCCAGCGCCAGCAGGCGCGCGCCCTGCTGCTCCAGCTCCGCATCGCTGGCGGCGACGGCTTCGCCGAGCAAAGCGGCGGCCTCGGGCATGTTGGGGGTGAGCAGGGTGGCGAGCGGCAGCAGCTCCTGCCGCAGGATCGCCACCGCGTCTTCGCTGATCAACCGGTCGCCGCTGGTCGCCACCATCACCGGGTCGAGCACCACAGGCCGCATGCCGTGCTGCGGCGCATGGCGGCGCAGGCCATCGGCCACGGCGCGGATGGTCCCGGAGTTGGACAGCATGCCGATTTTCACCGCATTCACCGGCAGATCGCTGAACACCGAGTCGATCTGGGCGGTCACGAAGTCCGGCGGCGTATCGCACACGCCCTGCACCCCCAGGGTGTTCTGGGCGGTGAGGGCGGTGATGACGCTGGCGCCATAGACGCCGAGCGCGGAAAACGTCTTCAGGTCCGCCTGGATTCCGGCGCCGCCGCCTGAATCCGATCCTGCAATGGTGACGGCGATGGCGGTCAAGGTGAACTCCCGGCAAAACAATCCCGCATGTAACGGCGCCCCGCTTTTTGCCCGCCCAATGGCAAAACCGCAAATCCGGGCGCGGGCCGGGCGTCAGCCCCGCCGCGCCGCCTCGATCGCCGCCACGTCGATTTTGGTCATGTTCATCATCGCCTCGAAGGCGCGCCGCGCTTCTTCGCCGCCCGCCGCCAGCGCCGCGCTCAGCGTCCGTGGGGTAATCTGCCACGAGACGCCCCACCGGTCCCGGCACCAGCCGCAGGCGCTTGCCTCGCCGCCATTGGCGACAATGGCGTTCCAGTAGCGGTCGGTTTCCTCCTGGTCGTCGGTGGCGATCTGGAACGAAAAGGCTTCGCTGTGTCTGAACGCCGGACCGCCGTTGAGCCCCAGACAGGGGACGCCGGCGACGGTGAATTCAACGGTCAGCACATCGCCTTTCTTGCCGGATGGGTAGTCGCTGGGCGCGTGGTGAACGGCGGTTACGGCGCTGTCGGGAAAGGTCGCGGCGTAAAAGCGCGCCGCCGCCTCGGCGTCCTTGTCGTACCAGAGGCAGATCGTGTTCTTGTGCATCGCTTGTCCTTTCGCGGGAACGGGGCCTCTCCGGCGCTGGAGCGCCTGTTGCGCTGGCCGGCGTTGAGGGGCGGAGCGGGGTGACGGCAACACCAGCCGCCACCCCCACCCCGGAATACAGACGCAACGCGCGCCGGCCGCCCTTGTTTCCCGCATGTTCCCCGCGCCGCTACCCGCCGCAGCGCCGCGCGGATGACCCACGGCCGCGTCACGCCATCAGAACGCCGCGCGGAATGCCCCGCCGTCGATCAGGAAATTCTGGCCGGTGATGTAGCCGGCGTGCGCGCTGCAGAGGAAGGCGCACAATTTGCCAAACTCGTCGGGCTCGCCAAAGCGGCCAACGGGAATCGCCGCCGCCCGCTCACGCGCCACGGCGGCGGCGTCGCGCCCGGCGGCTTCGGCCGCGCCGCGCATGATGCCGGTCAGCCGGTCGGTGGCGAAGGCGCCTGGCAGGATGTGGTTCACCGTCACGCCGCGCGGCGCCAGCTGCCGGGCCACGCCAGCCAGAAAGGCGGTGAGGCCGGCGCGCGCGCCGGACGACAGGTCCAGCCCCTCGAGCGGCGTCAGCACCGAGGCCGAGGTAATGTTGACGATGCGTCCGAAGCCGCGCTCCGCCATGCCAGGCGCCAGCGCCTGCACCAGTTCGATCGGCGTCACCATGTTCTGGGTGACGCCGCGCAGGATCTTGTCCCGATCCAGCGTCGTGTAGCTGGCCGGCGGCGGCCCGGCGTTATTGTTGACCAGGATGTCGGCGTCGGGGCAGGCGGCCACGAGGCGCTGCTGGCCCTCGGGCGTCGAAACATCCGCCGCCACCGCCGTCGCTGCGCCGCCGGCCGCGCGAATCGCTTCCGCCGTGGCCGTCAGCGTCGCCGTGTCGCGGCCATTGATCACCACATGGCAACCCGCCGCCGCCAGCGCTTCGGCGCAGGCGCGCCCCAGCCCCTTGCTGGAGGCGCAAACGATGGCCTTGCGGCCGGCAATGCCCAGATCCATGGCGTTTTCCCCGTTCCTTCGTCTGTCCGGCGCGATCAGACGCCTGGCCCGTCCGCCGGTCAATGCCCCGCCTGTCATCAGAGTGACAACCGCCGCCGTCATACATGACGGCAGGACGCATGACGGCGGGCGCGCGCGGCGCCAGAACGTCAGGCGCGTCCCGCCAGACACTGGCGCGTTCTCCAGCGACAGGAGGCAGGGCATTGGCCATGGACCAGACGGCAAAGCCCGACGATGACGTCATCCGGGTGCGGGCCATGTTCATTTCCGACGCCCATCTGGGCACGCGCGGCTGCCAGGCCGCGATGCTGCTCGACTATCTGCGCCATTACGACGCCGACGTGATCTATCTGGTTGGCGACATGATCGACGGCTGGCGGCTTCGCTCAGGCTGGTACTGGCCGCAGTTGCATAACGACGTGGTGCAGAAGCTGCTGCGCAAGGTGCGCAAGGGCGCGCGGCTGATCTACGTGCCTGGCAATCACGATGAATTCCTGCGCGACTATGTGGGAAGCAATTTCGGCGACATCGAAATCTGCGATCGCGCGGTGCATGAATCCGCCGATGGAACCCGCATGCTGGTGATCCACGGCGACCAGTTCGACATTGTCATGCGCCATGCCCGCTGGCTGGCCTTTCTGGGTGACGGCGCCTATGCGGCGGCGCTCATGGCCAATACCTGGCTCAACGTGGCCCGCCGCAAACTCGGCCTGACCTACTGGTCGCTGTCGGCCTGGGCCAAGCTGAAGGTCAAGGACGCGGTCAATTTCATTGGCAGCTTTGAGGAATTGCTGGCCAGCGAGGCGCGCCGTCACGCGGTCGACGGCGTCATCTGCGGCCACATCCACCACGCCGCCATGCACGACCGCTTTGGCGTCCGCTACATGAACACCGGCGATTGGGTGGAAAGCTGCACCGCCCTGGTGGAGCATTATGACGGGCGCTACGAACTGCTGCGCTGGGCTGACATCGTGCGTGAGCGCGAGGCCCGCGCCGCCGCGGCCCTGCCCGCTGTCGCGGTGAGCAGCGCCGTCGCGCCCCGCAAGGCGGCGTAGCGGCTGGTCTGCCCCGGCCGCGCCCGTCGCGCCGCCGCCCGCCATAACTGTTTCTCGTTTGCCAGGCAGGGCCCATGCATATTGTCATCGCCAGCGACGCCTGGCGCCCTCAGGTCAACGGCGTTGTCCGTTCGCTCGAGAATATGGCGGCCCATGCGGCCGGTTTCGGCGCCCGGGTGCATTTCATCACGCCCGACCAGTTTCGCACCCTGCCGATGCCGGGCTACCCGGAAATCCGCCTCGCCCTGACCACCGGACGCGCCATGCAGCGCCGGCTGGCGGCGTTGCAACCGGATTATGTCCATATCGCCACGGAAGGGCCGGTGGGGCGCGCCGTGCGCGCCGCCTGCCTGGCGACGGGCCGGCCGTTCACCACCAGCTATCACACGCGCTTTCCCGAATATGTCGCCGCCCGCATGCCGGCGCCGGAGGGGCTGATCTACGGCTTGCTGCGTCGCTTCCACAATTCCGGCGCCGGGGTGATGGTCAGCACCCCCAGCCTGGCGCGCGAGTTGCAGGGGCGCGGTTTTCGCAATGTCATGCACTGGTCGCGCGGCGTCGACGGCGTGTTGTTCCGGCCACGCCGCAAGGGGCTGCCGGGTCTGGCCGGGCCCCTGTTCCTCTACGTCGGCCGGGTGGCGGTGGAGAAGAACCTCGACGCGTTCCTGTCGCTCGATCTGCCGGGAACCAAGGTGATTGTCGGCGATGGCCCGGCCCGGGCGGAACTGGCGCGGGTCTGGCCCGACGCCTGCTTCCCGGGCGTCCTGACCGGCGAGGCGCTGGCTGAGGTTTACGCCGCCTGCGACGTGTTCGTCTTTCCCAGCCGCACGGACACTTTCGGCATCGTCCTGCTGGAGGCGCTGGCGTCCGGACTGCCGGTCGCGGCTTTTCCGGTCACAGGTCCACGCGATGTCATCGGCGATTCCGGCGCCGGCGCCCTGGATGAAGACCTGCGGGCGGCGGCCCTGCGCGCGCTCCGGATTGATCCCGCGCTCTGCCGCGCTTGGGGCGAACGCTTCACCTGGCGCGCCAGCGCCGGCCAGTTCTTCAACAATATCATTGCCGCCCACGCCGCTGTTGAATCAGGCCCGCAAGATGCGCCAGGCCTGCAAGATGCGCCAGGCCTGCAAGATGCGCCAGGCCTGCGAGATGCGTCAGGTTCGCAGGAGCGCCGGCCGCCTTTCCCGTTGATGCTGGCTCCAGATCAGGACGGCAGGTCGCCCTGGCCGTGATCCAACGGTTCAGGGCAGGGGCGGTTTATGCAAACAGGAAAACCTTGATGGTCCAGAGCCTTGCCGGCGTTGCATGAATCAGTGTTCCGGGAAGGTGGAAATATTGAAAAATTATTTGAATTCAATTTGATAGGGCTATTTCAGGATTCTGGTTCCCAGGGCACCATCCGTCCTTGCCATGCGCCAGCGACCCCCGCCTGCATCCAGGCGCGCCAGCCGTGCAAAAAAGGATTCAGCCCCCGCCACATAAGCGCGCCGGTTGATTCAGCTCGGCAGCGGCTACAGGCGATCGCCTGCGATGGTTTCGCGAAGGCCCCGCGCGTGTCGCGGGCGTCCATGCGCCGCGGCGGACGCCACGCGCCCGCCTGGACGCCGGATAATCCGGCGCGCCCGTATCACCAATAAAATCATTCCGTTGCCGCCGTTCCGTGAATCAACCTCTGACCAGATCCTACCGGCGCGCCCGGCCGGGAGCGGCAGGGCCCATATCCTGGTCGTTCAGCAACCTGGCGGTGATTTCCTGAATCAGTTTCTGAACCGCCGGGTGCTCTTCCTGGCCATGTCCAGCGGCCGGAGCCTCATGGCGAACCGGTCGTGGCGCGGGCGCGGCGGGCTTCGCCGCCCCCGGCTTCGGCGCGGCGGGCTGGCCGCCGGCAGGGCGCGCGCCAGCGGGAGTTGCGGGCGTTGCGCGGGCTTGCGGCGCGCTGGCGTGGGCGGGCGCCGGGGGGGGCTGGCGGCGCATGGCTGGCGCTTCAGGCGTCGCCGCGCCGCTTTGGGGCGCCGCCGTCACCAGTTCCGCCAGCGTGGCCGTGGCGTTGACCGCCTGCTCGTCGCCAAGCTGCTGCACGGCGATGATCTCATCCATATCGAGCACCCGCGCGTCGATGCTGTCGCAGGCGCGCCGCGCGCGCGCCGCGCAGTCATCGTCCATCCCGGTGTCGATCAGCAGCCGCAGGGCGTTGCCCGCCGCCTGGATGTCATCCACCGCCGCCTGCAGGTCGGCGCGGGCGCGGGCGCCGATGCGCGCCGCGTATTCCAGCGCCGGCACGGCCTGGGCGATGGCGGCCTGCAAACGCACGGCTTCACCGTCTGCCCGCCGGGCAGGGGCCGCGGCGACGGCGCCCTGCCTTGCGTCGAGCAGGGCGTGCTCCAGCTTCTGCACCGCGTCCAGCAGCGTCCGCGTTTCCGATGAGCGCGTGCGGCGGGCGAATTCGCGCAGGAAGCTGCGACCGCGCGCCGTTTCCATCAAGGCGGTCCAGATCGGCAGATATTCATCGTCCGTCAATTGCGTCGACGTCGCGATATCCTGGATGCTCATCGGGCGGCCCGTGTGGTTGCGCAGGTGCGGAAAGACCGGCGATAAAGCCGGTCCAGCCTGGAAATATTGACGCGGCCATGGCTAACAAAGCCTTAACGCCGCCGGTTCAACCGGGTTGGCGGCGCCCTATCCCCACAGCGCCCGTTCTGGCGGCCACACCACGGCGCCATCGTAAACCAGGCCGTGCTCCCGGTCGTGCGCCAGCAGCAACGGCCCGTCCAGATCGACGAACCGGGCGCGCGGGGTCAGCAACATGGCCGGCGCCATCGCCAGCGACGTGCCGACCATGCAGCCGACCATCAGGCCAAAGCCCATGTCCCCGGCTTCGCGCGCCATGGCCAGCGCTTCGGTGAGGCCGCCAGCCTTGTCCAGCTTGATGTTCACCGCATCATAGCGGTCGCGCAGGGCGGCGAGGCCCTCGCGGGTGTGGACGCTCTCGTCGGCGCATAACGGCACGGGCCGCGCGAGGCCGGCCAGCGCCGCGTCCTCCGCCGCCGGCAGCGGCTGCTCGATGAGCGCCACGTCGGCCCCGGCGCAGGCATCGAACAGACGCGGCAGATCGGCCAGGCGCCAGCCCTCGTTGGCGTCGACCAGCAACGTCGCCTCCGGCGCGGCGTTGCGCACGGCCCGGATGCGCGCCGCATCGTCCTCTGGCGCGCCGAGCTTGATCTTCAGCACCGGCCGCCCGGCCTCGATCGCCGCCGCCGCCCCGGCCGCCATCACCTCCGCCGCGCCGAGGCTGATGGTGAAGGCGGTGGTCGCCGGTCTGATGCGGTCAAGCCCGGCCAGCACGTGGGCTGGCGCGCCGGTAAGCTTCGCTTCCAGGTCCCACAGGGCGCAGTCCACCGCGTTGCGCGCCGCGCCGGCGGGCAGCAGCGCCAGCAATTGCTGGCGGCTGGCGCCGGCTTCCACGGCGGCGCGCGCCGCACCGATCGCCGCGACCACGCTGTCGATGCTCTCGCCATAGCGGGCGTAAGGCACGCATTCGCCGCGTCCCGCCACGCCGTTCTCCGCCAGATGCGCCACGACGACCACCGCCTCCGTCCGCGAGCCCCTGGCGATGGTGAAGCTGCCATTGATCGGGAAACGCTCGACGGTGACGCTGAGGACGCGCCGCGCGGGCGGATGAAGCGGAAGGTGCTCTGTCATGGCCGGGACCCTTGCCAGCGGATGCTCCGGCGCCATGCGCCCGATCGTCAACGCCAGGAAAACTGATCGCGAAACTGATCGCGAACTGATTTTGGATAACTGATTCCGGCAGTCTATTGTCGACAGGTAAATAATCCGGGCTGTATGTTCGCCCCTGTGCCCCGCCCGCGCTCGACATGCTGGCGCGCGGCCGTTATTTCTCAACGGCCTGATCTGCGTCAGGTGAGCGCGCGTTTGCCCCGCCAGCCGGCGACTGCGCCTGTTGTCGAACGGGGCATTTCTGCACGGAATGCTTTTCCCAGGCGCACCGCGCCTGCCAGCCAGGGGATGCGCCTTCTGTGACGGTTGATGAGCCACAGGCGGAAATCGAACGGCGCGGCAATGAGTTGAGGGCTGTCCTGTCCGGCGTCTGGACGTCGGCGCACGCCGGGCCTGTTGAGCAGGCCGCCGCCGCCATCATGCAGGAGAAGCAGGGCGCGGGGCAGGTCATCTTCGACCTGTCGGGCATTGCCTCGCTGGACACCCTGGGCGCCTGGGTTCTTGATCGCACCCGCCACCAGATTGGCGAGCAGGGCGCGCACGCTGATTTCGTTGGCGCGCGGCCGGAGCATCGGGTGCTGCTGGATGAGGTGGCCTATCGCGGCTTCCAGGAAACGCCGCCGCCCCCGCGTCGCTCCGGCATTATTGATTTCCTTGCCCAGGTGGGCGAAAGCGTCGTCCAGGCCGGCCGCGATCTGGTCAAGGGCGTCAGTTTCCTTGGCGAGGTCGTGGCGGCGATCTTTCGCGTCTGCCTGCATCCGGCGCGCTTTCGCCTGACATCCGTCGTCCACCACATGGACATGGTCGGATTTCGCGGCGCGCCGATCGTCGTCCTGATTTCCTTCCTCGTTGGCTGCATTGTCGCCCAGCAGGGCCTGTTCCAGCTGCAACGCTTCGGCGCCCAGGCCTTTGTCGTCAATCTGGTCGGCATCCTCACCTTGCGCGAATTGTGCGTGTTGCTGACCTCGATCATGGTCGCGGGCCGCTCGGGTTCGGCCTTCACCGCCGAGCTGGGGTCGATGAAAATGCGGGAGGAGGTCGACGCCCTGCGCGTCATGGGCCTCGATCCCATCGAGGTGCTGGTGCTGCCGCGCATCTTCGCCATCATCATTTCCCTGCCGCTGCTCACCTTCATTTCGGCCATGGCCGGATTGTTTGGCGGCGGTCTGGTGTCGTGGCTCTATGGCGGTATTCCGCCGGAAATCTTTCTCGTGCGCCTGCAACAGGCGGTGGGCATGAGCACCTTCCTCGTCGGCCTGATCAAGGCGCCGTTCATGGCGCTGGTCATCGGCGTCATCGCCACCCAGGAGGGGCTTGAAGTGCAGGGCTCGGCGGAGTCCCTCGGCCGTCAGGTCACCAGCTCGGTGGTGAAGTCGATCTTCATGGTGATCGTGGTGGACGGGCTGTTCGCCATGTTCTTCGCCGCGATCAACTATTGAGGAAAGGGGGCGCGGATGAGCGACGCGGCGTTACAGCCAGCAACCCAGCCGCCGCGGGAAATGGCGCGCCGCCTCGCCGGGCCGGACGCCGAGGTGGTGATCCGGGTCACTGATCTGGAGGTTGGTTTTGGACCCAAGACCATCATGAAGCACCTCAATCTCGATGTGCGTCGTGGTGAAATCCTCGGCTTCGTCGGCGCTTCCGGCACGGGAAAATCAGTGTTGACCCGCGCCATACTCGGACTGGTGCCCAAGCGCGCCGGCAAGATCGAGGTGTTCGGCGAGGACCTCGACCGGTTGTCGCGCGCCGCGCGCAAGGCCATTGAGCAGCGCTGGGGGGTGCTGTTCCAGCAGGGCGCGCTGTTTTCCTCGCTCACCGTCAAGCAGAACGTCCAGGTGCCGATGCGCGAGTATCTTGACCTGTCCGAACGCCTGCTCGATGAGCTGGCCATGCTGAAGATCGAAATGGTTGGCCTCAGCCCCGACGCGGCCGACAAATTTCCCTCGGACCTTTCCGGCGGCATGATCAAGCGCGCGGCTTTGGCCCGCGCCCTGGCGCTGGACCCGGATATTGTCTTTCTCGACGAGCCGACCTCGGGCCTTGACCCCATCGGCGCCGGTGAGTTCGATGAACTGATTTCTACTTTGCAGCAAACTTTGGGCCTGACTGTTTTCATGGTAACCCACGACCTGGACAGTCTCCATTCGGTATGTGACCGCATCGCCGCGCTGGGCGAGGGGAAGATCATCGCAGAGGGAACGATAGAGACAATGTTGGCCTCGACGAATCCCTGGCTCAAGGCATACTTCCATGGCAAGCGGGCCCGGGCCGCGTTCAGCGCGGGAAACTGACGCATGGAAACGCGCGCCAACTACGCTCTGATCGGGCTGTTTACCCTTGCGGTCATCACCGCGGGCTTCCTGTTCGTCTACTGGTTCAACGGCGGCCAGAACGCCAATTCCCGCTATACCTACAAGGTAGCCTTCACCGGCTCCGTCTCCGGTCTTGGCCCCGGATCGCTCGTGACCTTCAATGGCATCCGGGTGGGCGAGGTGCGGGCCGTGTCGTTCGATCCGGAGAATCCGCGCCTGGTGATCGCGACGATTGACATCAGCCGCGACGTGCAGATCCGCAAGGACACCCGGGCCCTGCTGGACGTGCAGATCGTCTCTGGCGTGGGCTCTGTCGCGCTCGTGGGCGGGTCCGTGGATTCGCAGGTGGTCAAGCCGTGCCCCGACCCGGACTGCACCATCCGGGCCGAACGTTCTGACTTCCAGGACATTCTGGAGAGCGCCCGCAATGTCGCCAGGCGCGCCAATGAGGTGGCGGAGAAGCTGACGGTCATCATCGACCAGAACCAGGCCGCCATCGACGACACCATCCGGAATATCAACCGGTTCTCGAAGGCGCTCGGCGACAATTCGGATGGCGTGAACCGGTTCCTGTCCAGTGTTGGTCCCGCCGCCGACCAGGTGAAGGCGCTGGCGGGGAGCCTTGATGGCATCGCCCGCGAGATTGATGCGAAACAGGTGCGCGCGATCGTCGCCAACGCCGACAAATTCACGGCGGCGCTTGGCAATTCCAGCGCCAATGTCCAGAAGACTGTCGACAACGTTGCGTCCATCACCGCCAAGATCAACAAGGCCTCCGATCAGGTCGAGGGCGTGTTGAAGGCGGTCCAGAGCTTCCTTGGCTCCACCAACGGCCAGGGCGCGGTCGACGCCATTACCCAGGCGGCCAACTCCATTCGCCAGCTGGCCCAGAACCTGGACAAACGCACGGCCGAGATCACCGCCGGGCTCAACCGTTTCACCGGCTCTGGCCTCGGCGAGGTGCGCAACCTGACCGTGGACAGCCAGCGCACCCTGGGCGAGATCAACCGGACCCTGCGCAGCATCAACCAGAATCCGCAGCAGTTCATCTTTGGGGCGAAGCCGTCGATCCCGCAATTTAACGGACGTCAGTAATGTGGAAGGCCTCTGACATGCGCGCCCTGCATCCAGCGCGGCTCGCGTTCGCGTTTGGCGGCGTCCTGCTGCTCGCCGGCTGCGGCGGCGGCCCCGCGCCGGCGACCTTTGACCTGTCAGCGGCCCGCGATTTCGGTCGTATCGGCGGTGGCGGCCAGCTGGCGGTGACGGAGCCGGTGGCGCTGCAGCCAATCAACAGCGAACGCATCATCGTGCGTCAGGGCGCCTCGGTCAGCTTCGTTGGCGGCGGCCAGTGGTCCGACAAATTGCCGGCGCTGGTGCAGGCGCGCCTGATCCAGACTTTCGAGAACGGCAGCCGCATCGCCACCGTCGGCCGCCCCTCCACCCTGGCCAACGCCGGCGCCATGCTGGCGAGCGAATTGCGCGCCTTCGAGATCGACGCCACGCGTCAAGTGGCGGTGGTGGAAATCACCGCCCGCATCGTCCAGGCCAGCGGCCCGGTGACCGCCGCCCGGATTTTCCGCGCCGAGGTTCCGGTGAACGGCGCCATCGACGCCGTCAGCGCCACCCGCGCCCTGGACGAAGCCCAGCAGCAGGTGTTGGTGCAGATCGTCCGCTGGGCCTCGGGCGGGCGGCGCTAGACGCGTATTCCCGGCAGATCAGCCGCAGGCGAAACGCCGCTCCCCGTGACCGGGGCGTCGGGCCATGGCCGCGCGCCGCCTTCCGCCTCCGGGCGTCCTGCCGCCTCTACCGGGGGCCGTCCTGCGCGCTGACCGGCGGCCCCCGTCTGGACTGATCGCTGGCCGGCGTTGGGCTGACCCTGCTCCCGGACGAAGATCACGTCCATGCCAGGCGCTGCCCGGAAGCAACCGCGCAGCCGCGCAGCCGTCCAGGCCGGTCGCGAGGGTGGTCCGGCGATTGCTGATGCGCGCCATGGCCGCCGGCAGCGGCGTTCCCGTCAGGCCGGCAGGGCGGATGATGACTGCGGCGGCCGGCGCCTCATCGAAACCCGCCAGCCTCAGCAGGGCCACCAATTGGGCGCAGGCCGGCGACGACGGGCATTGCGGGCGGCGCTACGCCTCGCGCTGAAAGCACCGCAAGCCCATGGGCCAACCCGCTCGCCGGAAATGCGCCCGACCATGGACCGGAACGCCGCGAGAGCCGCTGGTTCAGTCAAACCCGCAAACGTACTTTTCCGGTCGGGCGCTGACGTCGTCGCCGCGTCATCGCCGAAAATCCGCGCACGCCAAAAAAAATGCCCCGGCGATGGCCGGGGCAGGGGTGCGGATGATGATGCAAGCGCGCCGGGCAATGACCCCGGATATCCAGGCTCCGGATACTCAGGTCCCCGATAACCAAAGCCATGGCGCGTTTCCGGCTGAAACGCCGCATGGCCGTGGCGCGGGCCAGCGTTTCGCTGGCCCGACGCATGCGCCAGCCAGGTCAGGGCCGGTCCAGCCGGCCCGAGGCATGGGCCAGAATGGTGTAGACCTTGCCCGTGTCCGAGGTCAGGTAGTTGCGCGCCATGGCGCCGTCCCTGTCGCTCTTGCGCACCTCGACCAGCAGCCGGTCGAATTCCTCCACGTAGCGATCGGCCGTCTGGCGGAATTCGGGATCCATGCGATAGCGGGCCCGGGCGTCGTCGAAGATTTTCTGGCCGCGCGCCGTGTACAGGTCCAGCCCGAAGGCGTGGGCCTCGCCACGGTTGCGCCGCGCCCAGGAGGCTTCGAGCGCCGTCATATTGATGAGTTCGCCGATATCGATCGACAGGGTGTCGAGCAGTTCGGCTGAGCTCATGGACGGCTGCGGCTGGTCCGTGTCCTCCGCCTCGTCAGAGGCGCGGGTCAGCAGGTTGGAGAGCCAGCCGCCTTCAGCGCGCGCCTCTTCCCGCTGGCGCGCGGGCGTCGGTTCGCGACGTGCGGGCGCGGTCGGCGCGGGGGCCTGGTGAGACGGGGCCTGAGGGGCCGGCGTCTGGGCGCGGCTGGCCGCCGAGGCGACCGGCCATGCCAGCGGCGCGCTGTCGTCAGCCGCCGCCTGGACGGTCCTGGGCGCCTGGGCCGCTGGTTGCGGCGCGCGCTGCGGACGGGCAGGGGCCTGAGCCTGAGCCGGCTGGCCGTCGTTACGGGCGCGACCGGCGCGGTTGACGATCTCGTTGAGCTCGTTCAGCGCGCGGATCTGCTCGGCCACCACCCGGCGCATGGCGGCGGTGGACTGCTGCGTGTCGCGCGGCAGTTCGAACACGCCGCGGGCGATTTCCGAGCGCGTCACCTCCAGATCCTTGGTGATGGTCGCCGCCATCGACCGCACGTCCTCGGCGACGCCGCGGAACTTCGCGGTGGTCTGCTCGATGGCCTTGCCGGCTTCGGCCACG
>Ga0180216_1000519_pt1 | contig 40251 bp, 32 predicted proteins | sample eDN3rd37CBELigMG_FD_128879 | JGI IMG/M metagenome (GOLD analysis project Ga0180216, IMG submission 128879) | Enriched Miracle-Growth compost microbial communities from Emeryville, California, USA - eDNA 3rd pass 37_C BE-Lig MG (version 2)... ...
GAGACGACCCCGACCTTCTTCGAGTCGACGCTGATCGGGCGCGGCCACAACTGGAGGGTCCTCCACGCCTCGAACGAGGTGATCTGGTTCTCCCAGCGCGACGACTGGGGCCACCTCTACCTCTATGATCTCAGGACCGGGAAGCTCAAGAACCGGATCACGAGCGGCGAGTGGAACGTCGTCCAGATCCTGCGCGTCGACGAGAAGAACCGTACCATCTACTTCACCGCGGTCGGCCGCGAGCAGGGGCGCGACCCCTACTTCCGCCACCTCTATCGCGTGCGCTTCGACGGCAAGGGGCTCGAGCTCCTCACCCCGGAGGACGCCGACCACGATGTCGTCTTCTCACCCTCCGGGCGTTACTTCGTCCACACCTACTCCCGCCCCGACACCCCGCCGGTCACCCAGGTCCGGCGGGCGGACGGCAAGAACGCCGCGACGGTCGAACGCGCCGACATCTCGCGCCTCCTCGCCCAGGGTTGGGTCCCGCCGATCCCCTTCACCGTCAAGGCCCGCGACGGCGTGACCGACCTCTACGGGCTCCTCTTCCGCCCGTCCAACTTCGATGAGACGAAGAAGTACCCGATCATCAACAACATCTACCCCGGCCCGCAGGTCGGGAGCGTGCGCGGCCGCTCCTTCTCCGCCGCCCGCGGCGACGCCCAGGCCCTCGCCGAGCTCGGCTTCATCGTCGTCCAGCTCGACGCGATGGGGACGCCACTCCGCTCCAAGACCTTCCACGCCGCCTACTACGGCGACATGGGGGACAACGGGCTCCCCGACCAGGTCGCGGGGATGAAGCAGCTCGCCGAGCGCTACCCCTGGATCGACCTCGGCCGCGTCGGCATCTACGGCCACTCCGGCGGCGGCTACGCCACCGCCGCGGCGCTACTCCGCTACCCCGACTTCTTCCACGTCGGCGTCTCGAGCGCCGGGAACCACGACAACCGCCTCTACTCCTACCACTGGGGCGAGAAGTGGCACGGGCTGCTGGTCAAGGGCGCGGACGGCAAAGACAACTACGAGAGCCAGGCCAACCACCCGCTGGCCGCGAACCTGAAGGGGAAGCTCCTGATCACCCACGGCTCGGCGGATGACAACGTCTCCCCCGATGCGACGATGCTCCTCGTCGACGCGCTCATCCGCGCCAACAAGGACTTCGACCTGATCATCTTCCCGAACCGCCGGCACGGCTTCTCGCTGGAAGACTACATGGTCCGCAAGCGCTGGGACTACTTCGTCCGCCACCTCCTCGGGGCCGAGCCCCCCAAGGAGTACCAGTTCCGCAAGGCGACGACGCAGCCCTGACCCCACTCGGCGCGCCGCCGACTCCCCGGCCGGGGCGGGCGGCGCGCCACCCTGGCCAGCCCACGCGGGCTGCTATATCATCAATCGTCGGCCCGCCGATCAGTGCCGGCCCCGCGGTGCACGGCTTGCACCCGCCTCGACTGAAGGTCCCGTGAAGTCCAGAGCATCTCGATACCGGCGTGCGTATCATCTCGCACGCCGTAGCACATCTATAGTCGCCGCCCTCTGCGCACTGGCTATCCTGGCCGGCTGCGTAGACGGCGAGGCGAGGAAAGAATCCCGGCCAGAGCTCGAGGAGGTCGCCGAGCCGACCGCCGCGGCCGAGCCCGGCGTGCCGCCGGTCGCCGCGGAGCCCGGGGCCGCGAACGACACAGCGGCGGGCGCCACGGACACCGCAGCTCCCTCGGCGCACGGTGGGCCGCACGCACCGGCACACCAGGAAGGCGCGGCCGCTACGCCCGACGCCCCAGGGGGCGGCGCCAACGGGGAGGTCGCGGACAGCAGCGTCGCCCCCCAGACGACGTCGTCTATCAAGGCCGACCGGCCGCGCTACCGCGCCGGGGAGGACCCCGACTTCGCGGCGGAGATGGGATGGCCGGTCGAGGGGCCGGAGCCACTCCCGGGCGCGATCCTCCCGCACCACCGGATCGTGGCGTACTACGGCAACCCGCTCTCCAAGCGGATGGGGATCCTGGGCGAGTACCCCCCCGATGAGATGCTCGCCCGCCTCGACAGCGCCGTCGCCGCATGGGCCGCCGCCGACCCGGAGACACCGGTCGTCCCGGCGCTGCACCTGATCGCGGTCGTCGCGCAATCCAATTCCGGCCCATCCGGCAAGTACCGCCTACGTATGGCCGATTCGCTGATCGAGCGGGTCGCCGAATGGGCCGAGACGCGCAACGCCCTCGTCTTCCTCGACGTCCAGGTCGGGCTCAGCACCCTGGAGGATGAGCTGCCCCGGCTCATCCCCTTCCTCCAGCGCCCGAACTTCCACCTCGGGATCGACCCCGAGTTCTCCATGAAGGACGGGACACCGCCCGGGAAGAAGATCGGCACCTTCGACGCCGCCGACATCAACTACGCCTCCGACCTGCTCGCCCGGCTCGTCCGCGAGCACGGCCTCCCCCCCAAGGTCCTGGTGGTCCACCGCTTCACCCGACGGATGGTCACCAACAGCAAGGAGATCGTCCTCCGCCCCGAGGTGCAGATCGTCATGAACATGGACGGCTGGGGCGCCGCCTGGCTCAAACGCGACACCTACCGCGACTACATCGTCCGGGAACCGGTCCAGTTCACGGGCTTCAAGATCTTCTACCACAACGATGTACGTCAGGAGGGTTGGAAGCTCATGACGCCGGAGGACGTGCTGAAGTTGAGGCCGGTGCCAGTATATATTCAGTATCAGTGAGGGGGTGGTTTGGGATTCGGGGGTTGGGATTCGGGGGTCGGGGGTTAGGGGCCAGGGGTCAGGGAATCGTTGCGGGATTCGGGGGTTGGGGGGCGGGATTCGGGGGACGAGTGGGCCGGCTGCACGGTGGGGGAGCCGGGTACGGGTGGCTGTGAGGCCGGAATTCCGGTGTGATCCCGGGTGTCAGGGTTCTCCGAGATGCCGGGGGGCCTGGCGTCCCCGGCAACCCTGCGAACCCCAACGGCCCCCGAGGACGCCCACCCCAGCCCCCGGATCCCGAATCCCTGACCCCAGACCCCTGACCCCAGACCCCTGACCCCAGACCCCTGGCCCCAGACCCCTCCGCCCCGAATCCCGACCCCCAACCCCCGAATCCCAAACCACACTCCCCGCTTATCGCCGAAACGCCACCGCGTATGGACAGCCACCCGTTCGCACGTCCAGCACAACTTCCCCCGCTTCATCGACTCCATACACCCTCCCCGGATCTATGCAGTTGCCCGGGTTGAGCAGGTAGAGCACCCCCTGCGAATCGAAGCCCAGGGCGGAGATCGGGGGGATCTTGTCGCCGGGGGTGAGCGGGTTGGCGACTCCGTGGGTGAAGGACTGCGTCGTCGGGTTCCACTCCAGGATCCCGCTCCCGTAGAGCGCTACGAGGACTCGGCCTGGCGCGGCGGCGATCGCGCCGGGGTAGTCGCCGAAGCCGGTGTGGTGTGAAACCTCCTGCCGCAGGACCAGGTCGACTACCGAGAGCGAACCGTTGTCGGCGCCCCAGCTCCCGGAGTGGAGCACGTAGAGCCGGCCGTCGCTACCGGGGGCGGCGCTCCCGGGGTTGAGACCACTCAGCGTTATCGTCCCCACCACCTCGAGCGAGCCGTCGATCACCGTGATCGTCCCCGGCCGAGCCGGCGCCCAGTTCTCGAGCTCGCCGTTGATCACGTACGCGAGCCCGTCGACCACCACGATCGCCTGCGGGTAGGTCCCCACCGCGATCGGGTCGCCTACCGTCCCCCGCCGCACGTTTATCGGCGAGACGCTGTTGAGATCAGAGTTCGCGACCAACGCGATCGAGTCGTTGATGAACGCCGCGCCGGTCGCACCGGAGCCCGCCGGGAGGGGCACGGTATGTTCGACCTCCCGCTCCTCCAGGTCCACCACAGCCACGAACGGGTAGGTCCCGAGCGGGACGACCGCGTACTTACCCCGCACCGCGACCGAGACCGGCGACCCCTCCGGCGCAACCCCGATCGTGTACGCCGACTCCGGGTCCTCGACCGGGATCACCGTGAGCGAGCGGTCGGTGCTGTTCACCACCACGACCAGCTCCCCCGCATCCGGCGTGTCGGGGCCGGTGGACTCGGAAGAACAGGCGGCCAGTATCGAGGCCGCGAGCAGGGAGACCGCGGCACGGCGACCCCACCCCGCCGGGGCGCGTCGGCTCTCCCGCCGACTCGCCGTGACCACGTCGCCATCCCCCTCCGCTACCGGGTGCCGCCCCGGCCCGAGATCGGCCGTGCATGGCAATAGAGCCCGAATCGTCTTCAGCATCTAGGTAGTCCTCGCTGTCAGAGTGCAGTGCTCCGCCGCAGACGCGCCTCCAGCCGGAACCGGCGGCCCGCCTCGGGGAATCCGAAGATCAAGGTGTCTTTCTCGTCGAAGAGCCGGTCCACCACGAGGGTGGTGGCCAGGTCGAAGCCTCCCACGCGACGCTCATGGCCGAGGCTCATACGAAAGGTCCAGAAGGGGGCGAGCGCGTTGAGCTTCGCCGGCGCGGGGTAGCGCGTCCCGGTGTATTGCGCATCCACCCCGGCCCGCCAACCACCCCGCTCCCACCGCGCCTCGACCTGCCCGGTGTGGCGAGGTCTGTACGCCACCTGGACCGGCTCGGGGTCGTCAGGCCGGTCGTAGGTGACCGCAGCGAGTGTATACGACGCCGCGAGACGCCCCCCCCACCCCGTCGCCACCTCCCCCCGCGCCTCCAACCCACGCCGCTTCACATCCATGTTCCGCGGGCTCCAGACGAACCGGAAATCCGGCTGCCAGACGATCATCCCCCGGACATCGCCCTGGAAGTAACGAGCGCCGAGCGAGCCCGTAACACCCCCCACCCCCCCGGCGACGGTGACGCCGGCCTCCCACTCAGAAGGGACCCGCTCCGCCTCCAGCTCGGGGTTGGGAGCGACCGCCACCCCCTCCCGGAAGAACTGATCACCCAACGTCGGCGGACTGTAGCCGCTCCGGTTGCTCAGCTGCAGCACCACCCCACCCGTCGCCAGCTGCAGCGCGACCGCGCGGTTCAGATACCACCGCCCCCTGATCCCATCACGGTCGGCCCGCACCTGAACGGACAGCTCCGCGTCCCACGCCCCCAACCCGGTACCTAGCGCGGCGTGGGTATAACCTCCCACCTCCGTACGCCCCCCGGGCACCCCGGCCAGCGAGCTCGCCGTCACCCCCTGCCGCGCGACCTCCACCCCACCACCGTACCGCCGCACCCACCCCGCCCCCGCCACCCCATCCACCTCCCCCCGCACCTCCAGCGAATGCGCCCGCACCGTGTCGTCGTACGGGAAACCGAACGGCGGCGCCGGGTCGACGTAACGGGCACGCTGCGCGCTCCCCGCGACCGAGACCGCGCCGGCCACCCCACCCCCCTCCCACCGCCACCCCACCACCCCCCGCACCCGCCCCTCCTCCTGCCGCGCCTCCGGCGAGGGCGCGTAACCCTTCCCCGGTATCCCCCGGTCCAACGACTCCCCCCCGACCCGCCCCTGCAGCTCACCCCCGAGGAAGCGACCCCGCGCCGCCAGGAAACCACTCCGCTCCGAGATGTCCGCGTTCCGGCGCCGCTCGATCGTCTCGTCGACACCAGGGACCCGCGGATAGTCGAACGCCCCGTCGACCCCGCGCACACTCGCCCCCGCCCGCAGCGCCGCACCACCCATCCCCCACCCCACTTCCCCCGCGGCCCCCCACTCCCCCAGGCTCCCCACCACGCCTCGCCCTTCCCAACCCGTCCCCGGCGCCCGCGTCTCGATCACGATCACACCCGCCTCCGCCCGCGGCCCGTACCGCGCCCCCTGCGCCCCGACCAGCACCGTGACCGCCTCGACCGAGCCCACCGGGATCACGCTCAAATCCGCGACCCCCGTGACCGGATCGTTGAGCGGGACCCCATCCACCAGGACCAGTACCGCGTCGGCCCCACTGCCCCGGATGCTGACCGTCTGCGCCCCACCCATCCCCTCCTCCCGCACCAGCACCCCCGGCGCCCGGGCGATCAGCTCCCCCACCGTCCGCGCCCCCGACCGCTCGATCTCCCGGCGCTCGAACCTCGTCCCCGAAGTCGACGTCCGTCGCGCGGTCACCGCGATCCCCTCCACCTCGAGCGGTACCGCGACGAGCTCGACCCCCACCCAGGCGACCCGGCCGTTCCCGATCTCCACCTCTCCCACCCACGGCGCGTACCCCGGGTGCGTCACCCGCACCTCGTACCGCCCCGGCTCGAGCCCCCGCAGGTAGAAAGCCCCACCCGCATCCCCCACCACCCGCCGCCCCAGCGCCGGGATCTCGACGAGCGCGCCCCCGACCGGCGCTCCCCCCTCCACCGAGACTACCCGCCCCCGCAACTCCCCCGGGAACTGCGCCAGGAGCCGGACAGGTGCGCCTAGCTGAATGACGACCAATACGACGAGCGGCACGAAGACGCGGTCCACCGCAGGACAAACGGCCGACACGTACGTACCCAGCGCGCGAACGGCCACGCGAGCAGACGGCACACTGTCCCGCGACCTGGTGCGCTTCGGCACGACACGGCCACCCTGGCCGCCCCGTGCCATCCCCCGCGACGCCAGCAGCCTCCACAACCGTAACCCGCCGCGGTCCCTACTCCCCAGCATTGGTCACCCCCGGTATCACCCCAACAAAAAATCCGTCCTCCCCTGGAGGGAGAACGGACGTGACGTCGGTGGGTCGGCTGCCCATGAGCTGGACAGGAACCAAGCCGTCGCCCCGCGCCCCTCCCTCGAGGGGTTCAACTGCGGGAACGAACGAGGCCGGTCTCCTGGCTCGAGGCAGCTCCGCTCGCCTTCCCAGACCTGCCTCTGCAGATCCAGTGGCTCATCGAGCGGGCCGGGCCGGACGACGCATCCTCGCCGAAAACGTCGCCCGGGCCTCTCACAGTGGCGGGGCCGCGCCGGATTCGCACCGGCTTCCGAATGACCCCGTTCGTTTTATATCAAGTTACTACACGACGCCGCCCCCGGCAAGAGCCTTCGCGCCCACCTGGGGTGTGCTACTATCATCGTTCTATCATCATCACTATCATCACACCAGCTCCACCTTGAACAGCTGGCTCCGGTCGCCGACGTAGAACTTCTCGCCGGCGCGCAGCCGCTGCGGCTCCCCCGGCCGGAGCGCCTCCCCCGAGGAGAGGTAGGTGCCGTTGGTGGAGTGCAGGTCGCGGAGGACGAACTCCCCCCGTTCGGCGTCGTAATGCACCTCGCAGTGGCGTTTCGAGACCGTGGCGACCGTGGTGAACACTAGCTGTGCCTGCGCCGGGTCGCGCCCCAGGATGATCGCCCGGCCGTCCAGCGGGAGCACCTGCCCCGCGAACTCCCCCGACTCGCCTCGTAGCACCGCGCGCCCGCGCACCGGTATCGCCGCGTCGCGCGACGCCGGGCGAGGAGGTGCCGCCGGGGTTTGGCGTCGTCTCGGCTCCGGCCGCGAGCGGGTGATCGCGTCCCGCGTCCGCGTGACCGCCTCCTTGATGATCACCCGGCCGCGCCGCGTGCAGGCGAGCCCGAGCGCGGTCAACGCGATGACCGCCGCCGCGATCGTTCCGTACATCGTCCACTGCTGGCTCGACCGGGCGGCTGCCAGCTCGTCGTTGGCGCGGCGCAGCTCCTCCTGCATCGTGGTGACCATCCGCTGCGCATCCTCGAGCGCCTTTTGCAGCGCACCGATCTCCGCGGCGGACTTCCCCTGGGTGTTCTGGAGCTCCGCCCTGATCCGTTCCACCTCCGCCCGCGCCGCCGCCGCCGCCACGGTCGCCGCCTGCGCTCTCTGCTCGGCGGCCGCGATCGCCTCGCGCGCCGGGGTGCACCCCCTGCTCGCGGTGCGGAACGCGATCCCCTGCATGCGCAAGGCCGGGAGGACCTCGTCGATGACGACGGCGTAGTTGACCCCGATCCCGCGCAGCGCACCCAGGGTGTTGATCCCGACCACCTCGCCGCACTCGTTGAAGAGCGGGCCACCCGAGTTGCCCTGGTTGATCAGGGCATCGGTCTGGTAGAGCTGGCGGTTGAACTCGGCATCGTTGACCACCGCGCTGATGATCCCGCGCGTGCTCTTCGGGATCAGCCGCGCCTGGGCCACCACGTCGTCGGCCGCGCCGGGGAAGCCGACGGCGTAGACCGTCTGCATCGTCGTGACGTACCGGCGCGGCGCGATCGTGACCACCGGGCTGGAGGTGGGCTCGTTCAGCCGCACGATGGCGATGTCCCGGACCGAGTCGCCCCAGATCCGCCGCGCCACGGTGTTCGGCCGCCCCTGCTGGCGCACCACGTAGTATATCCCCGTCACGTGCTGCGTCACCGCCCGCAGTACCGCGCTCGTGTCCTGCTTGGGGTTCTTCGACAGGACCAGCCCGGCGTACTCCCTCACCGCCTCATCCAGCGTCAACGCGACGTGCGCGTTGGTGACGACGTGCCGGGGATCGACGACGAACCCGCTCCCGGACCCGAAGTACATCTGCTTGCCGTCCCGGAACTGGAGATAGATCTCGACCCGTACCGTGCTCGACTCCATCTGGCTCTGCTGCGCGACCTCCTGCGCCAGGAGCGGCACGCCGACCGCGCCGCTGCCGCCGAGGAGGGCGGCGAGGACGAGGGTGCGCCCGGCCACGCGGGCGAGGCGGCGCGGACGACGTCGTCTACCAACGTTCGTTGCTGTCATCGCGCACATAGCTTCGAACTCCGGGAGAGTAGGGGGAATCCGTGTATTGGCGAGCGGTACGTGAATCACGATCGTTCCGTGTCGTAGGCCAGCACGACTGCGGTCAGGTTGTCCTGCCGCGGCCGCCGCTCGGCGAGGACCGCCGCTACCAGGGCGTTGGCCGCGGCCTGTGCATCCTGGCGCAACGCCTCCGCGATCCGGTCCGCGCCGAGGACGCCGTGCACGCCATCGCTGCAGAGGAGGAGTCGGTCGCCCGGGCGGAGCGGCTCCAGCGCGGCGTTCGTCGAGACCTCCGCCGGCCTGTCCTGCCCCAGGTAGCTGATCAGCGCGTTGCGGTCCGGGTGCTGCGCCGCCTGCTCCGGGGTCAGCACCCCCGCCGCGACCCGGCGCTCCAGCGTCCGCGCGTAGGAATGGTCCACCGTAAGGAGCCGCAGCTCCCCGCCACGCAAGAGGTAGAGCCGGCTGTCACCCACGCCGATCCAGTGCAACGCCCCGTCGCGCACGCACGCGGCGACCAGCGTCGTCCCGACCGCGCCCCGGGCGTCGGCCTCGTCCGCCAGCTCCAGGACCGCCTCGTTCGCCGCCTCCAGCGCCCGCAGCAGCGTAGACGACAGCGCCTCACGCGGCTCGCTCGCCTCGAACGTCCGCAGGAACGCCCGCACCGCGACCTTGCTCGCCTCCCCACCGAGCTCGAGGCCACCCATCCCATCGGCCACGACCGCGACCACCCCCCTGGTCCCGACTACCTCCGGCGCGGTGTCCGAACACCCGAACGAGTCCTGCTGCTCCCGCCGGGAGCCCTGGGCCTGGGCATTACCGATCGAGAGGGAACCGCCCGGGATCCGGACACGGTACGACCGCGGGACCACCGCCGTCTCCGGGACCGGCGGCTCGGCGGCGCGACGTCGGCTCGCCGCCCTCCTCGTCGAACGCACCGCGGCCACGGCCACCAACGCCGCGATCGCCCCGACCGCGAAGTAGAAAAATTCGGAACTCAGCAACCGGTCGACGAACTCCGGCGGGAGCTCCCCCGACGCGCCCTCCGCGCCGCCCACCGTATCGGCCACGGCCGCGAGGGTGTCCCCCCACCAGAGCGATACCCGTGCTACCGCGCTCGACGTCATTCCCAGCGGAACCGCTCGCCGCAGAACGGCACGAAGTTGAGTCTGGTCTGCCCGACCTCCAGCTGGTCGTAGGCGTTCAACACCGTGGGACCATAGACCGCCTCGCCGTTCAGATAGACCAGATCCCGGCCCTCCCCCGGGACGACCCGGAACTCGTGCTTCCGGTCGTCGAAGACGACCGCGGCGTGCCGGTGACGCGAGACCGTCTCGTCGCCCGCCAGGCAGACATCCATCTCGCGGGAACGACCGATGTAGTTGAACCCCACCCGCAAACGATGATCACGGCCGCGGTCGGGGCCGGCCACGCAGACCAGCCACCCCACTACCGGGTCGATCCCCTTCCGCTTCTGGACCAGCCCGACGGTCGCCTGCTCGTCGAGACCGATCGGGTCGTCCGCATCCAGAGCGGCGGGCCGGGTAGCGCCGAGATCCACGTTGACCACGGTACAGAAGGGACAGGCATGGTTGCGGGCAGGGTCGTAGAAATGACCATTCTCGCAGCGCTTCATCGCACTCCTCTAGGTTGCTCGGATCGGACCTCGTACGCTCACTCCACGCAGCGCTCCGCCTCTTTCCTCAGGATCGCGACCCCATCGTCGAGCCGCACCGGATCGCTGAGCTCGCCCACGTGGAGCTTCAACGCCCCTTCCACCTCGCCCGGCGCACTACCCTGCCGGTACGGGCCGTACTCCCGCGCGACGACCTTCGTGGCGAGGAGCTCGGTGTAGAAGGGTGCCAGAGCGTTGAAACTCTGGTCAGGCTTCATGGTGGAACGCACCGTCTTGGCTTGCTGCATAGCCTTGTCCCACGCGGCCTGATCCGCGCCCCGCTCGACGACGAAGACGAGCCCGACGAACCTGTGTTCCAACCGGCTCGGCTCGCAGCCGGCCGTCATCGCCGCCACGACCTTCCGGGCGTAGTCGATCGTCTGGGCATCGGCACGACGACCGCTCGTCGCGGGCGCGCCGGTCGTACCACCCCCCGCTCCGCCGGTAGTGGCGGAGCCCGTCCCGCTACCGTCCCCGATCTGCCCACCCGTCCGGTTACGGACGATCGGGACCAGCGTACCGCCAGTGGCCGCCGGCGCCCCGGTATTCGCTCCCGTGCTCGCCCCTCCTGCCGCGCCCGCCTTCGTACCACCACCGCTCACGGTCACCCCACCATTCGGGGTGCGGACGAGCGGGACCAGCGAGTCGCCCCTGGCCGCCGGCGTCGCGGTGGGCCGCGTCGGGAACGGCGTGATGACCTGCTCCTGGCGCGCCGTTTCCTGCTGCCGCTCCCTCCAGATCGTGAACCCAAGCCTGGTGGCCAGACCTATCGTCAGGAGCACCGTGCTCCACGACACCGTCCGTACCCACCCGCGCCGGCGAGGTGGCGCGCCGGTCACGGTTCCGTGCAGAGACGAATCGTCAGACGACGTCGTCGCCTGCGACCCTCCCCGCGCGAGCGGCACCGTCGCGCCGAGGTCGGGCGCCGCGGCGGGTGGCACGCCCTCGGCCCCGCGATCACCGCGAATCGCGGCCCCCGCATCCCGCTCCTCGCGGGGCGCCGACCCTGCCGACACCGCCGCCTCCACCCCCAGCAGCGCTTGGAACTCCTCGACCGACTGCGGCCGCTCCTCCGGGCGCAGCGCTATCGCCCGCTCGATCGCCGTGACCACCTCGGCCGAGGCACCGCGCAGCTTCTTCGCGAGCGGGGCCAGCGCGTCGCTTTCCATCCGCTCCGTCGCCTCGGGCGGGATATCACCGGTCAGCAGATAGTAGAGCGTGGCGCCGCAGGCGTAGATGTCGGTCCACGGCCCCTGCCGTCCCGACCGATGATACTGCTCGAACGGCGCGAACCCGGCCGTCAGCACCACCGACATGCTCCGGGTCCGATCACCGATCGCCTGGCGAGCCGCGCCGAAGTCCAGCAGGATCGGCTGGCCGTTGCTGCGGAGGTAGATGTTCTGTGGCTTGATGTCGCGGTGCAGGAAGCCGTTGCGGTGCACCTCGCGCAGCCCGTCGAGGACGAAGAGCATCAACCGCACCGCCTCCTCCTCGCCCAGCTTCCCCCCGCGCTTGGCGACGTACTCCGAGAGCGATACCCCCTCGTAGTAGTCCATGACCAGGTACGCGGTACCGTTCTGTTCGAAGAAGTCGCGTACCCGCACCACGTTGGGGTGGTTGATACGCGCGAGCGTCCGCGCCTCCTGCAGGAACTGCTCGAGGCCGTAGCGGAAGAGCTCGTCGTCGTCATCCGAATGCGGCGTGACCGTCAGCGCGCCCGACTCACGGCCCGCCCAGTCCCGCGGGAGGAACTCCTTGATCGCCACCCGCTGCTCCAACCCGCTGTGCCACCCCAGATAGGTGATCCCGAAGCCCCCCGGCTTCCCGAGCACCCGCCCCACCACGTACTGACTGTACTGCCCGCCGCGCGAGAGGATCGTACCGGGCGGCAACACCAGCGACGAGCGCCGACCCTCGCGATAGCCGCACACCTCACACTTGGCGGCACTACGTGGCGCCGCGAAGCAGCCATGACAGAGTTCGACGGACATGTCAGCCCCGTGTTCGAATCAGTTGGACCCGGCTCCGGTCCGCGACCGTGCCACGGTATTAGGATGTAATTCGTGGGATATTGGTTGTCTGCCTCGCGGCCCGCGGCAACCTCTCCGCGGACGGTCGGTAGGGGGAAATCGAGATTCCTGGAACAGCGTCGCGACTGGTCCCGCAGCTTGCCGAGGAAGCACGATACAGAGTGGAGACGGCGGCGTCAAGAACCGCAAACACATGAAGTTACGAACGCCACCCCCCGCGGTGGAGCTACCGCCGGTCGGCGTCCAACACCAGGTCGTAGCGCTCCTCCGTAACCACCCGCCCCCAGCGTTCGTTGGTCACCGCTTCGGTCAGCTCGAACCCCGCCGAGCGATAGAGGCGCGTCGCGGTCGTGAGCCCACGCTCCGTCCAGAGCATGACTCGCCGATACCCGGCCTCTCGACAGAAGTCCAGCGCCGCCACGAGCAGCCGCCGCCCCAACCCCCGCCCCCGCGCCGCCGGGTGGACCAGGAACCAACGCAGCTGCGCAACCAAATCGCCCCACCCATCTCCATCCCCGGTGGCTCCAGCCTCGTCCAGGCCCCGCGCCCGCACGATCGCGATCGAGCCGACGATCTCTTCCCCCAGCTCCGCAAACCAGATCCGTTCCCGCGCCGGCTCGTGATCCAACACGAACTCCGCCAGCGCCGCGGCCACGTAGGCCTCGAATGTGGAGTCCCACCCGTACTCCCTGGAGTAGAGCACACCGTGCAGATAGGTCAGGTACCCCAGGTCGCCGGGACGCAACACCGTCCGCATCCGCAATACATCCGCGGACGTCTCCGTCACACCACTTTGCGGAATCATGTTCGACAATATGGAATATCGGTCACCGGGCCGTTGTGCCCGGATAGAAGCGCTCGCACGACTTGCGCGATCGCTACTGATGATAGACGAGTGAAAATATTCGCATGCCGACACATCGGCAACGGAATCGTGGAAGGCGCGGGAGGCGTGGGGCGGGTGGGAGGTGGCGGCAGAGGGGCGGCGGCGGTGCGCGTCGATGGAAGAGGGAAGCGAGTTACTCCCCGCTCGCGTGAGCGATCCACCCCCGCCCGAGCAATGCCAGCCATTAGCGAAAAACGCGCGGTCCTCCCAACCGGGAAGTAGCGGTCCACTCCGCCGGTGCGCTGGCAGCCATGGTCACGTCGCGCGCGGCGCTACCCAGGGCCGGGCGTGGGCGATCCCCCAAACGTCGCCAGCCACGACCGACGACGCGCGAGCGATCCCCCGAGCCCGTGGTCTGAGCCGTCCCGTTCAGCGCCCCCCGGTGGTCTGCGTCGGGGTTCCGAGCGTCTGCTGGATCTGCTGCGCCTCCGTGAGATGGCTGCTGATCAACGGCCGCACCTGTTGCGTGAGCGCCATGCGCAGCTGCTGGTCCTGCGTCGCCGGGAGGATCTGATTGTCGATCATGTTCAGCGCCTCCTGATGCGACTGCACCATAGCCTGCATGTACGCCTGATCGAACTCAGCCCCGGAGAGCCCCCGCAGCCGCTGCACCGTGCTCTCCGTCCAGTTGTGCAGCTGGTGCGTGAGCTGGCTCGGCGCAGGCGTGATGTTCTGCCGGCTCATCATCGCCCGCAGCGAATCCTCCAGCATACCATGGTCGTTGATCATCCGCTGCGCATAGGCCTTGACCGCAGCGTTCTGCGCCTTCTCCAACGCCAACCGGCTCGGCATGATCTCCGCCGAGTCCGACGTCGAGAGGATGCTCGTTATTTCGGGAACAGACAGCGCCGTCGCCATTCCGCCGGGTGGCACGGTACCTGTCCCCGGCGCCGGGGTCTCCGCCGCCGGCGGCACTACCCCCGTCGTGTCGACCGCCGTCTCCGCCTGTCGACTCGTATCACGACCGCATACGGCCAACCCCAACCCGAGCACGGGGATCAGGAACGACCTACCATGGTACCACAGCGTGCGCTTCTTCCTGGACATGGTTTCCTCCGAGATGCGGGAGCGACGCAGCCTCGCGACACCTCCACGAGGCAGACCGCTGGCCCGACTGCAACTTTGGTGCGAGTTCGCGCATAACCGGCCACGAACCCTACCTTCCGGACCACTCCCGATCCCCTGCCCCCCATGAAAGCAGATCAATTCCCCAGCAATTATTTCCCGACCACCCAACCGCCCCTACCGTACATTGCGATGCCAATCAATCAAATACGTCGACGGCACATACCTTGCCCGCGGAGTGGGCTGCCCCTATACTGCCTCAGCCAACTGTGAGAACCTGGAATCGATGGAGTGACGGAGCCCATAAGATGACCACACGACCTGCACCTGCAGGCACGGCCGCAGGGTTCACCCTGGTCGAGGCCCTGGTCAGCCTCGTGGTCCTCATGGTCGGGATCCTCGGACTCGCCCAGCTCTACGGCTTCTCCGCGCGAGCCAGCGACAGCAGCTTCCGCCAGACCCTCGTCCACACTCAGGCCGTCGACATGGCGGAGCGGATGTGGTTCGATCTGACCAACCCGCTCTCCCAGCTCGACGCCTGGCGAGCCGACCAACAGGGCTCGCTCCCGGGATGGCAGGGGAGCGTCACCTCGGTCCCCGGCGATCCGGACCTCTACGAGATCAAAGTACAATGGGTCAACGCCTCCGGGCCTACGGAGTTCTCCTACTTCCTGCGACTCCCCAAGGTCACCGGCGGGGGTGGCTCATGACCACTCCAACCCGATGGCGCTCCCCTGACTGCCGGCCCGGCTTCACCACGGTCGAGCTCCTCGTGGTGATGACCATCTCCCTCATCCTGCTGACGGGCGGGGTATCCGTATTCTATATCTTCCAGGAGAGCATCACCCGGCAGCGGGCGGTACAGGAATCCCAGACGCAGATCCATATCTCGGTGGAACAGCTGGTCCGGCTGGTGCGCAACGCCGAAGCGATCGAGCCGTCCAGCACCTCCACCCGTCTCGGTCTCACCGGCGGGCTCACCCACGCTACCTGCGGTCACGCGACCTGCTGGATCGAGGCGGACCCCAACGGCCGCCTCGTGGCTCGCCCCCCATCGGCGGCCGCCGGTAAGGAAACGACTATCGCCAGCGCGCTGGACAGCGTGCAATTCGCTTACGGCATCTTCGACGCCAACGGCCGGCTCGACAAATTCGTCTCGACGATCCCGGGCGGCAGCGCGGACGATGTCCTCGCGGTCAGGATGCAGCTCTTCTTCCGTACCCGCGAGGGACGCAGCCAGGCCTCCGGCGCGCTCAGGGTCCATGCCGTGCGGCGTGATCAGATCGTGGATCGGATTTCCTTGTAGGGATATACGATGAATCGCGCACTGCAGAACCGGTCCGGCTTCGCGCTCCCCCTACTCATCGTCCTCCTACTCGCCGGCTCCGTCGGAGGGATGCTGGCATCCTCCGTCGCGATCCAGCAGATCCGCAACTCCCGGCAGCTCGACGCCTCGGTCCGCGCCGTCCAGGCCGCCGAATCCGGCGGGGCGTTCATGGTCAACGCCCTCGTCTCCAAGACCTACTCCTGGGGCTCGGACGGTAAGTACGAAGGCGATGCGCTCGCCCCCTGGGGCGGCGGCGCCCCGCGCGCCCACGGCAGGGATCTCTGGTGGCTCAAGTCCCTCGAATTCTCCGGGAACACCGTCACCATGCGGATCATAGGCGAGGACGGCGGGGGGATGACGAGCCGTGAGATCGAAGTCGTCTATACGATGGACCCCCAAACCGTCTCCGCGTTCGGTACCTCCGTCGTCGGCTGCAGCGGCGTCTCCCTCACCGGCTCGGGGTGGATCGACTCCTACGACTCCAACCTGGGCCCCTACAGCCAGCACAGCGCCAAGTCCGGCGCGAGCGTCGCGACCCTCTCCGGCGACATCACCATCTCCGGCAACTCACCGATCAAGGGAGAGATCCACGTCGGTGGCAACCTCACCATGTCCGGCAGCGCCCAGGTCAGCGGCGTGATCAAGACGACGGGGAACATCACCTACACCGGCAACCCCCACTGCCCCATCGCCTCCGTCCTCGCCGGCGGCACCGTGAAGGTCCCCGGCGCCTGGTGGTGCTCCAGCTCCCGCCACTTCATCACCGAGCACGCCAACGTCCCCGCTCCCTCCGGGGACTGCGACCCGCTCGACGTCAGCGTTTACGTCGACGATCAGATGGACGATGCGAAGGACGAGGGGACGAAGCAGAGCGGGGACTTCAACGGGTGGAAGCCGGCCCCGATCGACATCACGAGCAACCCGAACTTCACCAACGGGTTCAAGGTAGGCGCCGGCAATACCGTGAACTTCCGCGCGGGAGATGTGACCCAGATCTACGTCGACGGCAACTTCTCCATCGGCGGCGGCTCCAAGGTCCGCTTCCAGGCGCCCTACTCCTCCGGCACCAGCGGGCGAGTCCGTCTCTTCATCGATGGCGATCTCGACATGGGCGGCGGCGCCTCCTTCATCATCGAGGAGGGTGTCGCCCTCGAGGTCTACGTGACCGGCAAGGTGAAGATGGGGGGCGGGCTCTCCAACCTGAACGCGTCGCCTACCATCGTCACCACCGACGAGACCGGCAAGGAGGTCGTCCTCCCCAGCTTCGCGATCTACTCGTCTTACGACAATGCCAACGGCTTCGAGATCGGCGGCGACTCCCAGATCTTCGCCTCCGTCTATGCGCCCAAGACCGATGTGAAGGTCACCGGTTCGGGCGGCCTCTTCGGCGCGGTCAGGGGGAAGAGCGTCACCGTCAGCGGCGCCGGCGGGATCCACTACGACGAGGCGCTCGGCGACGTCCAGTCCTCGGTCGTCGCCGGGGGCGGCAACCCGCGCGTCGTCGATTGGAGGGACATCTTCTTCTGACGAACCCGCACTCCAATGAGAACGGCGGCGCCTGCGCGCCGCCGTCCTATCATCGATTCCCCGCCTCGATCGCCACCTCGATACCCCGCCACCTACCCTGCCGGAACCGCGCCACGCTCAGCGTGCACCGGGTGATGTGGCCCAGCAGGATCGCACGCCAGATATCCGTCGCTTCCAGCGTCCCCAACTGCTGCGTCAGGAAACAGATCCCCACCGGCACCCCGATCTGCGAGATCAGCGAGATGTATAACGGGCTGCGCGTGTCGCCCGTACCCTGTAGCCCGCCGGTGTAGGTCAGAGCGACCGCGATGAAGAGCCCCGAGACGCTGAGGTACCCCAGCAACTGCACCCCCAGCGAGACCGCCACCGGATCGGTCATCCCGAAGATACTGAGGAGTGTCGAGGGGATCGTGTAGAAGAGCACCCCGATCCCCGCCGCCAGCGCGATCGCGATCGTCGCCGCGGTATGCACCGCCCCCACCGCACGCTCCGGCTTGCCGGCCCCGAGATTCTGACCGGCAACCGTCGCCGCCGCCCCCATCAACCCGATCGAGGTCCAGGTGATCAGCGAAAAGAGCTCCGTATAGACCACCGCATACGCGGCCTGCGCCGCCGCCCCCTCCGCCAACGAACCGATGAACCCGAGCAGCATCGCCCCTGCCAGCGTCATCGCCACCCCCTGCGCCCCGGCCGGGAGACCGAACCGGAAGAGGGCTCGGATGATCCCCCAGTCCGGACGCCAACTCCACCCGGCCGGGAGCCGGACCACCCAAACCCCACGCCGTAGCGCCACCAGCGCGTACCCCACCACCAGCCCCATCGCCAGCGATGTGCCCAACGCCGCACCCGCGGTCCCCAGCGCGGGGATCGGCCCGAGCCCGCGTATCAACACGAAGTTGAAGACGACGTTGAGGACCGTGATCGTCATCCCCAGCCGCAGCGGCGTCCGCGCATCACCCGCCGAACGCAGCGCCGCGCCCAGCGTGAAGTAGAGCGTCATCCCCCCGCCGAAGCAGAAGACGATGCGCAGGTACGGCAACGCCTCGACCTGTACCTCGGGGGCGGCATTGATCAGGTCGAGCAGCGTCGGGGCCAGCAGATAGCCGATCGGCGCGAAGACCAGGAAGGAGATCGCCAACGAGGACAGGATCGCCTGATGGACCGTGCGGTGCACCTTCTCCATCTCCCCCGCCCCGGTGAAGCGCGCCACCAACACGCTCATCCCCGTCGAGAGCGACGAGACGAAGACCGTCACCACCAGGAAGACCTGCCAACTCACCCCGATCGCGGCGTTCCCGGTATAACCGACGAAGTGCCCGACCATCACATGATCGATGATCCCCTGCAGCCCGCCGATGACGTTCTGCAGCATCGTCGGCCACGCGATCTTCCATACCGCCGCCGAGAGCGGTCCATCGACCAGCGAACGGTCTGGCTTCCTCTCTCTACCGCTCACCGCGACTCCCGCACCGCGACCACGAACCCTCTCCCGTGGCCAGTGACAACGCGCCGATCGCCACGATCATCATCGAATCCCAAGCCTTCCGTCAGCTGATCTCACCCCGGAGAGCGCGTAATGGAATCGCGAAAATTACCGACCCGCCCAACACGAGACAATAAGGAAACCGTGCACCAGGGTTGCATCTTCGAGCCGATGGGGTGATCTTGCCATGGCCGAATTCACCAGTCGGTACCCGAGACACCACTGACACAAGCGGAATGAACCGAGTCTCTCTCCCCATCGCGCTCGTGCTCACCCTCGCGTGGTGCTCCACGCTGGACGCCCAGAGCCTGCGCGGCTCCCAGGCCTCGCTCGCACGCCAGTCCGGTCAGGCTCAGCTGCACGACTATTCTTACCTCCAGAACCCGTCCGAGGTGCAGCGCTTCGTCCAGTCGGGACGCCTCGTGCGCATCCAGGAGACCGCCGACCTCGAACTCGCCCACGTCTCGTTCCCCTACGCCCGCCCCGAGGTCAAGGTCTTCCTCGACCGACTCAGCCGCCAGTACCGCGCCGCCTGCGGCGAAAAGCTCGTCGTGACCAGCCTCGTCCGACCGACCTCGAACCAGCCGCGCAACGCCTCGCCCCTCTCCGTCCACCCCACCGGGATGGCCATCGACCTGCGGCGCAGTAACAGGCAAACCTGCCACAACTGGCTCGAGCGGACCCTCCTCCAGCTGGAAAAGCAGGGGATCCTCGAAGCGACTCGCGAGCGACGCCCCCCGCACTACCACGTCGCCCTCTTCCCGCGCCCCTACATGCGCTACGTCTCCAAGACGACGAACGCGAGCACGCGGCTCGCGTCCGTGGAATCGCCCACCACGACCGGTGAGACGACCACCTATCGCGTACGCCGAGGCGACTCCCTCTGGACCATCGCCCGGCAGTACGGGATAACCGTCGACGAACTCAAGCAGATCAACGGCCTCCGCTCCGCGCGCATCGTCGCCGGCCAGGAGATCGTGGTGCCACTCACCCAATGACCGGGCGCCCCACGCACCTCACCCCCCGAACCAGTACGTCGCCTTGATCAGGAAGACGTTACGCGCCGGCTCACGGAAGAGAGCCCCGAAGTCCCGCGAGAATTCGAAATCACCGACCTGGAGCTGACTGGCTCGGTCCTGCTGCCAGACCAGGTAGAGCGCCGAGCCGGGGCGGTACTCCCAGCGTAGCACGGCGTTCCCCCGCAGGCTGCGGAACGCGAAGTCGGGGTTCGCAAAAGCTATCGCCGGCGCGGGGCCGGCCCCGCCGTCGATGTCCGCCCGGTACACGCCGTCGTCTTCACAGATGTAGCTCACGGCCACGAACGACGGGTCACCTCCGGGACAGGCACCGAACCGATCGAAATCAAATCTCCCCGGGGTCCGGAACGCCTTGTAACCGCTGTAATCCCCCGCCGAGATGTACGGCTGCAGGTAGAGTTGCAAAGAGAGATGAGGCGAGAACGTCCAGTCGAGCCGCGCCTCGAGCGCGAACGTGGTCTGGTCGAGATCCGCGAAGACATAACGCCGGCCATACGTCGCGGTCGCGGTCGGATCCGTGGCGGCGACGACGTACTGCCGAGTTTGGTGCAAACGGGTCAGGGACGGTCCCGCCCGGAACCGGACCGCCGCGTCGGGGCGCAGCTCGAGGTCGAGCCGCAACGTGCTGTTCGAAGCGTCGGATCGATCGTTCCATTAGGTGAAACCGAGATTCGCCGAGACCGGCTTCCTCCCATCGGTGCCGAGGTACAGCTCGTACATCCAGAGAGCCGGCTTCCCCGCGATCGGGCCGCCCCGCGTCAGCCGGTCGTCGTAGACCCGATGCCGATGGTGCACGTTCACCTCCGCGTACCAGAGATTGTTGAACGTGCCGTACGCCGTCACTGCATACCCGTTCAGTATCGGATCACCGCCGAAGTTCCAGGCGTGGTACGAAAAAGCGTAGATGTTGTGGTCGCGGAAGATCCACCACGGTCGGTTGACCGGCATACCGAGCAGCGTCGTCACCGCACGATAGTCGGAACGACCCTGGAACCCGACGTCGTTCACCTCGAACCCGGGGCTGGACTCCTTGTACTCCAGCGAGAAATCCAACCCGCCATCGCCGGAACGCGCCAGCGCGATCTCGGTCAGATGCCCGCTGAGCGAGGTGCGCGTCGGATCCAGCTCGATATGCTTGGCGTCAGGCCGCTGGAAATAATGGGCACTGGCCCGCTGCGTCCCCACCAGCGCATCCGTTGTCCCCGATACGTGGCTCGCCACGAAGTAACCGCTCAGCGACCAGACCCGGCCAGACCAACGATGGTCGAAGTCGATGCCACCGAGGAACGCCCGTTCGTGCAGCATCGAGGCGAGGTCTGGGTCGGCAAGATCCCGGATCGTGGCCGTCCCCAACGCCCCCACCACCGTCCGGCCGCCCCGCAGGTCGCGTCGTACCCGGCCGACCGCATAGTTCGTCAACGGCTCCACCACCATCCGCCGCCGAGCGCCACCGGTATCGACGTATCGCGCCTCTTCCCGGGCGGTCACGGCGTCGAGCAGCCCGATCGTCCACCCGCCGGGGGTCTTCCCGCTCACCTTGGCGGCGCCGAGGATCGTCGTCTGCCTGGGTGCATCGGCATAGGCGACGTCGCCCCCGAACACCTGCCGCTGCGGCTCGCGCCCGATCCGCCGCGAATAGAAGTACTCCTGCGACTCGTACTTGTTGAACGACCGCACCTTCCCGAACCCGAACACATCCTGCCCCTCGATGAAGAAGGGGCGCTTCTCCGAGTAGAAGGTCTCGAAGACCGTCAGGTTGACCTCCGCAGGATCCACCTCCACCTGCCCAAAATCCGGGTTGATCGTCGCCGACAACATCAACCCCTGCGGCAACCCGACATTGAGGTCCACCCCCGCCGCCGCCGTCCCCGCATTCGCTCGGTAGAAGGGATCGTCCGCCGCACCCGGCGCGCGCACGAGCTGGCTGCTCACATACGGAAGCACCTCGAGCCGCCGCGGCGCCCGCACCGACCCAACCCCGCGCAGCGTGCCGAAGCTCGAGACGAACCCGGGAGTGTCACGCGTCCACGGCGCCCAGGTCGAACGCTCCTCGTGACGCGCCACATCGCGCATGATCCCCAACCCCCACTCCCCCGACTGACTGCCGCCGCTGGCGAAACGTAACTGCGAGAACGGGATCCGATACTCCGCCGTCCACCCCAGCGAGTCGATCGACGTGGCGACCTCCCAGACCGCGTCCCAGTTCAGATCCTCGCTCCCGTCGTCGTACGTATACACGTCCTTCTGCACCCCGCGCGGGTTCACCGAGAACCGGAACGCCGTCCGACGGTCCATCCGACTGTCGATCATGACATGCAGCCAATCCGAATAGATATCGGACACGTCACGACGGGCCAGCGGGGCGGCAATCGAATCGGGATGAGGATCGTACATCCTCACCCCGACATACAACGCATCCTCGCCGACCAACACCCGCGCCTCCGTCGCAAAGGTGGCCGGCTCCCCAGGGCGCGGCCACGATTGCACGAAGCCGGTAGCAGGCGACGCCGCCGACCAGGCAGCCTCGTTCAACCAACCGTCGATCTGGATCACACCCACGACCGGCGCCGCCTCCACCACCCGCGCCGCACCCGCCCCGGGCACCAGCGTCGACTCTCCCGATCCCTGCACCGACTGACCCAGCAGCGGACCCGCCAACGACAGCCACGAGGTCGTGACGAAAAGTAACGTTAGGGGATGGTGCGAACGGCTGACCATAGTCGTTGCTTCTCCTCTGACGGATGAACGTACCGATGAATCAACTGCCCATATCCATACGAGACCACCCCGCATGGAGTTGCACCCACCACCTCGAACCACCCCACCCCCCGGTCACAGACCTGCCCCACCCGATACCGAACACGACCCCCTTGCGCGCCACCCCCCACCACCATACCTTTGACCCCACGGCCGAACAAAAACCGAAAACAGCGCCGCGAGGGGGGTGACCGCGACACGAGTCGCGCCCCGAACCAGTACCTTCAACCGAGTGGAGGAAACGATGTCCGCTGCACCCACCCAGCCCGCAACGGTAGTCACCCCGGAAACTCTCCTCGAACACTGGCAAGGACACCGCCGCCTGACCCGCCGCGTGATCGAGGCGTTCCCCGAAGACCAGCTCTTCACCTTCTCCCTGGGTGGGATGCGCCCCTTCGGCGTCATGGCCCTCGAGGTGCTGTCGACCGGCGCACCGACGGTCCGCGGACTGGTCACCGGTGAGTGGATCTCGCTCACCGATCGCGACCCCCTCCCCAAGGCCGAGCTCCTCCGCCGCTGGGACGAGGCCACCGCGGAGATCGACGCCCTCTGGCCACAGCTCACCCCGGCCCACTTCCAGCAGGAATACATCGCCTACGGCATGTATCCCGGAACCGGCTTCAACCACCTCGCCTACGTCATCGACAACGAGATCCACCACCGCGGCCAGGGCTACGTCTATCTGCGGGCACTGGGGATCGAACCGCCCGTCTTCTACGACCGGAGTTGAGCCGCCAGACGACGTCGCGCCGGCGCCGGGTTCGCCGCCCGGGCCGGCGTCCCCGGCGCCCGGCCAGCTCCACGCCTCGCTCGGCCACCTCGCCCCGGCATGTGAATGGCATGGGAAGATCGGAAAGGAGAAGGGGTACAGGGTCCGTAACTACGCCAGGCGGATCGGCTCCGCGCTGGGCTGAATTACTCGCCCTGTACCCCAAGCTCCTGCCCGACTAATATTGCAAACCCTGTGCCGCGCGCTCGGGACCGGGTGATCCGACCTCCGCCAGCTGCCGCAGACGACGTCGCCTGCGCCCCCGGCGTCGTCCTACTCACCCCGCATCGTCGACCACCCCAACGACCGCGCCAGGTGGCACGCCTGCGCCACGGGCCGCACCTCGACCTCCATCCCGTACGGCAGGTTCGGGTTCCCCTCGGCGATCGACACCGCCTCCTCCAGGCTCGAGGCGAGGAGGAGGATATAGCCGCCGATCACCTCCTTGGCCTCCGCGAACGGTCCATCCACCACGTGCCTCCCACCACCGCGGGAGACGATCCGTCCCTCCGGCGCCAGCGTGTTCCCCGCCTTGAGACGACCCTGCGCCACGAGCTCGTCGCACCAGGCGTTCCACCGTTCCAGCGCCGCCCGCCGCTCCTCGTACGTCATCTCGGCGTAACGCTCGGGCGTCGTCTCACGGAAGACCAGGAGATACTCCGACATGGTGGCTTCGGTCTCGCCACCGGCGATCGCTGTTGCCACGTCGACCTCACAGAGTTCAATTTCGAAAGCTTCGCCGCGTCCTGCGGAAATTGCACCACCCCCGCGCTCCGGGCAAGTACGCCCGGGCCCTCCGGGGAGGTCTAGCCGACTTCCTGGCGCCAGGCTGAGTCGGTGTCGATTCCGAGCCCCCTCGCTCGACTAGAGAGATAGAGTCGCAGTATGAGCACGACCGAGATCCACCGAGCCATCGATGCCGTCTGGCGTAGCGAATCCGCCAAGATCATCGCCGTCCTCGCCCGCCGCCTCGGCGACGTCGGCCTCGCCGAAGACCTCGCGCAGGACGCGCTCCTCGCCGCGCTCGAGAAGTGGCCCGAGAGCGGGATCCCTCACAACCCCGCTGGTTGGCTCATGGTCGCCGCCCAACGCCGCGCGATCGACCTCTTCCGTCGCGACCGGATGATCGACCAGAAACACGAGCTCATCGCCCGCGAGCTGGAAGCCGAGCAGGGAGACGCCGCCCCCGACATAGATGCCGCGCTGGACGACGACATCGGCGACGACCTCCTCCGCCTCATCTTCACCTGCTGCCACCCCGTCCTCTCGACCGAGGCCCGCGTCGCCCTGACGCTCCGCCTCCTCGGCGGCCTCACCACCGAGGAGATCGCGCGCGCCTTCCTCGTCCCGACGCCGACCCTCGCCCAGCGGATCGTCCGCGCCAAACGCACGCTCCGCGAGGCACTGGTCCCCTTCGAGGTCCCCCGCGCCCCCGAACGCGCCGAACGACTCGCCTCCGTCCTCGAGGTGATCTACCTCATCTTCAACGAAGGGTACACCGCCACCGCGGGCGACGACTGGGTCCGCCCCGCACTCTGCGACGACGCGCTCCGCCTCGGCCGCACCCTCGCCGAGCTAGCACCCCACGAACCGGAAGTGCACGGGCTCGTCGCCCTCATGGAGCTCCAGGCCTCACGGCTGCAGGCCCGCACCGGCCCCAACGGCGAGCCGATCCTCCTCCTCGACCAGGACCGCTCCCTCTGGGACCAGGAGCTCATCCACCGCGGCCTCGCCGCGCTCGACCGCGCCGCCGCACTCGGCAAGCCGCTCGGCCCCTACACCATCCAGGCCGCCATCGCCGCCTGCCACGCCCGCGCCCGCACCGCCGACGAGACCGACTGGCCCCGCATAGCCGCACTCTACGACGCCCTCGCCCAGCTCACCCCCTCCCCGGTCGTCGAGCTCAATCGCGCCGTCGCGGTCGCCATGGCCTTCGGCCCCGCCGCCGGGCTCGAGCTCGTCGACCGCCTCGCCACCGACCCCGCGCTCGCCAACTACCACCTCCTCCCGAGCGTACGCGGCGACCTCCTCGCCCGTCTCGGCCGGACCGACGAGGCCCGTACCGAGTTCGAACGCGCCGCCGCCCTCACCCAAAACGCCCGCGAACGCGAGCTCCTCCTCAAACGAGCCGCCGCGCTAAGCCCCCTGCCCTAGAGCCTCGGACCGCCCCACCTGAGCAGCGCCGCCCCCCAGTGCAGCCCCCCGGCGAAGGCGCACATCATGACCAGGTCCCCCTCCTCCAGCCCCTGCGTCCGCACCCACTTGTGCAGCGCCAGCGGTATCGTAGCCGCGGAGGTGTTCCCGTACTCGGCGATGCAGTTCGCCACCCGCGACGCCGGGATCGAGAGCCGCTCCGCCAGGACCGTCATGATCCGTTCGTTCGCCTGATGCGGGACCAGCACCCGCAGGTCCGCCGTGGTGCCCCCCTGTCGCTCCAACAGCGTCCGGACCGACTCCTCCATCGAGTTCACCGCGACTTTGAAGATCGCCTTCCCGTTCTGCCAGATGTACGGCGCGTCCCCCGCCCCGATCGCCGCCAGCGTCCCCGCCGGGCTCTCCGGCCGCGGACAGTACGCCAGCCCGGCCTGCGTCCCATCGGCCTGGAGCGTGAAATCCAACATCCCATGGTCCGCGCTGGTCCGCGACAGCACCACCGCGCCCGCACCATCGCCGAAGAGGATACAGGTGTTCCTGTCCCGATAGTCCACCAGCCGCGTCAACGTCTCCGCGCCGATGATCAGCGCATGACGGTACACACCGCTCTGGACGAACTGCGCCCCGGTGACCAGCGCGCTCAAGAACCCGGAACAGACGGCATTGACGTCGAAGACGTTCGCCTTCGACGCCCCCAGCGCCCCCTGCACCAGACAGGCGACCCCGGGGAACGCCAGGTCCGGCGTCGTCGTCGCCACGATGATCAGATCGATATCGCCCGGCTCCACCCCCGCATCCGCCAACGCCTCCCGCGCCGCCCGCGTCGCCAGGTGGCTGCTCCCCTCCGCCGGATCGACTACCCGCCGCTCCCGGATCCCGGTCCGGGTCACTATCCATTCGTCGTTGGTCTCGACCAGCTGCTCCAGCTCCGCATTCGTCAGTCGGCGTTCCGGAACGTAGGCTCCTACACCGGTAATCGTTGCGCCATATCGGGACATCTCGCCCCCCGGGTCTAGGGAAACTCCACTACTAGGCCAATGGCTCAAGGTGTCGACGACGACCGGCCAGGTCAAGGAGGTGCAGCGGACCGACTCGTCAACCCCCTCGGCGCCGGGTTCCTTCCACCCTGGCCCGGGAGGATATAGATTGCAACCTGTTACGCTCGACCACCTGGGAAAGACCGATGGCCAAGCTGAAGGCCGTCGCCGAGCAGTGAATAGATCGGAGGGAATCATGGCGATCGCCAGCATCAACCCCGCCACCGGCGAACTCCTGGAGCGCTTCGACCCCCTGACCGACGCCGAGATCGACACCCGTATCGCACGCGCCGAAGCCGCCTTCCAGCACCACCGCCGCACCTCCTTCACCCGGCGCGCCGAGCTCACCCTCCGGCTCGCCGAGCTCCTCGACTCCCGCGCCGAGGAGCTCGGCCGCCTCATGACCGAGGAGATGGGCAAACCGATCCGCGCCGCGATCGCCGAGGCCCGGAAATGCGCCCTCGCCTGCCGGTACTACGCCGAGAACGCCGAGCGACACCTCGCCGACCGCGTCGTCGAAACCGGCGCCGAGCAGAGCTTCGTCCGCTACCTCCCCCTCGGCCCCGTCCTCGCGGTGATGCCCTGGAACTTCCCCTTCTGGCAGGTCATCCGCTTCGCCGCGCCAGCGCTCATGGCCGGGAACGTCGGGCTCCTCAAGCACGCCTCCAACGTCCCCCGCTGCGCGCTCAGGATCGAAGAGTTGATCCTCGAGGCCGGCTTCCCCGAAGGGTGCTTCCAGACCCTCCTCGTCGGGAGCGACATGGTCGCACGGATCCTCGACGACCCCCGCATCCGCGCCGCCACCCTCACCGGTAGTACCGGCGCGGGGAGCGCCGTCGCGAGCCACGCCGGCAAGCTGATCAAGAAGACCGTCCTCGAGCTCGGCGGGAGCGACCCCTTCATCGTCATGCCGAGCGCCGACCTCGAGTCGACCGCCCGCGCCGCCGTCGAGGCGCGCACCCTCAACAACGGCCAGTCCTGCATCGCCGCCAAGCGCTTCATCATACACGAAGCGGTATACGACGACTTCGTCGCCCGCTTCCTCGCCGCGCTCAACGCCCTCCGCGTCGGCGACCCCATGGACCCCGCGACCGACGTCGGCCCCCTCGCCACCCGCCAGGTCCGGGACGACGTCGCCCGCCAGGTCCAGGAGACCGTCTCGCGCGGCGCCACCATCCTAGCCGGCGGCCAACCTCTCGACCGGCCCGGGTTCTTCTACCAGCCCACCGCCCTCGCCGAGATCCCCGCCGGCACCCCCGCCACCGACGACGAGATCTTCGGCCCCGTCGCGGCCATCTTCCGCGTCCGCGACCTCGACGAGGCGATCCGGCTCGCCAACGCCACCCCCTTCGGTCTCGGCTCCTCCGTCTGGACCAACGACCCCGAAGAACAACGGCGTTGCATCGACGAGCTCGAGGCCGGGCTGACCTTCGTCAACGCCATCGTCCACTCCGACCCGAGCCTACCTTTCGGCGGAGTCAAGGGCTCCGGCTACGGCCGCGAGCTCGCCGAGGACGGGATCCGCGAGTTCACCAACATCAAGGCCGTCCGCATCGCTGCTAACCCCGCTCCGCAGACGGTCGCACCCGGCGTGCAGGCGCTGGAATGAAGCTCCCCCGCGGCGGGCCTGCCGACGACTGATCGCGCGCCGGCCGGCCCGCCGCCCCGCCCCCTAATCGCCAACCCCCTTGACACCATTGCCTTTGCGCGGTTACCCTAACCTTGGAAGGCACCGACCGACTACTACAGCCGAGCGTGCGGACCAGAGCCGTGCGACGGGGGAACCATCGATGATCAAGGGGTGAATCCGGCAACGCCGGACGGAGACTTCCTCCTCCGAACCCGTCAGCTAACCCCGTAGGCTACACTGGAAGGGTGGTAGGATGAATCATTCGATCCTTCCGGACCGTGCCCCGCGGGGTACGTCCCGGCTCCTCGTATCCGTATCCAGCGGTAACTACTCTTCGCACGCGGAAGGTAGACCATGACCGAGGTCTTCTCTTCCGCGCCGCACCACGACGTGCTCACCCTGATCGTCCGGATCGCGGTGCTGCTCATCGCGGCGCGCGGTCTCGGCGAGCTCGCGCAGCGCGTCAACCTCCCCTCGGTCGTCGGCGAGATCCTCGCGGGGATCGTCCTCGGCCCCTCGTTCCTCAGCAGCCTCGTCCCGGCGGTCGGCGCGTGGATCGTCCCGCAGACCCCGACACAGGGTTATCTCCTCGAGGTCGTCTCCCTCCTCGGTGTCATGTTCCTCCTCCTGATCACCGGGCTGGAGACCGACCTGGCCCTGATCAGGCGTCAGGCGAAAGCCGCGGCGGGCGCGTCGATCGGCGGGATCTCCGTGACCTTCTCCACGGGGTTCCTCCTCGGTTCGTTCCTCCCCGAAGCACTCGTCGCCGCCCCGGAACGGCGGATCATCTTCTCGCTCTTCATCGCGACCGCCATGTCGATCTCGGCGATCCCCGTCATCGCCAAGGTCCTCATGGACATGAAGATCATGCGCCGCGACGTCGGCCAGACCATCCTCGCCGCCGGGATGACCGACGACACCACCGGGTGGATGCTCCTCTCGATCGTCGCGGGGCTCGCGACGGGCTCGACCGTGAACGCGGGGACCGTCCTCTCCGCGATCGGCAGCGTCGTCGCCTTCCTCCTCCTCAGCTTCACCCTCGGCCGCTGGCTCGTTCGCCACTCCCTCGACTACGTCCAGGACGAGCTCCACAGCCGCGACCGGATCCTCACCCTCGTCGTCGCGCTGACCTTCGTCTGGGGCGCGATCTCGCATGCCCTCGACATCGAGGCCGTCCTCGGCGCCTTCTTCATGGGGATCCTCTTCGGCCAGTCGCCGCGACTACCGGTCGACGTGGTCCACAAGCTCGAGAGCATGACCCTCGGGGTCTTCGCGCCGATCTTCTTCGCCGTAGCCGGGCTCAAGGTCAACGTCCTCGACCTCCTGACGCCCCGCCTGATGGCCATCACCCTCCTCGTCATCTTCGTCGCGACCTTCGGCAAGATCATCGGCGTCTACATCGGCGCCCGCCTCATCGGCCGGCGCGACCACTGGACCGCGCTCAGCCTCGGCGCCGGGCTGAACGCACGCGGCGCCATGGAGATCATCGTCGCCACCATCGGGCTCCAGGTAGGGATCCTCACCCAGGACATGTTCTCGATCATCGTGATCATGGCGATGGCGACGTCGCTCATGGCGCCCCCCGCCCTGCGTTGGACGCTCTCCAAGGTAGTCCCCGACGAGCAGGAGCTCGAACGACTCCGCCGGGAAGAGCTCGCCGCCGGGAGCCGGGTCGCCGACATCCGACGCGTACTCATCCCGGTCCGGCTCCGCACCGGCCGCAACATCATCCACGAGATCGAGGCGCACATCGTCGAACGGCTCAGGCGCCGTAACCCGCTCTCGGTCACGCTCCTCAACGTGAGCCGCCCCGATGAGCGGGCCGAAGGCGCCGCCTTCCTCGAGACGCTAGGCGAGGACTTCCCGAAGGTCGACCTCAACCGGAAGGTCGTCACCGCCAAGGAACCGGCCGGTCCGATCCTCGCCGAGGCGGCCAAGGACTATCACCTGATGATCCTCGGCGCGACCGAAGGACAGAAGCGGCCCGAGGCGCTCTTCCACCCCCTGATCGACCGGATGGTCCGCCTCGCGCCCTGCGCCACCATCGTCGTCCGCGGCGGCGGCAGCGCCAACCGGCAGTGGCCGCCCAAACGACTCCTCGTCCCGACCAACGGCTCCGGCGCCTCCCGCCACGCCGCCGAGATCGCCTTCATCCTCGCCGCCGACCCCGACGAGGAGGTCCTCGTCCTCAGCGTCGCCCAGGAGCTCGGCAGGCTCGGCGACCTCGGCGCCGAGACCGCGCTCGCCGACCGGGAGATCGAAGCGCGACGCCAGATCGTCGCCGAGCTCGTCGACCTCGGACGCGCCCAGGGCTCCAACACCCGCGGCTCGGTAGAGACCGGCAGCGACGTCGAAGGTGTCATCCTCGACGCCGCGCTACGCGAGCAGATCGACCTCATCGTCCTCGGCACCGACGTCCGCCCCGGATCCGACCGGCTCTTCCTCGGACCCAGGGTCGAACGGATCCTGCAGAACGCGCCTTGCCCGGTCATGGTCGTCAACTGGTCTAGCTAGACACACCACGCACCCAAATTGCATCCTCCCCGCGCGGCGTCTAAATTGCGGTTGACATACCCAACCATATTTTGCCGCTGAAGGGAATCATGAAAACGATCACCGGGCAAATCAGCGAGCAGGAAGCACGTGCGGTAGCCGAGGCCGCTCGTGAAACGGAATGGGCCAAGCCGAGCTTCGTACAGGAACTCTTCCTCGGCCGACTCAGACTCGACCTCATCGACCCACCCCCTGCCCCTGACCCCGAAGCCGAAGCCCGTACCGACGCCTTCCTCGCCCGGGTAGAACCCTTCCTCCGCGAACACGTCGACGCCGAAGCCATCGAACGCGACGACCACATCCCCGACGAAGTCATCCAAGGGCTCAAAGAGCTGGGCGCCTTCGGGATGAAGATCCCGGTCGAATACGGTGGCCTCGGCCTCTCCCAGCGCGGCTACAACCGCGCGATCTCGGTGATCGGCACCTACTCCACCCCCCTCGGCGTCTGGCTCTCCGCGCACCAGTCGATCGGCGTCCCCCAGCCCCTCAAGATGTTCGGCACCGAAGAGCAGAAGCGTAAATACCTACCCCGCCTCGCCCAGGGCGCCGTCTCCGCCTTCGCGCTGACCGAGCCCGACGTCGGCAGCGACCCGGCCCGTATCGGCGCCACCGCGGAACCCACCGAAGACGGCGAGGCCTACATCCTGAACGGCGAGAAGCTCTGGTGCACCAACGGCCCCATCGCCGACATCTTCGTCGTCATGGCGAGCACGCCACCGACCCGCGCAGGTGGACGACGCGGGATCACCGCCTTCATCGTCGAACGCGACATGCCCGGCGTCGAAACCGTCCACCGCTGCTCTTTCATGGGGCTGCGCGGGATCGAGAACGGGGTCATCCGCTTCGACAACGTCCGCGTCCCCAAGGAGAACATCATCTGGGGCGTCGGCCGCGGCCTCAAGCTCGCCCTCATCACCCTCAACACCGGGCGACTGACCATCCCCGCGACCTCGGCGATCGCTGCGAAGTGGTGCCTCCGCGTCGCGCGCGAATGGAGTAACTCCCGCATCCAGTGGGGCGCCCCCGTCGGCAAGCACGACGCGATCGCCCAGAAGATCGGCGAGATCGCCGCCCTCACCTTCGCCATGGACGCCGTCGCCGACCTCTCGGCCGGGATGGCCGACAGCGGTGAGTTCGACATCCGCCTCGAAGCCGCCATCGCCAAGCTCTACAACTCCGAAGCCGCCTGGCGCATCGTCGACCAGACCCTGCAGATCCGCGGCGGCCGCGGCTACGAGACCGCCGCCTCCCTGCGCGCGCGCGGCGAACCGCCGATCCCCATCGAACGCCTCATGCGCGACCTCCGCATCAACACGATCTTCGAAGGCTCCAGCGAGATCATGCGGCTCTTCATCGCGCGCGAGGCCGTCGACCCGCACCTCCGCCACGCTGGTGCGCTCGCCGACCCCAAAGCACCACTCGGCGCCAAGGCGTCCAGCGTCGCCAAGCTCGGCCTCCACATGACCGGCTGGGTCGCCGGTAACCTCGCCGGCTGGGGCCGCTGGCCGCGCCATAGCAGATTCGGCCAGCTCGCGCCGCACGTCCGCTACGCCGACCGGACCGCCCGCAAACTCGCCCGGACACTCGCCGCCGTTATGACTCGCTACGGGATGGGGCTCGAGAAACGGCAGTCCGTCCTCTTCCGCCTGGTCGATATCGGCGCCGAGCTCTTCGCGATCATCGCCACCTGCATCCGCGCCCAGACCCTGGTCCGCCAGAACCCCGCCGACACCGGACCGCTCGAATTGGCCGACCTCTTCTGCCGCGGCGCCAGGCGACGTATCGCCAGACACTTCTCGAGCGTCTTCCGCAACGACGACCGGACTACGTACCGCATCGCCCAAAACGTCCTCGCCGGACGCCACCTCTGGCTCGAAAAGGGTCTCCCGGATACGCCCCCCGCCACTGCGCCCTGATACCAGGGCGCAGTGGCGCTAGACCGATCCGCCCTGCTGGTACCGCCCTTGCATCGCGGAGGTCGCCGGTATGACCTGATCGACCAATCCCGAACCCATATACCAGGGGCGGCTCATGGCTTTCATCGCCGCACTCTTGACCGATCCCGCCGATCACAAGGCGCTGCGCCGCGCGGCGACGGAGCACCACATCATCCCGGCCGCATCTTGGCGCGAATTCGGGAAGATCATACGCCATCACCCCGTGACCGCGGCGGTGGCCAACCCGCACGCGGAGCCGCGCAAAGACGGAGTACTCCGCATCTACCACCTATCGCAGGACTTCCCCCTCACCCCGATCCTCGCCTGGGGCGAGCTCGACGGCAGGGACCTCTACCGCCTCGGCAAGGCCGGCGTCACCGATGTGATACTCGCTCACGATGCCGACAACACACCACAGGTGACGGAGATAATCCACAAGGTACTGGAGCGTAGCATACCCCGCCTCGTAGAGGCCGGGCTGCGCGACCAGCTCCCCGTCCAAGCACTCGATCTCGTCCGGTACGCAGCCAATCGGATACCCAACCGCATCCAGGTCCCCGACCTCGCCGCCGCCTTCGACACCTCGGTCTCGACCCTGGAACGACGCTGCGAACGCTTCGGCATCCCGACCCCCGGCCGCCTCCTCCTCTGGCTGCGCGTCCTATACGGGCTACACTGGCTCGCCGAGCCGGGGCGCAGCCTGGAATCGATCGCGGACCAGCTCGGTTACTCCTCCGGCGCCGCCTTCAGGCGCGCGATCCAGGCGGTGAGCGGTGCGCGCGGAGTGCCGCCCCGAACCTATCGGAGCTTCCACGCCGCCCTGACCCGTTTCCTCGCGGAATGTCCCGGCACCACCGCGCACCACGCCACCCCGCACGTCCCGGTATGACGCCATGGCCCGCTACGACAGGATAGCCACCCTCGATCCGCCCGACCGCTCCCGCGCCTTCCCCGGCTGGGTCGTCTTCCGCGACCTCGAGGGCCGCGACCGCGACCCTGAACTCGCCCGCCGCGTTCGGCTGCGCTTCCTCGCGCTCCGTATCGTCCGGCGCCTGATCGATGTGGGGATCGACCGGGTCCCGCCTCAATCCATCGAAAAACAGATCGAGAGTGTGCGGGAAGAGCTCGGCGCACTCCCCGCCCGCGACCCGGAACGGATCAGGATCGCGGAGTTCCTGAACCGTGTCCGAGAACTCACGCCACTCACACTCGCCACCGCCACCCTGGATCTAGGGGAAGTAGCTGAAGCCGACCAGCAAGAGTTCGCGGCCGAGGAGTTCTACCACACCGCGCTCGATCTGGCCAACATCTATCAGCTCCGCACCCCATCCTTGCCACGAGAAACTTCGCGCACCCAGAGCTGATAGTCGATCGCGGCGAGTAGCGCCGCCTCGATACTGCGCACCATGTCCCGTTCCCCGATCTCGCGCCGCGCCCGCTCCACCAGCACCGGGTCCAGGACGAAGGTGAACACCTGACGCTCCCGCCCCTGCCCTCCAGCCGCCCCACGCTCCTCTCCCTGCTGCATCGCTCCCTCCCCTACGGTACGGTCCGTCACCCCCCATCCCCCCTCCCCCCCCACCACGTATCCGCCCCCAAGGTCAGGACCGGTCCGGGGCGATCCAATAGCTACACTGGCCACGAAATACCACCGCCCCGGCACGTTTCCCGCCGTCATACCGAATACGGCTGCTCGATACCTGCAGCGTAGGCGGGGTGTGCTCCCCTGGCGCGGAATCCCGCAGGAGGGAGCGGAGACCCCGCAGGGGCGGCCCCGTCTGGAGGACCCGAGGGGAAGGGGCGGGCGGGGGAGGCTCCGCGACCGGGCGCCTGGAGCGAAAGGGGAGTGCACCCCACCGGAGCGATCCCCGATCTGCCGGATATGATATCACTCGCCACGACGACTTGATCTGAGCGACGTGCTACACCATTATTTTTGATATGAGCACGAACAGCCGTAAGCAGTTGTTGGTGGTCGGCGATCGCGTCTTGATCGCGCCGGAGGAGGGTGAGAACCGGACCCGCGTAGGTCTCTACCTCCCGCCGACCGCGATAGATAGCCAGGCGGTACAGGGCGGGACCGTCGTCGCCGCCGGGCCGGGCACCCCCATCTCCGCGCCGACCGAGCTCGACAACGAGCCGTGGAAGATCGGGAGCGGGGAGGCGCGGTACCTACCTGTCCAGGCGCGTGTCGGCGACTACGCCCTCTTCTTCCGTAGGGCAGCCGTCGAGATCACCTATGAAGGCAAGCCCTACCTCGTCGTCCCGCAGGCTGCGATCCTCGTCCTGCTACGCGAGCCCTATCCCGAAGACGCGGACGACTTCTAGGGAAGAGAAAAGTAGCACACGAAAATAGCCGCCGACGTGCCCCGAGCACGCCGACGGCTGTTTTCTATTTCCTATTTGCTATTTTCCAAAGTTACGCAACTCGTCGAGCAGCGCCGCCGACGCGTGCGTCCCCTTCTCGAAATTCTCGATGCTCATCCACTCGTCGGGCGCATGGGCGTTCTCGCCCGGGAGCCCGAACCCCATCAGCAGGACCGGCGCCTGCAGCACCCGTTCCAGCGACGGGACGATCGGGATCGACCCGCCCTCGCCCGCGTAGACCGGCTCCTTCCCGAACGCACGCTGGAGGGCACGCGCGGCCGCCGTGTAGAGCGGACCCTCGATCTCGGCGCGCCACGGGAGTCCCCCGTGCAGGTAGACCACCTCGACCCGCGCGCCGGCCGGCGCGACCCGCTCGACGTGCGCCTTCATCAACCCCTTGATCACCTCCGGGTCCTGGTCTGGCACCAGCCGGCAACTCACCTTGGCCATCGCCTTCGACGGGAGCACCGTCTTCGCACCCTCGCCCGTGTAACCCGAGAGCATCCCATTCACCTCGACGGTCGGCCTCGTCCAGATCCGCTCCAAGGTGGAGAACCCCTTCTCCCCGACCAGCTCCGCGGCGCCCGTATCGGCCAGGAACCCCGCCTCGTCGAAGGGGACCCGGGCGATCTGCTCCCGGAACGACTCCGGGATGTTGACGGCGTCATAGAACCCTGGGATCGTGACGTGCCAGTTCTCGTCGTGGAACGAGGCGATGATCTTCGACAGCGCGGTCGCAGGGTTGATCACCGCCCCGCCGTAGGACCCGGAGTGGAGATCGGTCGACGGCCCCTCGACGTGGATCTCGAAGTAGGCCAGCCCCCGCAGCGACGTACCGATCGTCGGGATCCCCGGGCCGACCATCGTCGTGTCGGAGATGACGACCGCGTCCGCCGCGAGGCGCTTCGCGTGCGCCTCGACGAACGGCATCAGATGCTCGCTCCCGACCTCCTCCTCCCCTTCCGCCAGGACCACGACGTTGACCGGCAGCCGCCCCGTGGTCTTGAGATGCGCCTCGAGCGCCTTGACGTGCAGATAGAGCTGCCCCTTGTCGTCGACCGACCCGCGCGCGTATAGCCGACCGTCGCGAATCGTCGGCTCGAACGGCGGCGAGGTCCAGAGCTCGAGGGGCTCGGGGGGTTGAACGTCGTAATGGCCGTAGATCAGGATCGTCGGCGCGTCCGGCCCCGCACCGCGCCACTCCCCCAACACCACCGGGTGCCCAGGGGTCTCCTCGATCGATACCTCGAGCCCGGCATCCCGCATCCGCTCCGCCAACCATTCCGCCGCGCGCCTCACATCCGCGCGATATTCACTCCGCGCACTCACGCTCGGGATACGCAGGAACTCTAGTAACTCTTCCTTGAAACGAGAAAGATTCGCATCGATATAGGAGTGGACGTCGTGCATGGCTCCGATCCTTTCATGGTCCCACCGGCCCCAGCGCCGGCCCGCAGCACGTTATCGAACGATAGCTAGGTGCGCAAGGAGATGTCGGGGCGGGATTCGGGGGTTGGGATTCGGGATCTGGGGGCCGGGGATCGGGGGTCGGGGGGGCCGAATGGGATGGACGGCCAGGAAACCAGGGATTACGACTCAGGAGGGACGATCAGCATTCGGGATCCGTAGCGCCGCACGCCGGACGATCTGTCACCAAAGTAATCGGGGCCACCAAGGTGGCCCCGCGATCCCCGGCCAGGACCCGGGGAGCCCGGATTCCGGGCTCCCCCCACATCCCCCAACCCCTGACCCCCGACCCCCGGCGGTGCAGGGTGGCAGGGCGGCCCCGCCCCCGAATCCCGCTTTAGAAGATCTTGAATGCCGGCACCGTCAGCTTCGCCGGCAGGTACTCGACCAGGAACGGCACGTACGCGATCGCGATCAGGATCAGCGCCAGGATCACGACCCAGCGGAACTGATCGAGCCGCAGCTCCCAACCGGCCCGGGCCGCCGGCTGGATCGTCGTGGTGACCGGGATCTCGGCCACCTCGCCCTTCTTCCCGGTGAGGACCGTCATCAGCAGGATCAGGAAGAAGAGCATCGCGCCGATGAACATCAGCGTACCGCCGGCCGCGCTCCAGTACCCGGCCAGCTGCCAGGTATCCTTCCCGTAGGTCGCCCCGGCGAGGAAGGTCCGGCGCGGCGCCCCCTCGAGGCCGGCCGAGATCAGGCCACGGGCGAGGGCCATCACCCCGATGAAGTAGACCCAGGACTGCACCACGGCCAGCTTCCCGCCCCAGAGCTTGCGCCCCTTCAGCCACGGGACCATCCAGTACGCGATCCCCATGAAGGTCATCACCACCGCCGAACCGACGGTCATGTGGAAGTGCCCCGGTACCCAGGAGGTGTTGTGGACGACGCGGTTCACCGTGAAGCTCGCGTTGATCAACCCCGTGATCCCGCCGAGCACGAAGGTCAACATCGCCAGGACCTGCGCCGCGACGGACGGATCACCCCAGGGGAGCTTGAAGAACCACCCCACCAGCCCCCGGCCGCCGCGCGCCTTGCCGCCATCCTCCAGCGCGCTCACCACCGAGAACGCCGTGATCAGGCTCGGGAAGAAGACGCCGAAGGTCAGGATCGCGTGGATCACCTTCATCGACTGCGTGATCCCGGGATCTGTGTACTGATGGTGGAACCCGACCGGAATCGAGAGGAGCACGAAGAGCGAGAAGACCACGCGCGTCACCGGATCGCTGAAGAGCCGGCCGCCGACCTGCTTCGGGATCATCAGGTACCACGAGACGTAGGCCGGGAGCAGCCAGAAGTAGACGATCGGGTGACCGCTGAACCAGAAGAGCGTACGGCTGAGCAGCGGATCCGACCCCGAGACCAGCCCGAGCGACCACGGCAGCAGCAGCCCTACCACCTCGGCCGCGATACCCAGCGACGCGATGTCCCACATGATGTAGGTCGCCACCGAGACGAAGGCCAGCAGCGGGATCCGCTCACCCGGATGCTCCTTCCGCCACGCCTTCAGCGTGATGAAGAGGTTCACCGAGGTGATCCAGGTGCTCACCACCAGCAGCGCCAACCCCAGGTAATACGACCAGTGCGCCTGCAGCGGGGCGTAGAAGGTGTAGAGTACGCTCGCCTTCCCCGTGAACATAGCGTACGAGGCCAAGGCGATCCCCGCAGCCAGCGTCCAGAACGCGGCGTGCAGCAACCCATCGTGCAGCTTACGACCGAGCCCGCGCGCCGTCGTCAGCGCGAGGAACCCGTTCGCGAAGGCGAAGGTCAGGACGATGGCGTTGAACACACCGTGGATCGTGAGACCCTGATAGTAGTTCTTCAGCCCGGGGAACCAACCCAGGATGTCGATACCCCCGTAGCTGAGCGCCTGGGCCAGGCCATGCACCACGCCGAAGGCGAGCGCGGAGAAACCCAGATAGAGATTCCAGCGGATCAGGGCCTTCTGCGACGGCGGCAGATCGAAGCCGCCCGCCGATGTCGTGTCCTTTCCAGGCGCGGCAGACCGCGCAGCAGTCAGCGTGCTCATTCGACGATCACCTTTCCAGACATCATGTGATGGCCCAACCCACAATACTCATGGCAGATCAGCAGATGCTCGCCCCGCTTCTCGAAACGGTGCGTCACCTTCGAGATCTGACCGGGGATCAGCATCACGTTCACCCGCGTCCCCTCGATGTTGAAACCGTGCAGCACATCGGCCGAGGTGGCGATGAAGGTCACCTCCGCACCCGCGGGCACCCGAATCTCCTGCGGCAAGAACGACCAAGCCTGCCCGATCACCACCACCTCGTAGACGCCGGGCGCCACCTCGCGCACCCCAGGGTTGTCGAACGGTGGAGTGGTGCGGACCTGCCTGACGTCGATCTCGCCATCCCTGCTCGGGAGCATGATCCCCATCCCCAACGCCGCATAAAAGCTCGCTCCCAGGAAGATCACCAGGATCACCCCGGAGAGGAGCAAGAAAGCCTTTTCGTATTTGTGGATCTTCATGGCATCACCCGGATCTCGGCGGCGCCGCCTTCACCGACACCGCCACCTGGTCACTCGCAAGGTATACCTCGCGCGGTACACCCCTCTCCCTGATCACCTCTCGAGCAGCACCCAATAGACGGACCCCCACAACGCTACCATCAGCAGCAGGATGATCATCATGAAAAAGAGCGTACCGGTCGGCGCCTCTTCCTCGTGCCCATCCCTCGCCAGCTCAGGCACCGCACCGGGCGGGGTACCCAACTCCAATGTCTTCTTGCTCATTGCCTCCCTCCCGATTCGTTTGACGTCGACTCTCGACGGAGCCGATCACTACAAATGCCCCCCGACATCGACCCCCCCGGAGTGCCGGCCTTCCCCCTCCTCCTGGTCGAACAGATAACGACCGAGGCGACTCAGGATCAGTGCAAGTACGGGGAGGAGCGCTATCGCAACGGCCAGCCGCCCGGGATTACCCCGGCCCAGCAGGAACTCACTCATCTCGTGCCAGCTGAAGAAGACCACCGGTCCGCCCACCAGCACGAACCCGAAGAGCACCAACACCAACCTGCCCATATGATTCACGTTCTCCTGATCCGACATCTCGATCCTCGGACTTCCTGGTCGACGACGCCGCACCCGCAGCAACACCACGGACGGCCCCCGACGCCACCAGCTCCTTCTAACTTTCGGCATCGCTGGCCCGGCGCTGTGACCTAGGTCACAGCATCCGATACAATTCTATCTCGCTAAGCGAGTTACGGCTGTCGGGAGTGATTTGCGATCAGATGGGGAGAGAACAGGATAGGGCTGTAGTGGAATCCCTTACAGGGAGATCAGGACGACGGGGCCCGGTCCAGCGCCGCGGGGCTCCGCTCGCCCCGCCTGCCGTGACACCCCGCGGCGCCCGGCAACCGGCGCCACACGCACCCGCGCCCCGGCGGTCGGGGTGCGCGCGGGGCTGGTCGCGTCCCCGGCGACCCGCCCCGCACGACGTCGTCTACTGGAACTCAGCGTGAAACGCCGGCGCGTTCCAACTCCTCGACCAACGCGGTCGCCTGGTAGACCTGGCGCAGCGCCTCCATTATCCCGACCGAGTGAACCGCCACCGTGCGCCCACCGGTCTCGGTCCGGAAGAGGAACTCGTTGGGCAGCTGCTCGATGTTCCCGTCGAAGGCGATCCCGACCACCCGCGCCTCCCGGTCGATCAGCGGGCTCCCACTGTTACCGCCGGTGATGTCGTTCGTCGTGACGAAGTTGAGCGGGAGGGAGAGGTCGAGCGCACCGCGACGCCGTTCGAAGCTCTCCGGGAGCGTCCACGGCATCCGGTTGTCGAAATCCGCCGCGCGGCCGTACAACCCGTAGAACGTCGTCTTCGCCGGCGCCTGCGTCCCGTTGTAGGGATAC
>Ga0180216_1000521_pt1 | contig 40083 bp, 31 predicted proteins | sample eDN3rd37CBELigMG_FD_128879 | JGI IMG/M metagenome (GOLD analysis project Ga0180216, IMG submission 128879) | Enriched Miracle-Growth compost microbial communities from Emeryville, California, USA - eDNA 3rd pass 37_C BE-Lig MG (version 2)... ...
CGGCGAGGCGCTGCCCTGGGACGGCAAGACCTTCGGCCGGCTGAAGACCCGTGGCCCGGCGGTGGCCCGCGCCTACTTCCGCAACGAGGGCGGCGAGATTCTCGACGCGGACGGGTTCTTCGACACCGGCGACGTGGCGACCATCGATCCTTATGGCGCCATGCAGATCACCGACCGGGCCAAGGACGTCATCAAGTCTGGCGGCGAGTGGATTTCTTCCATCGACATCGAAAACCTGGCGGTCGGCCATCCCGACGTGGCCGAGGCGGCGGTGATTGGCGTCGCCCATCCCAAATGGGATGAGCGGCCGCTGTTGGTGATCGTGCGCAAGGAAGGGCGGACGCCGGACAAGGCCGGCATCCTGGCCTGGATGGACGGCAAGATCGCCAAATGGTGGATGCCAGACGACGTGGTGTTCGTGGAGCAGATCCCACACACCGCCACCGGCAAGATCCAGAAAATGGAGTTGCGCGAGCAGTTCGCCAACTATCGCCTGCCTACGGCCTGACGACAGCGCGCGCCTGGGAGACCGGATCGGGCCGCGCGCGCGACCTGCCGCGGATTGGCGCGGGGCGCGGCGTTGCCCCGCGCTGGCTGTTGACAGGCGCCGGGCGGCGCGGTCACCCTGCGGGACGCTTCGTGAGCCGGCATTTCGCGGAGCGCCTCCCGGCTGCCTCATATGTTCCAGGCGCTGGCGTAAAAATGGCGCGGCCTGGGCTGGACCGGCGTGGGCGGATGTTCGTGGCAATGGAGAGAGCAGCTTGAAGCGGATGCGTCTGACGGAAGCGCGGACGCGCGCGGGCGGGTTTTCGCCAAAACTCGCCTGGTTTGGCCTGTTCGTCACGATTGGCGGTGTTCTCACGGCGCAATTTGGCGAGGTGGGGCCGTGGCCGGTGATCGCCGTGATCTGCGCCGGCTGGGCGTTGTCGGCCATTGCCCTGCTGCTGGCGATCATCGGGCTGATCGTGGTGTGGCGGCAGGGTTTGCGGGGCGGCGTCGCGGCAATGCACGGCCTCGTCGTCAGCTGCCTGGCGCTGGCCTGGCCAGCGATTCTGGCGGGGCAGATTTGGCGCGCGCCCGATCAGACGGACATTTCAACCGATACATTCTCGCCGCCTGCCTTCGCCACGACGGCCGGGGCCGTGGCCGGTCGCGGCGGCCTGATCCCGCCCCTGGCCCCGCCAGTTCAACGCCCTTCGCAGGATCAGGCGCGTCTGATGGCCCTGCCGCTGTTTCTGGACCAGCAGCCGGCCGAGGCGCTGAAGGCGGCGGAAACGGCGGCGCGCACACTCGGCTGGACGCTGACGGACATCGCCGGGGCGCCGGATGGCGGCGGCCAGTTCGAGGCTGTCGCCAGAAGCGACCTGCTGCGGTTTCCCCAGTACGTGGCCGTGCGGGTGCGGCCGACGGCGGATGGCGCGCAGCTGGATGTGCGGGTGCTGTCAGTGTTCGGTCGCTACAGCCCAGGCTCCGGGGTGCAGCGGATACTGAATCTGCATGAGGCGGTGCAGGCCGTCGATGAGGGATAGCGCCAGACCGCGAAGATGCGCGAAGGTGCGGCGGGCTTCCGGCGACCTGCAAAATTGCGGAAAGCCCGGGTTCATTGGCCAGAACGCCGCCACGCCAGTTGCGGGAGTGGGCCTGCGGCTGGCCAGGTGGGGTCGCTGGGCGAGCGTGGCGGATCTGCGCGGGCCGGCGCGGCTTTTGGCAAGACGCGGCTTTTGGCAAGGCGCGGCTTGGCGTGAAGCGCGATCCTGGGAGGAGGATGCGCCTTCTGGAGGCGCGCCCTGCTGAAGATATGCGGCCCGGGGCGGGCGCCGGTCAAGGGGCCGGGCGATAGCGGCCCTTGAGCTTCGGCGGCCCGTTGGTGACGACCTTGCCGCGGTTGGTCAGGTCTTCCAGGTGGGCGAACACCGACAGACCAGCGGCGCCGACCAGTTCCGGCGGCAGCCCATCGTAAAGACGCGGGACGATCTGGTCGATGGTTTCATCCCCTTCGGTCAACCGCGCCAGGATGGCGTTTTCCCGCTGGCGACGGTGGACGAGCAGGCCACGGACCAGCCGCTGCGGATCGGCGATCGGCGCGCCATGCCCCGGCCAGTAGACGCTCTCCCCGCGTCCGCGCAATTTCTCCAGCGAGGCCATGTAGTCGGACATGGAGCCGTCGGGCGGCGCCACGATGGTGGTTGACCAGCCCATGACGTGGTCCCCGGAAAACAGGCCATTCTCTTCCGGCAGGGCGAAGGCCAGATGGTTGAGACAGTGGCCGGGGGTTTCAACTGCGGTCAGCGTCCAGCCTGGTCCTGAAATGGAATCGCCTTCGGCCAGAATGATATCCGGCGCGTAATCCAGATCAGCGCTGGCGTCGAGGCTGGCGCCTTCACCCTCGCCCAGGGGGCGGGAAGGGCGGTGTGGGCCGCAGCCGGCCAGACGGGCGCCAGTGGCCGCAACCAGCGGCGCAGCGCCCGGCGAATGATCCTTGTGCGTATGGGTGATCACCACATCGGTAATGGTCTCACCCTGGGTTGCGCCGAGAATGGCCTGAAGGTGCGCATCGTTCACCGGGCCTGGATCAATGACAGCGACGCGCCCACGCCCGACGATATAGGTGTTGGTGCCGCGGAAGGTGTATGGGCCCGGGTTGTCCACGAGAATGCGCCGGACCAGCGGGCTGAGTTCCATGGCGACGCCCGCAGGAACATCGAATTCCTTGATGAAAGGCGCTTCCCCTGACGTCTGTTGAGCCATCTCGCTGTCTCTCCCGGAGCACGTCGCCCAGATATGGCTGGCGACGCGCCTTGTCCTTGTGTTTTGTCGCGCCTTCTCCGGCAGTCTCGCGCGGTCTTCGCCGGAGCCGGGCGGGGCTGCCCTATCAAGTAGCGCAGCCTCGCGACGATCGCCAGAGCCGTGAGGGCAGGGGAGGGGCGAGTTGCCGGAGCCTGTCGCCACGGCCATCCGGGCGCGCCGTAATGCGCACGCCCCGTGGCGCGGAAGTGGGATGGCTCGTGAGCCGGCAAGGTAGCGAAAGGCTTTGCGGCGCGCGCGGCGGGCGTCATGCGGCGCGTTGGACGCCGTTTGAACCCATACCGGTTGGGGCGATCCGGCGGCTGGTTTCATCCCTGTGGCGCCGGCGATCTTGTAAGTATGGACAAATGCTGACGGCAATGACGCCTGACAAAGCGAAATTTGGCAAGAGTAAAACTAGATATGACGCCAGGAAGCAATGTTTGATGTGGACTGTTGGCTTTTCTCCAAGCGGCAGGCGTCAGATTTACGAAAAGGATGTTTGATCCCTACGAAAATATGGTGCATAATTTCAATTTTTATTTAGGTATATTAAAATTAAAAGCGAATTTTCTAATCATGACGCACTGGGTAATGAATTGCGAAAAACTGCTATGGCTTGCAATTCGGCTGGCTGGGTAATTGCTTAGCCGCTCCGGCCCGCGATATGCCCGTTCGGGACAGTCAGCGCGTCATGATCTTCATCCCATTTCAGCGCCCGGTTTCCATCCGCTCCGGGAACGGAGGCGACAGGATCAGGTCCGACGCCCGTCGCGATGTTCTTTCTGCATGGGGGCCTGGGTAGCGTTCAACTGGGCCGGACAATAACCGGCAGGCCATGTTCTCGCGCAAGGGCGCGGCCCCTGGCCCGCGTTCCTGCCTTGAGATTATGAATCACGGCTGAGTGACGCTGCTTTTCCCGGGCGTATTCGGATCGGGATTTGGCGTAATTTGGCGCGACCATCGGATAATCAGGCGGCAGGTTCCATTTCCGCCGGTATTCGGTCGGCGTCATACCATAAACCGTCGTGAGGTGACGTTTCATGATTTTGAATTTTTTACCGTCTTCGAGGCAAATAATATAATCTGGCGTTATGGAGTGCCGAATGGGAACGGCGGGCTTTTGCGTTTCGGTAGCTTCGGGTTTGGCGCCAGATATTTTGTTTAGCGATGCATGAACGGAGTTTATAATCTCCGTAACCTGCGTGCGCTCAATTGCATTATTTTGAATATAAGCCGCTACGATGCGCGCGGTGAGATTGATAAGACTTGTTTCTGTTTCAGGTTGTGACATCAGTCTGCTCCAAAAAATACAAGCGCCCATAAACGATCTGGAGCCGTGCCAGCAATCGGCTCAAGCGGGCTTTAATGATTTATTTGTTGCAACTTTTTCAAAGCTAAGAGGGTTTTATATTTGGGGCAACAGTTTTTTCCGAAAAAATCGGAATTGGATAATTTTTTTGCATTTTCACATCAACATATTTCCATTTTATTGACGTGCGTAAGGTATATTACGCGCGTAATGTCGACGAATGTTGTATTCATGGGCGTGATATTCTCTTTTGCCTGTGGGAAGGGGCGCCCGTTCCAGCCTGCGCGCGCCATCTGGCGATGGCGTTCTGGCCGCGCAGCGTCCACGGTCGATTTCAATCCTCACGGCGGACGGCTTGTGTTTAATATTCGTGGGCGGACGCCATCAGGCGTCGCGCGCAGGCGGGGGAAACGCAAGAACACATAAGCCGGCGTTTCCGTCCGATGGGGAGGAATGACGATGAACCAGTGGTTACGCGCGGGCATGCTGTCCGCTGTCGCAGGATTTGCCGTATCTTTTCTGTTTTCCGGAACCACGCTCGCCGGCTCCGGCAAATTTACCGGGCCAGGCGTAACGGAAACCGAAATTCGCATTGGCAACACCATGCCCTATAGCGGGCCGGCGTCGGCGTTGGGCAATACGGGCAAGGTTATTTCCGCATACTTCAGGATGATCAATGATGCGGGCGGCATAAATGGCCGCAAGATTGACCTGCGCTCCATGGACGATGCTTTCTCGCCGCCGAAAACGGTGGAGCAGACGCGAAAGCTGGTGGAAGATGATCAGGTTGCTTTCATGTTCGCGACCATGGGCACGGCGCCCAGCTCCGCCATCCAGCGTTATCTCAGCGGCAAGGGCGTGCCGTTGATCTTCCTGATCAGTTCGGCGGGCAAATGGAATGATCCAAAGAACTTCCCGCTGACCATGGCCTTCCCGTGGCAGCCGCCCTACAGCACCGAGGGCCGGATCTATCTGGATCATATACGTAAGAATAACCCGGACGCACGGGTGGCGGTGCTTTACCAGAACGATGACAGCGGCAAGGAATACATGCGCGGCCTGCGCGAGGCGCTGGGCGCCGACGCCGACAGGGTGATCGCCGCGGCCATGCCGTTCGAGGTGACCGACCCAACCGTTGACTCCCAGGTGCTGGCGCTCGCCGCGACGAAGGCCGACGCGTTCATGATCCTCGGCGTCACGCCGCGCGCCTGCTCGCAGGCCATTCGCAAGGCGTGGGAAATCGGCTGGCGGCCCATGCGTTTTCTCGCCAGCAGTTGCATCAATCCCGACCAGATCCTGAAGCCGGCGGGGCTGGAGAAGGCGGAAGGCATCATCACCATGCTGGCGTTCAAGACGGTGGGCGCCGACCAGCAGGGCGACAGCGGCGTTTCCGAATATCTCGCCTTCATGAAGAAATATGCGCCTGGCATCGATCCCACCGACTTTTACGCGGTTTATGGCTACACGGTCGCGGGGGCCATGAACGAGGTGCTGAAGGCGGCGGGCGATAACCTGTCGCGTGAAAACATCATGAAGCAGGCGGCGACGATGAAAGGCGTGGCGCTGCCGATGCTGCTCGACGGCATTACCCTCAACACGACGCCTGACGACTACCGTCCCTTGCGCTCCGGCTATCTGGCGCGCTTCACCAATGGCCAGTGGAAGCCGTTCGGGCCATTGCTCTCAGGGCAGTAAGATCTGCGCCCCCAGGGGTCCCGGGCGGGGGAGGCAAGGCCAACAGGGGGGGCGTAGGCGAGCCGGAGCCGGTGATCACCGTGTTCGCCGTGTCCCGGGTCGCTGCCTGCTGGCGCGCCAGTTTCCTGCGCGCCAGTTTCCGGCCCGCCAATTCCTGGCTCATCATGTCCCCTGGGGGGGCGGGTCCCATGGCCCGTGCCCCCCAGCGCTGACGCGGGCTCGCGCCTTTGTGAGTGGGGGTCGTGACGTTCACCTTGCGTGAACCATAAGTCGAACGTGTTGGCCTGGCGGCGGACAATTCTGCTGCCAGCGACCAGAAAATAAACCTCCCGCTCACACCTCCATTTCCATGGTGGAAACGTGCAATGTCAGAACTGTTGCGCATGGGACGCTGCAGGACGGCGGCAAAAATGGCAGGAAAGACAGCAGGCCAGTTTGCCGCCGCCGGTCAGGATCCTTTGTGGGTCTGCCACTCCGCCTGATGGGCGGGGTGCTGCAGGCCCGGGCGGCGCCTGAGCTTTTCAGGACGCGGGTGCGTCAGCATCCCCGCGTCCTGGCGTCATGCCGCGCCGATGCGGACTGAAACTTCTGTGACGCCGTTCACAGGCCGGAGATATGTATGACGAGGCGGTCGCGGGGTGGATGGCGTGCCCCCCGGTGTAAGGAACTGGTTTTTGGCGCGGCGCTGGCTTCGGTCGCCGCGCCGGTCGCGATCCTCGGCCTGACCGCTGCGGCCACGAATGCGCGCGCCTTCGATTTCTTTGGCCTGTTTGGCGACAAAAAGCCGGAGCCGTCCGCCGACGCCGTGACCTATGAGGTCAGCTTCGAGGCGGATGGCCACAGGTCGCTGGCCAGCGCCATGCAAAATGCCTCAACGCTTTACCGTTTGCGCAAGGATGCGCCGCCAGACGGCATGGCGCTGGCGCAGCGCGCCGCCATCGACCTGGCGCCGCTGGTCGACGCCATGTGGGCGGAAGGCTTTTACGACGCCGCCGTCAGCATCGACGTAGCCGGGGTGAAGTTGCAGTTGCCGGTGAGCGAGGCGACGTTGCAGGCGGCCGGCCGGGCCGCCAGCGCCATGCGCGGCCGTCAGGTCGTTCCCGTGACCGTCAGCGTCGATCCAGGCGAGCAGTACACCCTGTCGTCTGTGGCGGTGAAGGACGCCCAGGGGCGGATGCTGACCGGCGCCGAACTGCCGGCAAATGTTTTGAAGATTGGTGATGGCGACCCGGCGCGCGCCGGTGATCTGCGCGCCGCCAGCGCCCGCGCCGTCGACTGGTATCGCGCCCAGTCCTATCCGCTGGCCAAAGGCGTTGATATCGGCGCCACCGTCAACCATGACACGCGCACCATGGCGGCGACCATCGTCGTTTCACCGGGGCAGATGGCGCCGATCGGCGAGGTGGAGGTGCGCAATGCGGGCGGCGCCAGGCCAGGCGCTGGCCCCACCGTCGATCCGCGCGTCATTCGTTCGTTCATCTATCTGGAGCCTGGCGAGCCCTATTCGCCCAAGAAGCTGGCGGACACGCGCCGTTCGCTCACCCAGCTTCCCATTCTCGGCGGCGTGCGCGTCACCACGCCGGACCGGCTCGACGCCGAGGGGCGCATCCCGGTTTTCGTCGACGTGACGGAGCGGCTGCCGCGCGTCATCGGCTTTTCCGCCGGTTACTCCACGGTGGATGGTCCCAACGTGCGCGCCTATTGGGAGCATCGCAACCTGTTCGGCGGCGCCGAGCAACTGCGGCTCGAAGGCAGCATCTTCGTTGCGCCGCGCAACGACGGCACCCGTCGCAAGGGCGTGGCGGATCTCAATGAGGGCGACTTTGGCGGGCGTTTTCGCGCCACCTTCATCAAGCCGGCGCTGGGCGGCACGCGCAACGACCTGATCGTTGAGGCCATGGCCGAGCGCGACCGCACCGGCGGCGACCGCTATGGCGGCTATACCGTGCGCGACGTGCAGGCGACGGCGTCGATCCGGCATCGCATCAGCGATGTGTTTTCCGTTCAGGGCGGCCTGAAAGTCGAGCGTGGCCAGACCAGCGACGTGCTGTCGTCGATCGACTACACCCTGGTTGGAACGCCGGTTTCGGTGACCTACGATTCCACCGACAATCCGCTGGACGCCACCCGGGGCTTCAAGGTCGTGGCCTCGGCGACGCCCTATCCGTCGTTCCTCGGATCGACAGTGAATTTCACCGAAGGAAAGCTGACGGCGTCCACCTATTACGCGGTGGATGAGGACGCGCGCATCGTGCTGGCCGGGCGGGTGACGCTTGGCATGCTTGGGGGGCCGAAGCTCAGCGATATCCCGGCCAATCACCGCTTCTATGCCGGCGGCGCCGCGTCGGTGCGCGGCTACCGGCTGAATTCGCTTGGTCCCCAGGACGGCAGGTTCGGTTTCGTTGTCGGCGGGCGCAGCCTCCTGACGGTGAACCTGGAGGCGCGCATCAAGATCACCGACACCATTGGCGTCGTGCCATTCTTCGACGCGGGCAACGCCTTCGAAAGCACCACGCCGCACCTGAAGGACAAGCTGTACAAAGCGGCGGGCATTGGCTTGCGTTATTATACGCCCATCGGCCCGATCCGCGCGGATTTCGCCTTCCCGCTGGACCGGCGCAAGGGTGACAGGCCGGTGAGCATGTATATCAGCATAGGGCAGTCGTTCTGATGATCCGGCTTTTCAAAAACCGGTCGCTTTGGCAGGCCCTTGTTCTGGCTCCGCTGGTGCTGCTGGCGCTGGGCGCGCTGGCGTGGGTGCTGGCGCCGGAAGATGTCCGCTCGGACGATTCCGAGCGCACCGTGCTGGGCGACCTGATTTCCCGGGTGCTGTCGACCGACAACGCCACCGTGTCGGTGGGGGCGGTGGACGGCGCGCTGTCGTCTGACGCCACCATCCGCAATGTGGTGATTTCCGACCGCCAGGGGCCGTGGCTGCGCCTGAACGAGGCGCGGCTGATCTGGCGGCGGCTGGCGCTGTTGTCGGGGCGGCTGGAGATCGACCGGCTGGAGATCGGCACGCTGGAGCTGATCCGCCGGCCGGTTCCGCCGGAGCGCGAGGTGACGCCGCCAGGCGACGAGCCGCTGCTGCCGCAACTGCCGGTGGAAGTGATTGTGCGGGCGTTCCAGCTCAAGGACCTGTCGCTTGGCGAGGCCTTTGCCGGCGTCGCCGCGCAGATTGGCGCCAATGGCGAGGCGCGGCTGGGCGATCCGGCCCAGGGGCTGAATTTCCGGCTGGAAGCGAAACGTCTCGACGCGCCGGGGCAGTTCAATGTGCAGGTGGCGTTCACGCCGGCGGACAAGCACCTGAAGGTGCAGTTGCACGCCAATGAGCCGGCGGGCGGTCTGGTGGCGCGGCTGGCGTCAATTCCTGGCCTGCCGCCGATGAAGCTGGACGTGGACGGCGCGGGACCGCTGGATGATTTCACCGCCAACCTGAACTTTGACGGCGGCCCGGATCTTTCCGCGCGCGGCTCAGCCCGGCTGACGCAGCAGGATCAGGCCCAGCAACAGGTTTCCGGCGGCGGCCGGGTGATGGCGCTGGATATGGCCGCGCGTGTCTCCGGGGTGCTGCCCGCCCCGGTGGCGCCGGTGTTCGCCGGCGACACCCGGCTTGGCGGCCGCATTTTCTTCAACAGCGACGGCGCCTTCTGGCTTGATGACGTGGCGGTGCAGGCCGAGGCGGCGCGCCTCGCCATCAGCGGCGGCATGACCTCCGGCAAGCAGCTCGACGTCAGGATCATGGCCGGGGCCGTGCCCAATGACGGCGGCGTGCTGCGCACGGGCAACGCCGAGATCGGCAAGCTGAATTTCGACGCGCGCATCACCGGCCAGCCGTCGATGCCGACCGTGAAGGCCAGCCTTGAACTGGCCAGGGCCAAATTGCCGACCGGCAGCATCGCCGCCGCCACCGCGACGCTGGACGCGGAGCCCACCGGCGTGATCGGTGAGCGCGGCACCCGCCTCAATGTGCGGGCGGACGCCGCGGCCTCGGGCATCGCCCTGGCCGACAAGGGCCTCGACGCGGCGATCGGCGACAAGGTCACCCTGACGCTGCGGGCGGCGGTTGGGCGTTATGGCACGGCCCACGTGGACGTTTTCAACCTGGCCACCGCCTCCGGCGCGGTCGATTTCAAGGGCGTCGCCGGCAACCGCCGGCTGGACGGCGTGCTGTCGGCGAAAATTTCGGATCTGGCTCGTCTGCGCCTGCTCACCGGCATGCGGATCAGCGGCGCGCTTGATCTTGGCGCCAAACTCACCGGCGAGCCGCGTTTCAACCGCATCCGCGCCGAACTGAATGGCGGCGCGCGCGATCTGGGTACGGGCATCGAGGCTGTCGACGGGTTGAGCGGCGGCCGGGTGACCCTGACTGGCGCGGTGGAGATGGCGCCGCGCGGCGGTTTCGGTTTCGACAACCTGACCCTTGCGGGGACGCACGCCAGCATGCGCGTCAACGGGCAGGCGCGGGAGGACCAGTCCGCCATCGAGGCGCTGGCGAGCATCGCCGACCTGCGCTACGCCGACCGGCGCATGACCGGCAGGGGGGAGCTTCAGGCCAGCCTGACCGGGCCGCTGACCCGGCCGGACGCCGCCGCGACGCTCAGCATCCGCGACGGCTCCATGCTGGGCCGGCCGGCGCCGCTGCTGCAACTGGCGGTGAAGGCCACGGACCTCACCGGCAATCTGGTCGCCAACGCCAGCCTCACGGGCGAGCTTGATCGCAAACCGGTGAAAGGCGTCGTCGAGGCGGCGCGCCTTGCCGCCGGCGGCTGGGACATCCGGGGGCTGGACTTCGCCATGGGCTCCGTCACCGCCCGGGGCGCGCTCGCCATCGACGCGGCCAATCTGGCGAAGGGGCAGCTTACGGTGCGGGCCGGCAGTCTGGATGATATTTCGGCCCTGGCCCTGCGCCAGCTCGCCGGGCAGCTGAACGCTGACCTGACGCTTGAAAGCGTTGATGGCGGCCAGAATGTCGCCGTGCGGGCGGATGGGACGCGCATGCGCTTTGGCGAGATCAGGGCGGATCGCCTCAACGCCGACTTGCGGGCCAGTGACGTTCTGCGTCGGCCTTCGGCGGATGGCTTCGTCAATATCGACAACGCCGTTGTCGGCGGCCAGCCCCTGACCCGCGCCCGGCTGGAGGCGCGGGGCGCTGGCGCCGCCACCGACATCACGCTGGCGGCGGCAGCGGCCGGGTTCGATCTGGACGCGAAGGCGCGGTTGACCCCCGGGGACCAGACGCGGGTCGACGTCTCCAGCTTCACGGCGCGTCGCGGCTCCCACCGCATTGGCCTCGCCGGGCCGGCCAGCCTGGTCATTGTCGACGGCGGCGTCGATATCCGGCAGCTGGCGGTGGCGCTGGGCAGCGGGCGGCTGACCGCCCAGGGCAGGCTGGGCAAAACGCTGGACCTCAACGTTGGCGCCAGCGCCGTGCCGCTGTCCGTCGCCGAGATTTTCGCGCCCGGCCTTGGCCTGACCGGCGTGCTGAACGGCGAGGCGACCGTGCGCGGTTCGTCGCTGGTTCCGTCGGGCCAGTGGCGGCTCAACCTGAGCGGGGTTTCCGCCGCCGCCGTGCGCGCCGCCGGCCTCCCGCCGGCAACGGTCGCGGCCAGCGGCGCGCTGGACGGCGCAGGGCGCACCTCGCTGAATGCGACGGTGACCGCCGGCCGGATCGCCGATCTGCGTATTACCGGCAGCGCGCCGCTCGATCCTGGCGGGCGCTTCGACATCGGCGCCCGGGGACGGATTGATCTGGGCGTGGCCAATGTCCAGCTCGCGCCGGCGGGCCGGCGTCTCACGGGCTCCGCCAATCTGGACGTGCGCGTGGGCGGTTCGGTGACGCACCCGCAGATCACCGGCGGCGGCGCGCTGTCTGGCGGGGCGTTTTCCGACGCTGTCACCGGCGTGCGCCTGACCAATATCAATGGCCAGATCATCGCGCGCGGCCAGGAAATCGTCGTGCAGCGCATCGTCGCCTCCACGCCCAACGGCGGCTCCCTTGCCGTCACGGGCAATGTGCGCGTCGATCCGGCGGCTGGTTTCCCGGGGTCGTTCCGCATCACCGGCTCCAACGCCCTGCTGATGAACGATGGCATGGCGCGCGCGGCTGCTGACCTGAATCTTGCCGCGGCGGGGCCGCTGGCCTCCCGGCCGCGCATCAGCGGAACCATCAGCATCCGTTCGCTCAATATCAGCGTCCCCAACCAGTTGCCGGGCTCGCTGCGTCCGCTGGCCAACGTCCGGCAGATCGCGCCGACCCCACAGGCGAAGGCGCGCCTCGCGCTCGAACAGCGCGCCCGCGTCCAAGGGCCCCGCTCCACCCCGTTTGACGCGGTTCTCGATCTGGTTGTGACGTCACAGAACACGATCCAGGTCAGCGGGCGCGGCATCAACGCGGTGCTGGGCGGCCAGTTGCGCATCGCCGGAACCCTGTCGGCGCCGGCGCCAACAGGCGGCTTCACCATGCGCAGCGGCAGCTTCGATCTCGGCTCGCAGACGCTGGATTTCACGCGCGGCCAGGTCACCTTCAGCGGCACCCTCAGCCCGGAGCTGGATTTCATCGCAGAAACCATCGCCGGCGGCGTGACGGCGCGAATCCAGATCTCCGGCCCGGCCAGCGACCCGGCGTTTGATTTCAGCTCCAGCCCGGCGATGTCGCGGGAAGAGGTGATCTCGCGCATCCTGTTTGGCCAGTCGGCCGGCGAGCTCTCCGGCCTTGAGGCGTTGCAACTGGCGCAGATCGCCGCCCAGTTCTCCGGCGACGGCGACAGCGCGTTTGACAGCCTGCGTCGCACGCTCGGGCTTGGCGGCTCCGACATGGACGGAGACAGCAATCAGGGCTTTCTGGCGCGGGTCAGCCGGGCGCTTGGCAAGCGCATCCGGTTCAGCGTCAAGCCCGGCACCTCACCGGAAACCACCGGCCTTGGCGTCAATGTCAACGTGACGCGCCATATCCGGGTCCAGGGGCTGGTGGGGGCCACCGGCAACACGTCGGTGAATATCGGCGCCGAATGGGAGTACTGACCGCAAACCGGGAGCAGCGCTCCGGAGCGCGGGCATCCAAAGGGCCAGCAAATTCATGGCGTGGGGCCGGCCAGGGCGCCCATTCGTTTATTTTTCGTTTGGAAAGCGCCGGTTGCCGGCAATAGCTGTTGCCGCCCCATCGCCGCCCTACTATTGTCCCCAGGTTTTCACGTTTTGGTGAGGCCGCTGATTTGTTCGCCGCGTGATCGCGGGGTGTTCCTTCTGGGGATGGACGCGTCGGGAGGCGCTGGCGACGTTGTCGCCGGCGGCCCGGTTTTCCCTCCACGGTCCGGGGCCTCACGCTTCCACGGGGCCGTGAGCAAGGCGCGATGTTGGGGGGCGGCGGATGAAGCGTTGGGCCATCTTCTGTGCGATAGCGGGCATGACGGTTTCGGCTGCTTCGGTGGCGTCGGCGCAGTCGCTTCCCGCATACCAGGCGAATGCGACCTGGGCGTTTCCGGGCGCGACCAACCGGTACAATGATCCGCTTGGCGCGCCGCGCAATGTCTGTTTCAACGCCGCGGCCCTGCACCGCTGGTGCCGCGTGTTCGTCACCGCTTCTGGCGGGCCATGCGTTTGCGGCGCGGGGGCGGATGGGGCCGGGGTTTTCGCCGGCACGCTGATCACCGACGCGCAGCTCTATGAGCTGATTGGCGAGGATGTGAAGCAGGCCGAGGTGGGGGCCAATGGGCGTCGCCTGGCCAATTCCCGGAATTACAACGGCTTCTGACGCTTTTTCGGGCGGCGGATATCGCTCTGCCTGCCGGCGGTTTTGATGGTCGACGCGAGACGTGCGCCTGCGGCGCGGTCGCCGCCGTTGGTGCGTGAGGCTCCTGTCATTGCGCGGATGGTCGCGACGCATCCAGCCACGGTGGCAGGGGCGTGCAGTCACGGCGGCGTGGCGTCACGGCGGCCGGAAGACGCCCGGAGGCGGCAGCGGAGGCCGGATAACGGGCCCGGAAGGGTCATGCGCGCGAGGGCGGGCGGGCGCCGGCCCGCGCCAGGAGGGAAGCGCCCTCAGGCGACCGCCTGGGGGGCCTGTTCTGGCGTCGCCGGGAAGGTCGGCAGGGCCGTGTGGATGACGCCGTAAACCTTGGATTTTTCGCCGCGCGTCACCGCGCCGGCGAGGGCGTCGAGACAACGCTCCAGCTCGTTGATGTCCGGGAAGCTCGGGTCGGCGGCGATAATGCCGGGCAGGTTGACGTCGCGCGTCGCCTCGCCGTCGTCGAGCACGATTTCCTCAAGCCGCTCGCCCGGGCGCATGCCGCTGAAGACGATGTCGATGTCGACGTTGGGGCGCAGGCCGGCCATCTCGATCATGCGGGTGGCGAGATCGAGAATCTTCACCGGCCGGCCCATGTTGAGCACATAGATCGAGGTGCCCTTGTCCGGGTCGTCGATGGCGTGGAACGACGCCACCACCACCAGATCGCAGGCCTCCGGTATGGTCATGAAGAAGCGCACCATGTCCGGGTGGGTGACGGTGACCGGGCCGCCCTTGTCGATCTGCTCGCGGAACTTGGGCACCACCGAACCGTTTGAGCCCAGCACGTTGCCGAAGCGCACCACGACGAGGCGCGTCAGGCGCGGCGCTTCCGCATCCCCCGTCGCGCCGTTGCGCGCCGCCAGCTCGGCGTCCTTGGCCTGCACGTACATTTCCGCCAGGCGCTTGGTGGCGCCGAGGATCGACACCGGCTTCACCGCCTTGTCGGTGGAAATCATCACGAAGGCTTCGGCGCCGCAGGCAATGGCGGCGTCGGCGGCGTTCATGGCGCCGAAGACGTTGGTGCGCACGCCCTCGCTCCAGTCCTTTTCCAGGTAGTGGACGTGCTTGAGGGCGGCGGCGTGATAAACGATCTGCGGCCGATAATCGCCGAGAATGGCGAACAGCCGGTCGCGATCGCGCACGTCGCAGATGCGGCCGACCGGGTTGCAGCCAGGGACCCGGCCGAGGTCCTCGAGAATGGCGTGCAGCGCCGGCTCCGAGTTTTCCAGAATCAGGATGTCCGTCGCGCCGAAGCGGGCGAGGCGGCGGGCCAGCTCGCCGCCGATGGAGCCGCCGCCGCCGGTGATGGCGATGCGCCGGTGCGCCGCCAGCGTGGTGATGGTGGCCTCATCGATGCTGATCGCCGGGCGCAGCAGCAGGTCTTCCATGGAGATTGGCGCGAGCCGGGCGGAGACGTTCTGCGCGCCTTCGTCCAGCCCCTGGGTGCGCAGCACTTCCACGCCAAAGCGGCGGGCGGTGGTGAGGATGGTTCCAGGGTTGACCTCGTCAGCGAGCGCGGAGGGGGCCATGACGACGATGGCGGGGGCCTGGTCGCGGGCGGCGAGGCCCTGCATGACGCTGGCCAGGTCGTTGAAACCGCCGAGCACCCGGATGTCGCGGATTGACTGGCCGGCGTCCGCGCCATGGCGACTGAGGGCGCCGACCGGGCGCAGCCGCGACAGGGCGCCCTGCTCGATGCCGCGCAGGATCGCTTCGATCTCGATGCCGGTTCCCAGAATCAGCGCGGCGTCACGCTTGCTGGCCGGGGAGGCGGAGGTGAGCTGTCGCTGCTTCAGGGCGCGGTAAGCGACGCGCGGCGCCGCCAGCAGCAGCATTTCCAGCAGGCAGAACAGCAGAATCCAGGCGCGGCCGAAGTAATTGCGGCCCAGCAGGTCCGGGTGCGAAATCACCGTGTCGAAGGCCAGCAGCAGCAGCGACAGGATCAGCGAGGCCTTGGCGATTTTCAGAATGTCGGGCAGCGACGTGAAGCGCCACTTCGACTGGGGCAGGCGCACGATCAGGAACACGATCGCCGCCAGCGGCAGCACGCCAGCCAGAATCAGCGGCAGATCATGCAGGTAGACGCCAAGACGCTGGTCCTGAAACCGCAGAAAGAAGGCGAGCGCCGTCGCGCCAGCGGTGACGACGAGATCCGCCGTCAGGTTCAGCAGGATGGTCCTGATCGCGCGTCGCGACGCCATGGTGCTCCCCGGATGCGCCGACGAACGGCGAAACTGTGCTGTACGACATAGAACATGATGCGCGCGCACGAAACCGGCGATGGGACACGGCGCACGTCAAATCATGCAGCTGGCCGTGGAGAGAGACGGATTTCGCGGCCATACCAGGGCGGTTGAGCCGGGCGGGACGGCTGGCCGTGGCGGCTCATACGCCGCGCCAGCGGCGAAACCAGTCCACGAAACGGGCGACGCCCGTTTCCAGCGGCGTCGCCGGCACGTAGCCGATCGCCGCCTGCAGGGCGTCGGTGTCGGCCCAGGTGGCGGGCACGTCGCCTGGCTGCATCGGCTCCAGCACGATCCGGGCCTTGCGGCCCAGGCCCTCTTCCAGCAGCGCGATCAGACGCGGCACCGGCGTCGGGCTGTTGGCGCCAATATTGTAGACGCGCCAGGGGGCGGAGGAGCTGCCAGGCGTGGGCGCCGCGCCGCTCCACTGCGGATCAGGCCGGGCGGGCCGGTCGAGCAGGCGCACGACGCCTTCAACGATGTCGTCGACATAGGTGAAGTCGCGGCTGAGATCGCCATTGTTGAACAGGCGCAGCGGCTGGCCGGCTGCGATGGCCTCGGCGAACAGCCAGGTCGCCATGTCCGGGCGGCCCCACGGCCCGTAAACGGTAAAAAACCGCAGTCCCGTGGTCGGCAGCCCGAACAGGTGACTGTAGGCGTGGGCGGAAAGCTCGTTGGCCTTCTTGGTGGCCGCGTACAGGCTGAGCGGATGATCGACGTTCTGGCTGACCGAGAACGGCATTGTGCGGTTGGCGCCGTAAACCGAGCTGGACGAGGCGTAAACCAGATGGCGCACGCCGCCATGCCGGCAGCACTCCAGGAGATTCTGGAAGCCCACGAGGTTCGATCTGGTGTAGGCGTCGGGATTGACCAGCGAGTAGCGCACGCCCGGTTGCGCCGCCAGGTTGACGACATTCGCCGGGTTGCTGGCGCGAAACACATCTGCAAGCGCCGCCGCGTCGGCGATATCGGTCTGGCTGAAGCTGAAATGGCCGGACGTCAGTTGCTCCAGCCGGGCCCGCTTCAGCGCCGGGTCATAGTAATCATTGAGCGTATCCAGTCCGACCACGCGCCGGCCTTCCGCCAGCAGGCGCCGGCACAGGTGAAAGCCGATAAAGCCGGCGGCTCCGGTGACCAGAACCGTTTCCTGGCTGTCCATGTTCCAGCGCTCCATTGCGGATGCGCGCGCCCCATGCCGCGCGCTGTTGTGATGCCATCGCCGGGGCGGGTTGGCCAGCCCCCGCGCCAGCGCGGCGGTGGCGCGGGGGCTGCCCGCTGCGGGCCGGTTGACGCCGGCGCGACCCCCGGCGACATTCAACCTGCGGTTTTGGCGCATGGGCGCCCGAAACCGGCCTGATCAATACGCGATGCGCGAAGCTGTCGCCTGTCAGTCAGGTTCCGGCTGCGCCGGGTTTTCGAGACGCGGATGCGCCGGCATCGTCGGGTTCTCACGGCGGAAAATATGTGGCGCGCAGGCGATGCGGCGGATCGCGAATCTGGCTTTCTCCCCGGAAATCCAGCGGCATGAGAATCCGGCGTCATGAAATCCGGCGTCATGGCGGGCGGGCGACGGGTCAGCCCTTGCTTGTGGTCCGGCTCGGCGAAGGACGGTTACGGAGGCCATGTTGTCGAAATCTGCGGGAAACCTGTTGAGCCGTCGGGAGGTGTTCCTGGGGGCGCTTGCCGCCGGGGTGGCGCTGTGGACTGGAACGGCGTCGGCCGCCCCGCTCACCCTGCGCGGCGAGGTGGTTTATCGCGAGCGCATGGCGTTGCCGCGCGGCGCCCGCGTGGAGGTGCAGCTGGTGGACATGTCGCTGGCCGACGCGCCGGCGCGCGTACTGGCCACGGCCCAGGTCGGCAAGTTCACCGGCAGCCCGATACCTTTCACCCTGCGCATCGACAGCCGCAAGCTGCGGCGCGGGCGGCGTTACGCCCTGCAGGCGCGCATCAGCGACAATCGCGGCAAGCTGATGTTCATCAACGATACGGTTCACGCATGGAAACCTGGCGACGCGGGGTCTTTCACCATCCAGGTCGTGCGCGCAGGAGGGACGGGCAAGCCCGGGACAGGCAAGTCGCGCGCGCCGGCGGAGCCCTGGGGCCGTTGGGTCGCGGAGGATATTCTTGGCGGCGGCGTGGCGGAGCGGGTGCAATCCGTGCTGGACATCAGGCCGGACGGTCACGTTTCCGGGCATGGGGGCTGCAACGGCATGAGCGGCGCGGTGCGGGTGAAGGGCAAGCGCATTGTGTTTGGCCGCATGGCGTCGACCATGATGGCCTGTCCGCCGCCACAGATGAACCAGGAGCGCCGTTTCCACGAGGCGCTTCGTCTGGTCCGCGGTTTCCGCGTTGAAGAAGAGCCCAGAAAGCTGCTGCTGCTCGATGGCTCCAACCGCGTGGTGATGCGGCTGGCGGCGGGTTAAGGTCCATGCGCGATGCGCCGCACGCATCGTGGCGCAGGTCTGGTGGTCTGGGCGGGGGGCCTGGGCGCGGATGACTTCCTGGGCGGGGGCGATTTCCTGGATGGAGGTGGCTTGGGCATGGGCGACCTGAGCGACGTGGGCGCTCCGGCATCCGCGCCCTGGATGTTCTCAGACGACCACGACTCCGCAGTGCTTGGCCTTGTGCTCCGGTTCGATGTGGATGGTGATCTGCGCTCCGGGCACTTCGTCTTTCAGCGCGGCTTCGATCCGGTCGCAGATGCAGTGGGCGTTTTCCACGGTCGAATCGCCTGGCACTACCAGGTGAAAATCGATGAAGGTCACCCGCCCGGCGACCCGGGTGCGCACATCGTGGGCTTCCAGCGCGCCGATCGCCTCGCGGGAGATCACGCCGCGAATGGTGGCCAGCATGTGGTCGGGCGCGGCTTCATCCATGAGGCCGCTCATGGATTCCTTCGTCACCTTCCACCCCGACCACAGGATGTTGAGCGCCACCAGGGCTGCGAGCAGTGGATCGAGCACCAGCCAGCCGGTGACCACCGCCAGCGCCACGCCCACGATCACGCCAAGGGATGAAACCACGTCGGTGAACAGGTGGCGGCCATCCGCCTCCAGCGCCGGTGAGCGCAGCTTGCGGCCCTGGCGGATCAGCACCCAGCACCAGAGGGCGTTGAGCACGCTGGCGGCGGCGTTGATCGCCAGACCTTCCACGGGAGCGTCGAGCGGCTGGGGCGCGAGGAAACCTTGCCACGCCTTGTGCAGGATGAGCAGGGCGGCGACGACAATCATCACCCCCTCCATCACGGCGCTGAAATATTCCGCCTTGTGGTGCCCGTAAGGGTGGTTGGCGTCCGCTGGCCGCAAAGCGATGCGCACGGCGACGAGGGCCGCCAGCGCCGTCGCCACGTTGACGATGCTTTCCATCGCGTCGGAATACAGCGCCACGGAGCCGGTCATGCGCCAGGCGAGCAGCTTCAGGGCCAGAACCACCAGCCCGACCATCAGGCTGCCGATCGCGATCTGCAGGGTTCTGTTCATGTTCATCCTGAGGGATTGCTGGAGCTCCGGGGTTTAGGCGATCGGCTGGCCGGCGGCAACTCTCTGGTATTTAAATGCAAATTGCTTGCAGTTGCGGTATGTGGACAGGAGCGCTGGAAACCGCCGGAAGCCGGGGTATGCTGGTGTTTTCCAGGTTGTCCCGCTGTTGAGGGAGATGGCCATGTCGCCGGATATCCGGGTCAAACGCATCTATGAGCCCGCCGATGAGGCGGACGGCGCCCGCATCCTGATCGACCGTTTGTGGCCGCGCGGGGTGCGCAAGGAAGACGCGCATCTCACCGTGTGGATGAAGGAGATCGCCCCCAGCCCGGAACTGCGCAAGTGGTTTGACCACGATCCGGCGCGGTTCGAAGAATTCACCTTCCGCTATCAGGCTGAACTCGACGCCAACCATGCGGCGGTGGCGCGCATTGATGATTATCTGAAGCATGGACCGGTGACCCTGCTCTACGCGGCGCATGATCCGGTTCACAATCATGCGGTGGTGCTGGCGGATTACCTGCGAACGGCGGGCGGGGCGCGGCGCGGGGCACGCTAAAGCGCTGTTCCGCCAAATATACATGCACGCAGTTTCTTTAACGCATGTTTCACGCGGCTGCCTCACGCCCAACGGCCTTGCCGTGGACGCGGGGGCGGCATGTGGGCTGTCGTCCAGATTGGCCGGCTGCTGCATGCGTGCGTTTCACAACCATGTGACGGCGTCGCGCTGGCGCGCGTGAAATGTCCGGCTGAAGACGTGCTGGAAAGAGCCTGGGAGAGATGCGGGAGCATATCCGGTGAGAACCGGTTCACTGGATATGTCCGCTTTCCTGGGCCAGAAGCATTTTCGCACTTTCGCGCGCGTCCCTTTACGTAATGCTGGCTCCGCTCTTCCCAAAATACTTCAGGCAGGAATGTTCAGGCGATAGAAAGCGCTGGCGGCGCCGGCGTAAAGGGCCTGCTTTTCCGTGGACGATGCGCCAGCGGTGATGCGCTTGAAGGCGTTCCAGAGGGTGGCGTAACTGGCGCCCCAGCGGTCGACCGGGAAATTGCTTTCAAACATGCTGCGCTGTGGCCCAAAGGCCTCGATGCAGGTTTCGATCCACGGTCGCCACAGCTCCGCCAGCTGCTGCGAGGATGGCCGCTCATCCGGTCCCATGGCCGCGAAGCCCAGGAAGGGCATGGCGAGGCCGCCGAGCTTCACGTGAACATTGGGCAACGCGGCGAGGCGGCGGATGCTGTCGCGCCAGATGGGAAAACGTTCTTCCCGCTTGCCGGCGTAGCGGCCGACGCCCAGGGGCGTGCCGACGTGATTGAGCACGATCGCCGTTTCGGGGCAGGCCTGCGCCAGGTCAGCGATCTCGGGCAGCTGCGGCTCCAGCGCCCAGGCGTCGAACGACAGGTTGCGGGCGCCAAGGCGGCGCACGGCGTTCCGCACGGCGCTGTCGCTGGCGAGGCCGGCGGGCATGGCGGCGAGGGGGCCGAGCACGGCCGGATCGTCATCGTGCGCCAGCATGTGGCGGACGCCGCGAAAGCGGCCGCCACCGGCGGCTTCATGCGCTTCAAGCACCGCGTCAACGTTGTTCCCGAGGCGCAGGTCGGCGAACCCCACCATGCCGGCGCAGGCGCGGACCGGCCCGTAAAGACCACTGGCCGACATGGCGGCGACGCCGTTGATGAATTCGGTTTCGCCCACGGGGCGCAATTCTTCCGGCCCATCGGCGCGATAGAAGGCGCCGCACTGGACATGCACCGTGGCGATGACGTTGTGGCCCGTGTTCAGGTCAGCCAGCAACTGGTCGAGCAGGTACAGCGGCGTGAGCTGGATGGTTTTCTCGAAGGCATGCAGCGGCGGGCGCATGTCCGCCACCCGCTGGCGCCGGTCCCACAGGTGATGATGGGGATCGACGATTGGCAGGTCGGGCTCAAGGATGGGTTCGTTCATTCTGGCGTTTCTCCCGTGCGGCGACGCGACCCGGCTGCTGCCGGCGTTATGGCGCCGGCGCGCAGCATAGGGTTTTCAGGCTTCACCGGGAAACCTTCTGGCGCATCTTTTGCCGCGCCGGCGCGATCCGGCTCAGCTGTCCAGCGCCAGCGCCCGGGCATAGTGGCGTGGGGCAAGGCGGATGGTGAGCGCCACGACGATGATGGCGCTCGCCGCGTGCATCAGCCAGCCGGCGGCGTAACCGCCGGTCAGGTCGTGCAGGTTGGCGATGATCCATGGCGGTAGCGCCGCCAGCAGGAAGCCGCCGCCCTGCATCAGCGCCGACAGGGCCCCGGCCTGCACTGGGTCCGGCGCATGATCGAGCGCGGTCACCATGGCGAGCGCGAACCAGCCGCCGAGCCCCGCGCCGACAATGATCGTCCATCCGGCCGGCGCGGTGGTCGGCCACAGGGCGAGGCCAGTGAACCCCGCGACCTGCAAGGCCAGCGTCAGCCAGAGCCAGGGGCGGCGGTCGTTCTGGCCGCTGGCGAGAACGGGGAGCAGCAGCGCGGCCAGCGCCTGGCTGGCGGCCATCAGCGCCAGCAGGCTGCCGCTGGCGGCGCTGCCCCAGCCCAGCTCCTGCCAGGATGGCGACAGCCACGCCACGATCGAGGAATAGCCGCCGTTGACCAGGCCAAAGCACGCCATCAGCAGCCAGACGCGCGGACGTTTGATGAGACGCCAGGCCGGATTGGCGCGCGCGGACGGGCCCGCGCCATTGGCCGGCAAGGTCACCGCCGCCAGGGCCACGGCCGCCAGGGCCGGCAGGGCGAGGACGGCCAGACCGACGCGCCAGCTTCCGCCCAGCGTTGTCGCCAGGGGGGAAAGTTGCGCGCCGAGCGCCCCGCCGCACATCAGCATGGAGGCGTAGAGCCCGGTGACGGCGCCGACCCGGTGCGGGAACTGCTGCTTGATGACGCCGGGAAACACCGCCTGAATGACGGCGACGCCAAGCCCGATCAGCGCGGCGGTGGCGACCAGCAGCCAGCCCGGCCCGGGGATCAGGCGCAGCAGCGAGCCGGCGCCAATGACCACGAGGGAGGCGATGACAGTGCGGCGGGCGCCGACGCTTGCCTGCAAACCGGGCCCCGCGAAGGCGATGAGGCCCATCAGCAGCATCGGCGCCAGGGTGAGCAGGGACATGCCTTGCAGGCTGAGGCCCGCATCAGCCTGAATGGCCGGCGCCAGCGGGCCAACGCCAGTGATGAATGGGCGGAGGTTGAGCCCAATGAGCGCCACGGCGGCGACCAGCAACGTTCGGCGGCCGGATTTCGCCAGGGACGGGCGCGCGGCGCCAGCATCGCCGCCGGCGCCATTGTGGCCCTGGATGGCTGCGTCGGTCAGCGGCGCGCTGGCGATGGCGCAGGGGCTCACGGGTCCGACCTGGTGACGGGAGGCTGGCGTTTTTTCCAGGTCGCGTAGGGCTCCGGTTCCGCGCCCGGCGCCAGCATGGGCTGGTGGCGGATGGTCATGGACTGTCCGGCGTGCGGCAGCGACAGCTCCGCCTGTAGCGCCGCGGTCGACAGGCCGAACGGCGCCCCATCGTCGTTGGAAAAAGCGTAGACGATCTGGCTGACGTTGGCGAGGCGCATCGCCGCCATGCACATGGGGCAGGGCTGGCCGCTGGCGTAGACCACGCAACCGGACAGGTCCGGCGAACCCAGTTTCTGGCTCGCCGCCCGCACGGCGAGCAGTTCCGCGTGGGCGGTGGGGTCGTGACTCTGGATGATCTCGTTGACGCCGCTGGCGATGACGGCGCCGTCGCGCACGATGAGGGCGCCGAACGGCCGGCCGCCGTGGGCGACGTTGGCGCGCGCCAGTTCAATCGCTTCGCACAGGAAACGGCGGTCCTGCTCCCTGTCATTATCGGTCATGGTTCTGTCCCGCGTTATCGGGCGCCGGCCGCCGTGAGGATTTGCGCGATGGCGTGATAGCCGCGCCGCCGGGCGTGGGCGAGAGGCGTGACGCCGTCGTGGTCGGCCAGATTGACGTTGGCCCCCGCGTCGACCAGCAGGCGGACGATCTGCTGATGCGCCGGCCCGCCGTCGCTGAGGATGATGGCCTCCAGCAAGGCGGTCCAGCCCAGCCGGTTGACGTGGTCGACAGCGACGCCGGCCTTTATCAGCTGGCGCACCGTCTCCACATGGCCGCGCTCCGCCGCCGGAATCAGGGCCGTGCCGCCGAAACGGTTGACGCTCTTCAGGTCCGCGCCGTGCGCCAGGGTCAGCTTCAGGATGTCGAGCCGCCCCCGGGCGCCGGCATGGAGGTAGGGGCTGTCCTGGATATTGTCCCTGGCGTTCACATCGGCGCCAGCCGCGATGAGCGCTGCTGCGGCGGCGATGCTGTTGGCGTGGGTCGCGACCAGCAGGGGCGTTGCGCCGGCGGCGTTGCGCCCATCAACGGGCGCGCCGGCGGCGAGCAGCCCGCGGACAGCGACGACATCGTTCTTCGCCGCGGCGTCGTGAAGGTTATTGACCATCCTGGCTGCTCCTGGAGTGGTTGCCGGGGCGGCGCGGGGCGTGGTTGCGCCGGTGATCGCAACCAGCGCCAGAGCGGCGCAGGCGACCGTCAGGGGCAGTTTCGGCATGGAACCCTCCCGCGGCGCATCCGGCGATGGCGCGTCGCCAAGGATATTGCCGTGAACGGGCGTCATTTGAAAATTAAATGATTTTATCATTATTATTATAAATTCGAATACAGAACCATGGAGCGGCGCATGTTCGATCCACGCCTGCTGCGGGCGTTCGTCGCCGTTGTTGATGCTGGCGGTTTCACCCAGGCGGCCGTCCGGCTCAATGTCACCCAGTCCACCATCAGCCAGCAGCTGGCCCGGCTGGAGGAGGCTGTGGGCCAGTCGCTGGTTGATCGCTCCGGGAGGCCGGTCACGCCCAGCCCCGCTGGCGAGCGGCTGCTGGGACATGCGCGGCGCATCCTGGCCTTGCAGGAGGAGGCCGGGCGGCTTCTGGCGGACCCCGCAGGCGTCATGGCGATCCGCATCGGCATGGCCGAGGACCTCATCACGGCGCCGATGATGGCGCTGTTCGCACGCTTCGCCGCCCGGCGTCGCGAAGCGCGCCTCGACGTCGCCTCCGGCCTGAGCCGTGATCTGGCGCGCCGCTATCGCGACGGCGAGTTTGATATCGTGGCGATCAAGGAGGCGGAGGCAAGGCCCGGCTGCCGCGCCAGTTTTCCCGAGCCCGTGGCCTGGTTCGAAGGCGCCGGTTGCGCGGGAGACTGGCCCGATCCGCTGCCGCTGGTGACGTTTCCGGCCGGCGGGCTGTATCGCGACGCCATGTTCGCGCGCGCCGGACGGGAAGGGCTTGGCTGGTACGTCGCCTTTTCTGGCAGCAGCCTGCACAACGTGCTGGTGGCGGTGGAAGCGGGGCTTGGCGTCTCGCTGCTGCCTGTCAACGCGACGCGGGGGCGGCGGTTGCGCCGCCACGCCCTGGGCAGCGAGCCGGGCATGGTCGCCAATATTTACGTTGGGGAGCCGGCCGGGCCGGTTTCTGAACTGGCGGACGGCATGGTCGCGGTGCTGGCGGCGCGGGCGCACGCCGGAGCCGGCGACGGACCGCAGGACGGCCCGCCAACCTGAAGGGCAGGCGCCGCGCGGGGCGCCATGGGTCAGTGCGTGGAAATCGGCTTGCCGATGGCGCGCCACACGGTCCCGTCGAACTCCTGCAACTGCATCCTGTCGTACATGCTGTAATTGTCAGGCGTGATGGTCAGGCTGACGTCGGGCAGCATCATCGGCGGGCGGTAGTCGCGCACCTGTCTGGCGGTGGCCATCAGGCGCTCCTGGGTGATGTCCTTGCCGGTTTTCTCGACGATGTGGCGGATCAGGTCGCCGATGACGTAGCCGAAGACGTTGCTGCCGTTGGTCTGGTCGCCGCGCGGATAGTATTTGTCCATCCAGGCCTTCCACGCCAGGGTTTCCGGGTCATCCTTCCAGCGCGCGTCGGTCGGGTCCTTCAGCACCGCCGCCGTCACCACGCCTTTGGCGTTTTCCAGGCCAGCGTTCTTGAAGGTGGGGTTCACCGAGGCGGCGATATAGCTGAGGTAAATCTTGGGCTTCCAGCCCATGACGCCCATTTTCTGCAAGGCCTGGCTGGTCTGCTTGGAATAGGTGCCCATGATCAGCGTGTCGGCGCCGGAGGCCTTCAGCGCCAGAATTTTTGAATCCACTGTTGGGTCGGTCAGTTCGTAGCTTTCCTTCGCCACGATCATCTTGTCGGCCCTGTCGCCAAGGCCGATCTGCACGCCGCGCAGGTAGTCCTTGCCGAAGTCGTCGTTCTGGTAAAACACGCCGATTTTCGCGTTCGGATTGGCCTGCAGGATCGCCTTCGCGTACAGCCTGGCCTCGCCGTAATAGGTGGGCAGGCCAGGCATGCTCAGCGGCGCGCTCTTCGGCTCCTGGAAGACGTGCGAGCCGGACATGACGAACAGCTGCGGAATGCCCTTCACGTGCAGGTATTTCTGGATGGCCATGCCGGTTGGGGTGCCGCTCTGGCCGAACAGGGCGAAGATGTCGTCCTGCTCCACCAGCTTGCGGGTCTGTTCCACGGCCTTGGGCGGGCTGAGGGCGTCGTCGCGCAGCAGCACCCTGATCTTGCGGCCGTTCACGCCGCCTTCATCATTCACCTTGGCGAAATAGGCCTCGAAGGCATAGCCCAGAACGCCGTAGGCCGAGGCCGGACCGCTCAGGGGCTGCAGGGTTCCCAAACGGATTTCCGTGTCCGAAACGCCTGGAACGCTGGCGGCGACGGCCGCGCCGCCGCCAACGACGCCGAACGCCGCCGACAGACTCATGACGCCCGCACAAAAGCTGCGCGTTATTCTCATCGTGTTTCCTCACCTTGCGCCGGCTGCTGTTGTCATGGATGCGCCGGCTTGGGGGGGACGTTAGGCGCAGGCCTGGCGGAAGGTCAATTTGGGGGGCTTGTCGCGGCTGTGGGCGACGTTCGGGCGTCGTCCGCGACCTTGCCGGCGCGCTGACGTTTGCGTGAATCTTGGGAACAAAGCCCGTTGGCCGGCGCTTTCCGGCAATGTCGGCGGGATGCGCCCTGACGGGCTCCCGGACGGACACCGGACGCACAACCTGGGAGCCTGCATGAGCGACGTGCTGGCGGCGTTGACCGCGGATCTCGACATTGTCCTGCGGCTGCTGTGCGGCGCGCTGGCCGGCATCGTGGTGGGGTGGGAGCGCACCGTCAAACAGAGCTACGCCGGTATCCGCACATTCGGGCTGGTCGGCCTTGGCACGGCGACGGCGGCGGCCATTTTCTCCGCCGGCACAGAAGGCGATGAGGCCAGCCGCGTGGTCCAGGGCATTCTCACCGGCGTCGGCTTCCTGGGCGCGGGGGTGATCACCATTGCCCGCAAGACGGCTGAAATCAAAGCGGAGGAGCGCGGCGGAGCGCAGAAAGAAGACCGGGAAATGCACGCCAGGGGGCCATCGGGCCTCACCACGGCGGCGGCCGTCTGGGTCACCGCCGCCTTGGGATGCGCCGCCGGGCTCGGCGATTATCACCTCGCGATCATTGGCGCTGGCCTGGCGCTGCTGCTGCTGGTGGTCGACCACTCCATCGAGCGCCTTGCCGGGCGCCGGCGCGGAACCTGAGGCGACGCCGGAGCGCCGGCGGGATCATGCCGGTGTTTGAACAAAAGCGGCCCTTGCAACGTTATTCAGTACACAGGCCCTCACAATGGAGGAAATGCGATGGACTGGAACCGCGTTGAAGGAAACTGGAAGCAAATCAAGGGCAAGGTCAAGGAACAGTGGGGCAAGCTTACGGACGATGATCTGGACGTGATCAACGGAAAGCGCGACCAGCTCGAAGGAAAAATTCAGGAGCGCTATGGTCTGGCGAAGGACAAGGCTGAAGCTGACATCAACAGCTGGTATGATCGCCAGACTTGGCAATGATCCAGCACGCCCTGGACCCGCAAAGCCCGCCGGCCTTTCCGGCGGGCTTTGACATAGGGGCGTGAAGCGCCTTCAAGGCAGGGGCCCGCCGGCGCCCATGGTCCCCGCCGTCGCTGTTCGCGACCGGATGGGTCAGCGTGGGCTGGCTGGCGCGCCGTTTTGCTGCGACGCGCCGTCCTGCTTCGTCTTCTGTTTCGTTTTCTGTTTCGTTTCTTGCTTCGCTTCTTGCGGCCTGTCGCCGGCCTGATTGTTGTTGCCCTGATTGATGTACACAGTCGCGGTCATGCCCGCGACGAGGTTCACGCCGTCCGGCGCCGGGTCAAGCCTGATGCGCACCGGAACGCGCTGGGCAAGGCGCACCCAGCTGAAGGTGGGGTTGATATTGGCCAGCAGCCCGGAGCCGATGGTGCGTTCGCGGTCCTCGATGCCGGCGGCGATGCTTTCCACATGCCCATGAAGGGGCGTCGGCTGGCCCATCAGCCAGATGGTGGCGCTATCGCCCACATGAACGCGGTTGAGCTTGGTTTCTTCCAGATAGGCTTCCACGCGCAGGGAATCGGTGTCGATCAGGGCGACCTTCGCCGCGCCGGCGGCGACATAGTCGCCTGGGCGCACGGTGAAATTGGTGATGACGCCGGTGACCGGGGCGCGAACTTCCGAACGCTCCAGATTGAGCTTCGCCAGATCGCGGGCGGCGGTCGCCTGTTGCACCGCCGCGGCGGCGCTGTCCAGCGCCAGCTGCGCCTGCTCGGTTTTCTGCTGCGAAACCACGTCCCCCAGCTTTTCATAACGCTTCAGTTCGCGCGCCGCCTGCTCCAGCGTCGCCCTGCCGCCGGCCAGCGCGGCCTCCGACTGGCGCAGGGCGATGGCGAAACGGGCGGGATCGATGCGAAACAGCACCTCGCCGGCCTTCACGGGCTGGTTGTCCTGCACCAGCACCTCGCTCACCAGGCCGGAGACATCGGGGGCCACGCCGACGATATCGGCGCGCACCTTGGCGTCGCGGGTCCAGGGATCGCTCATGTAATGGCTCCACAGGGCGCGCCCGGCGAAAAACGCCGCGACGCACATGAGGAGGGTGACAAGGACGCGCGCCAGGCCGCGCAACGAAAAGCTCATGACAGCCACCACCGTGACAGATTGAAAACGCCCAGAAGCAGGACAACGTAAAGCGCGATGTCGAACAGGCCCCGATGCCAGACCAGGGCGTAGAAGCCGGCCCAGGCGAGCGCCCGGCGCACCAGCAGGCTGACGGCGAGCGTCGCCAGCATCAGCACCAGCAGCGTCGGCACATAGACGCCGTAAATGTCGATTTCTCCGGTCATGCGGCGCCCACGTCCTGAGGCAGTTCGGTTTTCTGGCGCAAATCCCCGGTCGCGGCGGCGCCCGCCGCATCCGTCGCGAACACCGCCATCGGCGGCGGCGCCTGCGGGCACACGATGCGGCGCAGGCCGACCAGCGCGTCCAGCGCGCGGCGCGCGGCAGCGTCGTGATCGGCCCGGGTCATCATCATGGCATGGTCGATGGCCTGAACCAGGGGGTCGGGCGCCGGGACCAGCCGGTCCCTCGCCTCGCGGGCGCGGTAGAGCGCCGCAACGCCCTGGAGCACGGCGTCATAGGCGGCGACCCTGGCCGGGGATTGCTGGCGGCGGGCCTTTTGCAGTTCGATGATGTTGAAGCCGACGCGCACCTCGGAATAGCCGTCAACCTTCGCCAGTTCGCGGTCGCCCAGCGTCGCAAGACGCGGCACCAGCTGGCCGAGCCTGTCCAGCATGCGGCCGGCGAGCCGCTGCGGATCATCCCGCCGGTAGCCGGCGGCCGCGTCGGCGAGATCGCGCCAGCCGGCGCGCACCAGCCGCCAGGCGGCGATCTCCGCGCCGAAGGGGCGGGTGGCGACGTACCAGAGATACGCGAACAGCAGGCCGGCGACGGCGGCGGCGCTCTGGTTGATGAAACTGGCGAAATCCGCCTCATAGCGGTTCTCCATGGCGACGAACGACGCGGTGTTGGTGGCCAGCATCAGCCCCAGCATGGTGTATTGCGGCCGCGACATCAGCAGGCCGATCACCAGAAAAGGCGGGGCGAACACCAGCGCCAGCATCTCAAAATCATGGATCGCCGGCAGGATCGCGAACAGGTAGACCGCCGCCACCAGCACGCTCACGCTGGTCCAGATGGTCATGAAGCGGGCCTGGGCCGCCGGTTGGTCCAGGGCGCCGAAAAAGCAGCAGGCCACCGCCGTCATCATCACCGCGCCGCCGCCGGCGGACCAGCCGGTGGCGATCCAGAAGGCGGAGGCGAGCAGCGTCGCCGCCACACAGGTGACGGCGTAAAACAGCATCATGCCGTAGTCGTAGTGGCGCACCGTGCGCACCACCTGGCGATGGCGGAAGCGCGGACGCCACGGGCCCTGCCCGCCGATATCCTGCATCAGGGCGAGGCAGTCGCTCCACAAAGCGACAATCTCCCCCAGCCGGTCCAAGGCGCTGCCCTGGACGAGGTCGCGCCAGGTTTGCGGAACGTCGCGGCGCAGGGCGCGAATGTCGGCGAGGATGGCGTCGGCGGCGTCGGGGTCGCCGTTGCGACCGCCAGCGAACCAGGCCGTTGCCCGCGCCAGCAGCGCCGACAGGTCCGGGGGCAGGGCGGGCGCCTGGTCTTCCGGCATCGCCGCCGGACTGGCCTCCGCCATCGTCTCCGGCGTCGCCACATCGTCCGTCCGCAGCGCATGCAGCCGGTCCGCGAGGGAGGAGAGCAGGGGCAGCAGCATCATGAGCCGGCCGCGCAACTCGCGCGCGGGACGCGCGAGATCGCGGGTCGTGGCGTCGAAGGCGAGCTGGGTGATCAGCATGTCGAGCCCGCCAATGTCGGCGGCCAGCTTCTGCCGGCGCAGGGGCGTCATCGGCAACGCGCCCTCGCCCCGCAGGATCTCCGTCGCCCAGGAGGCGGCGTCGTCGATCCAGCTGCTGACGGAACTGGAGAGCACGCCGCGCATGCTGGTGGGAAAGACGAGGGTTCCCACCATCGTGGCGCAGGTGATGCCAAGAATGATCTCCTCGCTGCGGGCCACGGCCACGTCAAAGATGGTCTGCGGCGCGCTGACGGCGGGCAAAGCGATGATCGGCAGGCTGTAGCCGGCAAGCATGAAGATGTAGCTCCGCGGCGTGCGAATCATCAGCGAGATGTAAAGCAGCGCGCCGGTCCACAGGGCGACGACCAGGCTCAGCAGTTCCGGCGAGTCGACGAGCAATGGCACGAAGAACACCGAGGCGCTGGCGCCGATCAGGGTGCCGAGCGCCCGGTAGAGGCCTTTGGCCGCGGTGGCGCCCGACAGGGGATTGGAGACGATGTAAACCGCCGCCATGGCCCAGTAGGGACGCGACAGGTCGAACGCCAGCGCGATGTAAAGCGCCAGCATGGCGGCGAGAAAGGCCTTGCCGGAGAAAAGCCACTCCCGGAGGGTGGGCAGGTCAGCCGTCACGGGCGGCTCCGTTCTGGCTCGCGGCGGTTTCGATGGCTTTCAGCACGCGCATGGTCGCTTCCAGATCGCTGGCGGGCATGCCCGCCAGCGTCGCGGCGCGGGCGCCGTTCAGCGCCGCTTCGATCTTGCCGGCCAGTTGCTCGCCATCGCCCGTCAGCCAGATGGCGTTGGCGCGGCGGTCTTTCGGGTGGGGACGCCGCTCGACAAGGCCGGCGTCGGCAAGCTGGTCGAGCAGACGGACCAGCGAGGCGCCTTCGATGCCGATGCGGGCGGCGAGGGTGATCTGGCGGACGCCGCCGCCAAGCCGGCTGACCCAGATCAGCGGCGTGGCCAGCGCTTCCGACAGGCCCAGCGACTTCAGCTCCGCCTCGGCGATGCGCCGCCATTGCCGCCCGCTCTGCAGCAGCTGCGAGGTCAATGCGCGTCGGAGGGCGTCGTCACGGGTCATGCCCACCAGTTAGTAGCCAAACTATCAGCAGGCAAACCAATTCAGCCATGCGAAAAACGCATGCGCATGGCAGTTGCGCCCGCCGCGCCATGCGTGCGGCGCGCCGTTCGATATGTCAGTTCCGGCCGCCAGGACGGTAGCTATGTCCGCGCCTGGCGGGCATCGGAGCGCGACGGCGAAGGCGGGCGGCCGCCAGCGCTCCCGCCCGCCCCGCCGCCTATTCCGGCGCGCCGGGGGCGATTTTCGCCAGCGACACCAGCAGCCGCTCGCGCAGGTCGCGCAATTCGGCGTAGCGCTCGAAATGGGGCGTGTTGTCGAGCAGGGCCCGGGTGACGTCGCCTGGATCGTTGTTGAACTGCACCAGGATGGCGCGATTGTTCTCCCGGATTTTGTCCCGGGTTTCCTGAAGCTCCTGGTCAATATCCCTGAGCTCGGCCCTGAGCGCCTCTTCATCGATCATGGTCTGCCTCCCTGTCGCCGCCGTCATTGCTGGCTGGACATGCGCGACGGCAGCGCATGCTTCAGGCGGGGCATGCCTGCCTCCACCTGACGGTTCTCTGGCGGGCCGCCTGACAGGTCGCCAAGCTGGCAAATCACCGCCTGGCAAGTCCATCCCTCTGGCTCAGAGCGTGGGATGGCGCCTGTGCCAGTCCGTATGGCTCTGGAAAGCATGGCCGGCGGCGACAAGCCTGGCCTCATCGAAATGCCGGCCCACCAGCTGGAAGCCGATGCAGCCGCCATTGGCCGCTGCGCCGGCGGGCAGGGTGATGGTCGGGCTGCCGGTCATGTCGAACGGGCAGTTGAAACGCAGCACCCCCTGGAGAACCGAAGGATCGCTGACAATGCTGGCCATTTTCGCCAGCGTCGGCGCCGCGAAAGCGAGCGTTGGCATGGCGATCAGGTCGATATCTCCGAACAGGGCGCGGAGCTGGCCGCGAAAAGCCTCCCGCCGCAGCACGATCTTCTGGTAATCGACCGCCGACAGCTTCAGTCCCAGCTCGATGAAGCCGGCGAGGCCAGGGCCGTAAGCCGCCTTGTGGGCCGGATACAGGTTCTCATGGGCCACCGCCGTTTCAATACCGCAAAGGGGCGTCCAGTCGTCGACAACCGGCGTGGGGTCTGGAAAGCCGATCTCGCGGATTTCCGCCCCAAGCCGGGCCAGCGTTCGCAGCGCCTCATCGAAGGTCGCGCCGGTTTCTTCATCGACGCCCTGGCTGACGAGGCGGTGGTCGACGCCAATGGTCATGCCGCGCAGATCGTCGCGGAGACCGGCGAGATAATCCGGCACGGGTTCGGGCGCGGCGGTCGGATCCTTCGGATCGGCGCCGGCGATGGCGCCAAGCATGGCCCCGCAATCGACGGCGCTGCGGGCCACCGGCCCGATGTGATCAAGGGTGGCCGCCAGTTCAAACGCGCCGTAACGGCTGACCCGGCCCCAGGTCGGCTTGAGACCGGTGACGCCGTTGCACGAGGAAGGGAGACGGATGGAGCCGCCCGTATCGGTGCCAATGGCGCCGTAACAGAGGCCGGCCGCCGTCGCCACACCCGAGCCACTGGAGGAAACGCCGGTCCAGAGGTCGGGGTTCCACGGGTTGACCGGCGGATCGATGTCAGGATGGTGCAGGCCAAGCGCGCCTTCGGTCTGTTGCAGCTTGCCGAGGATCACCGCCCCGGCCGCGCGCAGCCGCGCCACGACGGTTCCATCTTCTGACGGCCGGTTCTCCCGCAGCAGGGGCATGCCGTGGGCGGTCGGCGTATCTTTCATCCAGCACAAATCTTTCACGGCCACCGGAACGCCGTGCAACGGGCCCCGCCACCTGCCTTCCGCAATTTCCTGTCCGGCGATCCGCGCGGCGGCCAGCGCTGCCTCTGCCGTGACGGTGGAGAAACTTTTCAAAGCGCCGTCCAGGCGGCTGATGCGATCGAGCGCCGCGTTGGTGACCTCCACGGGCGAAAGGCGCCGCGCGCGGATTTGCTCGCCAAGCTCAACCAGCCCCAGAAATTGCGGATCGCTGTCAGCCATGTCTCCCCCCGAACCAGATATGCAGGGCCGAGCCTGACACACCGTCGCGGCGTGGACAAACCCCACCATGTTCACAGAGGCGCGGTCTGGAGACGCGGTCTGGAGGCGCGGTCGGGAGGCGCGGTCTGCGGCGGGATTTCCCTTGCCCGCAGCGATGGGGCGAAAGAAGATGCGCCCATCACAAGGACAATCAACGGGCGGGGCAACGTTCATGACAGGGCAATTTGGCGCGCAATCCACGACCGATGACGTGCTCGCGGGCGTCGATCTGACGGGCAAACGTTTTCTCATCACCGGCGTATCGGCGGGCCTGGGGGTGGAAACCGCCCGGTCGCTCGTGGCGCGCGGCGCCGACGTGGTTGGCGCGGCGCGCGATCTGGACAAGGCGGAGCGCGCCACGGCGGACGTGCGCGCGGCCGCCGGAAAGAGCGGCGGCAGTCTCGAACTCGCCGAACTGGATCTGGCTTCGCTGGCCAGCGTCCGCGCCTGCGCCGACCGGCTGCTGGCGGACGGTCGGCCGTTCGACGTGGTGATCGCCAACGCCGGCGTGATGACCACGCCTTTCGGCCATACGGCGGATGGCTTCGAAACCCAGTTTGGCGTCAATCACCTGGGCCATTTTGTTTTCGTCAATCGCGTGGCCCCGCTGATCCGTGATGGCGGACGCTTCGTCAGCCTGTCGTCGTCGGCGCACCGCCTGTCGGACGTGGATCTGGATGATCCGAATTTTGAGCGCACCGAATACGACCGCTGGGGCGCCTATGGCCGCTCAAAAACCGCCAACGCCCTGTTCGCGGTGGAGTTTGACCGTCGCCACCGCGATCGCGGTGTCCGCGCCTGTTCGTTAATGCCGGGCATGATCCAGACGGAGCTGGGCCGGCACATGCGCCCCGAAGATCGGGAAGCCCTGAAAGTCCGCGCCAACGCCGCGGCGGAAGCCGGCGGGCCAGCGCCGGTCTACAAGACAGTTCCGCAGGGAGCGGCGACCTCGGTCTGGGCGGCCGTTGTCGCGGACGCCGGGCAGATTGGCGGACGATACTGTGAAAATTGCCAGGTGGCCGAAGTTGTCGATGACAGCCGCCGCCGTGACGGCGTGCGCTCCTGGGCGCTTGACGTCGACAGCGCCAGGCGGTTGTGGGCGAAAAGCGAAGAAATGACAGGCGAGCGTTTCTGAAACAGAAGGCTGTTGTCCCCCGGCGCCGCCCTCCGTAGCTGCGGTTACCAGAAGCTGCTGGCCACGGGGCTTCTGGCCAGTACAGGTCGCCAAAGCAGACGGACGAGGCAGATAGGCGGCCTCGTCCGGGGTCAATTACGTTCAGCCCCGCAAGAAGACCGTTTGCGGTCGCCCGTGATTGAAGCAGGGGCTTCGCGCCTGTTGAACGGCGCCGCGAATTCCTGCCGGACTGGAAGACGCCTTCCCTGGGCTGGCCGACCATTTCAGGTCCTGCCGATCTGCGTGGAGTTTTTTGTCCGGGATTTAAAGAAGCGGGGGCGCCTGGGCGCCCCCGCGCGGCCGGTCAGCGTTGTCCGCCGCGATCGTGCGCGCCGCGGCCGCCCCCGTGGCTATGTTCGCCGCCCTTGCGGCCGGCCTGCGAGGCAAGCTCCCGGTCCCTGGAGAAGCTCCGCTCCCCTGCCGGGACGCTCGCTCCGCCCTTCGCGGAAATTTCGCGTTGTTTCTGATCATCCATGCCGGCAAAGCCGCGGCCCTCGCCGCCGCCTTGTTTGCCGCCCTGTTGGTTGGCCATGTCATCCTCCTTTAAAACTGACAGGTGAACTGACTGAACAAGACGCGGCGGCCGATGTTCCCATGTGAAATCGGGTCATTGTGCAACAAACAACAGAAGATTCTTGTTATTGCTGGTCGCAGCTGACGCAATTTTATAGCCGCGAACGAACCGGCGCGGGGCGTCGTATTTTCCATGACCAACGCTGAATACCTGGTGACAATTTCGGGGACTATTTCAAGTCGTCGGGACTTGCCCGCCGCGCCGGACGGGGTTCCACGACTTCAAACGGGCAAGCGTCTGCTTGTTTCTCGCGGGCGCGCAGTCTCGGCCAAAGGTCTGCGCGAACTCTGGCGCTGCAGACAGCGGCGAGGGAAGGGACGCGCCGCCGAGGTTGAAGGGCGGGGCTGTAACCCAGGCCGACGGAACCGCCTGGACCACCGGGGTCATCTCCGACGCCCGCCCGCAACGCGGCTTGCGGGGCCGGCAATCAAAGGACACGGGTCCCCTGACGCGTCTGAAAACGACACGTCGCCATCGCCACCCGGTCTATCATCCGGGAGCGTGCACAGTGTTTACAAGAGGGGGAGAGTTTGGCCGGTAATCAACCAGCCTCGGCTCCGCATGCGGCGCCGTTCCGTTCCGGGGCTCTGGCTAACCCCTTGATATAATGGTCGGAGTGAGAGGATTTGAACCTCCGACCCCCTCGTCCCGAACGAGGTGCGCTACCAGGCTGCGCTACACTCCGACTTGTCAGCGTCGCCGCCAACGTGGCTGCCTTATAGCGACGCCCGCGGGTCCCTGCAAGCGGGACGCGGCAGGTTTTCGACAGCCGTTTGCCGGCGTTCCGCCATCATCCGAAAAACATTGATATTTGCGCCGCGCAGCATCCCATGGCGGCTGGGGATATCTGCGGAGCAGGCTACCGTTGCGTCGCTGCGGTGGCTTCGGCCGGCGTGGTCCAGCCCGCTTGATTGGTGAGGCGCGTGGGAGGCGTCCGCGCTGCTGGCGTGGACAAAAACAGGCGTGTGCGCTGCCGCACCAACAGCAGGGCCACCGGGCGGCATTGTCGGTGCGCCACCTTAATGACGGCGCAACACCCTGATGCTGTTAACAAACCGTTAGGCATTTGGGTCGAAGGAATGTCAGCGCTGGTGGGAACAAGGAGACAGGCCGGGGCGTTGCGCCCCTGTCTTGCGCACATCGCCGCCGCTCTTTCCGGGGCGGCGAGCCGTTGGCGGGAAGTTGTGGAGGTTGAACCGTGTCAGCAACGGTTTTGGGCAGTTTCATGGTTGTGGCCGCGAGCATTGGCGTTGTCGCCCTGCTGATTTTCCTGCTTCCCTTTCCCCGCGTGGCGCGCGCCAGCATGTGCGCCTTGACGGTGATGTGCGGCCTGATCTGGGGCGCCGATCAGGTGCGCCTGGCGTCGCTGGCCGAGCCAGCGCAACTGGCGATGGTGCGGCTGGCGCCCGGCGCGCGCCTGTAACCATTGTGGCCTGACGCCGGATGCGCCGCCGTCGGCGGCGGCGGTGGAGCCCGTCGTGGGCAGACTGCGCTTCCGCCCGGGGCCACTTATCGCTGGGCTGCCCGGCGCGCGGCGTTATGCACAGCCGCCCTAAATTGCCCACCGTCGCAGATTGCCAGGATAACAACCCCGGCTTATGTTTCGCGCCAGTTGGGGCGTAGCCAAGTGGTAAGGCAGCGGTTTTTGGTACCGCCATTCCCAGGTTCGAATCCTGGCGCCCCAGCCAGTGAATTTTCATTTCGTATTGTTGTGTTGAATTAGCGCCTGACGTGGGGCGCTTTTGGCGCTGGCGGCGCTGGAAGCGGCGCCGTGGTTGGCGCTAACAGTTAATGCGTCTTTCCTCCTGGCAATAAAACGGAGGCAGATGAGGAAACTTCAGGCCGGGGTACAGGTCCCGCGCGCTTTCTGGCTATTCTCCACGAAGCGCGGTGCGCCAGACGCAGTGCGTCGAAGGCTGCTCCCTGGCAGCCTGTGAAAGCAGAATGGTGGGCGCTAGCCCGCGAACTAACCCGGAATGGCGCGCCGGGCCTGGCTTGAAGGGCGCGGCAAACGTCGGGGCTGCCAGCGGTCGTAATCCCGCCAGCCTTACCGTGAGGGCTCGGGGAGCAGGATCGGGTTCCACCATGCGGGTGGAGGGGCGCCGGGATATGTTAACCTTTACCTGTTAAACCACGGCTATGAAGCGCGCCCTGATTGTCCCATGCGCCGTCGGCGCAAGCATGTCGCTGATGTTGCTCGCCAACATCGCCATCGCCAGTGAACTGGCGGAGGCGGGACGCTCAATCGCCGAGGCGAAGTGCGCCCGGTGTCATGCTACGGGCAGCGTCGGGGCCAGTCCGCACAAGGAAGCTCCGCCTTTCCGCGAGTTGGCCAGGCGTTATCCGATAGACAATCTGGCGGAAGCCTTTGCTGAAGGCCTGAGCGTGGGCCATGCCGACATGCCGGAGTTCAGGCTGTCGGTGGGGCAGACCAACGCGCTTCTGGCATACCTTCACTCCATCCAGACCAGTAATCCGCGGTAGACGGCGGCCAGGGCGTATTCGGGGGCGCCGTGAAGTTCCGGTGCGGCGCCGCCAGGATCCGCGCGGCGGATATGCCGATTGTCAGGTGGTCCTGTCTCAATCCTGTCGTGGCTGGTCGTGGCCTTGAGGCGCGAAGCTGGGGCGCGCGCTGTTGCTTCCAGGCCTTTGGCGGACACAGGGAAAGGGCATCGCTGTCCCATGGGGGCGGGCGGATATCTGGATGTTGACGGGCTGGCGCGCCGTTGCCATTCGGGCGGCGGCTGTCCAGCGTTCAGTCGCGCATTCGCTCAGTCGCGCGTTTCAAGCTGCCTTGCCAGCCATCGGGAGCCGCCTTCGCCGACGGCGAGCGCTACAACTCCGGCGATGAAAAGCAACGGCAGGCGGGGACCAAGAATCTCCCGGAAGGCGAAAAGACCGATGAACGCGGTCAGCAGGACCAGCCCACCCGACAGCGACAACAACTTAAGAACCAGCATCAGGGCGACTGTCTTCATTCCAGCTCCGCCTGGTTCCGCCGGCGCCTGAGGCGATCGGCAAGCGCAAGGCCAAAGCGGGTGGCCTCGCAAGAGCCAGACGCTTCCGGCGGAAGAGTTCTGATCCTAAAGCAAAACGCCATCGCGCCAAGGGGAGCGTTATCCATTTTTTGATCTGGCGCGTCTTCCTTTTCGGGAACGCCACATCTGGCGCGCGGTAAACAGGCGTTGGCAAGAGTATCCGGCTCGTGCTGCCGCAGATGGACGGGCTTCTCATTGCTCCTGAGAACCTGCTTTGCAGGGCGTGACATGTCTCCCGGTTTCTTGGCGTTCAGGAACATTACGACTTTGAAAGTGTTTTCTGACAACAGGAGGATACTGGCCATGAATTTTCGCACTTTGCTTGTTGCATCCGTGGTGACCGTCGCGCCCTGCGTGATGGCGCTGCCGTGCTCGTCAGCCATGGCGCAATGGAGCGGGCCTTCTGACACAAAACAGGCTGCGCAGCCGGCTTACGGCAAGACGACTGTCTCCGCGATCAAGGCGCAGCCAAAGGACGATCAGAAGGTGACGCTGGAAGGTACGATTGTTCGCAAGACGGGCAAGGAGCGCTACCAGTTCACGGATGGGACGGGCGAAATTTCCGTCGAGATTGATGACGAGGATTTCCCGAACGAGCCGGTTGGCCCCACCACCCGGATCCGGATTGAGGGGGAGGTCGACACCCATCTGATGAAGGAGCCGGATATTGACGCCGAGCGGGTCATTGTTCTGAAGTAATTCCTGACTGGCCGGCCCCTCAGGGGAGACAGGCTGCAAGGGCGGGGGAATTCTGCAAGAACAGGGGAATACAGGTTGTCCGCAGCGGCGCGGCCTGCACGCCTCTCCCGCCGGGTTTGCTCCAGGTTGTTGGCGCAGGCTGGAGCCTGCGCTGCGGTCGCCCCGTCCGGAGGCCTCCTCCGGGCGGGCGTTATTCTGTCTGGTTTCCGGGCGATGGGCGGATCTGGTTGTCGTCAGGGCGTGACAAAACATTGAGGTGAAAACGAACGCCGTCTGGCCAGGCGACTCCACTTTTCCCGACAATACGTTTACGTGACTTCCCGTGTGACGCGCGCCTCGGCGCGTGGCGGAGGTTTTCGCCCGCGCCGCCGCGCGGTGTGGCGGGAAGCCGCGAAAGTCATTGGGATGGGCGCATTTTCCCCCGGCGGAGCGGATGACGTTTCGCGGCAGAATGCGCCCGGAGCGAACCGGCTCCGCGCCGGACGAGGGAGATGGGATATGGCCGGACAGGTCAGGGAACCGGATGCGCTGGATGGTGAAGCAGGGCGTGACGCCCTGCGCAATTTCCTCGAAGGATATTTCGGCGAGCAGCCGGAGCGTTTCGAGGTCGCGAAAATTTCCGGCGGCCAGTCCAATCCCACCTATTTCGTTGATTTCGGCGAGCGCCGCATGGTGCTGCGCAAGCAGCCCACCGGGGAGTTGCTGCCTGGCGCCCACGCCATCGATCGTGAATTCCGCGCGCTTGAGGCGCTGAATCCCGTTGATGTGCCAACCCCGCGCGCCGTGCTGCACTACCGGGAGCGGGACGTGGTCGGCACGCCGTTCTATATGATGGAGCGGCTGGACGGGCGCGTGTTTCATGATTGCGCCCTGCCGGGCCTGTCGCCGGAGGAGCGCCGCGCCATTTATCTTGGCCTGGCCGAAGCCATGGCGAAACTGCACGCGGTGCAGCCGGAGAAGATCGGTCTTGGCGATTTCGGCAAGCCTGGAAACTATTTCCAGCGCCAGATCGCCCGCTGGACGCGCGCCTACAACGAAAGTCCGAGCGAGCGGGTTCCGGCGCTCGACAGGCTGGTTGAATGGCTGCCGGCCAACATGCCGGCGGACGACGGGCGCGTGGCCATCGCCCACGGCGATTTCCGCCTCGGCAACATGCTCTATCATCCCACGGAGCCACGGGTGATCGGCATTCTCGACTGGGAACTGTCGACCCTCGGCCACCCGCTGGCGGATCTGGCGTTCGCCTGCATTCCGTGGCGCACGACGCCGGCGCAGTACGGCGGCATTCTGGGGCTGGATCACGCGGCCCTCGGTATTCCGACCGAGGCGGAATTCGTGGCGCATTACTATGAGCACGCTGTGCCGACGGCGGAACTGCAGCCGTTCCACGTGGCGTTC
>Ga0180216_1000522_pt1 | contig 40024 bp, 33 predicted proteins | sample eDN3rd37CBELigMG_FD_128879 | JGI IMG/M metagenome (GOLD analysis project Ga0180216, IMG submission 128879) | Enriched Miracle-Growth compost microbial communities from Emeryville, California, USA - eDNA 3rd pass 37_C BE-Lig MG (version 2)... ...
CTTTATGCTGCTGTCAGCGGGCACCATCAGCAGGAAGCCGCTGTCGTAATATCCATCGGAGAAGTCGATCACCTTCTTGCGCTCGTCTTTGATGGTGATGCCTGCAAGCGCGACGTCGACTTGTTTTGTCTGGAGGGCCGGGATGATGCCATTGAAGTCCATCGGCTGCAGCTTGTAAGTGACGCCGATCTCCTTTGCGATCTCGTCCCACATATCAATGTCGAAGCCGACGTACTTGTCGCCTTCCTTGAACTCGAATGGGACGAACGCCGTGTCGGTGGCGACCACCAGATCGGCGGCTTGAGCCGCTTGAATTGAGGCAGATGCAAAAATTGCCGCGAAAGCTGCGAAGAAGAGCTGTCGGAATTTCATGATGCGGTACCCCTTGCTGAAGCGCGCGCGACAGAGTGTTGCACAGGATCGTGCAAATTTGCAATGCTTTGCTTTGCGTGACGCCGTCAAAATTTGCGTGGATGCCGGATACGGCAGCGCACGGTCCTGAGGGCCGCTCGATGGTTGGAGGACCTCTCGGCCGGAAGCTGCTATGCGTTTTGTGGAACATTCTTTCAGATCTGACAGGCGCTTATCCTGTAGACTTACTACGAACGCGCGCTTCAGAACTCTTCGCTCATGACGGTGTCATTCGCACCCCCCCCCCCATTCACCTTTTTTGTAATCACGTGTGCAGACGATCGCAGTGCTGTTCACCCAACGCGTATCGAACAGCGATCTTGTCTCATTTGCGGCCCGCCCACACCCGAGTTGGGCTCACTTCAGCCTCTGCTATTGCCGCTTCAGCACACTGAGCACAACGGGCTCCTCGTCAGGGAATGCGATCCAATTGAACCTTCTTGGGAGCCGAGGCGACCAAGTTACGTATCGCAGATCAGGAGAAGAGTTATGAATGCTCAAAAGACTACCTTTGGGATGACCATGGCCCTCGCGGTGCTGACCCTCTCAGCAATGGCTGGGGTCGCTGATGCCAAGGACCTGCCGGGGCGCCCTCCTTACGGTAACGCCTGTCGCGGTCCTGCAGTTACCGGCATTGCAGGAGTTGCCATCAAGCAGTCCACGGCCAAGCAGATGGCGCGAACTCACTGGCGCACGAAGGTCAAGCTCAAGGAGGGCCCCCTCTACACGAACTGGGATGCATCATCGAAAATGGGAGGGCACTACCACTGTGAAAAGAAAGCTGGAACGTGGCGATGCAGCGCTCACGGTTACCCTTGCTCGATGGCGGCCGGCGCAGGGTCGTAACCTACTTCATTGATCGATAATCCGGGCCCCGGCGATGTACGCGCCGGGGATTTCGTGTTTCAAATGATCTCTTTGTCGATAAGGCCATCAGAGAAAGCGTGCAGGAATGGCGCTCGATATGGGAACACGTTGAAACGCGCGCCCTTCATGGTCTTCAGGAAACACCGTCTCTGCGAAATTCTCCCGAAGTAGTCAGCGAGCCGCTCGAATCTGCTGCTGAAGGGATGCACTGACTCCGCGTAGAAGAGCACGTGCACTGCGGCGCAATCAGCGATGTCGAACGGTTAGCCGATGGCCCAGACTTTTTTCTCCAAATGCTGCTCGACATCGCAGCGTGGATCTCGCCTGAGTGACACAAAAAAAAGCTCGCCCCGTGCCCCGGGCCGCAGTTTCTCAGCCACGATTTGCTACATAAAATGGAAAATCCGATCCCATAGACGCGCCTGCAGGCTCAAGTCCGCGTCTGCTGGGATGAGCGCAACGGGCCTGGGATAATTGCCATCTCGACAATCCCGCCTTGGGACTCGGTCCCGTTCTCGTGAAGCGCCAACAGCACCTTGTGGCAGTAGCACGAGAGCGGATGGTGGCAGAGGGTCAGCGGCATTCCATGGCATTTCGCAAATGTCCAGCGCACACCATAGACAGCCGCAAGCACACGAATGCACCAGCCCGACATCCCGGACTGGTGCATCTGCGGACGGCGACGTTTCGTGTCGGCCGGTCTAGCCTTTGCAGGGCCGCGCCTTGACCGTGCAGTTGAACGTCAGACCCTTGCGGGAGCAGCTTGAACTCTGGTCCTTCGCATTCGACCACCGTGCGTAAGCGGCGCCGTGAGCGGCGAGCGCAGTCGACTGCCAAGCGGCCCGAGCGGTCGCGAGACCGCCTGCGCGCGTCACGGCGAGCGTCCTCGTCGCTGAGATCATCGGCTTGCAGGTGGCGACCGGCTTTCCGCCGGATGAATTCGGCTTGCTGCCGCCGGACGCGGGCTTGCCTTTGTTCTCGCTTTCCGAAATGTGCCTGGCTTTTGGACCTCCGCTCGACGATTTGGTCGAGGTCGTCTTCCTCGGCTTCGGGCCGTCATCATCGGATGTGGCTCTCGCCGGGGGATTTGCGCCTGACTTTGAGGTCGTCACGTTTTTGCGAGGTTGCGGACCGCATTTCGCCTTGAGCGGCACCCACTTCGAGATCTTCGGATGCCCAACGACTTCTGCCATGTACTTGATGTCGACATCCGTGGTGATCTTGAAGGTTTGGGAGTAGGTGGCGAGATAATTGCCGGTTGGGCCCTTGACCGCGTTCGCCGAAAGAACGCCCGTCTTGCCTCCGCTATCATTGCGGATGACAAATTTCACCACGCCCGGTCCGTCCGTGTGCGCCCACGCTGTGATCTTCGCATCACGCGGGCAACTGCTGCTGCCGCTGTCGGCGACGCCGAGCTCGACCTTGCTCACCTCGAATGCGTAAGCGTCAGTGGCAGATCCGTCAGCAAGCGCCACCGTCGCGGCCCCGGCAATCAATCCGGCATGGATGACTTTGCGCATGTTCTCCTTCTCCCTTTTCCGCCGGGCTGTCCCCGGCACATCTGACACGGAAAATTTGTTCACTGTCTGTCTATTCGGACGGTTTGCAGTACTGATCTGAACATCGCGACCAGCAGTCTTGCGGTCCGTACTGATGTGTCGCTCTCGGCTGCGAAAAGGTTCAAGTGGGAGAGAATTTCGATGCCTGGTTGCTCACGGGCTCGCCGCTCAAATGGAGCGATTGCCGTGACGGCGCCGGATGCTCGTTCTAAACTGTTTTCTGTGAGAGCGGCCAAATGAACCTTTGTTCACACCGTAGCGACATAAGCAGCAGCCGGGGTGCGTGATGCGCGTTGAAGCGACTGACGGGGAGCTGATGACCCGGATCGCCGGTCAGGACCAGTCGGCGCTGCGTTCGCTCCTTGGGCGCCATCAGCTTCGGGTCTACCGCTTTGTTTTGCGGATCGTACGCAACGAGGCGGTCGCGGAGGAGCTGACCAACGAGGTGTTTCTGGAGGTCTGGCGAAATGCCAAGGTTTATGAGGGCCGTTCAGCCGTGGGGACTTGGCTGCTGTCCATCGCGCATCACCGCGCCGTCAGTTCGCTGCGCAAACGGCGTGAGGCGAACTGGGACGATGATGCCGCCGCGGAGCTACGCGACGAGAGCGACGACCCCGAGACCACGGTGCAGAAGGCTGACAAGACCGAGCTGCTTCGCCGCGTCATGGAGCAGCTCTCGATGGAGCATCGGACGATCATCGATCTCGTCTACTACCATGAGAAGTCGATCGTCGAGGTGAGCGAAGTTCTCAATATTCCAGCAAATACAGTGAAAACGCGGATGTTTTACGCCCGCAAACGGCTCTCGGAGCTGCTGCAGGCAGCAGGCGTGGATCGAGGTTGGCCATGAGCGAAATCGAGGAGCTGATGTCGGAGCGCGAGGAAATAGAAATGCTGCTCCCCTGGTACGCCACCGGCCAATTGGACAAGGGCGATGCGGCACGGGTTGAGGCATACCTTGCGCAGCATCCAGAGCTGCAGCATCAACTTTCATTGGTTCGTGAAGAGCAGCGGGCGAATTTGGTTCTGAACGAGGCGTTGCCGGTGCCGCCGCTCCCCTCTGCAGACGAGCTGATGGCCCGAATATCCGGCGAAGGGAGCCGGATGAGCACTATCCGATCTCTGGGTCGCGCCCTAACCGCCGCCATATCCGGTTTCTTCGAAACCCCGTCGCCCAGGGCGATCAGATGGGCTGCAGCCGCAGCCGCGGTGGTCATCATTGCTCAAGCGGCTGTTCTCGGCGTGTTCATGATGCGCGAGCAGGCCTCTTATATTGCGGCGTCCGGACCGGGCGAAGGGGCAAATGGCGCATCCGTCGCCCTGATTTCTTTTGCGGATGGCGCGACCCCTGCTGCCATCACCAGCCTTCTCGAAGAAAATCACCTTCGAATTGTAGACGGACCGTTACCTGGCGGGTTTTTCAGGGTACGATTTGATGGTGAACTGAGTTCCGGCAATGATCGTCAGCAGCTCCTGGCGCACCTGAGCAGCCGACGGGATGTGATCAAGCTCGTTCTGCCCAGCCAGTAGCCGAGGCGAAACGCCAAACTCGAACGAGAGGTACTGCGGACGATGCCCATCCTCACCGCCCGGAGTTACGGTCTTCGGCGGATCGCAGCGACCGGCGCCGCTATCGCCTTGATGTTGACCACGCATGCTCTCCCGGCGCAGGCACAGGACGTGCTGAGGTCCGTGATCGAGCTCCAACGGAAACTCCAGCTCCAGAAATCCGCTCGTCCTAACAAGCGTGCCAAGACGCCATCGAGCGCTGCTCCTTCGGCGCGGCGCGTTCCCTCGGCCAAACCGGTTCCTTCACGCCGCACGCCTGGCAAAGCGATCGTGCGCGGACGAGTAACGATACCGGCCGGCAAACTGACCGTGGTGCCACCGCGCCCGGACTCCACTCCGCCGGGCCCGTTGCCGCCACCCAGTTCGCGGCCGGCGAGGCCACCCAAGGTGACGGATCGCACACCGCCGCCGAGACCGCCGGGAAGCAGGCCCAGGGTGCCGCGCCCCGTCGCAGATCCCGGCCCGCGGGTTCCAATTCCGTGCAATATGTCGAGACCGGGCAGCTCGCCTTGTCCGTCTGGTACAACGTCTTCCGGCGGCCGTGCCATGCCACCTGTGATCGGCACGCCCGAGCGGCATCCGAGGGGTGGCGACGGGTACCTCGACGGACTGCCCAGGTTAGAGGAACGCACGCCGCCTCCACTCCTGACCATTGGCTCCGACGCGGTGCCGCGACAGCTCGTCGTGCTGGTCGGGGCAGATCAACCCGGCTCGGTCGAGGACGATCTTGCGTCCGCCTACGACCTGCAACGTCTGCAGAGCGAACCGATCGAGTTGATGCAGGCCAGGGCACAAGTCTACGGCATTGCTGACGGGAGGCCGGAAGCCGCGGTTATTGCTGTTCTTGCGTCTGATCCGCGGGTGATGCTGGCGCAGCGCAATCTCTTGTACCACCGACAGGCAGGCCCCGCGGCGGCAGCAGCCAGAGCGGCCCAGTACGGTCTCGACAAGATCGGCGCTGAGGATGCGCACGCCCTCGCAACAGGCCGAGACGTGAAAATTGCGGTGATCGACACGGGCGTCGACGAGCAGCACGCCGATCTAAAGGGCGCCGTTGCGAAATCCTTCGACGCCGTAGGCGAGGAAACCTCCGAGCCGGATTCTCATGGCACCGCGGTTGCCGGCATCATCAGCGCACACGGGCTCGTCATGGGGGTTGCACCCGATGCAAAGCTGCTATCGGTGCGCGCTTTCTACAGGGATCCCGATCGTGACCAGCCGGTAACCAGCTCGTTCATCTTGCTCAAGTCGTTCGACTGGGTGGTGAAGGCCGGAGCTGATGTCGCCAATCTCAGCTTCAGTGGACCCCGCGATCCTGCAGTCGAGCGCGCCATCTCGGCGGCGGCTCAACGGGGTTTGATCCTGATCGCTGCTGCCGGAAACGGCGGCCCGCAGGCAGAGGCCGCCTATCCGGCCGCGTATGCGGACGTGATTGCCGTATCGGCTCACGATCGCGCCGACAGACGATACGCGCATGCCAATCGCGGACCGTACATCGCGGTAGCCGCGCCGGGGGTCGACATCCTGGTGCCCTCCGTTGGTGGAACGCATGCGTTCATGTCAGGCACGTCGATGGCGGCAGCACATGTGACGGGAATCGTTGCGCTAATTCTCGAGCGTGCCGAGCGCCTGAATCAGCATGGGATCCTCGCCGTTCTGAAAAATACGGCCGAGGATCTGGGTGAGCCGGGGTCGGATGAGGATTTCGGCGCCGGCCGCGCTCACGCACTCGCGGCGGTGCAGGAGGTCTTGTCCTCGAGCGAGCACGCCGGCGAAGTCCGGTAGCACTGCCGCACTTTCATAGTCAACGTGACCGCGCCTCTGCTTGCGTTGATCCCGCTGCGCACGGGAGTTCCGCTCAAACTCCGATTCGAAACGCGCGCTTGAGAAACTCCTCGCTCATGACCGTATCATCGGCGCCGCCCATCATGCGCTGGCTGAAGAGAAGCGCCACCGTTTCGGTCCGCGGATCGACAAAGAACGTGGTGCCGAAACCGCCCCACCAGCCGAAGCGGCCCGGTGTGGATGAGATCTTGTCGGGTGCCGTGACGATCGCAATCCCGTAGCCCCAGCCGTGCGTTTCCCAGAAATTCGGGAAAAATGGTGAGGCGGCTTTCTGCTCCGGCGTGATGTGGTCCGTCAGCATCGCCTCGACGCTGTTCTCGGAAAGAATGCGCCGGCCGCGGTATTCACCTTTTCCGAGGAGCAAACGACCGAAAGCGAGAAAATCGTCCACAGTCGAAACATGGCCGCCACCGCCTGCCTCGAAGGGTGGAGGTTCGGCGAAGCTTGCGCCTGATGCGGGGTTCCAGATTTTCAGCTCATTGCTCTCCGGGTCCCGGATATAGCAGGTCGCAAGTCGCTCGGTCTGATCCTTTGGGACATAAAATCCGGTATCCACCATGCCGAGAGGCTCGAAGATGCGCTCGCGCTGGAACTCGCCAAGGCTCTTGCCTGTCGCGCGCTCGATCAGAACTCCAACGACATCGAGGCCGGTGTGATAAAGCCAGCGTTCACCCGGTTGATGCAAGAGCGGCAACGAGCCCAGCCTCTTCATGAACTCATCCGAGTCGTGCCCGAACAACTTGGGGCCCGGAGCAATCTCGAGCTCTGACATACGCTTGAGAAGTGGCGAACTGGCAGGGTCTGCAAAGACCGCGCCTAAACCCATTCTCAGGGTCAGCAGATCGCGCAATGTGATGGGCCGTTCTGCCGGCACAGTGTCTTCGAGATCGCTTGCAAGGCTTCGGACGACGCGGCGGTTTGCGAGCTCCGGCAGCCATTTGTCGACGGGATCGTCCAGGCCGAGGACACCATCCTCGACCAAAATCAAAGCGGAAATGGCCGTAATGGGTTTTCCGATGGATGCGACAGCGAAAATCGTGTCCCGCTGCATTGGGGCCCCCGATTGGACATCGCGGACTCCCGCTGTATGGACGTGAACTGTCTCGCCACGCGCGATCAAAGCGACCAGTCCAGGTACGGAACCATTCGCAACGAAGCCGTCGAGAACAGAGTCGAGATCGTCGAAATCAGGTGAAACAGCCCGCGCCCTCACAGTCGAGGGCAGAGCCGATGCTGCAATCATGCCTGTCACTCCTTTGCCGAATGTGCGCCGCGTGATCATGGGGTTCAATGGGCCGCTGTCGTCCGCGTTCAGGCCTGCTGGCCTCGCTTCGCAACGGTCATCGGTTTGCATCAGCTTCGCTCCATCCGCTCGCGATGATCAGCAGCAGCGTTGATATCAACGTATATAAGGTCGTGTCAATCGCGACCCACCCGCGTCACGTCCCTTCCATCACGAGTCGCCCAGGCGATAGTTCACTGAGCGCGATAAGGGCACCGCCTCATGCCGCCTCTTGCTTCACGCCCGCATCTAGGTGCCGCTGCTCGGGCGACGGCCTGATAAGGGCCTTGAATTGCAATTGATCGCGTAGAGCAGCGGAGCTGGCCATCCATTCTTCGCGCCCGCTCCAGTTCGTGATATGTCTCCTGGGCGAGTTGATCAACAATCCAGGGAGCAGAGTTATGTCGGAGGGGAACAAAACTCTTTCGTTACTAGCCATTGTGCTCTCAGCTGGTTTGTTCGGCGTCGATCCCGCTGATGCCAAGATCGTCTGTCGGGGCGCCTTCCAGATCGTCGACGGTCAGCCCATTGCGACGCCGTATTGCGAAGATACCTACGTAGCCGAGGTCGCGCGCGAGTACGGAATGCTGGTTAGTGCGCGCGAGGTAAGGTCCAATCCTGGTGTCAAAGCCCGGGTCTGCAGAATGATCGGCCACGACAATCGCGTTCAATCAGCTTGTGCAGGGTATCGCAACGACTCCCGGCGGAGATGGTTCTGACAATAAGGCCGGCCGTGCGGGTCAGTACTCAGCAGGAAGGCACGCTTCGCCTGACCTGCAAATGTGCCGTGTACTGCCGCACCGCCACCGGCACAATTATGATCAGCCCAAGCAGTGTCGAGTAGATTTCCGGCGCGACGAGCAGAACTGCAGCGATGACGAGCAGCACCGTCTCCCATTTTCTGCAAGGTGCCAGTGCGTAGCGGGACAAAGCTGCGCCGAGGCAAGTGATGCCTAGCGCGCAGCCGATAAAAGCCAAAAGGAAATCAGGCCAGTTGAAGCTCTTCGTCACGAGTAGTAGCGACGGGGAGAATACGAAAACAAACGGCACCAGCGCCTTGCCGAGACCGAGGCGGAAGGCGGTGTTGCCTGTTTTGAACGGATCGGCGGCGGCCATACCGGCTGCTGCATAGGCGGCGAGTGCAACCGGCGGTGTGATGTCGGCCAAAAGCCCATAGTAGAACACGAAGAAGTGGGCGACGATCGGCTCGACATTGAGCATGACGAGTGTCGGAGCGGCGATCGTGACCATGATGATGTAGTTGGCGGTAGTTGGAATTCCGCATCCCATGAGAATGCAGACAACGCCGGTCATCATGAGCGTGAACAGCAGCGACAGTGTGGAGGCGGAAATGATGCTGGTCGGCAGGATGGCGCCGACACCGCTGGCGAGCCAATCCGCCGCCGACGTCACGATGTAGGATACCTTGAAACCGACGCCGGTTAGCGTCACCACGCCGATCACAATGCCAACGGTGGCGGCGGCCGCGCCGATTGCGAGTGCATACTTGGCGCCGTCACGCAGGCCCTCGAGCACGTCGCGGATAGTCATGCGGCGGCGCGGATTGAGAAGTCCAACGGCGACGCATGCCGTGATGCCCCAGAAGGCCGCGAGATACGGGGTATAGCCGGAAAACAGCACCCAGAGCAGCACCGCGAGCGGGATGATTGTTGGCCAATCACGCTTCAGTGCAGCGTTGATATCGGGCATCTCCTCGGGCCGCAGCCCGCGCAGGCCGGTGCGCTTGGCCTCGAAATGCACCTGCATGAGCACTCCGAAGAAGTGCATGAATGCGGGCACGACGGCGGCGAGTATGATGGTCGTGTACGGGAGTTCCAGGAACTCGATCATGAGAAAAGCTGCCGCGCCCATAATCGGCGGCGTGATCTGCCCGCCGGTCGACGAGGCTGCTTCCACCGCGGCGGCAAACTCGCGCCTGTAGCCGAGGCGGATCATCGCGGGAATGGTGAGCGAGCCGACCGTCACCGCATTGGCGACCGAGGACCCGGAAATCATGCCGAAAAGCGCCGAACCGAAGATCGAGACCTTGGCTGGGCCTCCGGCGAAGCGCCCGGCCACCCACGCCGCGCAGTCGAGGAAGAGTTGACCAAGTCCGATACGCGTGGCGAAGACGCCGAATAGCACGAAGTGGAAAACGTAGGTGGCCACGACACCGAGCGCGACGCCGTAAATGCCTTGCGTCGTCATGTAGAGGTGATCGATGAGTTGCGAAAGGGAGTTGCCCGGATGGGTGAGGATGCTCGGCATCCACGGACCGGCCAGCGCATAGCCCATGAAGATCAGCGAGATGATCGGAAGCGGCCAGCCCAGCGACCGCCGCGTGCCCTCCAGGAGCACAAAGATGAGGAGGCCACCCAAGATAACGTCCGTCGTGGAGGGATTGCCGACCCGGAATGCGAGGTCGTCCAGCGGTATCAGAGGGACGTGCGAGACTGCCAATACGGCCCCGATCGCCAGCAACCAGTCGTAGATCGGGATGCCTAACGGCCGGATAAGAGAACTCTTCGACGGTGCGTCGTAACCGCGTTTACTGATGGGAAAAACAAGGAACACCAGCGAAAGCACGAAGGAGAGATGGATACCTCGGTGCACCATCTCCTGTAGCAGGCCGAATCCGGCTGTATAATAGTGGAACAGCGAAAGGGCGATCAGCATGCTGCCGACCAGCCAACTGGCAGCAGGTGTAAGTCTTCGAAACCGGATCTCGCTATCGAACTTTTCTTCCAGTTCGCGAGCCTTCGCCTCGTCCAAACCTGCCGAGGTGAGAGTGATGTTCTGATCCTGCGAGCCGGTCATGAGCGGGTTCTGCACTAGCTGGCGAAAAGTTGACCGCCCGGGCGGCAGTTGCGCCGGGGCGGCCAGTTGTTGTTGGAACTAAAGAGGACGTCCAGTCTATTTTATCAGGCCAACCTCTTTGTAGAAGCGTTCCGCGCCGGGATGGAGGGGGATGCCGAGGCTGGTCGTGGCATTGGCCAGTGTAATCATCTTACCTTTGGCATGACCCGCTTCGAGTGCCTGGCGGGTGCCGTCGCTCCACAGTGACTTGGTGATCTGATAAACGAGATCGTCGGGCTGCTTGGCGCTCGTTACCCATTGAGCGGCGACCGAGATGGTTTCGCATTCGCCGACGCCCTTGTAAGTGCCAGCCGGCACCTTGTCCTTCGAAAAGAACTTCTGCTCGGAGAGCAGCTTGTCAGCCTCCGGTCCAGTGACCGGCACGAGAGTTATGCTCGTGGTGGCCGCAAGCTCTACAATGGCACCAGCCGGATAGCCGCCGACAAAGAAGTAAGCGTCGAGAGAATTGTCGCGCATTTTTTCGCCGGAGGGGCCGGGCTTTAGATACTCCGCCTGGATATTTTTTTCCGTCAGCCCATAAGCGGCCAGCACAAGGCGCGCATCGACGATGGTGCCAGAGCCCGGTTCGTCGATGGAAACCCGCTTGCCCTTGAGATCGGCCACCGACTTGATGCCGGAATCGGCGCGAGCGACGATATGGAGCGTTTCGGGATAGAGCGTAGCGATCAGTCGCAGGTCCTCGACCTTGCCCCTGCCTTCATAAAGGCCGGTGCCGCTGTAAGCCCAGTAGGCCACGTCGGACTGCGTGAAGCCGGATTCGCTTGCTCCGCTGGCGATGGCGTTGATGTTAGCGACCGATCCATTCGACGCAACCGCCGACGAGACCAGATTCGCCACGCCATGCGGGCTGGTCGCCGAAATCGAATTCGCGATCAATCCGCCAATCGGATAATAGGTGCCGGCGGTGCCGCCTGTGCCGATGCGGAAGAATTTCTGCTGTGCGAAGGCCGGGCTCCCGCCGGCCAACAGCGCGGCCGTCCCTACGATGAAGCCCCGTCGGTTTATGGAAAAAGACATGATTGATCTCCTGCTGCGGCAGCAGGGCGACTAGGTGGTGATCGAATTGTCCACCATGCCCCTCGGCCGGTGCGGAATAGCGAGAGGGAAATTTGGCGACAACGTGTCATTCCTCCCGAACTGCAGAACCAACGCGAGAGAGCAGCTTCGATCGACCTAGATGGTTGGAGCTATCGCGCCGCGGCATCCTCTCATGGCATCGACCATGCCTGCGGACAGCCGCAACCCGGTGCAATAGGGTCGTCACGCTTCAGCCGCAATGAGGGCATGACGCGCACCTGACAAGTCGCCATGCACGCTAGTTATACGGACTAAGCATAACCGCGGATCGCATCAGCTAGTCCCTTCGCGTGCGCCATGCGCCGCTGCCGTTTGGAATGATCGAGAGTGGAAGAGGCATGCCCTCTTGTCAGGATCCCTGCAAAGCGGCCTCTATTCCCGTTTCTATTTTGAGCCTATTGAACTGTACGGTCATCGGGCTGTACTCGACCATTTTCTTATCGCCACGAAGCACCTCGAACTTTGTTTTATTGCCGTCGCGCCAGAAACGGATATCGAATTGGTGTTGATTCAGCCGCAGATCGGTTACGGTGAGATCCGTTAACCAGGGCGGCAGATCGGGATCAACGTAGAGCTTGCCGCGCGGGGCATCCGGCATGAACCCAAGCATGGTCTGCATCAGCATGAACACCGCGCCGGCTGCCCAGGCCTGTGGCACGTTAGCTCCGAGATACTGGATGGGAAACGAGGGCTCGTGACGTTGTGTGCTCGTATAGAGCTCTGGGAGTTGATTGAGCAGAAAATGACTGCCTGCTTCGCTGACTGAGCGGGCTACGCGCGCTGCCTCCGCATTAAACCCGTAACGCCGGAAACCCATAGCAATGATGGCATTATCGTGCGGCCAAATGGATCCATTCTGGTAATTATAGGGATTGAATGCAGCGTTCTCAGTGGACAGCGTGCGGATACCCCACTGACACAACATATCCGGTGCCATAATCCTCTGCACGACCTTGGCGGCCCGCTCTGGCGGGACAATGCCAGACCACAGGCAATGCCCGGGATTGGAGGCGACTGTCAAAACTTTCTTCTTCTCGCCGTCGAGTGCAAAGGCGTAGAACCCGAGGTCGTCGTCCCAGAATTTCTCGTTGAATTGCTCGAACAGTCGTGAAGCTTTCGCCCGCAGCTCACGAGCACGATCGTGATTGCCAAGCTCATCGAAAATCTCTGCCATGCGCAGCCACGCGTCGTAGACGTACCCCTGTAGTTCGCATAACGCCTTAGGCCCCTTTACAAGTGAGCCGTCGGGATAGACCACGGCGTCCCCGGCATCCTTCCATCCCATGTTCTCGTAGCCGACTGGAGATCGTGTCTGATATTCCTGGAAGCCGTCACCATCGCGATCGCCATATTGATCAATCCACGCGAGACAGTGCTCTGCCGTGTCCAGCTTCTGCTCAATGAGATCCCGGTCCCCGGTAGCCCGCCACGTTTCATGCAGTGTAATGAGATAGAGCGGAGTGGCGTCTGCCGTTCCGTAATACGGCGTGTGGGGTATCAGCTTGAAATGCGCGAGTTCACCGCGGCGCAGCTCATGCAAAATTTTCCCGGGTTCTGCATCGCGGTAATCGTCACGCTCTGTTGCTTGTAGGGAGCCCAATATTTCAAGCGCCCCGCGCGCGAAGGCAGGATAGATCAGCACGTTCTGCAGCGAGACGATCAGGCTGTCCCGGCCGAAAGGCGCAACGAACCAGGGCAGGCCGGCTGCAGGCATGAAGACCATTCGGTTTGTGGCGGGGCTGTCCATAGGGAGGCGAAGTGCCGCCATGTCCTCGAGCGCCTGCCGGTAAAGACGGTAGAATTCCTCATTGCTCGTGGCGATCTTCAGGACCGTCTGCAACCAGTCTTGAAGCGTCTTGGCATGATCCAGCTTGTGACTTTCCGAAACGCAATGGGTCGGGGCGGCATATTCCCGGCTGCCGTCCGTGAGCGCATATTGCAGGCAGCAATGCCATGCTTCGCGAGGAGCCAAAGAGATCTCGAAGCTCAGGCGTCCGTTTGCATATGCGGCCTTCGGCTGCCCCGGCCGAGGCGAGACCGCCAACGAGCGGACGAAGTCGGCATTGCGATAGGTTGTCCGTAGCTGTTGTTTCGCCGCTGACCAATCCGTGGTGATTCGACCGCGGCGTACAATGTTTCCGGATTTGACCTCGAAAATATCGGCAAAGTCCGAACGCAAAGAGATCTCTAGCTGAAAGCGCACATGTTTCGCGCCGTTGTTTGTAACATCCAGATCCTCGTGCATACCGCCGTCCATCGATCTACTGATAACGAGGCCTAGCGTGTGTGGTGGAATCGCGCCGTCCTCAGTCATGATCGTGCGGTTGGTGAGGTGAACCTCAGAGGTGTAATAGGTCGTGGCGCCGCCAGTCAGAAGATCCCATGGCTCGCCGTTTGCGTAGATACTCCAACTGCTGAGGACACGCGTGTCGTTGAAATAAAGGCCCCGATCACTCGGCCAGTTGATCTGGGCATCAAGCTCGGTGATCAGCACCGTCTGGCCGTGATGAATGGCAATCTGTGGCGGACCAACCTGGACTTTGAAGGGCATGGCGTCTGAACCACTCCGAGACTAAGGGGACGTTTACTGCATAGTTGGCAACCAGCGTTGCATCTTCCTGAAGAACCTAAATCTCATCCGCGCACGCGCCACCGGCAGCGCATGCAAAACTTCATTCCACCAGCAGGATCATGTGCCCGTCCGGATCGAGGACCGCTGCTGCCTTTTTTCCGTCGTTCAACATCACCATCCCAGGGGACACGAAGGTTGTGCCGTTGGCCTTGAGCCGCTCGACAAGCGTGCCGAGATCGTCGACCTTGTGAACTTGGCGAGCCGACGCTACGTCGTTAGCCTGAATCGGCGATGCTGAGGCCCGTCCAGTCGGCATCCGGTAATGCAAGAGCTCCACGTGCGGCGTGTCAACTATCGCGGGCTCGAGGGCGACAACGTCGACTGTGCACCCGACAAGGTCATCAAGCCGGTCTTGTTCGGTGCCATGATTTAGTGACCGGCTGGCTACGCGAAATCCGAGCAGGCCGCTATAGAAGGCGATGCTCCGGTCCAGATCCATCACAGCGATCGCGGTATGATCGCACCCGAGAATCCCCTCTCCACGAGCTTCCTGCCAAATGGCTGCCCCCACGCCGGGGGGAAATGAGATCAGCTCCAGTGGGTGCCCCTCGGGGTCACGGAATTTGAAAGCTGTAACACCCCCGGTATTGGGCGGTAGCTTTACCGGCGGACCTTTCGTTACTTTATTCCCCGAGCCGCCGTCGTTTAGCCGCTCCGCCGTTCTCGCAATTTCATGACACACGAGAGCGAAATGCTGGAACCATTGATCATTTGAGGCGCGGTTTGAAGGATACGGCTCTCCCCGTGCATCGAACGCCACAAGTTCGAGCGACTGATCTCCAATCGACACACTGATAGTGCGCGCCGCTGTATCCGGCTCAAGTCCAAGGAGGTTGTTCCATATTGGGTCTCGGAATGCCCGCTCAGGCCCCAATTCGAGGCCGAGCGAATCTCGGTAGAACGCGGCTGCCCCTGCCAGATCGGCGACTGTCAAACTGAACCGGATGAGTTGCGTCACCGGCATCGTGGTTCCTACTTGAATGCGCCGGGCTTAACGCCGGCCCAAACTTCTGAGTCGAGCTGAACGATCAAGAGCGCACAGGGCTCATTTCCGAGTGTGCCTGAGCGATGTCCAACCCGGCCTTGCGCATCTCGCCTCGCGTTCTGATCGCCGCCAAAAGAAACCTCGCCGGGACCCATTTCGACGCGGCTTCCGTCCGTCGTTTCGACGAACCAACGGCCGGACATGACGGAAATCCACTGGGGTTCCGGATTTTCGTGCCAATCTCCGTGCCAGCCGACGGGCAATACGGTGAACTGGATATTCGTTTTTCCCGTAAGCACATGGTCATTCCATTGAGGCGCCGCCTTCCCGCCCACACTGGCGAATTGGAAGGCTGTGAGCTCGCAACGAGTCTGGTGAGTAACGCCCCGATCGTCGGCCCAGACATGCCAATAGGATAGTTTCGGCGGCTCGGTCGCCATGATTAGGTCCGATCACTTACGAGAACCGTTGTCTCAATGTTTGAGGCCGAAATCCTCTCGACCTCGCTCTCCGTCGCCCGCACGAACCCGCTTGCATACATGATGAATATCAACCCACCGACAAGGGCAAAGTTCTTGAAGAACTCCCAGACGTGCGGATAGCCCTCGCTTTCAGGCGACCAGAAGCGCGGGTAGCGCCAAAAGTTATGGTAAATAATGCCAGTCACCACGCAATATCCCGCAAGGATGAAGGCGGCGATACCATCGTAGAAGCCGAACACGATCATCGGGGGCGTCAGCAGCTCGACCGCCATCGCCAGGATCAGAAGGACCGGCCCGCCCGGAAGCCAACTTGAATTTGCCTGTTTGAGTGCGTTGTCCCAGTTGATGATCTTGTCGAGGAAACTGAACGGAAAAATCCAGACGATGAATATCCGTGCCAGCATCGGAAGAGCGTCATTGACCAGCCAATCCATTGGCAGCGCTCCTTTCCTCACACCATCATCCGATGGTGGAGGTCGAACATGATCCAAAGGGTGCCCCCGACCATGAAGATGATAAGTATGGCAGCAAACGCCAGAGCGGCAAGGTTCTCAAAGGGTGTGGAGCGGAAGCTGATTTGGAGAAAGAACCTGAAATGCACCAGAATTTGAAGGATCGCGGCGACGGCGATAATGACCAACGTAGTGAATCGCGGCAGAGCATTCGCAGCGACGAGTGCGAAGGGAATTGCGGTCAGTAAAAGGGCCAGCCCCAGCCCGATGAGGTAAGGTTTCGTACTGCGTTCTACCGGCAGACCTGAGGCGTCCATTCCTAGAGTACTCCTGGCAGATAGACGATCGAGAAAATGCCGATCCAAATGATGTCGAGGAAGTGCCAGAAGAGACCGAGCCGCATGACGCGTGAGGCCACCGGCCTTGTCAGTCCCTTGATCGAAACCTGGCCGATCATCACCACAATCCAGATGATGCCTACGCTCACATGCAGGCCGTGAGTGCCGACCAGCGCGAAGAACGCAGAGAGGAAGCCGCTGCGGTCGGGGCCTGCGCCTTCTACGATCATGCTGCGGAACTCGCCAAACTCGAGGAACAGAAAACCGAGCCCTAGTACCGCAGTCACAGCTAGCCATTGGAGCACGCGCAATCGATTGGACGTAGCCAGTGCGACAGAGGCAAAGCCGAAGGTCGCACTACTAAGGAGCAGGAGCGCGGTCCCACCGGCGGCGCGCTCGATGCTGAAAAGCTGCTTTCCCGTGGGACCGCCGGCGGTGTTATCGAGCATCACGACGTATGTTGCAAACAGCAACGCGAAGATGATCGCGTCGCTCATCAAATAAATCCAAAAGCCGAACGCCTTCTCCTCGTACTTTTGGGCCGCCGAAGCAGGTATGACTCCGCTGACAGTCGTCGTGGAAATGCCCGCGGTCACGTCGAGCCCTCCAAGACGGAACCACCGGCAAAGCCGGGGTCGTCTGCTAGTTCGTTACGCGGCGCCTTCGATAAATGGGCAAAGCGCTCGTCCTCCATATGTTCCACCTCTCTCGCAGGCAGAGTGAACTCTGTTTCGTCATCGGAGGCGCGGATAATGAGGGCAAGTGTGACTGCGGCGAGGGCCAGAATGGCGAGCCACCAGATGTACCAGATCATAGCGAAGCCGAATACAAAGCCGGCGCCGCCAATAAAGGCCCCGAGGAACGTGTTCTTTGGCAGGTCGATATCGACGTAACGGTCGGGCCGCCGGTAGGCAACACCACGTTGTTTCATGTCCCAGAATGCGTCGACGCTCTGGACAATTGGTAGCGTGGCGAAATTGTATGGCGCCGGAGGCGACGAGGTCGCCCATTCCAGCGATCGGCCATTCCACGAATCACCAGTCATATCGCGTGCCTGCTCACGATCTCTGATGCTGACCACGAGTTGGACACCGAGGCATATAACGCCGAGAAGAATGATGAAGGCACCAATGGCAGCGACAATGAGGTGGGGTTGCCACGCGGCGATGTCATAATGCTCCATACGGCGCGGCATTCCCATCAGGCCAAGTACGTAAAGCGGCATGAAGGCGAGATAGAAGCCGACGATCCAGCACCAGAACGACCACGTGCCCCATGTCTCGTTCAGCTTGAAGCCGAAGGCCTTTGGGAACCAGAACATATAGCCGGCCAAATATCCGAACAGCACACCCGGAATGATCATGTTATGAAAATGTGCAACCAGAAACGTCGTGTTGTGCATCTGGTAGTCGACGGGTGGCAGCGCAAGCAGCACGCCGGACAGCCCGCCGATGACGAAGGTAACGAGAAAACCGATCGTGTAAAGCATCGGCGGTTTGAAAATGATCCGTCCCCGATACATCGTCAGCAGCCAGTCGAACACTTTTACACCCGTCGGCACGGCGATAATCGTCGTCATGATGCCGAAGAAGGAATTGACATCGGCGCTGGAGCCCATCGTGAAAAAGTGATGCAGCCATACGGTGAAGGACAGAATGCCAATGGCCATGGTCGCCAGCACCAGCGAAATGTATCCGAATAACCGCTTCTGACTGAACGTGGCGACAACCTCGGAGAACACACCAAAGGCAGGCAGGATGAGGATGTAAACCTCCGGATGCCCCCAGAGCCAAAACAGGTTGATGTAGTGCATCATGTTGCCGCCTGCGGCATTGGTGAAAAAGTGCATGCCGAATGTGCGGTCGAGCGCGAGTAGACCGCAGGCGACCGTGAGCGCGGGGAAAGCGAAGATCATCAATATGCTTGTCACGAACACGGTCCAGGTGAAGAGCGGCATCCGTAAAAGATGCATGCCCGGCGCGCGGCGCTTGAGGATGGTGACGAGGAAGTTGATGCCGCTCATGGTGGAGCCGACACCTGCGATGAGCACTGCCCACAGCCAGTAATCGACACCCACTCCGGGGTTGTATTCGATGCCTGAATACGGTGGATAGCCGCTCCATCCTGCGGTCGAAAATTTGCCGACTACAAGCGAAATGAGCACCAGACCGGCCCCAGCTACGGTAAGCCATAGGCTTATCGCGTTCATGAACGGAAAGGCGACATCGCGGGCCCCGATCTGCTGTGGCATGATATGGTTGATCAGCCCAGAGAGAAACGGCATGGCCATGAAGAAGATCATGATCGTGCCGTGAGACGTGAAGATCTGGTCAAAGTGATCCGCGGGCAGATAGCCATCGTTGCCGGAGGCGATGGCCTGCTGACCCCGCATCATGGCGGCATCGATAAAGCCGCGCATGAGCATGACGAGCGCCAGCATAACATACATGATGCCGATCTTTTTGTGATCGAGGCTCGAGACCCAATCGAACAACACGACGCGCCAAGCGCGCAGGTACGTGATGACTGCGATTACTGAAAGGGCGCCGAGCACGGTAATCGCAGCACCGGAAGCAGCAATGGCGCTATAGAACGGAAATGCTTCGATTGTTAACCTACCGAATATTTCCAATTGTCCTCACCTCGTGTGCGTCGCCTCAGCGGTGATCGGGGCGTGACGAGCGGAGCCACCGTCGCGCCATTTCGCGATTATTTTGTCGAAAAGATTAGGCTCGACCCCCGAATAATAAATCACGGGAACTTTCGCGCTTGGCCTTGCGAGGCGTTCATAGGCGCCTGCGTCGAGCATGTCTAATGAACCCCTTACCTTCATCACCCAGGCGTCGAACTCATCTCCGGTGGCGGTTGCGATCGCCCGAAATTGCTGATCGGCAAAACCGCGCCCGCTGTATTGGACATTGCGGCCCCAGAACTCCCCGGGTTCATTGGCCAGAAGATGCAGCCGCGTCTGCATACCGGCCATGGCGTAAATCTGGCCACCCAACGCCGGGATGGCGAAGGAATTCATCACGGTGTCCGACGTGATTCTTATCGCCAGCGGCCTGCCCGACGGGAATACCAGCTCGTTGACGACGGCGATGTTCTGATCGGGATAGATAAAAAGCCACTTCCAATCTTGCGCCACTGCCTCGACCTGAAGCGGTGCAACGCTCGGGTCAATCGCCTTGTACGGATCGAGTTTGTGCGTGCCGTCCCACAAGTGAAAACTGAGCCAGAATATGATGCCGGCCGGAACGCCCCAGACCAGGAACTCTGCAGGCCAGTAATAGGCGAGGTTCGGCGTGTAGCGCGCATTGCGGTTGGTGCCGCGATAGTACCAACTGAACAGCGCAGCCATGATGAAGACCGGCACGATCACGATCATCATGATGGCTACGGCGTCGAGCAGGAGCTGCCGCTGGGCAAGTGCAATCGGACCTTTGGGATCGAGAACCGGGTCCGCGAGCGCGCTGCAGCTCCTTGAGAACAGCGTCAGGTATACGGCTGCCGCTGTTCTCAGCAATCGATAGGCAAGAGCTCGTCTCACGATAAAGCCTTGCGGTTCGATCTGTCAGTCGAGTTCGGAGGCATCAGCATGCAGAGCTAGCCCCACACTCCTTACGGTCCCAACCACTGCCGTCCTGCTGGTTCGATGCTTTGCAGGACTACGCTCGTTTGCAATTCACTCGTGCTATGTCCCGTGCCGCACGTACGCCCGTGGCATCCGCCTTGAGGTTTCACCTGCAGCGATGTTCCGGTGATCAGGCGCGCTCTGCCTTGGGATGAACGAACGGAACGGCGAAATCGGCTTGCCAGCAGCGCACCGATCGAAGGTGGCGGTGCAACACTTGCAATTTGGTAAAGCAAGGGCGGGAATTGTTGATAGTTGTGACGATCTATTAACGTTACTTCGAGAGGCGCCCGGGCGAGCGAATTTGCGACGGAAAGTCTGCCGAATTCACCGCTGATGACCACTCGGACGGCTCGGATCGCACTATAGTCCGCCATGAGGAACCTCTCCCATGAGGGACGGATTGCTACGCGTTGCCGAATAAGGGAGTTCGCTCCCAATTCGTTCCACTTGGCAATTCGAGTTAACCATGGAGGCTTTCACGTGAGCTTTCGGTATCGCGACGAGCAAGCCGACGGTATTAAATGATTTCAGTATGACCCAAACTGACTACAGTGCTTAGGCCGCGGTAATGGCGCACCCAATAGAGGACTATGCTCTCATCGGCGATTGCGAAACAGCGGCGCTGGTGTCCCGCGACGGTTCGATCGACTGGCTTTGCTGGCCCAGGTTCGATAGCGGCGCCTGCTTTGCCGCGCTGCTCGGCAATTCCGAGCATGGACGATGGCGGATAGCGCCAGTGGACTCTGGGGCGCGGATCACACGGCGCTACCGCACCGATTCTCTCGTTCTCGAAACAGAATTTGCGACGAGCGACGGCGTTGTCACATTGGTCGATTTCATGCCGCCTCGTGCTCCACTCGCAGGAGACACGCGGCCGGAGCCCAGGCAAGGCATCGAACGTCGTCCGCATCGTCACGGGCAAGCGTGGCCAAGTCGCCATGTCCTGCGAGCTCCTCCTGCGGTTTGACTATGGGCAGGTCGTGCCCTGGGTGACGCGCCTGCCGGAGAACGCACTGCGAGCCGTCGCCGGGCCAAATATGACGGTGCTACGCACGCCAATTGAATTGCACGGAGATAATCTAAAAACGGTCGGCAGTTTCACCGTCTCGGAAGGTGAGACGGTTCCCTTCGTCCTCAGTTATAGCCAATCCTATCGCGCGCTTCCCGAGCCCATCGATCCCATCGCCGCGCTCTCCAGAACTGAGGGGCTTTGGCGCGACTGGTTGCAGGGCTGTCGCGAAGTTGGCAAGTGGTCGGATGCTGTGCGCCGCTCGCTGATTACGCTCAAGGCCATGTCCTATCGCCCGACCGGCGGCATCGTCGCCGCGCCGACGACCTCTCTGCCGGAGCAACTCGGTGGATCGCGAAATTGGGACTATCGCTATTGCTGGCTGAGAGATGCGACGTTCACCCTGTTGAGCTTGATGAATGGCGGGTTTTATCAAGCCGCGCGCGATTGGAGCGAATGGCTCTTGCGCGCTATCGCCGGCAGTCCGCAGTAAATTCAAATCATGTACGCCATCGACGGAGAACGGCGGCTGACCGAATTGGAGCTGCCGTGGCTGCCCGGATACCAGGGCGCGAAACCGATACGCATCGGCAATGCCGCATCCAACCAACTGCAACTCGACGGCTATGGCGAAATCATGGACGTCTTCTATCAAGGACACCGGGGCGGAATGGGTGCGCTCGACGTGGATTTGCAGCAGGCCCTTCTCGATCATCTCGCGGAGATCTGGCGCGAGCCGGATGAAGGGATTTGGGAGGTCCGCGGCGGGCGTCAGCACTTCACCTATTCCAAGGTCATGGCCTGGGTCGCATTCGATCGCGCGGTTAAGCTTGCGGAGGAGTTCGGTATTGAAGGTTCGGTCGAACGCTGGAAAGCCATTCGGCAAGACATCCACGACGACATTTGCCAAAGGGCGTTCAACTCCGATCTTGGCGCATTTGCCCAATATTACGGTGCAGACTCGCTCGATGCGAGCGTACTCCTCATGCCGCTCGTCGGCTTTTTGCCGGCAAGCGATCCACGTGTCCGGGGAACAGTGGCCGCGATAGAACGCCACCTGATGGTCGACGGCCTCGTCATGCGTTACGATACGCGTGAAAGCAAGGACGGTCTTCCGCCCGGTGAGGGAGCCTTCCTGGCCTGCAGCTTTTGGTTCGTCGATAACCTCGTGATGCAGGGCCGAATCCAGAAAGCGGAACGGCTTTTCGAACGTCTGTGTGGACTCGCCAACGACGTCGGGCTTCTGGCCGAGGAATACGACCCATCGGCCAAACGACTGGTCGGCAATTTTCCGCAGGCTTTCTCCCACATAGCGTTGGTCAATAGCGCTTACAATCTCGTCCTTTCAGACAATCCGCTCAAACAGCGCGCTGGTCATCATAGATCAAGTGCGACGTGATTGTTTTATTGCGTGATGAAATCTGCAAGCCGGGTGGTTCCGGGCGGCGCTAGTACGAACCCCACATAGGGAGGTCATAGGCAATGGCTGGTTCTCCCGATCATGGCGACGGCGCGATGTATATTGCCTATCGTGACGAATTTTACATGGTACTCGGCTCGCATTTTTGGCGAACCGTTTTGATCGAGACCAACGCTCATGAAGGGCCGGTCTATGTCCCCGACGAGCATGCGCTATATTTCACGACCGTGCCTGAGCCCGGGCCCAAAAATATCGCGATAAAGCGCGTGCAATTATCTGGCGAAGAATTTCCGTTCGCAGCTCCGGCACTCGAAACAGTCCAGTTTCCCTCGAATATGGCGAACGGCATGACGCTCGATCGCGAGGGGCGGCTCGTGATCTGCGAGCAAGGCTTCAAAGAGACTCCAGCGCGTATCGGCCGCTTGAACCTCAAAACGCGCACGATTGAGACGGTAGTTGATCACTGGCGCGGACTCCGCCTTAACTCCCCGAACGACGTTGTCGTGAAGAGCGATGGCACTGTGTGGTTCACTGATCCGAATTACGGCGAGCTCCAAGGCTTCAAGGGTGCATCCGAGCTCGGCACGTACGTCTATCGCCACGACCCTTCCACGGGTGCGACTGTGGTAGTTGCTGACAACTTCAACAAGCCGAATGGGCTCGCTTTCTCACCGGATGAATCGGTGCTCTACATTACCGACACAGGCGCTAATCAGGCGCCCGGAACCTATTTCGTCGGCTTGCCGCATCATGTCCGCGCTTTCGACGTGCATGAGGGCCGGCACTTGCGGAACGAAAGACTGTTTGCGGTGGTCGCGCCGGGGGTTCCAGACGGCATCAAGGTCGATCGCCAAGGCCGCGTTTATACCTCCTCCGCAACCGGTGTGCAGGTGTTTACTCCGGAAGGCGACCTGCTCGGCGAAATTCCGGCGCCGGGCGTAGCGAATTTCACTTTCGGTGGCCCGAAAAATGATGTCCTATTCATTCTGTGCGATACAGTAATCTGGCAGGTAAAGCTCCAGGTGAGTGGGAGCCGTAGCTTCTGAAGGCCAGAAGCATCGCAATCGGAAGGACTTGATTCGATAGCAGGGGATCGCGTCCCCTCTCGCATCGCTCAAGCCAATCTCTGCAATAAATGGTCCCCTACACGAATGGCATTGGCGATGGCAGTCAATGACGGATTCACTGCACCGATACTGACGAAGAAGCTCGTATCCACGACGTATAGGTTGTCGAGTTCGTGCGCTTTGCAGTTCACGTCGAGAACGGATGATTGCGGATCTCGGCCAAATCGGCATGTTCCGGCCTGATGTGCGCAACCTGCGATCGGGATTTCAGTTTTCATGTAGGCGTGACGCGGGATCAGGTGATCAGGATGCATTCCCAGATGACCCAACATCGACTTGAGTTTCGCATAGAGCTTCTGTGCCGGCACTTGGTTGTTCGGCGTGTAGCTCAGCATCAGCTTGCCTGACCTGTCTACGGTGACCCGATTGTTGGGATCAGGCAGATCCTCAGTCGTGAGCCAGAAATCGACGGCGTGATAGGCAATATCGTCTAGAAGACGCATTGGAAAGAGTGCTGTCTCGAGCGGTTTCTCGCCCCGGTACATCGGACCTAAAGACTTTCCCATCATTTGGATATTGCCCATGGGAAAATCGAATCCGTCCATGCCGAAATAGAAATCGTTCAACGCCAGGGTTTTCTGGAACATGGTCGGGTTGGACTCACGCGAGATTGCGAGCACGGCTTGGCTGTTGTGAAACATGTAGTTCCGTCCAACCTGATCCGAGCCGTTGGCGAGTCCATTCGGGTGCTTGTCGTTCGCCGACATCAGCAGCAGCTTCGCACTATTCGCGGCGCCGCATGACACGACGATGATGTCACCGCGGAAGATGTCCTGCTCGCCATCGACATTCGCGACGACCGCGGTGACCGCAGTGCCGGCAGAATTGGTTTCAAGCCTGAGCGCCTGCGCATTGCGAATGAGCGTTACGTTAGAGAACTCGAGGGCGGGTCGCACCGCCACCACTTCGGCATCGGACTTGGCATGGACCAGGCACGGAAACCCATCGCAGGTCTGGCACCGGATACAGGCGCTGTACGCCATGTTGCTCTCGTCCAACATGATTGCCGTGGGCGCCGGGAAAGGGTGGTAGCCGGCCGCAGCCATGTCATCGAACAGCTGCTGGATACGCGGTTCGTGGGAGATTGGTGGACAGGGATAAGGGCCGCTGGCCGGAGGCTCGGTCGGATCCTGCCCCCGAAGCCCGTGAACGTGGTACATCTGCTCGGCATTGGTGTAGTACGGCTCCAATTCTTCATATGAGATCGGCCACGCCGGCGAGAGTCCGTCGTAGTGGCGTAGCTCGCCGAAATCCTCCCGGCGCAGGCGATAATGCGCCGCACCGAACATTTTAGTGGCGCCACCAACGAAATAATGCACCTGCGGCTGAAAAGGCTGACCGTTGCGGTCGTACCAAGTATCGGGAGAAACGTAGCGATTTTCCGGGAAAACAGCCGTCGCATCCCAATTCAGCGCCTCGCGCCTGAGCCAGTCGCCGCGCTCGAGGATGAGAATGCTTTTTCCTGAGGGCGCGAGATGCCGCGCAAGCGTCCCGCCCCCTGCGCCGCTCCCGATGATAATAACGTCGAAATGCTTGTCCATAGCGGCTGATCCGCTATAGGCCGATACTGCTTTGCATGAGACCACCATCGGCGAAGATGCTGGTGGCGGTGAGGTAACTCGCGCCGTCGCCGGCTAGGAAGGCGACCACGCTTGCAATCTCCTCAGGGCGCGCCATCCGCCCGAGCGGGATGGCGGAATTCAGCTTTTGGAGCTTTGCCGGATCTTCCATGGTACTGAGATTGATGGGCGTCGCTACCGCGCCCGGTCCCACGCCGACGACCAGGATATTGTGAGGCGCCAGTTCCACCCCGGCTGTGCGCGTGAGCATCCGCATTCCCCCTTTTGCCAGGCAGTAGGGAGTATTACCGGGCATAGGCCAGTCCTCGTGGACGGAGGTGATGTTGATGATTCGGCCACCTTCGCCTTGCTTGATCATCTGCTTGGCGGCGATCTGAGTACCGAAAAATGCGCTTTTGAGGTTGATTTTCAGAACCGTGTCGTATTGATCCTCGGTGGTATCGAGTACAGAGGTGCGCGTTTCGATTCCGGCGTTGTTCACCAAGATATCGAGCCGCCCGAAATGGGCGACAGCCGCATCTACAAGCTTCTCCAAATCGTCAATCTTGCTGACGTCGGCATCGACGCCGATCGTTTGGCAGCCGAGCTTGGCGATCTCTCCCTCCAGCTCCGCTGTGGCCTCCGGGTGGACCACATAATCGATGACAAGACCGGCGGCGCCCTGCCGAGCCAGCTCAAGCACGATGGCCTGACCAATTCCGCTGTTGCCCCCAGTGACGATCGCGACTTTGTTCTGCAGTGACATGGGCGGAAACTCCACGCGGGCATGGTCGGTTGATGGGCGGCAGCTTCATTGACGTTTGTCGGCGCTGTCGGCTGGATGTGACGATCGACTCCAGCGTCACCGATCCCTGGCGATTGCCTCTATGAGCCGAACCTCACGATCGCAGAAATCACCATAGCTACGACGAATGCGCCAAACAGCGCCCCATAGAGCACAATGCGGCGCGGTTCTTTGTCCAGATAGAGCTCAAACCGCCTCGCCCATTCCCCGGGATAAAGCCGGCCAGTCACCTGATGCGCAGGCCGTGTGGACCCGGGCCGGGGGAACGGAGGCCTCGTCTTCGTGGTTGAAATCGAAGCTTTCATTGGCGCCGACCCAACGCAGTCCCACGCCAAGGGTTCAAGCCTCAAGAAAAAATCGCGGTGGCTTGGTTAAAGCAGCGCCCGCTCCTTTGCGAAAACTCGTGACGGCTCGTTCTTTAGATCGTCCAACTCCGTGCCCGACAGCGCTAATGCGTATAGGGCATGGGTGGAAAGCCTCGGCACACGTCCGGTTGCCTGCCCCAGATTGGAACTCAGGAAACTCCGGCTCGTTCTGGCAAGCAGTGGCTTGGCTCGGGCCGCGCAAAGTCGGATCCGCCCCTGAGGTGATCAATGGTCAAATCCTGAGGTATTCATGGTCAGGCGGCTCGTCGCGATCGCGGTGCTCGGCGGCGTCCTCGCCTTCGGCGTTTACGTGTACCGGGTCGGCTGGCCGGAGCCTTTGCGCCCGATCGTAGCGCAACTGACGACGCCGCAAAAGAAAACTGCGCAGCCTCAGCCTGCGCCAATCCCTGAAGTGGGAGTGGTGACGGCCGAACCTGAGGAGGTGCCATTTCCAATCGTATACGCCGGGCGCATTGCGGGATTTCGCGAAGTCGAAGTCCGTGCCCAGGTGGGTGGCATTCTCCTCAAACGTGAGTTCGATGAGGGGGCGCGGGTGAAAAAGGGGCAGGTTCTATTCCGTATCGACCCTTCGACATACCAGGTGGCTCTCGATCGCGCCGAAGCCCGGCTTCAACAGGCCCAGGCGACCCTGCGTGAGGCGGAAGAAAATTTCGCCAGGATCCAACAGCTCCAGCGCCGCCAGGTTGCCACAGAGCGCCAACTCGACGAGGCTACTCGGGCGCGTGATGAAGCGAGAGCTGCCATCAATCTTGCCCAGGCAGAGATCCGCGCGGCCAAGCTGGATATCGGCTACACCGTCATAGACGCGCCAGTGACGGGTGTGACGGCATTGACTTCTCCACCCGAGGGCTCGCTGGTCCAAGCTCAGCAAACACTACTCACCAGTATCACTCAGCTCGACCCCGCTTATGTGAATTTTTCGTTCACAAGCGAGGAGGCTCAGGAGTTTCGAAGGCTGAATGAACAGCGCCAGAAGCCGCTGACCGAAAAGGACCTGACTGTCGAGCTCCATTTCGGCGATGGCACCGTGTATCCCGAGACGGGGCGCATCGATACGGCTGCTCAACGGGTGGACGCGCGGACGGGCACCATTCAGGCTCGTGCGATTTTTCCCAACGAGAACGGCACACTGTTGCCCGGCCTCTTCGTCCGCATCGTGATCCAAGGTGTTACTCTGCCCAATGCCATCATCATTCCTGAGGCAGCCGTGAGCCAAGGCCCCCAAGGGCCGTTCGTTTTTGTCATTTCGGACGAAAATAGAGCTGAGGTTCGGCCCATTCGACTGGGCCCCCAACTCGCGCAAGGCCGGGTGGTTCAGGCGGGCTTGGGCGCAGGTGATCGGGTCATCATAAGCGGCACCATTCGCGTGCGGCCGGGCGGTCTCGTCCGACCTGTTCCGGGGGCAACACAGCCCGAGGAATCAACATCTCCCATGGGTGGTGGAGCTGCGGGAGGGCCGCGGTGACATCGAAATTCTTCATCGACCGGCCGATTTTCTCGTCAGTTCTTTCCATTGTTATCGTGCTAGCCGGCCTTGTTTCGATGCGAGCGTTACCGGTCGCGCAATACCCCGAAATCGTGCCGCCGCAGGTCGTTGTCTCTGCGACCTATCCCGGAGCAAGCGCTGAAACGATTGCCGAGACCGTGGCCGCGCCGCTCGAGCAGCAAATCAACGGCGTCGAGGACATGATCTACATGCAGTCGACCTCGACCGGCGCTGGTACTCTGAATCTATCAGTTTACTTTCGCATAGGGACCGATGCCGACCAGGCAACCATCAACGTCAACAATCGCGTGCAACGCGCCTTGCCAAGCATCCCCGAAGAGGTGCGGCGACAGGGCGTCACTGTAGCAAAGCGCTCGACTTCGATTCTCCAGGTGCTCACGATGTCGTCGCCCGACCGGCGATATGACACGATTTTCATTTCGAATTATGCCCTGGTGAATGTCATCGACGAGTTGCGCCGCACTCCCGGCGTAGGTGATGCGTCGCTGTTCGGCGCCTCCGACTATTCGATGAGGATATGGCTGCGGCCGGACCAAGTTGCGAAATACAATCTGACCCCCGGCGAAATCGCCGCTGCTATCAGGGAGCAAAACGCGCAGTTCGCGGCCGGCCGTTTCGGCGAGGAGCCGATGTCTGGCGCACAGGCCTTTACGTATTCGGTCACCACGCCGGGTAGGTTTGCAGACCCCAGGCAATTCGAGCAGATCATTCTACGGTCGGATGAGAATGGCGCAGCTTTGCGACTGAGGGATGTCGCGCGCGTAGAGCTTGGCTCCCTCAACTATTCCACTGTTGCAACCCTCAACGGGGCACCTACTGTCCCCATCGGTATTTACCTCCAGCCGGATGCCAATGCTCTGGAGGTGGCAAGGAACATTGCAGCAGTGATGGAGCGTCTTGCGCGCAGGTTTCCCGAGGGAATCACCTACGAGATCCCCTACGACACGACACGCTTCATCAATGCTTCGATCGACGCGGTAATCTCGACTTTCATCGAGGCGATCATCCTAGTCGTCGTTGTTGTTTTCATCTTCCTCCAAAACTGGCGCGCGACGCTGATACCGGTTTTGGCGGTTCCCGTGTCGATCATTGGCGCGTTCGGAGGGATGCTCGTTCTCGGGTTTTCGATCAATTTGTTGACCTTGTTTGGCCTGATCCTCGCTATCGGCATCGTGGTGGACGACGCCATCATCGTGCTCGAGAACATCGAGCGGATCATGACGAAGGAGAACAAAAGTCCTTATGAGGCAGCCGTCCAGGCGATGGATGAGGTGAGCGGAGCCATCATCGCGATTGTTCTCGTTCTTTGTGCCGTATTCATTCCGGTGTCGTTTCTAGGCGGCCTCGCTGGTGAGCTCTATCGGCAATTCGCGATCACGATAGCCGTCTCGGTGATCATCTCCGGAATCGTTGCTCTGACGTTGACGCCAGCGCTCTGTGCCGCTTTCCTGAGACCTGTCCACGCGGAGCCGTGGCTACCCGCTCGCCTTTTTAATCGAAGTTTTGATTGGCTGACGCGGCAGTTCACGCGAGCAACCGCTTTTTTTCTCCGGAATGCTGTGCTGGGATTAACACTTGTCATTGTGATGGCGGGTTCAACCTGGTGGCTGTTTCAGAGGGTGCCAACGGGCTTGGTTCCGGCCGAGGACCAAGGATCGGTTTTTCTGGTTACGGCGTTACCCCCAGCTGCTTCGTTGGACCGCACGATCCAGGTTGTGTCGGAGGTGACGAAGGGGGCACTCGAAAATCCTGCAGTCCAGAGTGTCGTTTCCGTTGCCGGGTTCGATTTCCTGGCCGGTGCGCAAAAGACGAACTCGGGAATCTCGTTCGTGAGCCTGATCGACTGGTCAGAGCGCACTGACCCACGGATGGACGCTCGCAATCTGGCGCCGGCATTCAGGGCGCTCAATGTCAGGTTCCGGGATGGCGTCGTCATCGGCTTCAATCCGCCTCCGATCGTCGGAATGAGCACGACGGGTGGCTTTGAACTTTTTCTCCAGGACCGGTCAGGGGGAAGTTCGCAAAGTCTTTCCCAGGCAGCTCAAGCGATCGTCGACGCGGCAAGCCGCCGGCCCGAGCTGGAGGGGGTGGCTACGACATTCAATACGAACGTGCCTCAGTACCGGATCGACGTGGACCGAGAGAAGGCGAAAGCGCTGGGTGTGCCCATATCGGTCATCTTCGACACCATGCAGAGCACGTTCGGCAGCTTCTACGTGAACGACTTTACGCTGTTCGGGCGGACCTATCGGGTGACCATGTCTTCGGAAAACCAGTTCAGGAAAACGCCGGACGATTTGCGGCATGTCTTTGTGAAATCGGAAAGCGGCGAGATGGTTCCCCTGAACGTGCTCGTGACTGTAACCCGTACCGTGGGCCCCGACGTGGTCGATCGCTTCAACCTGTTCCCAGCCGCCAAGATACAGGGCAATTCGGCGGCGGGTTACTCCTCGGGCCAAGCGATCGCGGTTATGGAGGAACTGGTTCGCCAATCGCTCTCCGCCGATTACTCGATCGGTTGGACGGGATCGGCTTATCAGGAGATCCAGTCGGCAGGCACCGGAACCCAGGGATTCGTGTTGGGTCTGATTTTCGTTTTCCTGATATTGGCCGCGCAATACGAACGGTGGTCACTGCCATTCGCCGCGATTTCCGCAGTGCCCTTCGCTGTTTTCGGCGCCATTCTGGCGATATTCCTGCGCGGAATCGAGAATGACATTTATTTCCAGGTGGGGCTCGTCACGCTCATCGGGCTTTCTGCGAAAAACGCTATTCTCATCGTAGAGGTTGCGGCGCAACGGCATCGTGCCGGACTCAGCGTGCGTGATGCGGCTCTCGAGGCGGCGCGTTTGCGTTTCCGGCCCATCGTGATGACGTCCTTGGCATTCATTCTCGGCGTTGTGCCCTTGGCGATCGCAACGGGGGCGAGCTCGGCGAGCCGCCATTCGGTCGGCACGGGAGTGATCGGAGGGATGCTTTCAGCTACGTTCCTCGCAGTTCTGATCGTGCCTCTATTTTTCAGACTCGTTACTCGGGAACGGAGAAGGCCGGCCGACGAGCGGGGAGAAGGGCAGTCGCGAGAACTCTCGCTGTCCTAGGGCGCCTTTCGGACGTTAGCGCGATGGAATCCCGGGCCGTGAGCTGCAATAAGGCGCTTGGATGAATTCAGCCCCGATCCTGGGCCGCTGTGCCGCACGTCCGGGGCATGCTTCTGGCACATCTCTTCTCATCGGAGGCTCGCAATGGCCACAGATCAATCTACCAGGCCGAGCAGGTGTACTGCCGCGAAGAGGAGTGCCCCGACGCTGGCGCCGACCAGAGTGCCGCTCATGCGGATGTATTGCAGATCGCTGCCGATCGTGAGCTCCAGTCGCTCGGTCATCGACCGCTCGTCCCACCCGCGAACCACATCTGCCACGATGGCGCTAATCTCCGCCCGGCGCACGACGATGGTGAGCGCGATCCGCTCGATCCCGGCCTCTATCTGGGCGAGCGCGCGCGGGTCGGCTTGCACCGCGTGCGCGGTGGCACGAAGCAATTTTTCGATGGTCGCTTGCGTTCGCGGCGATGGCTGCTCGAGGTCGCGCAGGGCAGCCGCCAGGGCATTCCGCCAGAGCGAGCCGAGCCAGTTCTGCACGTCCGGATGGGAAAGAAGGCGGTTTTTTGCAGCGTCGATCTGCGCGCGGCGCTCGGGCGAGCGGACGAGCTCGTCGATAAGTTGCGTCAGGGCGTCTCGGAACTGGCGCCGGGCGTCGCTGTCTGGCTTGTGCAACTGGGTGAGCAGTTCGTTCACTCCGTCAACGATTGCTTGTGCGATTCGCTTGTCGACCGCTTTCGGAATCCACCAACGGCTCCGCTCGCCCACGATCCGGTAGATGTCCTCACGGTGCTGCTCGATCCACGATAGGGCTGCGTCGGTTGCGGTATCGAAGAGCCGGTCGGCCTCACCGGTCGTGGCCATGGTTTCGAGAAGACGGCCCAACACTGGCGCGATGTCGACGCGACCCACCTGCTCGCCGATGGAGCGCCTGACGAAGTCATGAAGCTCCGGGTTGTCCAGTGCACGCAGCATCCGCGGCAGGGAGCGCGCGATCGATGCGGCGATCTGAGGGGCCTTGTCGGGAGCAGCCAACCAGGCGACCGCCCTGTGCCCGAGCTGGGCATCGCGCAGTCGTCGCAGCACGACTTCGCGTGTCAAGAAGTTCTCTTCAATGAAAAGCCCCACGGCACTGCCAATTCGCTCCTTACTGCGCGGCACTATGGCTGTGTGCGGAATAGGAAGCCCAAGCGGCCTGCGAAACAGCGCGGTGATCGCGAACCAGTCCGCCAGCCCCCCCACGGCGCCGCCTTCCGCTCCTGCTCGGATGAGCAGGGCCGGGAAACCCGGGTCGGAAACGGCATAGGTGCTGAAATAGGTTGCACCCATGGCCGCCAGGAGCCCCGTCGCATAAAGGCGATTTTGTCTTAAGCGGTTGCGCCGCTCGGCGTCGCGGGAACTGCGTCCCGCGGTTTGCCAGGCGGCATCGGCTGGCCGTTTCAAGTCGCTCTCACCATCGGACACGCCAAGCCTCCAATCCGCGTTCGAGAAGTCCATCTGAAATGAAGTTCACACCAGCTGCGTTCGGAACCTGCCGAGCGCTGGCGCGTTCCGTTGCTCGTTCCGCCAGCAAACCCGCCTCCTAGGTGCTCATGCCGCCCGCAACCATCGAGCACGTCACCCCAGGCCGCATCCGATTGAAATTTTCGGGGCAAAAGGGAAATACGCCCTTTTTCGAGGAGCTCGTCTCCCCCGTGAGTCAATACCCCGCGGTCGGGGAGGCTCGGGGCAATCCGCTCACCGGCAGCCTGTTGGTGCGGCATACCGGTTCCCTCGAGGATTTGATGCTGTCGGCGGTGCCGATGGGGCTCATCAGCTCTGAAACGCTCGCCGCGATCAGAGATGAGCAGACTTCGTCAGAAGGCAGTTTACTGACTCTACTGAGAACGCAAGCAGGGCAAATTCCGGTCTATGCGATTGCCGCCCTCGGCGCACTCCAACTGTTGCGTGGCCGCGCGTTTGGTCCAGCTTCGGAGCATCTCTGGCACGCCACCGAGATTTGGCGCAGAGGCATGCCGCAGGCGGCGGCAGGGCTGACGCTCCTCGGCCTCGTTCAGCTCTCTCGCGCCAATCTGCTCGGCTCGGCGAGTCGCTGCTCGTTTACGGGCTCATGCTGCAGAATGCGCGCAAGCCGCAGTAGGCGAGTGATTGGCCTCGCGACTGCAAAGTGGCGCTCTTGACCGTCGGCGCGACAACCATTGATATTGCGCGCGGAGAGCAGAGGTGTGGTCCACCACACCTTCGGGAGGAAACGCAAGCCGATACGTCCGTGTCGGTTACCCCAAAGGAGATATTCATGACTCGAATCACATCAATGACGCGACGGTCTGCGCTCATTGTCGGCGCCAGCGCCTCACTTGCTGCGTTTATCCGTCCCTCCCGAGCCGCGCTTGAGTTCCGTCTAACCCATCCTGCCGACACGTCTCACCCGGTTCACATCGAGGCGGAGAAAATGGTCCAGCGCATTGCTGAGCGGACCAACGGCGAGGTGAAGATCACGATTTTCCCGAACAACGCCTTGGGGTCTCCGGTCGAAACGGCGCAACAGACAAAACTGGGGGCGATCGATTTCATTCTCCTCAACCCGGCGAATATCGAGTCGATGTCGAAAACGATCGGCGTCATCAACATACCCTACCAGTTTGATGATTACGACCACGCCCATCGGACACTCGATACGACCGCCAGGGATTGGATTGCAAAGCAGCTCAAAGACGCGGGCTTCCAATGGATCGCCAATTTCGAGTGGGGGTTCCGCGCGCTGTCAAACAGCCGCCGCCCTGTCAACACGCCGGATGACGTAAAGGGCCTGAAGATCCGTGTTCCCCCGGAGCTGGCCATCAAGGCCGCGTTCGAGGCGTTGGGCGCAAATACCCAAACCGTTGCGTTCCAGGAGGTTTATCTCGCCCTCGCGAACAAGACCGTGGATGGACAGGACAATCCCGTGGCGACGACGTACGCGGCGAAATTTTTCGAGGTCCAGAGCCATGTCGCCCTCACGAAGCACATTTACGCTTCGATCATGTTTGCCGCTAACCCGAGGTCGTGGGGTCGCATGAGCGATGAGCAGCGTGCGATCGTAACCGAAGAGGCCATGAAGGCCGGCGCTGAGGCGCGCAAGGGCGTCCGGGAAAAGGAGGAATGGTACCTCAGCGAGATGCAGAAGGCGGGCGTCGCAGTTACGCGCCCGGCCGTCGAACCGTTCCGCGAGCGGATGGGTCCAGCTTACGAGCAGCTGAAGAAGGCGCTCGGTGACGAGACCTGGAACACCTGGGCGGAGCTGGTCAAGCAAGCTCGCGCAGGCTGATCGTAGCCGGACCTCGGCGGCGGGGCTGAAAGCATGTCCCGCCCACGAACGCCATGCGCTGAGGGGGCGCGCCGCATGTTTGTTGCGGGAATTCTTCTTTCGCTGTGTGCGCTGATTCTGCTGGGCACGCCGATCGCCGTCGCCCTCGGTGTTGTGGCGATCGGCACGATGTGGGTTGCCGTTGGCCCCGAGCTGCTCGCCATCTTCATTCAGCGCCTCTACGCCGGCACAACGTCTTTTCCCCTACTTGCAATTCCTTTTTTCGTGCTCGCCGGCAATCTCATGAACACCGGGGGCATGACGCATCGCATTTTCAATGTGGCGCATTTGATCGTTGGTCGAATCCGTGGCGGATTGGGGCACGTCAATGTTCTTGCGAGCATGCTCTTTTCTGGGATGTCGGGCTCGGCCGTCGCCGACGCCGCAGGGCTCGGCGTCGTTGAAATCAAAGCCATGAAGGAAGCCGGCTATAGCGCCCGGTTTTCAGCGACCATAACAGCAGTTTCTTCAACAATAGGTCCGATCATTCCGCCTAGCATTCCGTTCGTCATTTATGGAAGCTTGGCGAACGTCTCGGTCGGAGCATTGTTTTTGGCAGGCATCGTCCCGGGCTTGCTGATGGGCCTGGGGTTGATGCTCGTGATCGCACTCATCGCAAAGCGGCAAAATTTGCCGATGGGCGAGGCCCGACCGCCGTTTGGGGGGGCGATAAAAATCGTGGGAGCGGCAGCTCCGGCCCTTGCGATGCCACTGCTGGTCTTGGGCGGCATCTTCTTGGGCATCGTCACGCCGACTGAGGCCGCGGTCGTTGCGGCTGGATATGCCTTTCTTCTCGGTCGGTTCTGGTACCGCGAGCTCTCGATGAGAGATTTGCCTGATATTTTGTGGGAGTCGGGCCGGCAAACCGCTCAGGTGATGTTCATCATCGCGGCTGCTGCTCCATTTGGCTGGGTTCTCATTCAACAACAAATTCCGAATGCGCTCCTCGACGCGCTGTTCAGCTTGTCCAGCGAGCCTTGGGTTATTCTGCTCATCATCAACGCAGCCTTGCTCTTGCTGGGGATGTTCATCGAAGGCATCGCGATCCTGATCATCGCCTTCCCGGTGCTGCTGCCGATCATCATGAAAATCGGCGTCGATCCGGTTCATTTCGGAGTCATCATCGTGTTGAATTTGATGATTGGATTGGTGACGCCCCCGGTCGGGCTTTGCCTCTACGTTGTCTCATCGATCAGCCGAGTGTCGCTTACGGAAATATCCGCTGAGATCTGGCCATATCTTCTGGCGCTAGTCGCCGTTCTCCTTCTGATTACGTACGTTCCCGAGTTGTCGCTTTGGCTCCCCCACGTTCTCGGCTACGGAGTGATCCAATGATTTTGGGCGCCCTGCAGCGCGTTGATCGCGCCATCGGTTCCATTTGCAAATGGGGCGTGATCGGCAGCCTCCTCGGTTTGTTCTTTTTGCTGCTCGTTGCAGTGATCGTGCGCATGGTGCCAATGCTCAGCATCTCGGGTTACGACGAAATCGTCGAGCTGCTGTTTGCATGGATGACCTTCCTCGGCGCGCTCGCCTTGTGGCGTGAGGGGGCGCTTTACAGGGTCGTGCTGCTGGAACAATCGGTCCCTGAACCCATTCGTCGCGCAATTACCGTTCTGAGCCAGACGCTGATGCTTCTGTTAGCGCTGGTCATGGCATTCAAGGGCTACGAGTTCTTGCGCGACGCCGGCGAAATCACGCCGTTCCTTGGGATTGACAAGGGCTACTGGTATCTGGCGGTTCCAGCAACGGGAGCCCTGATGGCAGTTTACAGTGCCGCTGGCCTCTGGAGTGCGCTCCGCGGCGAACGAACCGGTGGGGACGGCGGTACCATCCTCGGATAAAGCGGGAGAAGAACGTGACTGGTCGGCTCAAGGGCAAGGTAGCAATCATCACCGGCGGGGCTGGGGGAATCGGCTCGGCGACGGGACAGCTCTTCTGCGAGGAGGGCGCCAAAGTCTTGCTGGTTGATCGTGATGAACCGGCGCTAAATTCAGTTGTTGCTCATATTCGCACCGCTGTACCGGCGGCAGAAATCGCTTCTCTAACCGCCGACGTCTCGGAGGAGCAATCGGCAAGCCGTATCGTCTCGACTGCCATTTCGAAGTTCGGCCGCATCGATGTGCTCGTAAACAATGCCGGAATACGCGCCTACGAGCCACTGGCAGATGCGAAAAGCGAGACCTGGGATGCAATCCTCAAGACCAATCTGCTGAGCTACGCGTGGCTTACTCGGGAGGCGCTGCCTCATTTGCGGGCGCGCCGTGGCAATGTCGTCAATGTGTCTTCAACTCACGCTGTCAATCCGCGTGCTGGCATGGGGCAGTACGATGTCGCCAAGGCCGGAATAATATCGATGACGAAAACACTGGCGTTTGAGGAGGCGGCGCACGGTATTCGCGCCAATGCTGTCTGTCCCGGTTTGACGCTGACGCCCTTCCATCTCCGGCGGGCCGAAGCGGCAGGTCGCACGCGGAAGGACCTCGACGATGAAGCAGCGGGTGGGTGCCTTGCCCGGCGGTGGGCAGAGCCGCGCGAGATCGCCTATCCCATCTTGTGGCTAGCGTCAGATGAGGCGTCCTACATCACCGCCACGGCGATCATGGTCGATGGGGGGCGGTTCGTACTTTGACAGGCGAAGCCTCAAAGGCGATCAGCACTGACGCCGGTGTTTTGATCTGAATCCGGCCATCATCCTGCTTCTGAACGCTCGCCAAGCATCACGTGGCGGCCCGCTTGGATGTGGGCGCGCATGACTGCACCAGCCCAAACCGGGTCGCGGTGACTGATGGCTTCGACGATCTCGTTGTGATGCGCAATCGAACGGCGCATGGCATGGGCGTCGAAGCGCGCGAACGTGCGGACGACAAGGGGCAACTCGACTACTGAGGCGATGAAGCCCGCAAGGCGCTTGCTACCGGAAGCGGTGACGATCAGGCGATGAAAGCGATCGTTGTTCGCCGTGACGGCAACCGTGTCCGGCACGCTGCCTGAAAACGCCGCGCGCTCCATCTCGAGGTTTGCCTCACGCATAGCGGCGATCGCGGCCTTGTCAGCCCGCAAAGCGGCGAGCTCTGCCGCATAGCTTTCAAGCCGGCTTCTGAGCTCGAATATTTCATCCAGATCCGTTGCACTCCAGTCCGGCACCGTCACGCCAATGTGCGGTTCGAACTTGAGGACACCCTCGCTCGCGAGCCGCCGCAGGGCTTCACGGACAGGCGTGCGGCTGACCCCGAGCTCGGAGGCAAGCTCAATCTCGCGGAGGTGCGCACCCGATGGCCAGCGACCTGCCATCACACCCTCGCGAATGGTGCTGTAGGCGAGATCGGCGGCGCGATGGCGGGGTGAAGTCTTCACGTCGATTTCCACTGGACAGGTCGCGCCATTGTATACAATCTAGCTGAGGAGGCGCATAGGGGGCAGAACCAGAAATCGACGATGTTCGAAGGAGCATCGTCGCCGGCGCCCGCGCCAGGGAAGATGTGCATGCCCACGGAGGAAAGCAGCTCATGTCATTATTCAAAGGGTTCTTGGGGACCGTTGCGGCCGCTGGTTCGTTGTTGGCGACAGCCTTCTCGGCGCAGGCAGAGCGCATAACTGTCACGCATTGGGGCGTGCTGATGTATGGCGCTCCGTATGCCGTGGCCATTGAAAAGGGCTTTTACAAGGAGGCTGGGCTCGACATCGACGGAGTGCTGACTTCCAAAGGCGGCGGCACCACGATGCGCAACGTGATGGCGGCCGACTTGCCCTACGGTGAGGTCGCGCTCGCCGCTGTGATCGCAGCCATGAACCAGGGCATCGAGCTCAAGATTGTGCACACGGGCGTACGTACGGCGGGTGAGATCCTCTGGGTCACGACGCCGGATTCGGGCATCAACTCGGTCCAGGACCTTGCCGGCAAGAAGGTGGCTTTCACCTCGCCGAAGTCGGTCACCGACATGCTCCTGACGATGACGTTGGACAAGCACAAGGTGAAGGCCGAGACGGTGTCAGCCGGCGGCATCGGCTCAGGCCTGACCATGCTCGATCAGAAGGGCGTAGTCGCTGCTCCGGTCATGGACCCGATCTGGTCGAAGGTGCAGAGCAAGTACAAGCCGGTCTTCGCCGTTGCCGATGAGTTGCCGCCCATGGTGCAGACGGTAGGTGTGACGACCACCGAGTTTGTGAAGAACAATCCCGACAAGATCCGCGCGCTCACAGCGGCCCGGAAGAAGGGCGTCGAGTTCGTCTACGCCAATCCGGAAGAAGCCGCGAAGATCGTCGCCAAGCACTATGAAATCGACGAGGCCCTCGCGCTGAAGGCCATCAAGAACCTGAGTGCACTCAAGTACTGGAGCGACGGCAGCTTCGAGTACGAGGGCATGGACAACATGGTGAAGGGGCTTCAGATCATCGGCGAGGTCAGTGGGCCGGTGACGTGGAGCGAGGTTGTCGACGAGAGCTTCGTAAAGTGATCTTGGCGCTTCCTTCTGTCCGGACCCGAGCCATGCCCGTCCAAGTCCACGCGGAAATGCGCGGCGTTACTCGGATTTATCCGGGGACGGACGGGAAGTCGGGCGTGCATGCGCTTGGTCCGGTCGACCTGACGCTTCGGCAGGGGGAGTTCTACTCCGTCATCGGCCCGTCTGGTTGCGGAAAGTCCACGCTGCTCGATGTGTTATCTGGGCTGTCGCGTCCCACGACTGGCTTGGTCAACTTCGAAGGGAAGCCGGTCGATGGACGTGTGCCGGATGGCATCGGCGTCGTTTTTCAGGAGGATGCGTCCTTCCCGTGGATGAACGTGGAGGACAACATCGCCTTCGGCCTGAGGCGGGTGGGCACAGACAGCGCGGAAATCCGCCGTCGGCTGGACTATGCGCTGGCCCTGATGGGGCTCCGCGACTTCGCGAAGGCCTACCCGGCTCAGCTTTCCGGCGGGATGCGCCAGCGCGTCTGCATCGCGCGCACGCTGGTGACGCAGCCGCGTCTTATTCTTCTCGATGAGCCGTTCGGTGCGCTCGATGCCCAGACGCGGCTCATCATGGGGGATGAGCTCCTGAAGCTCTGGCGCGAGACCGGCGCAACCGTCCTGCTTATCACGCATGCTCTCGACGAAGCGGCGATGCTTTCCGACCGCATCGGCATCATGTCCGCGCGGCCCGGCCGGATCATCCAAGAGGTCGAGACGGGCTGGCCCGCGGACCGCGACAGCCGGGTGGCTTCGGACGATCACTTCGGAACGATTACCAGCCGTTTGTGGGCGCACCTTAGAGAAGAATCGCTGAAGGCGATCGGTCAGGGAGCGATAAAGTGAACCGGGTCGCCTGGCTGCGCTACTTCATCGTTACCGGCTTTATCCTTTTCATCGAAGTTCTGTGCCGCACAGGGACCATCCCGGCGACGGTGATGATTCCGCCGACGATGATGGCCGTCCACCTTTGGGCTCTCCTCGCGTCGGGACGTATCACACCGGACATCGTGGAGACGATCGGCAACGTTATCGCCGCCTTTTTGCTTTCAGTGAGCGTCGGATTTGCCTTGGGAGCCATAATTCACTCTTTCCCGCGGCTCCGCCGCGCGATAGATCCATTTCTTGCGACCTACTACGCACTTCCGTTTTTTGCGTTCTATCCGCTTTTCATCGTGCTCTTTGGGCTTGGCCGGCCGCCGATCATTGCGATCGGATTTCTCTTCGGCGTCGTCGCGATGATCATTGCCACACTCAATGGCTTCGACAGAATTCCCCGCTCGCTGCTCAAGACAGCGGCGGTGTATAGAA